>Ga0207646_10000050_pt1 | contig 171554 bp, 143 predicted proteins | sample KBSK5502metaG_FD_184343 | JGI IMG/M metagenome (GOLD analysis project Ga0207646, IMG submission 184343) | Corn, switchgrass and miscanthus rhizosphere microbial communities from Kellogg Biological Station, Michigan, USA - KBS K5-50-2 metaG... | ecosystem: Host-associated > Plants > Roots >...
GAACACGGTGATTCTTCGCCGACGCCGGCACCCGGGCCGCGAGTTATGCGGACTACAGCACGAGCGCCGCCGCCCCTGCCAGCGAAAACACTGCGGCAGGGCGCATAACCCAGCCGTCCGCATAATGTCGAAGATCGTAGGGCCTGCGCCCGAGCTGGGAGCGTCACTCCTGGTCCGTCAACGCAGCCTTCCGGGCCCGCTCCCACGCTCGCCGGTAGGTAATGGCGGCAAGCGGGCGGCCCTGGACTCCCCGGAAGAGCGGGTCTGCTGGCTTACCGATGAGAATGGAGAGGTGATTGCGCAACAGTTTGGTCAGCGGTGGCGGCACGGGACACTGTCGGCGTAGGCGTATCCGGCTGGGACCGGCTGCAAGCGGGCCGCAGCGGGTCTCTGTGCTGAATGCGTGCTGAAGTTTCCGTCCGTCCCGGCCCGCCCGCCGACGTGCTGTGTTCCCACGGCAGGGGCTGCTCGCGCTCCTCTCACTGGCCACGAGTCCCTGCCGTCGTTGCGGAGACACCAACCGCCTGGATGCCCGGGCGCTTGGTCAAGCGCTCCACCTGGCTGCCAACCTGCATACACACAAGCCGGGTCTGCAGGTTCCTGGCAACCGGTAGACACATGCTGACCAAGCGGTACGGCGGCCCGCGATGGCAGCGAGCGTGGCAGATCACGTCAGGACGCTGGCCGAGATCGCCGGGCTGCTCAATTCAAACTGACCCACTACCAACTATGCGCCTACCGCTATGCACGGGTTGACGATTCCTCGGCGATCACCAGCTGGGCGCGCCGACGAGGTCGCTCTGCGCGCGGGTGTGGTTGTCCCGGACTCTTTTCAGGTCGTACGCGACGAGTGTTTCTCCTGCGCGGAGGATGGCGGGCACGCGGCTGTCGCCGTCGAGGTGCCATGGTGGTAGAAGGCGTCGCCGACGTGCAACAGCCATCGGTCGCCGGTGCCAACGGCTAGGCTGCGTGCCCGCGGGTGTGACCGGGAAGGGACAGGAGGACGATCCCGGGCGCGATGTTGTCGAGTTGCTCAGAGGCGGCGAACCCGCGCCATTTGTCCCGGCCGGAGTGCGTTCGATGATCTTCGGGTGATGCGCCCATTGCGCCGTGCGGTAGCGCATCCTCTCCCGCAGGGACGGGGACCGCATTGCCCCCGTAGTTTCGGCCGTGGTGACGTCGACCTGGGCTTGGGGAAGTCGGAGAGGCCCCCGGCATGGTCTAGGTCGAGGTGGGTGAGGATGATGTGCCGGACGTCGTCCCGCCGGAAGCCGAGCCGTTCGACCTGGCGGGCGGCGGTCTCGGCAGGGTTCAGTGCTGGCCTGAGGAGGTGGCGGAGTGGCCCGAGTCGCCGTGCCGGGTCTGCGATGTCGTCCAGGCCGTACCCGGAGTCAACCAGAATCAGGCCGTTGCTGGTCTCGATGAGCAGAACGTGGGAGACGATCGGGGCAGTGGGCTCGCGCATTGTGCCGCAGTTGAGGTGGTGCACCTTCATGGAAGGATCAGCGCCCTCGCATAAGCCCGATTACTGACGTTTCCCGCTTTCCTTGACTCTTAGGCGCTCCGGCCGGGTTCAGCTTTTTCGCCGAACTGGACAGAGTATCGAGGATCTCATGCCATGCTGACCCTCCCGCGCCTATCCCCGCGCCTGTAAGTACCTGCCCCACCCAACCCTGCACGTGGGTGTGAGAAATGTTTGCGAAGATGTTGACCTGGAAGATCAGGGCCACCGCGATGCCCAGGCCAAGCGCTGCTAGATTCCAGGACCACTTCGGCCACTTGGTCTGCGGATCGAAACCGTTGCGGATAAAGTCCACGAGCTTTGTGATCAAGACGGCGAAGACTGTTGTCGAGGCCAGTAATGCCTGCGAACCGCTCAGAGCATTGCTCATTGATAGCCCTCCTGTCGATAGCCAGCCTCACGGAAACGGCTAGCTATATCGTGAACGCTCGCCCAGGTCCCCGCAAGCCTGCAAATCGAATCCCAGCCTTACGGACTTGCTTGTCGTCGTCATATCGGCTCAACGCCGCCGAGGTGTGTCTTGCACGCGCAACCGGGCCCTGGCGAAGCACCGGCGGAACGCCTGGGCGCGTGATCGAGTGTCGTGCGGCAGACGCCGTGGCGGCCAAGGGATTCCCGCGTTCCGGCGGCTGGCGCCCGCTGAGTAGGCGCCAGGATCTTGGTCGGGGGATGGGTTTCCAGGTTTTGTGCTTCAGGGTTGTCCGATGAGGGCGCGGAATTCTTCCTCGCTGGGCGCGGTGGGTGGCAGCGCGAAGCCGTCCAGCAGGACATGCAGGTTGCAGGCGGCCAAGACGTATGCGTGCCAGAGCAGGCGCGCGGTCTGGTCGGGGCCTAGCTTGCGCAAGACGGTGGGCACCGCGCGGCTGGCCGCGGCGGTCGCGGTCCAGGCCGTCCGGTTTTGCTCGGTGTCGCCGAGCCAGGCCAGGGCCTCGCGTGCCCGGGCGGCGCGTTGAGGCCACTGGGCGCCGACGGAGCAGTAGGCATCGGGCACCTCGAACGGAGACTGGGCGATGCTCACCAGCGTGCCTTGGGTGCCCTGGCCGATGCTGGCCGCGGCGTCCCAGCCGGTCACCAGGGTGTGCCGCCGGGTGCCGGTCGATATCGCGTACTGGACGTCCTTGACCCGCAGCAGCGTGGTCAGCTCGCTGCGGATCGGCAGCCAGCTCGCGCCGGCCGCCGTCCAGGGCGGGCCGGCTGAGCTGTTCACCACGATGACCTCGTCCACCTCGGCCGTCTTGACCTGCAGCCCGGGGTTGCCGCGGATCCGGGCCGCCAGGCCATACAGCCACTGGTCGGCCATGTTGTCATAGACACCGCCGTCGGTCAGCAGCGCGTGGCCCGGTGCTTGCGCCGGCTCGGTAACCGACGGGTCGCGCTGGAACCGGTACGGCGCGGTGGGCAGCCGCCTTGCGGCGAACGCGCCGGGCAGGCACGCGGATGCCTGCACCGCGGTGGACAGCCGCATGCCCTCTGGATTTCCGCAGCCGAACCGGTAGGAGTAAAGGAAGGTCGGGGCGAGATAAAAGTGCTCACCGGCCTGCAGCTCGGTCGCGCACATCACATGGTCCAGCGAGCGCGCGACCGCGGCCAGTGGCGTCGGGCGGCCATCGCGGCTGAAGTGCGTGCGGGCCAGCGCGGCGTCCACAACGACGCTGCGCCGGGTGAAGACCAGCACTCCCGTGCCGAGGACCAGCAGCGAGACCAGCAGGACCACGCCGGGCCAGACGCCGATCCCGCCGATGAACGCCAGCACCAGCCCGGCCAGGGTTCCCAGCGCGCCGAGGCCCAGCAGGACGAAGACGGTGATGACGAAAGCGTTCGTGCTTGGGCCCCAGAAGAACAGCCCGGTATAGGCGACATGGCGCAGCAGCGGCCGGAGCCTGGCCCGCAGGTCGTCCGGGCTGGTGCGCGCGTAGTCCATTTCGTGCGCCATGACGCCGTTGGCGATCGAGCCGCCCGAGACCGAGGCGATAACCCCGACATCCTGCTGCCTGCCGGCATCGGCCAGGTACAGCAGAACCCCGATTCCCCAGATCGTGGCACGGTGGCCCCCGCCTGAGAGCGCAATTCCGATCCGAGCCATAACGAACCTCCGTAGCAGGCACTGTGGGCGTGATCCCGGTGCTCTATGAGTGGCGGCTGGGGCGGTGACGATGCGTCCGCGGTCATTGTCTGCGGTGCTACGCCGGTGGCGGGCCGGCGTCTGCGACGGTGGTCAGGGTTCGCTTGCTGACCTCCTCGGCGACGACCTTGTCGGGCCGGGGCGCGCCCGGCTTGCCGGGTGCTATAGCGATCTCTGCGGCGACCAGGTCGGTGTAGGCGTCTTGCCGCAGCCGGGTCAGCAGGCTTTGCGCGGTGTTCTTGAGCCTGGTTTGGAAGGCGGCGGTGGTCAGGCCGACTGCCCCCAGGACTCCGAGGAGGGACTTGACGAATGGGGTGCTGGAACCCTCGGCGATGAGGGTGATCACCGCGATCACCAGGGCCAGGCTGATAACCGCGGTGACGAGCTGGACCCACAGCGCCCGCAGCACGCGCAACGTGGTGTGCCAGTTCTTGACCAGCGCGTAGGGCTTGATCAGGGTGGATGGATCCTGGCCGAGGATCAGCAGCTCTTTCCAGCGGCGAAGCTGCTGGAAGAGGTAACCTTGCGCGTCCTGCCGCCACTGCTGGTCGGCGGCTACCGATTGCCACAGGCGGATCGTGCCCGCGATGGCGGGGCAGCAGTAGGGGTTGAAGTAGGCGCTTAACTGGCCGGCCAGCCGGGTCAGCTCCGCGCAGCGGTGCTCGCCGAGCAGGAACTCCCAGCAATCCGGGGTCAGCGGATCGCACGCCGCGGCGGGATCCAGCGCCCAGTACACCTCGGCCAGCCCCCGGCCGAGCTGGTAGGCAGCGGACCGCGTGTCGGACTCGGCGGCCAGGGTGTCCTGGGCATGGGCGTCGAGCTCGTAGAGGCTGGCGGCCAGGGCGTCCCACGCCTCGGCGGCGGGCTGAGTGCCCGGCGTGACCTGCGCTAGCACGCGGGCCTGCTGGTCGATGAGCCTGGTCAGGCTCTGCTGCTGGCCATTGACGGTGACCGCGTCCACGCCGAGATCACCAGCCAGCTTACCCAGGACGGCCTGAGCCTCGATCCGCTGCTCGGGACCCGTACGCTCGATGCGCATCGGCAGGACATGGCCCCGGCGGTTCGGCAGCGGATCCGCCGCAGGCTGCGGGCCACCAGGCCGATTCCGGCCCCGGACCTCCGCCACGTACCAGCCCAGACGCAGGGCACCCAGCACCTGAGGCGCATCCCCCGGCGTCGGCATGACCCCTCCCCGCCGCACCACACAGGACCAGACCGGAGCCTGCGCACGCAATCCCGCGGCGGATGCACGGCATCCGCACGCTGTAATGGCCGATCCCTGCCAGATACCTACTACATTCCCGGCGGATCCGCAACGATTGCCTGAGCCCGGCTATTAGCGCCCGGCCACCGGCCGTCAAGACCCCAATTTCGTGCCATGAGGGGCCGGGGGGGTCGTGGCCCTTGGTGGCCGCCCGCGCCTACGGCGAACGGCGCAGCAAAGGGAGATATGGCCCGACAGGCGCGGCGAGCACCACGCCGGACCTTACCCTGATGCCTGCATCCTTCGCAGGCGGTCGGCCCCGGCGGGCCAGTATGGCTTCGCGGCCTTGGCCTGCTGCCTCGCGGCCTGTACAGCACTCACGCACTCCGCTTAAATATGCTTAGCATGCGATGGTTTGGGGGCGGAGATGGGGGCGGCACGGCAAGACGCGGGCACTGCCAGCTTGAGCTTGACTTTGCTCCCTGCGGGGCAGGGCGACAGCATTCTGATTGAATACGGCCCCCCGCTGGCACCACGGCGGGTTCTGGTAGATGGCGGGCCGGCGCGTTCCTACGGGCGGATCTTTGAGAAGTTAGCGGCCATCGAGCCACCTCTTCGGCATCTCGATCTCCTGGTCATGACCCACGTGGACGCTGACCACATCGAAGGGGTCATCAAGCTGGTCAATGACGCCGATCTCGCCTTGGAAATCGCGGAGGTGTGGTTCAACGGATACCAGCAGCTCCCGCCCGATGATGAGCTGGGACCGGCCCAGGGAGAAATCCTTAGCGCGCTGCTGGAACGGCGCGGCATCCCGCATAACCGGGCGTTCTCGTCCGCTGCCGTAGAGCGGCAGCGTGGCAGGCCGCTGCCCCGCGTGGAAATGCCAGGCGGGCTGACGCTGACCGTCCTGGCACCGGACGACATCACACTGCGAGCCCTCCGGCAGGTGTGGAAGAAGGAGTGTCGCGCGGCGGGCATCGCTCCTGGCTCGACCCGCGACGCGCTGGAGTTGCTCGCCGCGAGCAGGCGTCTCAGTCCCGAAGACAGCTATCTCGGCGGAATCGACGTCGGCGCGCTGGCCGCCCAGCCGGAGGGCGATGCGGACGGGTCAGTGACGAACGCCAGCAGCATCGTGCTCCTCGCCGAGTTCGGTGGCCGCAGCGTCCTGCTCGCCGGGGATTCAACTCCTGCCGTGCTGGCCGCTGGCGTGGAACGCCTGCTCGCCGAGCGGAACCTTCCCGTTCTCGACGTCGATGCCTTCAAGCTCCCGCACCACGGCAGCCGCTACAACGTCACCCGCGACGTGCTGGAACTCGTGCGGTCGCCGATCTACCTCGTGTCCACGGATAGCAAGTACTTCAGGCACCCCGACGCGGCGGCCATCGCCAGGGTGATCACGCACGGGCCGGCCGGCAGCCGAATAGTCTTCAACTACCGGACCGACATCACTGGTGTCTGGTCTGATCCCTTCCTGATGGCCTGCCACTCCTATCTGGCTGAGTATCCGGGCCCCTCTGCCGAAGGCATCTGCGTGGCCATTTTGACAAAAGCTTCATAAGGGGCGTCGTGATGGCGGAGATCGAAGTGAGCATTTCCCCTCAGGGGGATGTGGAGTTGCGTGCAGACGACGGTGCCACGATGCCCGGCGGGCGGCACGGAGTGCGAGATCTTGATGCCGAGCTGATCAGGGTGTTCGAACGCTGGCTGACCGACCAGGGCCGCGAGTGGCAGTACGCGGATATCCGCGCGTTCGGCAGCCTGCTGCACCGGTCACTGTTCTCAACGGATAGCTGGCGCTGGGTCGAGCAGCGCCTCGATGCGCTGGAGCCTGGTGGCCGGATCCGGATCCAGCTGGCGTCCCCCGCCGACGATCTGGGTCACCTTGCCGCGATCCCATGGGAATACCTGCGTGTGCCCGATCGTCAAGGGCGGGAGGGGTTCTTCCTCGCCACGGACCGGCGGTGCATCCTTACTCGGTACATCCCGATGGAGCGCGGACGCCGGAGGCTGGCGCCTGCAGAACGGGTCAAGGTACTGGCGCTCGTCTCCCAGCCAAACGACCCCACCCTGGGCGAGGTGATCGCCGAGCCGGTCCTGGCCAACCTCGACGACATCGCTGCCAGGCTGCCCTTCGATGTGAAGGTGGAGCACCAGCCGACCCGGGATACCCTCGGCGAGGCCGTCATTCAGTTCGGCCCGGACGTCGTCCAGTTCATCGGCCACGGACGATACGACGAGCGCGACGAGCAAGGACGGATCGCCCTCGTCGACGAGACGGGGCGGGCCGACTGGCTGGGAGAGGCAGCCCTCGCCCAGCTCCTCGGCGACGAAGGCGACATGCCCAAGCTTGTCTTCCTCCATTCGTGCTCCGGAGCGCAAACCGACTACCGCGCGAGCTTCGCCGGCATCGCGCCCAGGCTGATCCGCCGGGGCACGCAGTGCGTTGTCGCGATGCAGTACGCGGTCACCAACCGGACCGCCCTCGCCTTCAGCAAGGGGTTCTACCAGGGACTCGTCGGGGGACTGCCGCTCGATGAGGCCGTCCAGGGCGGGCGCAGGAGCCTAGCGGTGTATGACGAGCGCAACCCGCGGTTGCTGGGGATTCCGGTGGTCTACCTGAATAGCCGGGACGCGCTGCTGCTGCCGTCGGGCGGCCCGGAGCTGCCCGTTCCGGAAGGATGAGTCATGCCGTTCGAGTACCAGTACTCGGTGGAGGTCACCGGCACGACCGTCGCGGGCACGATCGATACCCCGGATAACCGGGGGGGGCGGTACGGCCCGGTACAACTGCCCGGCGCCACCCACGACCTGCACCGCAAGACCATCGAAGTGCTCCGCTTGTGGTTGAACCGCTGGACAGCGCTGACGAGGGTCAACAAGCAGGGTGAGTACGAGCACTTCCTCCGCGGCATCGTCCCCAACACCTTCGAGGTGCTGGGCCGGCATCTGTACGAAACTGTCTTCTTCGGCGACATCGAGCGGGGATTCCTGTCCGGCCGGGCCGCCGCCCGCGAGAAGTCGGCCACGCTGCGCGTGCTGTTGATGTTCGGCCGGGACGCCGAGGACCTGGCTCAGCTTCCGTGGGAACTGTTGTACGCCAAGGAAGACTATTTCATGGCTGCCGAACACCGGCTGGTACTCAGCCGGAGCCTGGTGCTGGAGCAGGCAATGATCCCCTCCCTGTCCAGGAAGCCGCCGCTGACGGTGCACTTCCTCGTGACCTTGCCCGACACCGACGACTATCGAGACCAGCGCGCGAGGCTGCTCCAAGCGCTCACGCAACCCGCCGAGTACAGCACCAGCATCGAGTCGGACGTGCTGGACCACTGGGACCAGGAGAAGGCAGCCGAACGGCTGCGAACACCTCCCTACCCACAGGTGGTGCACGTCATCGGGGTCTGCCGGCAGGTCTGGTCATTGGGGGGCGAGGCGGGCACGGAAATCTACCTGCACGATGGCACCCGCCCGAGATGGCGGAGCGGACAGGTGCTGGTCAACCTTTTCAGCCAGAACAGGGGACTGGACAAAGAGGATCGGGTCCGGCTCGTGGTGCTGCACCTGTGTGAGCCGTCTCCGCTGGACTTCGAGGTGAGCTTCGAGCGGCTCGCGCCAGCTCTCATATACCAGGGCATCCCCGCCGTCATCGCGATGCAGTACCCGCTTGGCGGTGGGGCAGCGACGCGGTTCATCAAGAAGCTCTATGAGGGGCTGGCCAGCGGGCAAAGCATCGAAGAGGCGGTCCAGGGAGCGCGGTCCGATCTGTACACAACATTCGAAGAGGACCGTCTCTTTGGCTCCCCGGTGCTGTACATGCAGAGCATCGACAGTCAGCTTCTGCCACGGCTCACAGGCAGCGCCGCCGGAGCCGATGTCGGCCCGAGCACTGTCCTGACGCCGCCAGTGCCGCCACGGTCGACGCTGGACTTCTTGCTGCGAAAGCTGGCCGGCCTGAGCGAACCGCCCGAGTTGCGCGATGGGGCCGAACACATCCTGCGGGAAGGTGACTGGCCGCCGCGACTGTCAGACGTCGAGAAGCATGTCACCCGCCTGTACCGCGACTATGTCTACGACAAGGATCTGGCACGGGTGTTCGCGGCGCTCGTGATGGCGGTCAAAGAGGAGATGAACCGAAGTGATCTCTTCTGACCCGGAGCCCACGGCAGGGCTCCGCGAGGACCTCCAGAGCCTCGCCGACGGGGCCGAGCAGTGGCTGGGCGCCACTACGCTGCCACGGGCATACCGGCGGATCGCCGAGGCACTCGTCACCGGGCTGCGGAAAGCCGCGGGCTACCCACAGGCCCGCGCGGCACTGGACGAGGCCGAACATAACGCCGGCCAGCTGACCGAATTCGTCTCCCGCCTCAAGGCCGCCCTCACCGAACGGCTGAAAAGCCGCTCGCTGATTGAGCCGTTCGGGGATGCCTGGCGGGACAAGGCAGCCATGGACGTGGCCGCAGCCGGGAACGAGGCGGCGCAGACCTGGCTGCGGCGCTACGCCGAAGCGTTCGCCGCCGGGCAGTTCGGCACCTGCGTCTGGCTGAGCACGAACATCAGCCTCAGGAGTGACCTGGCGCTGAACCGCCGCATGCTGCTCTCCGCCCAAGCCGCGCAGGACGGCAACCTCGCCGCCAGCCTGCCCGCGCTCGAGACGCTCACCGGCTCCGCAGTCGCGGGGTCGCTGCGGCCCGAGCAACGGTTCTTGCTCTGGTGCATGCGGGTGCGCGCGGTTGCGCGCGGCCTGCGCGACCCGGCCCAGGGAAGCGACCTCGCTCGCGGTGCCCTGGCGCAGGCAGAAGCCAGCGCACCCGCCCTGCCAGCCGAAGTCACCAGCGCGCTGCACACCGCGCTGGGTGAATGCCTGCTGGCGTGCGATGACGCGGACGGAGCGGCCGAAGAGGCGCGCCGGGCTCTCAGCCTGGCCCCGGCCGAGGCCGCCGGACTCGTGCTTCGCGGGAAGATCGCGGAGCACGTCAACGACTTCACCACGGCTGACGAGTGGTACGAGGATGCCGTCGACACCGGCGGCGCGCGGGCTGTCGCCGGGGACCTCTTCGCACCCGTCCCCCCCAACCTGCTGTGGAAGTACGGCCGGCGGATCCGCGACGCCGATCCGGAAGCAGCCGTCCGGGCCATCCAGCGGGCCCTGACATCCGGTATCCGGGGAGCCGATCAATACCCCGAGCGCAAGGCCTACGTCGACCTGGCACGAGCTCTGGAACTGCGCAGCCGCACCGAACCCGGTACCACGTCCACAGTTCCGGCCGCCGCCGGCGGGGAGACCCCGGCGCGCATCGACCGGGAGACCGCGAACGCCTACTGGCAAGCCGGCCGGCGGTACTCCTGGGCCGACGATCAAGCCACCGCCGAAACCTATCTGTCCAAGGCGTGCAGCCTAGATCCCGGCGACGGGCGCTACGCCTTCGAGCTGTCCGAAACGCTGCGGTGGCGCGCCATCGGCGAGGACGGCACCGTCGACCAGATGACGCTCGGCAGGGCGACGGAGAGCTGGGACCGAGGTTACGAGCTTCGCGTACCTGGCGCGGACATCTCCTGGGCTTACCTGACGATGGCCCTCATCGCTCACGCGCGCAGTGGCAACCTCTACCGTCCGCAAAGATCGTGGCGCGCGGTGGCGGTGCTGGAGCGCGGCCTGCTTGCCGACCCGCGGAACCCCCGGATGATGGCCCAGCTGTCACAGGCTCACCGCCTGCTGGGCCACCGGTGGAGCGCGTTCGAGCTGTCGAGGGCGGCCTATGAGGCGGCCCCCGATGATGATGCCGTGCTCGACCATCATTTCCTCGCCCTGCGCGAGCTCGGCCGCGACGAGGCAGCGCTCGATCTGATCGACCAGCGCAAGCGAGCCGAAGACCAGCCCTGGCTGGTCGACCGCAAGGTTCAGGCCCTAATCGCACGGCGCCGTTTCGATGAAGCGATTGAGGCCCTCGGCGCGGCGCCGCCGGGCGACCAGCGGGTGCACGACCTTCAGCTCGGGCTGTGCCATGAGCTCATCGGAGACACCGAGGCAGCGCGCGACCTGTACGAACAGGCCTGCGGCCAGGAGGAGGCCGCCATCCCGGAAGGCCGCGATGACGTGTCCGCATGGGCCTGTTACCTGGCCGAACGGTACGACGAGGCCGAGCGAGTGTATTCGACGCTCACTCAGCACGACCCGGACGGCTCGTACCATTGCGACTTCGGGCAGGTTCTGCTGGCGCGCGGGGACCCGTCGCGAGACGACGTCCGCCAGGGAATCCAGTTGTTCGTCGACGGCGTCGAGGCCACCACGAGCATGGTGGCGCTGCGATTCCTGGAGCAAGTGGAACTGCCCCGGCTGCGGAAACGGGTATCCGGCCGGCCGGACGACGCGGGAACCACCAAAGCGGTAGAGGAGCTCTCCGCCGCGCTCACCGCCCGGCTGGAGGTGCTAGGCCGGGCCGGCAGCACCGTGGCGGAGCTGCGGCATCCCGTCGCGGCGCAGGACCAGGACACGCAGCAGGCCGTTCTGCTCGGGCTGGCCCGGGTGGAGCTGGCGGGCGGCGAGGACGAGCAGGCGCTGGACGGCTACGTCACACTGGCTCCGCACATCCCCGAGGCACGGCAGGGGGTGGTCAGAGCTGGACAGCGGATGCGCGCGGCAGCCGCGGAACTGGCCCGATCCGGCGACCTGGCGGATGCGCTGACCGGATACGGGCGGCTGCTCGCGCGGCTGGAGCAGATGGCCGACCCGCCGGCCGACCTAACGGCCGCGGCGCATCTGGACGCCGCGCTGGCCGCGCTCCAGCTTGGCGTGCGAACCGAGTTCGCCGATCACCTGAGACTGGCGTTTGCATCCGGCCAGCCCGGCAGCGCGCTCCCGAGCCTGGGCGAAACGGTTTCTGAGCTGCATGACCGGCCCGCCTGGTACTGGAAAGTGCTCGACGCCGCCCGGGACTTGCGGGACGGAGCGGCCGGCGACGGGTCAGCCGACGCGGCGGCACGTCTGCTGGAAATGCTCAGCCCTACCCTCCTGCTGCGCGCTGGCCGGGACGACATCGGGGCCGCCCAGCTGTTTCCGCTGGTGACCCCCCTTACGATCCGTCTCGGGGCGGCCCTGCTGACCGCCGAGCGGCAGGCCAGCCCAGATCTGCTCGTCTTGCTGAAGCAGACGCGTAAGCAGGTACAGCGGAGCACGGGCGTACGGATTCCCCGCATCGATGTGCAGTCCGCGCCGCCTGGCGCGGAGGCTGGGCAGTACGAAATCGAGCTGTACGAGGCCAGGCTCGCCGGAGGGAGAGCGCCGGCAGGGGAATGGTTCGTGGTAGACCGCCCCGCCGAGGACTCACCGGATCGGGGTGCCCCAGCGGTCGGCGCGGTGGCCGGCCCGGTCGATCCCCTGACAGGACGGCCCGGCCACTGGTCCGCGTCCCCGCCCGGCCCCGGCTCCGGCCCGGATGTGTCGTGGACGGCCGAGCAATTCGTGGTCCGCCACCTTGAGGCCGTGATCCGGACGCACCTGCCGCGCCTGTTCTCCATCGACGATGTGGGCCTCTGGCTGTCATCCGCATCCAAGGGTTCCGCGGCCTCGCCCGCCCGGCCCGACATCGACCGCCTCAGCCGTGCCGACCGGCTGGAGGTTCTCCGGCTGCTGCGGCTGCTGATCCGCGAACAGGTGCCCATCCTGGACAGGGACGAAATCTTTGCTGTGGTGCAGGCCGCAGAGCCGGGGTGGTCCGCATTGGGCCTGCTGCCGGCGGTGCGCCATCAACTGAGGTCATGCCTTGCGCCGCCGGTGGTACTGGCATCCCCGCCGGTGCTGCTGCCGGAGGAACTGGAAGCGGCCGTGGCCGCCGGCCTGTCTGCACCCGACCGGCTGAGCTGGGAGCTGCCGCGGGCCGACGTTCCGCCCCTTGCAGAGCGCATCGTAGCGTGGTACGCCGCCAACGCCAGCGGCGGCCCGGTCGTCGTGCGCGATCGTGCGCTACGGCCGTTCTTCTGGCGGTTGCTGGCCGCCCTCGTGCCCGGGCCGGCCTGGGTGCTCTCGCAGGAGGAGATCTATGACTCCCACTGAGCCCGCGAAGGGCGGCTGGTTCAGCGCGGTGCGGCGCGCCCTGCGCGGGGGCATCGAAGCCGTGCTGCGCCCTGAGCTCGACGTCACGATCACCGTGCCGACAGCCCAGGCCAGCGATGCCACTATGGCATTGCTCGACCGAGCGGTTCGCGGCGCGCTGAGCGGCCACGCCGAGGCTCTGGGCGTCCAATCGCGCATTGTGGTCAAGCCTGAGCCCGCTGCGGACGCAGCCGCTGGCCTCCGGGTGCTGATCGCTGGGCGTGCCGCGCGGGTCGTGCCGGGAGAGCTGTCCGAAGCCCTCGCCGCGCAGCGCCTGACAACCGCGGCACTGCGGCACGACGACGGTGCCACCTTCGCCGAGGCGGTCGCGACGGCCTGCCGCGTGGCGGTCGAATGGGATCCCGCAACGCTGGTAGGGCCGGCCCAGCAGCAGGCGATGCTGGAGAACGCGCGGGACAGCGGAATCCATCAGTACCCAGACGCGATCCTCAGGGCAGCGCTCAAGCGGGTCGTCGCGCAGGGCATCAGCATCGCGGACTTGTCCCGGCTCAAGGCCGCCCTCGATGAGCCCGCCACCCTGATCGAGACCGCCGGTGAGCTGTCCGAGGTCGCCATCGACGCACTTCGCCCGCGGTCCATCGGGGTCCGCACGAGCGAAGCGACCCTGCGGTCGGTCACGACCACCGGAACGCACGGCGGTGAGTTCGCCGGCATGCGCGCTCGCCTCTTCAGCGAGCTTGGGGTGACGTTTCCGGACATCGAAGCGGCGATCGACGACAGCCTTCCCGAGGGGACGGCCGCGGTCCGGCTGAACGATGTCTTGTTCACGGCCCGGCCGTTGCCCCCGGACGCTGGGGCCTCCGGCATCGTCGCGGTCGTGGAGCGACAGCTTCGCAACCACGCGGCCTGGTTCGTCTCCATAGCCGAGGTACGGCAAAGGACCGAAGAGGTCCGGCTGGCGCTACCCGACCTCCTGGACGCGGTGCAGGAGCGGTATTCCGAGCCACAATTGGCCGTGCTTGGCCGTGCGTTCGTGGAGGAGCGCGTGCCGGTGCGCAACGCCGCACGGCTGCTGACGCTGCTGATGGACATGCCCGGGGAAAGCACCGGGCGGGATCTGGTCCGGCTCGCCGAGCCGGTGCGCGCTGCCAGCCCCGGAGGAGAATGGCCAAGCCCCCGGCAGTTTGTGTCCTTTACCCGGCAGGAGATGAACGAAGAAGCCGCGCGGTCAAGGCCGGGGATCACGACGGTACACCCCACGCGCCTGCCGGCGGATCTGGACACCGCGCTTGCGAGCATGGTGGACGACGACGGGACACCTGACGCGGTAGCCGGCCCAATCCTGGACCAGCTCATCGCGCTGGCCGTTCAGGAGATCGAACAAGGAGATCCGATTCTCGTCGCCGCGACCCAGCGCTCACGCGCGGTGGCCAAGAACCTCCTTGCCAGCCAATATCCGGAAGTGGCCGTCTGTGCGGCCGAAGAGTACCCGCCTTCGCAGCGGCTGGCGCCCCCAGATTAGCTTTAGCGGTTGCCCGGTCCGCTCTGGCTGTGCCGGGCTACGCCTGGGGGGCTGACCCATCGCTGGCTGCTTTCCACTCTGGCTTGCGGAGCCGGTCCAGCAGCAAAGGCGGGAGAATCCCGATTGCAAAGACCCCTGCGAGTATCAGGACGGCGTACACGAGCGGTTTCGAGTGCCCGAACTGGGACGGAGGGATGAACCCGATCATGAGCGCGGCTACGGATGAGATGGCGCCGAGCAGGCAAAGCAGGCCCAGCGCCGGAGCCCTGTAACCGCGTGTGTGATTCGGTTGCGAACGGCGCAGCCTTACGGCGGCGATGAACATCAGCACGTACATGATCAGGTACACCTGCGTGGCCATCACGGCGAAGATCCAGTATGCGTGCGAGACGCTCGGTATGAAGGCATACAGCAGGGCGATGACCGTGATCACGGCGCCTTGCGCGGTGAGAATGCGCACCTCGATGCCTTTGCCGTTGACCTTCTGGAAGAAGGGCGGGAGAAAACCCTGCTCGCGCCCGATCCTCAGGAGCCCTTCCGACGGGCCGTCCAGCCAGGAGGTCATCCCGGCGAGCGCTCCGACCGCCAGCGCGATCGCGATCAGCGGCACGGCGAACGCGAGGCCGAAATGTGTCAGAAGGGCGTCGAAGGCCTGCATCAGGCCGGCGGTGAAGCTGATCTGATGTGCGGGAAGCACCCAGGAGATCGCCAGTGTCGGGAAGATGAAGACGGCGAGGACCAGCCCCGTGGCGAGGAAGATGGACTTCGGGTAGTCACGTCCCGGGTTCCGGAGCTCGTCGACGTGCACCGCGTTGACCTCAACGCCGGCGTAGGTGAAGAAGCTGTTGACGACCAGGACGATGCTGGCGAGCCCGTGCCACGCCGGCAGGACGTGCTGAGCGGTCATCGGCGCGGCCGAGTGGTTCCCCTGGAGCAGGTAGGCGGCACCGAGAGCGACGAGGATCGCTCCCGGGATCAGCGTCCCGATCATTGTCCCGCCGGACGACAGCTCGGCCACGAGCGCCGCTCCGCGGGAGGACACGAGAACCCCGCCCCAGAACAGCACGATGATGACGGCCGCGTTGTAGACACCGTTACCGGCGAGGCCTGGATCGATGACGTAGGCGAGCGTGCCGGCGACGTAGGCGAGCAACGCCGGGTAATAGAAGATCGTCTGGGCAAACTCGCACCACACCGCCAGCAGGCCCATCGGAGCCGAGATGCCCTCGCGCACCCAGTTGTAGACACCGCCCGGCCAGCCAGAGGCCAGCTCCGCGGCGACCAGCGACACGGGCAGCAAGAACACAAGCGCGGGCAGGACATAGAGAAACACCGAGGCGAGCCCGAAGACTGACATCGCGGGCGCCGACCCAAGGTAGCCGACCGATCCCACCGTCACCAGCGCCAGTGCCGTCCAGGTGATGAATCTCCGAGCAGGTGCGGGCGCCGCCCGGTGAACTGGAAGTGGCCCGCCCTGATCCGCGGTGATGCCCTGAAGGACCGTGGTCCGCGCCCGCCGGCGCCTTCTCACCCACATGGATTACCGTCGCTGACACGAGGCAGGGATCGGCTGGCAGCGTGCGCCGGAATCATCCGGTTCGCAGCCACTGGCTGGCCGGCAGGTCCTCTTCGGCACCGCCGACAGCCTCAGCTTTCGACCGCGCTGACCTACGCCGCGGCTGCTTGACCCGGGCCGGCCGGTGAGCCGGCGCCGGGCGGCGGTTCGCCGCTGGGTGGTCCCTGCCACGCGGTGGCCTCCCACAATTCCCGGGCGATCACCTGTAGGGCCCCCGCGACCGGGATCGAAAGCAGTGCCGCCACGAAAGCGCCGAAGAAGCCGCCAAGCCAGTCGCCGATCGGGGCCCCGACCAGGACTGACAGTAGTACAAGCAGCGGGTTGACTTTCACCGTGCGGCTCATGACCAGGGGGTTCAGCACGTGGTTTTCCACCTGCTGGTAGGCGATGAACGCGGCCGCGGTGACGGGCGCTTGAATCACCAGGATCGGGTGACGACCGCTCACCTGCATGGCGGCGAGCCTGGGCCCGTGCTAGCGGAGCAGCCACCGGCGGGAGGCCTTAGGTTGCCTGGTATGGCGGCTGGTGATGTTTCCGTGCCGGAAGCCCTGCCCACGGTCATCGGCGTGCGCGGGGCCCGGCACAACAACCTGCGGAATATCGACGTCGACGTGCCGCTGTGGCGGACGGTGGCGGTGGTCGGCGTGTCCGGATCGGGCAAGACGTCGCTCGCCATCGGCACGCTGTACGCCGAGGGCCTGCACCGGTTCCTGGAGAGCCTGAGCACCTACAGCCGGCGGCGCCTCACCCAGGCGCAGCGGCCGGACGTGGACCGGATCGACCACCTTCCGCCCGCGCTCGCGCTGCGGCAGCGCCCGCCGATCCCGGGGCCGCGCAGCACGGTCGGCACCATGTCCGAGGTGCTCAGCGTGCTGCGCCTGATGATGTCGCGGCTCGGCTCGCACCTGTGCCCGAACGGCCACTACGTCGGGCCGTCGGTCGCCGCATTCGCCGAGGAGATCGTCTGCCCGGTGTGCGGCGCGCACTTCGTCCATCCCAGCGCCGAGTCCTTCGCCTTCAACTCCTACGGCGCCTGCCCGGCCTGCCACGGCCTGGGCGTCCGGTCCGAAGTGGACGTCACCACGCTGGTCCCCGACCCGGGCAAGACGATCGAGGAAGGCGCGGTGCTGCCGTGGAATTCCGGCGGGCGGCGGCTGTCGATGTACGCCGCACGCGAGCTCGGGGTCCGGCTCGACGTCCCGTACCGGTCGCTGACCTCCCGCGAGCGCGACATCGTGCTGCACGGTGAACCGGTCCGGCGGCAGGTGACGCTGCACTCGGACCGGACCGGCCGAGGCGTGCAGCTGTCGGTCAACTACGACAACGCCGTCGCCGCGGTGGAACGCTCGCTGCGCAGCGACAACGAGCGCAGCCGCCGCCTCGTGCAGCGGTTCCTGATCACCCGCGTCTGCTCGGTGTGCCACGGCACCCGGCTGCGGCCCGAGGCACTGTCCTCACAGCTCGGCGGCCGCAACATCGCCGAGATCAGCGCGCTCGGCCTGGGCGACCTGCACGGGTTCATGGCCGGCTTGCCAGCCGGGCTGCCCGCAGAGCTCAGCCGGATAACCACCGGTTTGCTAGCCGAGCTGAACGGCACGCTCACGCCGGTCCTCGACGTCGGCCTCGGTTACCTGACCCTCGACCGGCCCGGCGCGTCGCTGTCCACCGGGGAGCGGCAGCGGATCGAGCTCACCTCGACGGTCCGTGCCAGCACCACGGGCATGCTCTACGTGCTGGACGAGCCGTCGGTCGGGCTGCACCCGGTCAACGTCCAGGGGCTGCTCAAGACGATCGCCGCCCTGGCCGCGAACGGCAACACCGTGGTCGTGGTGGAGCACGAGCGGGAACTCATCCGCTCCGCGGACTGGGTCATCGAACTCGGCCCCGGGGCCGGGGCTAGCGGTGGCACGGTGATCGCCCAGGGCACCCCCGGCCAGCTGGAAACCGACCCGCGCTCGATCATGGGACCGTTCCTGGCCGGCGCCGCGGCCGTGCCACGAGACCGCGCGGAGCGGGCCGATCCCGGCGAGCAGATCACCATCGAGATCAGCGACCTGTACAACCTGCACGACCTCACCGCCGCCTTCCCGGCGCACCGGCTGACCGCGCTGGCCGGCCCGTCCGGTGCGGGGAAGACCGCCCTGGTCCTGGACAGCCTTATCCCGGCCGCGCGGGCGCTGCTGGGCGGGTCAGCGCTGCCCGGGCACGTCCGGCGCCTCGATCTCGGCGGCGTTCGCCAGGTTGTTCAGATCGACGCCTCTCCGATCGGCCAGAACGCGCGGTCGACGCCCGCAACGTACTGCGGCGCGTTCGACCAGATCCGCCGGCTGTTCGCCGAGACCGCGTACGCCCGGCGGCGGCGCTGGAAGCCCGGGCATTTTTCGTTCAACACCCGAGAAGGCCAGTGCCCCACCTGCCGCGGGCTGGGCCACATCGACCTCGACGTCCAGTACCTGCCCGACATCACCGTCGAGTGCCCGACCTGCCACGGCGCCCGCTTCAACGACGCCACCCTGGCCGTCCAGATCGACGGCCTGACCATCGCTGAGGTGCTCGGCCTGAGCGTCGACGACGCCCTGAAGCGATTCGCAGGCCAGGCCCCGGTCCTCGCGGCGCTGCGGCCCGTGAGCGAGGTCGGCCTGGGCTACCTACGGCTCGGCGAGCCCACGCCGTCCCTGTCCGGCGGCGAGTCGCAGCGGCTGCGCATCGCCACCCGGCTGCGCAGCAGCCAGCATGGGACGCTTTACGTCTTCGACGAGCCATCCACCGGCCTCCACCCACTCGACGTGGCCACCCTGGCCGGCGTCTTCGACCGGCTGCTGCAGGCCGGGGCCACCATCATCGTCATCGACCACGACCTTGACCTGCTCGCCGCCGCCGACCACCTCATCGATATGGGACCGGGCGGCGGCCCGGGCGGCGGGCACATCCTCGCGGCGGGGACCCCCGACGATGTCGCGCGCGCCCCGGGCACCGTGACCGGGCCGTGGCTGGCCGGGCACCTGGGCCTTGCCGGAGACGTGCCGGCCTGATGCCCGTGCAGGGGTCAGGGTCCGCCGGAAGCGCGGCCGGGCCGGCCGGGCCCTTCTTATGCCGCGCCGGCTGGCTTGCCGCCGGGAGGCGCGCCGGGGTATGCGATGGTGCTGGCGTGGAAGAGGACCTGTGGGATGCCTACGACCGGATGGGCATGAGTTTCGCGCGGCACGCGGCCGACAGTGCGTACAACGCGCCGAAAGACTGATCGAGCCGCTCCCCGCGAAGTCAATGCGCGTGCGTTATCCCGACGACTACCAAAAGCTGGTCAACGAACCGGGATTTCTGATCCTGCGCCTGCTCAAGCCGGCCACCCCGCATCCCGGCGCCCCGAGTTGACCCACTGGGTGGCGCCCGGCTCGGCCGTGTCGCGCTAGGGTGCTCATTCCGGCCACGACCGGTGTGCCGGTCACCCTCCGCGATGGGTGGCCGGCTGGATCTGCGATCTGATTCGAGCGCTGCGTAGGGAGCCAGCTATGAGCGAGCGGCCGCTGACGGTCTTGTTCATGCCCGAGAGCGCGTACGGGCCGACCAACAACTGCATCGGGATCGGCGACGTGTTGCGCCGCCGCGGCCACCGGGTCGTGTTCGCCGCCGAGGCGTCCTGGAAGGGACGCCTGGAGCCGCTTGGCTTTGAGGAGGACCTTGTAGACCTGGCACCACCGGGCGCCGATGCGGCTGGCGAGAGCGCCGGGCAGTTCTGGAAGGATTTCGTCCGCGACACCGCGCCGGAGTTCCGTAAGCCGACGATCGAACAGCTGGACACGTGGGTGCGGCCGGTCTGGGAGGAACTCATCGGCGGCGCACAGTACTGCCAGCCGCGGCTGGCTCAGATCATCGAGCGCACCCGCCCGGATGTCATCGTCGAGGACAACGTGGTCGGCTTCCCGGCCCTGGTGACCGCCGGAGTGCCGTTCGTGCGGATCGTGTCCTGCAACCCCCTGGAAATAAAGGATCCAGGCATCCCGCCCACCTTCTCCGGATACCCGGCCGCCGACCCGGCCGGCTGGCAGGCGTTCCGGGACGAATACGAGCGCGTGCACCGGCCGGTCTGGGCGGCGTTCAACGCATGGGTCACCGAGCAGGGCGCGCCACCGCTGCCGGATCTGGAGTTCATCCATTCCGGCACGGTCAACCTGTACGTCTATCCCGAGCTGGCCGACTACCCGCGCGCCCGGCCGCTGGCGCCGTCGTGGCACAGGCTGGACTCCTCGGTGCGGCGGACCGACGAGCGGTTCACGCTGCCCGATGCCCTCGCCGCCACGGAGGGCCCGCTCATCTACTTCTCGCTCGGCTCTCTCGGGTCGGCCGATGTGCCGTTGATGCAGCGGGTGATCGGCTACCTGGCCGCGACCCCGTACCGCTACCTCGTGTCCATGGGACCGCTGCACCAGGAGATCGAGCTGGCGCCGAACATGGCCGGTGCCGAGTTCTTGCCCCAGACGTCGCTCCTCCCGCTCTGCCAGCTGGTGATCACCCACGGAGGCAACAACACCGTCACCGAGTGCCTGCACTACGGCAAGCCGATGGTCGTGCTGCCACTGTTCTGGGACCAGTACGACAACGCGCAACGGATGGACGAACTCGGCCTGGGCGTCCGCCTTGACACCTACAACTTCACCGATACGCAGCTGCACCGCGCCCTGGATCGGCTGCTCACCGACGACGCGCTGCACCACCGGCTTGCCGCCGCGGCCGCCTCGATCCAGGCCCGCGACGGCCTGGACAAGGCCGCACGCCTCATCGAACAGGCGGCCACCTAGCGGCGGTCCAAGCTGGCCGGCCAGATCATCACGACGTGAGCCAAGGCCGCTCACAGGCGTCCTCACGACCTGCGGCTCCGCAATCCTGCCTGGCCCGGCGCCGGCGGGCCACCGGCGGGCAAGGATAGAGCCGCGTCACCCGGGAACAGGGTGATCGTGCGGGTCGTGGAGTTGTCGGATCACCCGGGGACGTTGCTCCGGGAGACACGGCTGCGGTCCGAGGCGGCCGCGGAGCGGGAGCGGTCGGCGTACCAGGACGCTCTCGCGCAGCACCATGCCCAGGTCCTGCGGGCAGCACAGGCCCGGGATCAGGCCCGCGCCCGGCACCGCTGGCGGGCGTGGCTGCGCGGTGTCTTCGCGGTCCGCGCGGAACAGCGCCGCGCCCCCGTGCCGCCACGCGCCTACGGGCAGCCGTCCGACCAGGAGAGCATCCTGGTGGCAGGGATCGAGGGTGAACAACTGGTCTCGGCGGGGCTGGGCCGCGTGCTGGATGATGACTGGACGCTGATCCGGGGCTACCGCAACCGGGGCGGCGAGATCGACCACCTGCTGCTCGGCCCGCATGGGCTGATCGCTATCGAGGGCAAGCATCGCAACGCGACCGTGCACTGCGTGGGCGACCACTGGTGGTACACCAAATTCGACAACCACGGCAACCCGGTGGAGCGCGGGGAGATGGCCGACAGGCGGGGCCGCTCCCCCAGCCAGCAGGTCAACGAGCCCGCCAGCAGGCTCGAGGACTTCCTGCGTTCCCGGGGCCAACCGGTGGCGATCCAGCGCTTCGTAATGCTCACACACCCCAGGTCGCAGCTGGGCGGCTGCCTGCGGCCGACCGTGCGCATCGCCACCACGACCGGCCAGGTGATCAGCGCGCTCAGCGACTCGGGGACGACGCTCAGCGCGCCCAAGCGCGCGCGGCTTGAGCGGCTCATCATCCGCGATCACCGGTTCCACACCGAACGCCGCAAGGGCTGACCCGAGCCACCGCGCACGCCGGTCGTGGCTCGTGCGCTCGCGTCCGGAGGTCAAACTGGAACTACCCAGCCGGCTGGTCTGTCGCTTCCCCTCCAGCAAAGAGCAGCCGGCTGGCCTTCGCCTTCCGTCTTTCGATGCGATACGCGGCGCGCGCGGCCCTGGCTCCGCCCGCTGACCTGCTGCGGGCCGGCCCGGCCTCACGGCCCCAGGCCGTCCACCGGCGGGCAGTCGCTGGCCTGGCGGTCGAGCCACTCCCGCAGGCACCGGGTGGCCTCGACGTCGTTGCGGTTGTAGGTGAGGAGCCAGTCACGGGCCGCACTGGATTCGCGGGGCCCGGCCGTCGTGGCTCCGGCCGCCTCGTCGTACCGGATCATCGCCTCACCGCCGCCGGGGTCCGCGACGTCCCAGGTGAAACCGGTCAGCGGGGCTACGTCCTTGAGCCCGGCCGGCCCGCCGGTGATGAGCTGGGCCGCGAAGACCCGCAGCAGGTCCACCCAGTGACCGGACTCGGTGAACGCGGCCACCTCGCCGGCCAGCCCGGCCGCCGCGGCGATCCGCCGCATCTGGGTGTTCTCGGCGGCGGCGTTGTAGCAGTAGGCGCGGAACACCAGGCCCGCGCCTGCCGCGTCCCGGCGCAGCGCGGTCAGCCATGCCCAGAACCGGGTGAACAGCTCCGCTTCGGTATCCGGGGTCAGCGGCTCCCAGGTGCAGAACGGACGATAGCCACCCCGCGCAGCGGGCCGTCCCGTACCGGTGGAGACCAGGGCGCCCCACAGGTACACGCCGTCCTCGGTGTTCTCCATGTCGATGTCGACCTCGACGTCGCCGCGCGGAACCCGCACCCAGGTCACCCCGCGGCGCCGGTAGGCGGGCGCCGCGCCCAGCGCCGCCCGGGCCAGGTCGATCTGTTCGGGCAGGTCCCGCATGGGCTCGTCGCTGTAGGCGGCGGTGCCCGGGGCCAGCGCCCGGGCGTCGCCGAGCACGTGGATGCCCGCCGCGGCCAGCCGGGCCAGTTGCGCCTTCCTGCGCTCGCCGATGACGTCGGGCATCGGAGTGCCGTCCGGCAGCGTGCCCAGCGCCGCGGTGACGGGCCGCAGGTCGACCCCGCTGGCGACCAGGGACGCGGTGCGGTGGTCCAGCGCGGCCAGGCCGGCCCGGCTGGTCACCCCGTGGCCGCGGTGGATCCGCCAGGCCCGCCAGCCCACGCCTGGCAGCAGGCTCACGTCTCCCGAACCCGCCTCCAGCACCGGGCCGCACCAGGACCACCACGGGCACTCCGCGCACTCGCCAATCCGCACCGGCGCCACCAGCAGGTCAACCTCGGGGCCGGCCCGGTGCCCGGCGGCGACGGCGAGGATGTCCAGCCGGAAGGAGAACTCGAAGTCGTACACGTCCATGGTCGACCGCCGCTTCGCCCGGCCGGCCGACGACGGGGTCTGCCAGACCGGCGCGTCCAGGTCGTACCAGGCGACGACGCCGTCGACGCCGACGATGCCGCCGTGCCGGCCGTCGGCGGCGGCCATCCCGCAGGCCTCGAGCATCCGCTGGTAATGCGCGAGTTGCAGCAGGTCTCCCCTGCGCTTGCGGGCGGACGAATCCGGGACGGGTGTGGCCGCCTCCCGGGCCAGCCGGTCCAGGGCCGAGCAGAGCGCGGGCAGGCCCCCGGCTCCGGCGTCCAGGCAGCGGTGATGCTTGATATCCACCGCCCGGTACCCGGGCCCCTCGGCGGCCACCAGCAGGTCGGGTTCGCCGACCCTGCGGCCGGCCGGATCCGGTGGCAGCCGGCCGCCCACGATGAGCGCTGTCCCCGCCTTCATCGCGGCCACGGTCGCCGCCTCCCGCTCCTCGCGCTCCCCGTGGTCGGTGGCGTCCACCACGCAGGCGGCCGGGTGCAGCGCGACCAGTTCGGAGACCAGGCCCGCCTCGAACCGCCGGCCCGCGGCGAACCTCCGGCCGAGCGCACGCGGCACCGGGAGCGGGTCACACGGCCGGATCAGCTCCCACTGCGCCCGCACCGGGCACTGCTTGGCCAGGTAACCGCCCTGCGGCGGCACCACGGACACGTCGTAACGCGGGGCCACGCCACGATCGTATGGGCCGGGTACGTCAGTCGCCGGGTCCGGCGCCGCGCGCGGGAAGCCACGCAGCCCGTCGTCCGCCAGGCCCGCGGCGCGGGTCCCCGGCGGGCGCCGCTCAGCCGCGGGCCGCGGCGAGAACCTCGCCGAGGGTGTCGAGGAGCAGGTCGGCGTGGTCGCGCCGGAACACCAGCGGCGGCCGGATCTTAAGCACGTTCCCGGCCGGGCCCGTGGTGCCGAGCAGTATCCCCCGGTCCCGCATGGCCTCGGTGACCTGGCGCGCGCGACCGGCCGCGGGGGTGCGCGCCTCCGGGTCCTCGACGAGTTCCACGCCGAGCAGCAGGCCCTCCCCCCGCACGTCCCCGATGAGCGGATGCTGCCGCCGCAGCGCCAGCAGCGCCTCCCGGAGGTAACCGCCCACCTCGGCGGCGTTCTGCGTCAGGCCCTCATCGTCGATGACGGCGAGGACCGCGAGCGCGGCGGCGCAGGCGACCGGGTTACCGCCGAACGTGCTGAACAGTTCGGTCTCCTCCGGGACCGCGGCGAGGACGGCCGAGGAGGCCACGAGCGCGGCGACCGGGAAGCCGTTGCCCATGGGCTTGCCCATGACCACCATGTCCGGCTCGATCCCGGACGGCAGGAAGCTCCACAGATGGCCGCCGGACCGGCCGTGGCCGGCCTGCACCTCGTCGGCGATCAGCAGGCCACCGTGGGCCCGCACCCGCCGGGCCGCGTCGCGCAGGTAGCCGGGCGGCGGCGCGAGGATGCCGTCCGCGGTGAAGGCCGGGTCCGCGAACATCGCCGCGACCCCGCGTCCGCCGAGCCCCGCGACGGCCTCGTCCACGTGCGCGGCGTACCGTTCCGCCCAGCCGGCCTGTTCCCGCCGGTAGGCGCCGCGGTACCCGTCGGGGGCGGGCACGGTGGCCACGTGCTCCGGCCGTTCCCCGCCGGCCCACTCCTCCGGGGACAGCGCGTGCGTGGCCTCGGTCAGCCCGTGGTAGGCAAAGTGGCTCACGACGGCGCCCGCGTGCCCGGTGGCGGCGCGGGCGATCCGCCAGGCCAGATCGTTGGCCTCGCTCCCGGAGTTCAGCACGATCACGGCGTCGAGCGCGGGCGGCAGGGTGGCCTGCAGCCGTTCCGCGAGTTCGACCACCGCCTCGTGCAGGTAGCGGCTGTGCGTGGCGAGCAGCCGCTGCTGTTCGGCCACGGCGCGCACCACCCGGGGGTGACCGTGCCCGACGACGGGGACGTTGTTGTAGCAGTCGAGGTATCGCCGCCCGGCCGCGTCGAACAGCCAGGCCCCCTCGCCACGCACCAGGTGCACCGGGTGGTCGTAGAACAGCGGTGACCGGGGCAGCGCGCGGCGCCGGCGCGCCAGCAGCGGTGCGGTCGCCGACCGGCGGTACGGCAGCCCGCGGCATGCCTCGCGGAACCGCTCGGCGACCGCGTCCAGGCCCGCTGCCTCGATGCTGTCCAGGAAGGCGGGCGCGCCGATTTCGCTCTCCGCGGCGTACGCCGCGTTGTCCGGGTAGACGCCGAGCCGCCACGCGCTGAGGGTGATGTCGGTGGCGAGCCTGGCCGCGACCAGGTCGGCGAGCAGGCCGGCCTCCTCGTCGTCCAGCGGTGTCACCGCGACGTAACCGCCGATCATGGCCTCGGCCTCGCTGATCGCGTCGTCCCGGCCGTGCAGCACGTCCGCGATGGCGACCGCGAGATCGCACACCAGCGGGGCATGTGTCATGTCCCCGAAGTCGACGATCCCGCTGACCTGGAAGTCCTCCCCGAGCAGCATGTTGCTCAGGCTCAGGTCTGCGTGGATCACCTGAGCGCGCAAGCCGGGAAGCGCCGGGGCGACCCGCGCCTCGAACCGGTCCAGCACCCGTTCCACCTGTGCCCGGCGAGCGCCGTCGGAGACATGCCCGAGCAGCGGGCGCAGCGCGGGCAGGCGGGTGATGTCCCAGAGGATCCCGTAGTCGGCGGCGGGGTGGAAGAAGCCGCGCAGCGCCCGGCCCAGGCGGGCCGAGATCTGCCCGATGGACCGGATCGCGGCCGTGGGCAGGTCCGCCGCTGTCATGGTCCGCCCGGGCAGGAACGTGAACAGCCGCACCGGGTACGCCCGGCCGTCGGGCCCGGGCACCACGGTCCACGGGTCCCCCTCGGTGCCGGCGATCACACGCATCACCGGCAGGCCGGGATCCACCCGTTCGATGTGGCGCAGCGCGGCCGTTTGCATGTCCAGGATCGGCCCGGTGTCCGCCGGATTCGAGATCTTGAACAGGAACCGCTGCCCGCTGGCGGTGTCCACCCGGAAGTTCTGGTCCCGTTCTCCGGCGAGGGCGGTGAGGGAACCGGTGACGCCGAAGGCTTCGCGAAGGATCAGCCGGGCCGCCTCGTCGCCGAGCGCGGCCGGCGGGCTCGCCAGCGGGTCGCCCGCCAGCGCATCACCGGGCGGCGGGTCTCCCGCCAACGGGCCAAGGCGCTGCACCATAGGCCCGAAGAGTATCTTGCACTCCCACGGACCAGCTAACTTGGGGCGGTGGAAGAGAACCGGGCCCGCCGCGTGGTCGATGCGTTGCGCGACCGCGGCATCGATGCCCACATGCTGAGAGCTGGCGTGGATCAGTTCGGGGTGCGGGTGAACCTGCACGACGGCCGCCAGGCCGAATGGGACACCGACGGCACCATCGGGCTCGAGGCGCAGGTCATGCAGGACGGGGATCTGGTCGGGTTCGTGCCCGAGATCGAGGGCTCCGAGGACTTCGACGAGGCGCAGACCGTCGACGCCATCGCCCGGGCCGACTACGACCAGCCGATCGCAACGGAGCGCGCGGTGGCGCCGCCGCCCGCGCCCGCGCTTCCCCGCGAGGGCGGCCTGTTCCGCCGCTTCCTCGGCGGCTTCCGCGAGCAGTAACCCGACGCGCCATGATCACGGCGATCTCGCCGTCCCAGGTGCGCCACTTCCATGATCTAGTGAGTTTGTTCATAAATGCTATGGACAGAATCACTTGATCACAGAACTGCGGTCGGCTCAGGGCGGCGGGGCGGCGAAGGACTCGTAGGCGGGGCGGAGCAGGTCGGTGAGCGGCCGGCCGCGCAGCGCCAAAGGCAGCGGCGGCACCTGGTCCAGCACCGAAGCGCTGGAGGCGGCTGGCGGGCTGGTCACCGGCAGCGGCGCGGGCAGCGCGAAGAACGAGCCGAGGCAGCCGGCCAGCGGCACCCCGCCCGGCCCGCCGGGGTCCACCACGGCGCCGCCGCGGGCCACGTGCAGCCCGGAAAGGAACTCGTCCCTGCTGCGCCCGCGCCACGCCAGGATGCGGAACGGGTCCTCGTCGAAGGCCTCGGCCAGCAGGTAGAACACGGCCGCGATGTGCTTGCAGGGCACCTCCCAGTCCGGGCAGGAGCAGTGCATCGACAGCTCGGCCGCGGAGGCCGGGAACAGCGCGAGCCCCAGTTCCGCGAAGACCTCCTCGATGTCCTCCGGCATCTCGCCCGCGAGCAGCTTCGCCGAGTACCAGGCGCTGCCGGACAGGGCAGCCTCGGCCGCGTCCCACTCGGACGGGCCGAACGCGCCGAGCCCGACGCGGACCCGGTAGGGCTGCACCCGGCTGCCCTGGACCAGCGCGCTGACCAGGCCCGCCGCCACATCCATGGAAAGCACCTGGCCGCGGCGCGCGTAGTTACGGCCGCGCTCCAGCCTGCCGCCCACGATGATGGCCTCCAGCACCGCGATGAACCGCCCGGACCACCAGGTCTGCCCGATCGCGCCGCGCGTGCTGCGCGCCTTGAGCCCGCCCTCCACGGCCAGCGGGCGCGCCGGCTCCGCCGGGAACCAGCGCTGCGGCCGCGGGGCACCTGGGTCACTGGTCACCGACGGCCTCCGCGGACAGCTCGAACACCGACCGCAGCTCCCGCGCGGACAGCTCGGTCAGCCAGCCCTCACCGTCGCTGATCACGAGGTTGGCGAGGGCCTTCTTCTCCTCGATCATCTCGTCGATCTTCTCCTCCAAGGTGCCGGTGCAGATGAACTTGCGCACCTGCACGTTCCGCTTCTGGCCGATGCGGAACGCGCGGTCGGTGGCCTGGTTCTCCACCGCCGGGTTCCACCACCGGTCGAGGTGGATGACGTGGCTGGCGGCGGTGAGGTTCAGCCCGGTGCCCCCGGCGCGCAGCGACAGCAGGAACAGCGGCGGGCCGTCGCAGGACTGGAACCGGGTCACCAGCTCGTCCCTGCGCTTCTTCGAGGTCCCGCCGTGCAGGTAGCTGACGTCGGTGCCGAACCGCGCGGCCAGGTGCGGGAGCAGCATCGCGGCGAACTCGGTGAACTGGGTGAACAGCAGCGCCTTGTCGCCCTCGGCCAGGATCTCCTCGCAGATCTCCTCCAGCCGGATCACCTTGCCGGACCGGGCGCCCACCGCGGAGCGGTCGTGCAGCAGCAGCGCCGGGTGGTCGCAGACCTGCTTGAGCTTGGCCATCGCCGCGAGCACGTTCCCCCGGCGCTCGATGCCCTCGGTGTTCTCGATCTTCTCCATCATGTCGTCGACCACCGACTGGTACAGCGACGCCTGCTCGGTGGTCAGCCGGCAGTACTGCTTGATCTCGATCTTCTCCGGCAGGTCGCTGATGATGGCCGGGTCGGTCTTCAGCCGGCGCAGCACGTAAGGCCGGGTGATCGCGCGCAGCCGCTCGGCGGGCTCGGCCTGGCCGTGCCGCTCGACCGGGATGGCGTAGCGGGTGCGGAACTTGTCGGCGGGCCCGAGCAGCCCGGGGTTGAGGAAGTCCATCAGCGACCACAGCTCGGCCAGCCGGTTCTCCACCGGGGTCCCGGTCAGCGCGATCCGCTGCCCGGCGGGCAGGCGCCGCACCGCCCTGGCCGCCTGGGACAGGCTGTTCTTCACCGCCTGGGCCTCGTCCAGCACGACCCGCCGCCACCGGTAGCCGGCCAGCTCCTCGATGTCCCTGGTCGCGGTGGCGTAGGTGGTGACCATGAGGTCCGCCTCCGCCAGCTGGCCGGCCAGCTCCCCCTCGCGCAGCCGCTCCCGCCCGTGGTGCGCGTAGACGCGCAGCGCGGGCGCGAACCTGGCCGCCTCCCGCTGCCAGTTGCCGACCAGCGACATCGGGCACAGCAGCAGCGTCGGCGGGTCCTCCGGGTGCTCGGCACGCTGCACCGCCTCCAGCGCCAGCAACTGCACCGTCTTGCCCAGCCCCATGTCGTCGGCGAGGCACGCGCCGAGGCCGACCGAGGACAGGAAGGCCAGCCAGGAGAGCCCCCTCTCCTGGTAGGGCCGCAGCGTGGCGCGGAAGGTCTCCGGCACCGGTATGAACCGCACGGTTTCAGAAACGCAGCCGCCCAGCAGCTCGCCGACCCAGCCGTTGGCCTGGATCCCGGTGACCGGCAGCGGGGTGGCCGCGTCCTCGGGATGGCTGGCGGCCAGGCGGAGTATCTCCCCGGCGGCCAGCCGCCCGGCCTTGTTCCGTGCGAGGAACTCCAGGCCGCGCCTGAGCTGGTCGGGGTCCACGGCCACCCATTGCCCGCGCAGCCGGACCAGCGGCGCCTTGGTCTGGGCGAGCGCGGCGATCTCCTCCTCGCTGATGGTGTCTTCGCCGACCGCGAGCCGCCATTGGAAGTCCACGAGCTGGTCCTTGCCGAACCTGCCCGGCTTGGCCACCACGCCGTCGGTGGGGGTGTGCGCGGACATGGTGAGCCCGAGCCGGGCGCGGCGGTTCCACCAGGACGGCAGCAGCACCCCGAACCCGGCCTCGTCCAGCGCCGGCGCGGCGGCGGACAGGAACCGGTAGGCGCCGTCGGCGTCCAGGTCCAGGGCGCAGGGCCGGGCCTGGCGCAGGCCGTCCGCCAGTTCCGGGTAGATCCGGCTGGCCCGGCCGAGCTCGCCGAGCAGCAATTCCTGTGGCCGGGGCAGCCATCTGCTCAGGGTGCCGTCGTCGGCCCAGGCCTGCTCGGCCGGGATCAGCAGGCTCGGGTCGGCGATCGACTGGAGCAGGAACTCCAGCCGCCAGCCCGGCTCGGGCTGCCCCTCGCCAGGGCCGCCGGGCTCCACCGTGGCGGGACTACTCCCATCCCCGGACCAGGCGGCGGGTTCCCCGGCAGCCGGGCCCGCCGGGCGCTGGCCCGGTTCCCCGGCAGCCGGGCCCGACCCGGCGGGCTGTCCCCCGCCGGGCTCACCGGACGCCCCGCCAACCAGGCTCGTGGGCTGCCCCGGCTCACGCCGGCCGGCCGGGCTGGCCGGCCCCGCAACCCGATCGGCAACTGGCTCACCGGGTGACGCGGTGAGCGCACCGGCCGTCGGCGCCGCGCTGCGCTCGCCGGCTGTCCCGGCGGGCCAGCCTTCGGCAGGGCCGAACAGCGCCTCATCCGGCTCGGCGGGGACTTCGGTGAGCCGGAACGTGGCCCGGGCCGGCCCGGTCTTGCCGGTGCCGATGTCCTCCCACGGGGCCAGCCCCCGCGCCAGCGCGGACAGTTCGCCCGGGTCGGCGTCGAACCGGCCGTCCGGCCCGGTGAGCGCGGTCAGCCAGGCGTCCGCCGCCGGCAGCCGCGACGGGCGGCGGCCCCGGCGCGGCGGCACCAGATGGAGCCCGGCCGGCAGCGCCTCCCGGGCCGCCGCGTCCACGAGGGCGGCCAGCGCCGCCGCCATCACCTGATGGGGGTCGCCGTCTCCGGGGGCCACCGCGCGGCAGACCGGGGGCATGGCGGCGGCGAGGGCGTGCAGGGCGGCGACATCCGGTCCCTGGATGACCGGGCGCCACCGGGCCACCGCGCCGGAGCCGTCGTGATCCAGGGTGGGCAGCACCCGGCCGCGGGCCACGAGTTCGGCCGCGAACCCGGCCAGCCCGGCCAGGTAGTCCATCGAGGCGCCGTACCGGACGCCCGGCGCCCGCTCACCGACGGCGGCCAGCCCCGCGGCCGCGTCAAGCTGGACAACGGGGACGGCCCAGGGCAGCAGCACGGGCTCCGAGCGCGCCGCCGGGCGGGGCGTGGTCCTGATCAGCTCCGGTGAATCCAGCGGCGCGCTGCGCAGCGACGGCAGCAGCAGTTCCGCCTCGCCCGGCTTGCCCGCGTGCAGCGTGGTGAGGACGCTGGCGGGCGCGGCGAACGGGTGCGGGCGGGCCGACCGGAGCGCGTGGCTGGTGCTGGTGACCGGAAGCCAGGAGTCCTCCGCCCACAGGCACAGGCCGTCGGGGGCGGCCCAGAACCCGTGCAGCACCAGCATGGCGGAATCACTCCAGCGACCGGGGGGACTCTAGTCGCAGCAGCCTAACCGGCGGCGCCGACACCGCGGGCGAGGAAGGATGTCATCGGCGCGCAGGCCGCGGCATGGCGTGGCAGAGCGCGGGGCCTGGACGGGCCGGCGGCCCGGCGTGCGGCGGCCCGGCAAGGTCAAGGGGACAGGCCGCAGGCGCGTGCCGGAGGTGGTGCGAAGTGGCGGTCAGCGGCGCGGCGAGAACGCCGAGAACGCGCTGGCCTGCGGGAAACTGGGCATCTGGGGCTCCGGCGCCGTGGCGGCCGTGGCCGTGAGCCGCGTGTCGCCATGGCCGCTGTCGGCCACCGGCTCACGCGGCCGGAGGGAAAGCTCGAACCGCCCATCGAGGGCCGTGGCGAGGCTGGCGAGCGTGCGCAGCGTGAGGTTCTCGCCGCCGGACAGCACCTGGCTGACCCGCCCCGGGGAGACGCCCATGCGGCCGGCCAGGTCCGCGCGGGTGAGCCCGCGCTGGTGCATGTGCCAGTTGATTTCGTTCGTGAGCTGCGTGACGAGCTGGGAAAGTTCCTCGTCTACCTGGGCCTCCGCGGCCTCCTGGCCGGATGTAACGCCAAGTCGAAGGCCCATGTGTAGCTCCCGGTACGTCGAGGTCGCGTCTTTAGCTGTAGCTAAAGCTATAGGTATGACTAAAGAAAGTGTCGCCCAAGCGACAGTTTACTATCCGGTAGCGGGGGGATCGCAACCGAAGAGTTACCAAGATGTTACACGCTGCCGGGCCGGGCCGGCCAACCGGCCGTCGCGGAGCCCGCCGCCCCCGGGTGCCCGCCGGACCTGGTTCCCGCCACTGACCTGCGAAGACAGTCCGATGAACGGCTGCGCGGCCCCGTTGATGGGGAGCCGCCCTCGCATTCGATTGCACCCGCACGGGGCGCCCGGCAGGCCTATCCCCCTCCCGCGAGACCGCTCCGGGCCCCGCGGCGGGCGAGCGGAACGGGCGGTTGCGCCGGGAACGGGCGATTACACCTGGATGGATCCGGAATGACCTGCGACCATTGACCAGGGGAGCGCTCAACGCCGTAATGGCGGCCGGGCGCATGGCAAGGGGGTCGGGGTCATGCCGGGCTGGTTCGCGGTCGCCGGGACATTCGTGCTGTCCATGGTGTCGGCTTACGCATTCCTTCGGCTGCGCTGCCGGCGAACCGGAGCCCCGTTCGGGCGGCGGGCCAAGTGGTGGGCGATGACCGTCATCGTGCTTACCGCAATCGTCTCGACCGGGATAGGCGTGGCGGCCGTGGCGGTCAGCGACCAAGGCACCTTCTTTCTCGGCCTGGTGCTGCCCAGCGGCCTGTGGATCGGCCAGGTGACCGCGGACCTGGGGCGCCGGCGGGCCCGCGCGCGGCTGCGGGCGCTGGCCGCGGCCGTCACGTTCCCGCTCCGCCGGCTCTACGAACGGATGGGCGACGACCTGCAGGATTGGTGCGATGCCAGGCTCGAAGCCGCCTCCAAAACACCGCAACGGGTGGCCGAGGCGGCGCAGTACTACCACAAGCAGGTGGCCACCAGATTAAGGAGCAAGCAGGCCGGGGAGCAGCTCAACCGCTGGCGGGAATCCATCGAGCACAAGACCAGCATTATCCAGCTGATAAACCTCGATACGACGCCGGCCCGGCTGCATGCCCGGCTGCAAAAGCATCCGTCCACGCGTGATTTGGGCAAGTACTCGGCCGACGATCTGCCGCAGTTGGCCGAGCGGCTGGAAACCGAGGCGCAGAACGAGCTGTACCTGTTCCTGGCCTACGTCTACCGGCTCGGATTCCACAAACTGCTGATCTATCCGATCCGGCCGTCCGGATACGTGCGCACCAGGCGCCGGCCGCTGGCCGACCGCAAGGCGGACTAGGGGGCGCGCTCCGCGGATCGCGGGCAACCCCCGCTGACCAGCCATCCGGCCATCGCAGCAGGGCCCTTGCGGCCCGGCGCGGGAGGGGCCGCGGCCGCATTGCGGGGCGCCGCTGCACCGTGGTACAACGAGCCGAATGATCACGGATCCGGGCTCTGCGCCGCCCGCTGCCGCTGGTGACCTGGCCGCCGCGGCGGCGGCCGTGCACGTCTCCGGCCTGCGGAAGCGATACGGGGACGTGGTCGCCCTCGCCGGGGTGGACCTGGTGGTGCGGGCGGGCGAGTTCTTCACCCTGCTCGGCCCGTCCGGGTCGGGCAAGACGACGCTGCTGCGGCTGATCGCCGGCTTCGAGCCGCCCGATGAGGGCCGGATCGAGCTTGGCGGCGCCGACGTCACCGAGGTGCCGCCCTACTCCCGCAACGTCAACACCGTGTTCCAGGACTACGCGCTGTTCCCGCACATGACGGTCGGGCAGAACATCGAGTACGGCCTGCGCGTCCGGAGGGTGCCGAGGGCGCAGCGCCGGGAGAAGGTGGACCGGGCCCTGGAGATGGTCCGGCTGCCCGGGCTCGGCGCGCGCAAGCCCGCCCAGTTGTCCGGCGGGCAGCGCCAGCGCGTGGCGCTGGCCCGCGCCATCGTGAACGAGCCCCAGGTCCTGCTGCTCGATGAGCCCCTCGGTGCGCTCGACCTCAAGCTCCGCCAGGAGATGCAGCTCGAACTGCTCCGGGTCCAGCGCGAGGTGGGCATCACCTTTGTCTACGTCACGCACGACCAAGAAGAAGCGCTGACGATGAGCGACCGGATCGCGGTGCTCAACAGCGGCGGCATCGAGCAGATCGGTGACCCCGTCGAGGTCTACGAGCGGCCACGCACGGCGTTCGTGGCCGGCTTCATCGGCGTTTCCAACCTCATCGAACGGGACGGCCGCACGATCACCGTGCGGCCCGAGAAACTCACGCTGACCGGGGAGGGCGAGCCGGCACCGCCCGGCGCGCACACCGAGCCCGGCCGGGTCCGCGATGTGATCTACGCGGGTGTCCTCACCCGCTACGTGGTGGACCTGGACGCCGGCGGCCAGCTGGTGGTCAGCAGGCAGAACTCCGAGGCACGGACGGGCATCGCCGCGGGCAGCCGGGTGCACATCACCTGGCGGCCCGAGCAGGCATTCACTATTCCGCAGGGACCCGATCAGGGTTCACGCTCTGGGGAGGGCAACCAGTGACCACAACACACCGGCGGCGCGTGTCGCGCCCCCTATCGGCCGCGCTGGCGCTCAGCGTCGCGGCCGTCATCGCCGCGGGCTGCGGAAGCAGCGGGAGCAGCAACGGCGGCGGCACCACGCAGGGATCGGGCACCGCCGGGCAGAGCGTGCCCACGGCCAACCTCCCGGTGCTCAAGAAGATCGGCAAGGGCGAGGGCCAGCTCAACCTCATCGCGTGGGCCGGCTACCTGCAGCCTGGGTGGGTGAGGCCGTTCGAGCAGCAGACGGGCTGCATGATCCACGCGACATATCCCAACACCTCCGACGAGTTCGTCACGTTGATGAAGAACGGCGGCGGCGGCCAGTGGGACATGGCGTCGTCGTCCGGCGACGCCGACCTTCGGATCATCTACGCCGGCGACGCGCACCCGGTCAACATAAATCTGATCCCGAGCTGGAAGCAGTTCTTCCCGGCCTTCAAGTCGCCGCCTTTCAACACGGTCAACGGTGTCCACTACGGCGTGTCGCTGCAATGGGGACCGAACGTTCTGATGTACAGCAAGAAGGTGTTCAAGACGCCCCCGACCTCCTGGAGCGTCATCTACTCGAAGAAGTACGCCGGCAAGATCTCGGTGTATGACGGGCCGATCTACATCGCGGACGCCGCGCTGTACCTCAAGGCCCATGACCCCTCACTGGGCATCACCGACCCATACGAGCTGACCCAGCGGCAGTTCCAGGCGACGGTGAACCTGCTCAAGGCCCAGCACCCGCTGGTCAAGCAGTACTGGAGCAGCGCGCCGGCGCAGATCTCAGCGTTCGCCAACGGCGACGTCACCGTCGGGACGAGCTGGCCGTACCAGGTGTCGACCCTCACGGCGCAGCATTTCCCAATCGGCGCAGTGATCCCGAAAGAGGGCGCCACCGGCTGGGCGGACACCTGGATGCTCGCGGCCCGAGCACCGCACCCGAACTGCGCCTACATGTGGCTGCGCTACATCAGCACGCCCAAGGTACAGGCCGAGCAGGCCGTGAGCTACGGTGAAACGCCCGACAACATGCTGGCCTGCGGCTACATGAACCAGATCGCCAAGGGTTCCTGTGATCAGTACCACGCCAACGCCCCGACCGCGTACTTCAAGTCCATCGCGCTGTGGAAGACGCCGGTAGCGACGTGCGACAACGGCAAGCCGGACTGTGTGCCCTATGTCAACTGGGTGGCGGCGTGGAACACGCAGATCAAGTAGGTACGAGCAGGACAGGCCGGCGATGGGCGTGACCACATCGGCCGGGGCCGCGACCGCGGCCCCGGCCCGGCCGGCTCCGGACGGGCCGTGGTCGCGCATCTCGGCGGTGCTGTGGCGCAGGCCTTGGGCCCGGGCGACCCTCCTGCTCACGCCCCCGCTGGCGTGGTTCGTGCTGATCTACATCGCGTCGCTGGCCGTGCTGCTGATCACCGCGTTCTGGACGATCAACCCGTTCACCACCAACATCATGCGGACCTGGAACGTTAGCAACTTCACCACGATCCTGGGGACCGCCGCCTACCGTACGATCATCTTGCGGACCGTTGGCATGGCGGCCGGCGTGACGGTGGTGGACGCGATCATCGCGGTCCCGTTCGCGTACTACATGGCGCGGATCGCCCGGCCGCGCACCCGCACGGTCCTGTTCGTCTGCGTGCTGTTGCCGCTGTGGGCCAGTTACCTGGCCAAGGTCTTCGCCTGGCTGCTGATCTTCACTCATGACGGCGTGCTGAACTGGGCACTCGGCAAGATGGGGATCGGGCCGCTGAACCTGATCTACAGCAACACCGCCGTGTTCATCGTCTTCTGTTACATCTGGCTGCCGTACATGGTCATCCCGGTCTACGCGGCGCTGGAGCGGATCCCGGCCTCGCAGATCGAGGCGTCACAGGATCTGGGCGGGCGGACGCTGCGGACGGTCAGGTCGGTGATCCTGCCGCTGGCCCTGCCCGGCATCGTGGCTGGCTCGATCTTCACCTTCTCCCTGACGCTGGGGGACTACATCACGCCAATCCTGATCGGGGGAGGGAACTCCACGCTGATCGGGAACGTGATCGACTCGAACGTCGTGTACAACCTGCCGCTCGCGGCGGCCATGGCGACGGTTCCGATCGCGATCATGGCCTGCTACCTGCTGGCGGCCAGGGCGCTCGGCGCGTCCAGGGAGATCTGACGTGGAACCGGCCGGCCTGCGAACGGCGCTGCGCATCTGGGTCGCGGTCGTGCTGGTGCTGCTGTTCACTCCCATCCTGCTGATCATCGTGTACGCGTTCGGTCCGTCGGTCGTCCAGACCTGGCCGCTCCGGGGTTTCACCTGGCACTGGTTCGCTGTGGCCTGGCACGACCCAGCCGTGCGCCAGGCCTTCTTGCTGTCGGTAAAGGTTGGGGTGCTTGCGGCGGGCGTCGCCCTGGTGCTCGGTTCCGCGTTGTCGTATGCGCTGCACAACTTCCGGTTCTTCGGCCGGGAGGGGGTCTCGTTCCTGCTGGTGCTGCCGATCGCCCTGCCGGGCGTCATCACCGGTGTCGCGCTGAACAACGTCTTCGGCTTCACGAACATCCAGCTCGGCGTGCTGACGATCGTGATCGGCCACTCGACGTTCTGCATCGTGATCGTCTACAACAACCTGATCGCTCGGCTCCGGCGGACACCCCGCTCACTCGGCGAGGCCTCGATGGACCTTGGCGCCCGGGGCTGGCAGACTCAGCTGTACGTCATGTTCCCGCTGGTAGCGACGGCCCTTGTTTCTGGGGCGCTGCTCGCATTCGCCCTCTCGTTCGACGAGGTTATCGTGACGGTGTTCACGGCTGGGGCGAACTTCACCCTGCCGTTGTGGATATTCGGACAGCTCCGCCTGGGCCAGCAGCTGCCCGAGGTCAACGCGGTCGTGACGATCGTCATCCTGCTGACGATCGTCCCCGTGCTCCTCGCCGCGCGGCTCGCCGGGGCGGGCGCGGTCACCAGGTCGGGCGCGGCGGCGGTGGCCGCCGCCGATGCGGCGGGCTAGCGGGCCGCGGGCCTGCCCGGAGCGGCCCGGCCCGGGCGGGCATCGCCGGGCTGGGACGGGCCCCGGCCGTGGGCAGTCCTGCTGCAGGGCAGCGGCCGGCTGACCGGCGCGGCCGCTAGCCGTCCTGGGGGGCGGTGAGCGGCAGCCGCACCTGCAGCCGGGTGTTCCCCGGCACCGACTCGGCGCGCAGGTCCCCGTGGTGCCGGTTCACCACGATCCGCCAGGAGATGTCCAGCCCGAGCCCGGTGCCCTGGCCGACCGGCTTGGTGGTGAAGAACGGCTCGAAGATCCGCGCCCTGATGTCTTCGCCGATGCCGGGGCCGGTGTCGGCGAACTCCACGAGCAGGCGGTCGCCGTCCATCTCGGTGCGGACGGTGAGCGTTCCGTGCCCGTCCATGGCGGCGACCGCGTTGTCGATGAGGTTCGTCCAGACCTGGTTGAGCTCACCGGGGTAGGCCGGGATCCGGGGCAGCCCGGCACCGTAGTCCTTCACCACGGTGACGCCGTCCCCGATCTTGCCGACGAGCATGGCCAGGGTGCTGTCCAGCAGGTCGTGCACGTCCACCACCTGGTACGGCGCCCGGTCCAGCTGGGAGTACTGCTTCGACGCGTCGACCAGCGCCGAGATCCGGGTGACCGAGTCCGCGATCTCGTTCATCAGCAGTTCGGTCTCCACCGTGTAACCCAGCCAGCGCAGCGCGCCGTCCAGCGCCTGGGCCGCCGAGGCGGTGCCTCCCGCGCCGGCGCCCCGCACCGGACCCACGACGGCGGCCGGGTTCTGCGGCACCTCGCACGCCTCCGGTGCCTCGGCCATGGTGGCGGCCACCTGGTCCAGCCAGGCGGTGTCGAGGCCTGCCTGCACGAAGACCGGTGCGAGCTCCCAGCCGCGGGTGATACCGCGCTCGTCGAGCCAGTCGGTGAGCGCGTCCTCGCGGTCGGAGGCCTCCAGCGGGCTGAGCGACGGCGCCTTGGCCACCCGTTCCGCCGCCTCGTCCTGCAGCCCGACGAGCGCGGACAGCGCCATCGGCGGGCCGGGTGACCCCGCGATCAGGCCCAGCTTGTGGCGCATGCCAGCCACGCGCTCGCGTAGGGCAGCGGTGGCGCGGACCGCCGCGGAGGCCGGGTTGTTCAGCTCATGGGTCAGCCCCGCCGACAGCGACCCCAGCGCGAGCAGCCGTTCCCGCTGGCCGATCGCCTCCTGCGCATTCTTGTTGCCGAAGATCAGCCCTTCGAGCAGGTGCACCGCCATGGGGAACCAGTCGTTCATGAGCTGGGCGAATTTGTCCGCGCCGAGCACGAAGAACCGTGACGGCTCGGTGACCCGCACCGAGTTGTTGTAGAGCTGTGGCACGCGGTCGCCCAGGTATGCCATGAACGCCCCCGCGTACACGCCGACGGTGGACGTCCGGCCGGTCTCGATGTCGTCCGCACCGACCCGGCGCGACATCACCACCGTCCCGTGCAGCAGCACGTATAGGCACCTCGCGGGCTCACCCTCGGCGTACAGCAGCCCCGGCTCGACGTCCTCTACGTGACCTTCGCGGCACAGCCAGGCGAGCTGGTCGCCGGTGAGCCTTTCGAACAGGAACAGCGCGCGCAGTTCCTCCGGGCTGCACAGGACCGGCGGGTCGGTGCTCATGTGCGCTCCAGGTAACGGTGCACCAGCATGACGGCCATCGCCCCCTCTCCGACCGCCGAAGCGACTCGCTTGGCGGACTCCGCGCGGACATCCCCGGCCACGAAGACGCCCGGCACGCTGGTCTCCAGGTGGTAGGGCGCCCGGTCCAGCGGCCAGCCGGCCGGCCGGCCTTCCCCGGTCACCAGGTCGGGACCGGCCAGCACGAAACCCCGCTGGTCGCGGTGGACCACGCCGTCGAGCCAGCCGGTCAGCGGGGCCGCGCCGATGAACACGAACAGCCATTGCGCGTCCACCAGTTCGGTGCCGCCAGTGTTGCTGTCGCGCAGGGTGAGCCGCTCCAGGTGGCCGTCGCCGTGCGCCTCGGCGACCTCGGTGCAGCTCCGCACCGTGATGTTGGGGACGCGCTCGATCTGCTCGATCAGGTAGTGCGACATGGACTTGCGCAGCGACGGGCCGCGGACGAGGATCGTCACCGACTTGGCCTGACGGGCCAGGTACACGGCCGCCTGGCCGGCCGAGTTGGCCCCGCCGACGATGTGCACGTCCTGGCCGGCACAGCCGGTGGCCTCGGTCAGCGCCGACCCGTAGAAGACCCCGAGCCCGGTGAGTTCGCCGAGGCCGGGCGCGGCGAGCTGGCGGTAGGCGACGCCGGTCGCCAGGATCACCGCGTGCGCGTCGATCGTGGTCTCGTCGGAGAACCGTACCGTCCGCGCCGGTCCGTGCACCTCCAGGCCGACCACCTCGCGAGTGGTGAGCAGTTCCGCGCCGAACTTGGTTGCCTGCCGCCGGGCCCGGTCGGTGAGCTGGGCGCCGGACACCCCGTCGGGGAAGCCGAGGTAGTTCTCGATCCGTGAGCTCTGGCCCGCCTGCCCGCCGGTCGCGGTGCGCTCCACCAGGACGGTGCGCAGCCCTTCCGATGCGCCGTAGACGGCCGCGCCCAGGCCGGCCGGCCCGCCGCCGATGACCACCAGGTCGTAGAACTCGGCCGATGGCGTGGTCGCCAGCCCCACGTGGGCGGCCAGCTCCGCGTCGGAGGGCTCGATCAGCGTCGTGCCGTCCACGGTGATCACCACCGGCAGGGCCAGCCCGTCCGCCCCCGCGGCGTCCAGCAGCCGCCTCCCCTCCGGTTCGTCCGAGGGATACCAGCGGTACGGCACCTGGTTGCGGGCCAGGAACTCGCGGACCTCCGAGGATCGCGCCGACCAGCGATGGCCGACGACCTTGAGTTCCGGCACCGGCCGGTGGTCCGATTCCCGCCACGCCTCCAGCAGCGAATCCACCACCGGGTAGAGCTTCTCCTCGGGCGGGTCCCAGGGCTTGAGCAGGTAGTAGTCGAGGTCCACCACGTTGATCGCGTCGATGGCCGCGCCCGTGTCCGCGTACGCGGTCAGCAGGGCCCGCCGCGCCCCGGGATAGATGTCCATGGCCTGCTCGAGGAACTCGATCCCGTTCATCTCCGGCATCCGGTAGTCGGCCAGGAGCACCGCCACCTGCTCACCGCGCAGCTTCATCTGCCGCAGCGCGTCGAGGGCTGCGTCTCCCGACTCGGCGCGCACGATCCGGTGCCGCTCCCCGTACTTGCGCCGCAGGTCCCGGGCCACGGCACGGGACACCCCGGGGTCGTCGTCCACCGTGAGGATCACCGGGCGCGCCTGCGCGCCCGGCGTGGTCCCCGCGCCGGGCTCGTCCGGCGCGCCAGGGGCCATCACGGGCGCTCGATCTGGGGACGGGGGACTGAAACTGAAACCGGCCGATGCCACCGCATCCACTCATCGTAGGTCGCGCCGCAAGGGCCGGTCCCACGGGCGTGAATGTGAAGTTGGTGCTCGTAGAAGGGCGTTGCTGCCGCAATCACCACAAACGCTGCGGCTAGTACGTGGCGGTGATGGTGCGGGCCGGGCCGTCGATGGTCATCGTGCCGCCGTAGGGGATCACCCACTGCGGGTCGGTGTGGCCGATGTCGACGTTGAAGACGATCATCGCCTCGGGGTTGTACGCGCCGAACGCCGCCAGCACGGCGTCGCGCTGCGCGGTCCGGTACGGCTCCCGTTTGTCCGGGCTGACCGGCCGGTCGATGCTATTTGTCGCCTTGGCGGTGCCGAACACCACGGCCGGGAACCGGGCGAGCAGCCCGCGTTCCCCCATGTTGCGCAGCATGCGGAACACATCCTCGGCCGAGGGCATCTCCTCGGAGGTCTCCAGGATCAGCACGCACCCCGTGTAGTCCTCGGGCGGCCGGATCCAGCGGCCGACCGCCAGGTTCCGGTGCACGATCTCCAGGTTGCCGCCCCACGTCGGCCCTCTCACGACCCGTTCGGGCTGGTGCCACACCCAGCCTGGGGCCGGGGAGGTCGGCGCCGGGTAGCGCATTCCCTCGGGGTCCGCCCAGCTCAGCTCCTCCTCGCTGAACCGGTCCACCGGGTGCAGCGGCAGGTCGCCGCCGTCGAAGAGGGCCGCCCGCAGCGACGCGGTGGACACCGGGTGCAGGCCGCCGGGGCGGCCGAGGTGCACCATGGTCGACCCGCCGTGGTAGCCGGCCACGCCCTGGTTCCACAGCCAGTTGAGCAGGTTGGTGTTGTCGCTGTAGCCAAGGAACGCCTTCGGGCTGGCCTGAACCACCCCGGGATCGAGGAACGGCAGGACGGTGATCTGGTCGTCCCCGCCGATCGTGGCCAGCACGGCCTTGATCTCCGGGTCGGCGAACGCCGCCATCAGGTCGGCCGCCCGGGCCTGCGGGGACGCACCCAGCTTCCGGGTGGTCGGGTACTCCACGGGCTCCAGGCCGATCTCCGCCCGGAGCCGGGTCATCGCCACCTCGTGCACCTCGGGGAACGGCCCCGGCGCGGCGAACGAGGGGGACACCACGGCGACCCGGTCGCCCTGGGCGAGCTTGGCAGGGATGGTCAGTTGCGGGCGCACCCGACCATCCCACCACGCCTGGCCATGCCGCGCAGGCCGGGCAGGATCGTGAGGCGCGCGCCCGGCGACCGCGTCCTCGTGAACGGCAGCGCCGGGCACCTGGGTGAGGCGCTGGTCTGGGTGCTGCGGGCCCGCGGGCGCGAGGTCGCAGGCCTGGACGTGCTCGCCTCCCCGTTCACACCACGGTCGGGTCCATCGCCGACCGCGCCACGGTGCGCCGCTGCCTGGCCGGGGCCGGCGCCGTGCTGCACCCGGCGGCCCTGCACAAGCCGCACGTGGGCTCGCACGCGTGGCAGGACTTCGTCGGCACGAACGTCACCGGCACGCTGACCCTGCTCGAGGAGGCCGCCGCCGCGGGCGTCGGCAATTTCGTGTTCGCCCCGGCGGGCGCGCAGGGCTTCAGCTCCCGGCTTGCTGCCCCCGGCCGGGCCGTGCCGGTACGGCGCGGGAACGCCGCGCGAGTTCCTTGGCCCGGACGATGTCGGGGTCGCGCGGGTCCAGCGGCAGCGGGTCCAGCCGCCAGCCGCCCGGTCGATGACGCTTGGTGATCCTCAGCTGCTTCATCGCGGCCCCTCCCGCGTGGTGCCCGGCCCTCGCGCACCTGGTGAGCGGCGGCCCGGCGGCGAGGTACTCAGCGTCGCAGCCGGGCCGCCGGGCATCATCCGCCGTTTGGCGGAAAACGCATCCCTCATATGAAGGAGGCGGCGGGTACCGCGCTGATACGGGCCGTGACGGGCAAGGGTGCCGCGGAATCGCGTTGCGCGCCCCGGGGGCGGCCGGCCACGGAACTTCGTATGGCACAAATCAACGGGCCCGGCCGGGACGCTCCCGCGCCCGCAGGCGCTGGCGGGCGGCCTCGTATAGCAGCACCGTCGCCGCGCTCGCCGCGTTCAGCGAACTCGCGGCGCCGGCCATGGGGATGCTGACCACGACGTCGCTCAGCCCGCGCCACGCGGCGCTCAGCCCGGTGCCCTCGTTCCCGATGAGCAGCAGCGTGGGCCGGGTGAGGTCGTAGCCGGACACGTCCTGGCCGCCGCGCTCGTCGGCGGCGGCCAGCACGATCGGGCAGCCGCGGGCTCGCCACGCCGCCACCCAGGCGGCCACCTCGCGGTGCCCGGGCGCGCGGACCACCGGCAGCGCGAACAGCGAGCCGGTGCTGGCCCGCACGCACCGCGGATCGTAGATGTCGGCCGCGTGCCCGGTGACGATGACGCCGTGCGCGCCGAGGGCGTCGGCGGACCTGATGATGCTGCCCACGTTGCCCGGGCTGGCCGGGCGGTCCAGCGCGACGCCGAGGAACCCGGCGCCGGGCTCGATGCGGTGCAGGTCGTCGCCGGGCATCGCCACGACGGCGACCAGTTCCGGGCTGCCCTCGTCCTTCTCGCCGAGCTCGGCCAGCAGCGCCGGCGCCATCGCCACCTGGGCCGCCCCGGTGCCGCGCAGCAGCTCTTGCGCCCAGCGCGACAGCGGGCGTTCCGCGTCGTAGATCAGCGCGCGGAACTGCCAGCCGTGCCGGGCGGCGAGCGTGATCGGCCGGACGCCCTGGACCAGGAACTCTCCCGCCCGCTGCCGCGTGTTCCGGTTGCCGAGCAGGGCCTGCCACTGCTGGAAGCGGGCGTTGCGGGCGGAGACCCGCAGCACGCTCGGCACCGGTCAGCCCGCCGGGGTCACGCCCAGCAGCGTGCCCAGGTGCCGCGCCGGGGGCGAGGCGTGGGCGAGCATCGCGTCGTGGATCTGCCGTTCCGGCCAGTCCGGGTGCGCCCGCCGCAGGCCGGCGGCGAGCCCGTCGACCTCGAGGAAGCCCACGTAGTAGGTGGAAAGCTGGGCCGAGGTCAGCAGGGCGCGGCGCCATTTGCCCGCCGCCTCGCCTTCCTCCTGGTAGCCCCGGCCGGTCATCAGGGTCATCGCTTCCGCCTCGGTCATGCCCGCGCAGTGCACCTGGGCGTCCAGGATCGCGTTGATGATGGACCTGAGCTTGCCCTTGAGCCGCTGCGTCCGGAGCGCGGCGGGATTGCCCTCGCCGGGGTAGCCATGGGAGTTCATGACCTGTTCGGCGTAGACCGCCCAGCCCTCGACGAACGACCCTGACCGCCAGGCCGCGCGCACCTTCGTGGCACCGCTGAACCTGTTGGAGTGCTGGAGCTGCAGGGCATGGCCGGGCATCGCCTCGTGGATCATGATGTTGTGCACCATGTGCCGGTTGTACTCGCGGTAGAACGACCGGACCCGGTCCTGCGTCCAGCCCTCCGGCGTCGGTGACACGGCGATGAACGTGGGCAGCGCCGCGGTCTCCAGCGGGCCGGGCGAGTCGCAGTAGGCGACCGCGACGCCCCGGTCGATCTCCGGCATCGGAATCACTTCGAGCGGGTCCTCGAACACCGCGACCAGGTCGTGCGCGGCCACGAAGTCACGTTGCACGGCGTACGCCGCCCGGACGAAGTCAAGGACCGTGGCGTCGTCGAGCGCGTCCACGGCGAGCGAGTCGAGCGCGGCGCGGACCACATCCGTGCCCTCCGGGGACCCGCCCCCCAGCAGTTCGGCCGCCGCGACCGCCAGTTCCCCGGTCATCCTGGCCAGGTCGGCCTCCGCGCGGGCCAGGATCTGGTCGACCGGGAGCTCGGTGTCGAGCACCAGGCGCAGCTTGCGCGAGAACAGATCCGCGCCGAGCCGCGGGTCGCGGAACCCGTCCCGCCGCCCGCTGGCCAGCCGTTCCTCCAGCCACCGGGTGTGCTCGGCGAGGGCGGCCAGGGCCTCGGGCAGCACGGCGGACAGGTCCTTTTCCGCGCCGGTGGCCTCGGCGGCCCACCGCATCAGTTCCCCCGTGAGCAGCCTTTCGGTTCCGGCGAACTGGGTGAGCGCGGTCTCGATGTGGACCTCCGGCATGGCGCCGAGCACGGTCCTGGCCGCGGCCAGCGAGTCCGGCAGCATGGCGAGACGGCCGGCGGCGCTCCACAGCCGCTCCGGCAGCGGGGCGTAGTCCCGGGCGAGCAGGTTGTAGATCGCCCGGCCGGGGTTGGCGACCATCGGGTTCCACTCGTGCTCGCGCAGCTCGTCGATCATGAACTGGAGGCGGGTGAGCTGGTTCGCCAGGATCTGCGCGTCCACCCGGTACTGCGGGGACAGCCGGCCGGCGTCGACGCCGGCCAGCCCGGCCAGCCGTTCCGCGGCCCAGCGGCTGGCCTCCTCGTAGTGCGCGGCCGTGCCCACGGTGAGCCGGGCGTCGTGCCGGTGATCGCCCACGCTCGTGGCCCACTCCGGCTGGCGTTCCAGCAGCCCATCCAGGGTCGCCGCGGCGTAACTGGCGAAGGCGCCATCCACATCGTCTGCCATCCCCCAAACCTACGGCCCGCGCCACCGTGGCCCCGTTGCGGGACCGGCCGCCGAGCCTAGGGTGAGGGGATGACCATCGGACGCGGTGGCGCAACCGCCGGGCCACCGTGAGCGAGGCCGCGCTCGCGCTGGTCCTCGCGGCGGCCTTGCTGCACGCGACATGGAACCGCATGCTGCATGGGGCCGAGGACCGCCTGGCCGCCGCGGCGGTGGGCGCGGTCGTGGGCGCGGCGCTGCTCCTGCCGGTCACGATCCTGGCGCCGCCGGTACACGCCTGGCCGTCGGCGCTGGCCTCCGGTGCCGCCGAGGCCGCCTACTTCGCGTTCCTGGCGGCCGCTTACCGGCGCGGCGAACTCTCCGTCACCTACCCGGTGGCCAGGGGCATCGCCCCGTTCCTGATCACGCTCGGCGGCGCGGCCGTGCTCGGGCAGCCGCTGACCCCGGCACGGGTCGGCGGGTCGCTCGCGCTCGGCGCCGGCCTCGCGGTCATCTCGCAGGCCGGTCTGGCCCGCGGCCGCGCCGTCGCCCTGGGCTTCGCGGCGCTGACCGGCGTCACCATCGCGGTCTACTCCGTGATCGACGCCGGGGCGGTCCGGTCCGCCAGCGCTGTCGGCTACCTGGGCACGGTCACCGCCGTGCAGGCCGTTCTCCTGCTCGCCGCGGTCCGGGTGGACTGGGGGCGGCTGCGCGCGTCGGCCAGGTCCGGCGCGGGGATCGGGGTCGGCTCGGTCGCGGCGTACCTGCTGGTCCTGCTGGCCTACCAGCGCGCACCGGCATCGCCGGTGGCCACGCTGCGGGAGCTGTCGATCCTGCTGGGCATCCTCATCGCCAGGGACCGGCCGGGAAAGCAGGTCTGGGTCGGCGGCGCGCTGTGCGTCCTCGGCGCCGCCCTCACCGTGCTGTGAGCCCGGCCACGCGCCGCGCCGGCGCGGCCAGCCGCGGCGCGCGCGGGTCCGGGGGGCACCGGCGGCGGGCGGATCAGCGGACGCCACGCGGGCGGAACTGCACGCTGATGCGCGGCCCGGTGACCCGTGCGCTCTTCGGGACCGCGTGCTCCCAGGTCCGCTGGCAGCTCCCGCCCATCACCAGCAGGTCACCATGGCCGACGTCGTGGCGGATCACCGGCCCGCTGCCATCGCGCGGCCGCAGCAGCAGCGGCCGCGGGGTGCCGAGCGACACGATCGCCACCACGGTGTCCTCGGTGCTGCCCCGCCCGATCGTGTCGCCGTGCCAGGCGACGCTGTCCCGCCCGTCCCGGTACAAGCAGAGCCCTGTGGTGCACAGCGGCTCGCCGAGTTCGGCCTGGTAGAGCTCGCTGAGCGCGTCCCTGGCGGCGGTGAGCATCCGGTCGGGCAGCGCCTCGCCCTCCGCGTAGAAGCACACCAGCCGCGGGACGTCGACCATCCGGTCGTACATCCAGCGCCGCTCGGCGCGCCATGGCACCGCCGCGGCCAGGCGCTCGAACAGGGCATCGGCGCCGGTGACCCACCCCGGCCGGACGTCCACCCAGGCACCGCGGGACACGGGCACCCGGCGCAGCGCCGCCCCCAGCGGCTCGAGGCCCGCCTCGCCCAGCCCGTCGAGCAGCGAGCCCTGGAATGCGGTCTTCACACGCCCGAGTATAGGTCATTATCGAACACATATTCGAGAGACTGCCGCCGCGGTGGTGGCGCCGACGGGCAAGGCGCACACACGGGGACCCCAGGAAACCGTGCCCGGGCCGCAACCCAAGGTACAAACGCCCGGGCACGCCGTCATACTTGGCGCGGGGCGGCGGGGAGCGCTGCCAGGTGATCCCCGCGAGGAGGCAATGATGCCAGGCAGTGGCCTGTCCGCGATCGAGCACGTCGTGGTCCTCATGCTGGAAAACCGGTCGTTCGACCACATGCTCGGCTTCCTGTACAGCGCCGAGGGGAACGTGTCGCCCACGGGGCAGCCGTTCGAGGGGCTCACCGGCACCGAGTCCAGCCCCGACGGGTCGGGCAACCCGGTCACCGTCTTCAAGATCGAACCGACGACGGCCAATGCGTACTTCATGCCGGGCGCGGACCCGGGCGAGGGCTACATGGCCACCAACAGCCAGTTGTACGGCAGCACCGCAACCCCGCCGAGCGGCCAGGTCCTCACCAACCAGGGATTCGTGCGGGACTTCGCCTACACGCTCGCCTGGGAGGGAAGGTCGCCGGGGTGGTCGATCGAGCCCGGCACCACGGCCAACGACATCATGGGCTGCTTCACCCCCGAGGCGCTGCCGGTGCTGTCCGCCCTCGCCCGCGGGTACGCCGTCTGCGACCACTGGTACTGCTCGGTGCCCACCGAGACCTTGCCCAACCGGGCCTTCGCCTGCGCCGCGACCAGCCAGGGTCACATGGACGACAAGACGCACACGTTCACCAGCCCGTCGATCTTCGGGCTGCTGGATTCCCATCAGCTCGGCTGGTCCATTTACGGGTATGACGCGGAGCCGTTGACAAAGTCCAATTTCCCCGACATCTCCTCGGCGCCCGCCAGTCATTTCGGCCTGTTCGGCGACTTCACGAGCGCCGCCGCGGCCGGGACCCTGGCTCCCTACACGTTCCTGGAGCCAAGCTGGGAGTCCACCGGGAACAGCCAGCACCCGAACTACAACGTGGCACTCGGCGAGCAGTTCATCCACGACGTGTACGAGGCGCTGCGCGGTGGCCCCGGGTGGGCGCAGACGCTGCTGATCATCACCTACGACGAGCACGGCGGATGCTACGACCACGTGCCGCCGCCGTCCGGCGCCACCCCGCCGGACAACAACGCGGGCGAGTTCGGGTTCGACTTCACCAGGTTCGGTGTGCGGGTTCCGGCCGTGCTGGTGTCACCGCTGATCACGGCGGGGACGGTGTTCCGCGTCCCGGCCGGGTCGGTGCCGTTCGACCACACCTCGATCCTGAAGACCGTGGAAGAACGCTGGAACCTGCCGCCGCTGTCCGCCAGGGACGCCGTCGCCCCCGGCGTCGGCGACGCGCTCAGCCTCACCGCCCCGCGCACCGACGACGCGCTGGCCGGGGTGACCGTGCCCGCGGCGACCGGTGCGAGCCCGTCCGCCGGGCAGCCGTCCCACATGCAGCAGGTCCAGGCTGAGCTGATCTCGCGGCGCTACCCGGCCGGGCAGAGCGACATCCCGGGCGCGGTGCACCCGCAGTTCAGCGGGGCGGGCCTGGCCGGGTACATCCACACCCACGGCGGAATCGACCACGCCTGAGGCACCCGTGGCTAGCGGACGGCTCGGGCGCCGGTGGACATGCGGGCGGCGAGTTCGGAGTCGATCTGCCCGGCCGCTTCCTGCAGCCGGGGCAGGAACTGCTTCTCCAGCGTCCGCATCGGCACCCGCGCCGCGTGGGCGCTCGCGTTGATCGCCGCCACCACCTTGCGGGAGCTGTCCCTGATCGGCACGGCGATCGAGCGAACGCCCGCCTCCAGTTCCTGGTCCACGGCGGTCCAGCCCCGGCTGCGGGCCTCGGCGAGCACCTCCCGGAGCTTCCCCGGGTCGGTGATGGTGTGCTCGGTGAGCTTGCGCAGGGTGGTCCGGTGCAGGTAGGCGTCGAGTTCCGGCTCGGGGAGGTGAGCAAGCAGGATCCGGCCCATCGAGGTCGGGTACGGCGGAAGCCGGGTGCCGACGGTGAGCGCGATCGTCATGATCCGGTTCGCCGAGGCGCGGGCTACGTAGACGAGGTCATCCCCGTCGAGCACGCTCACCGAGCAGGATTCGTGCAGTTGCTCGGCGAGGTCCTCCAGGTGCGGCTGGGCGATCTGGGACACACTGAACGACGACAGATAGGCGTAACCGAGCGCGAGCACCCGCGGACGGAGCGAGAACTGCCGCCCCGAGCTGCCGACGTAGCCGAGTTCCTGCAGGGTGAGCAGGAACCGCCGCGCGGCGGCCCGGGTGAGCCCGGTGCGCTCGGCGACCTCCGACAGCGTCAGCGACGGGTGCTCCGAGGAGAAACACCGGATCACCGCGAGGCCGCGGTCCAGCGACTGAACGAAATCCGTCCGGCGGCCCGCGCCGCTGCGGGCACCGTCCGCCCGCGCCCCGCCGGCCTCGCGGTCGCCATCCGCCGCCGCACGCTCGGCGACGCGGCGGGCCGGCCCGGCGGCCGGCTCCTCCCGAACGTTCACATAGCGAACGATACTGCCCGGCGGCCTGTGCGGCCAGACGCGCCGGCCCCGCGGACGGCGGCATCGGGGAAGCCTAGGCGCGTGAAGCGGCCGCGGTGCGGGCCTTCCTGACCTGACCGAGCACGGCGGGGGGGACGAGTTCGTCGTGCCCCCAGTCGGCGAGCAGCGCACTCAGCGGGCGGGCCCCGCGGACGGCGGGGTCGCGCAGGCAGGCCGCGAGCGCCGGGTACTCGCCAGGCTCGCGTCCCCGGCCCACCGCCTGGATGGCCGCGCGCACCTCGCCCTCCGAGCCCGTGCACTCGAACGGCTTGGCGCCGGCCAGGCCGGCCATCTCCGCGAACACCCCGGACAGCGCCGGGTCGGCGAACATGTCGCCGCCGGTCTTGCGTATCGCAAGATCGTGGCCAAACAGCGCGGCGGTGGCCAGGAACACCCACGCGCACTTGGCGCAGGAGCGGCACCAGCCGCCGTCCGCCGCGCGGTTGCAGCTCGCCGTCCGCAGGTAGGTGTCGACGTCACCGGCCAGCCAGGCGATGATCTGCAGCTCGTGCAGCGGCCGCAGCGGGCTGCTGTAGCCGGGCGCGCCGGGCAGCCAGCGATCGCGGTAGGACCGGGCCGCGGTCTCGAACTCGTAGCTCTTGGTCCACTGATGGTTGACCGGGCGGCCGAGGTAGGCCGCCACGTTCGGCTCGTCGTCGCTGCGCGAGTTGCCCGCCATGACCGGTCCACTGCCCCGCAGGTAACCGGCAAGCATCGCGGCGAACGCCAGGTAGGCGGAGAACGGCGTATGCCCGTTGGGGTGGCCCGCCTCGTTCAGCCGCAGCAGCTCGGGCAGGATCGCCCGGCGTACCTCCAGCAGGCGCCCCCCTTCGGCCAGTGACCCGGCCAGGCCGCGCAACCGCTCCCCCGGGTTGTACAGGAAGAAATCGACGGCCGCGGAACTGGCGGTGACGGCACGGGCCAGCGCGAGCGAGTCCTTGCCGCCGCTGAACAGGACGAGCGGCGGCCCCGCGGGCTCCACCCCCGCCGCACTCGGCCCGCTCACCGGCGCCAGGCTGGCGCCCGCCGGGCCACGGATGTCGAGAAACCCCGGCGCGGTGTAGTCGAGCTGGTTCCGGTAGAAGAACTCGCCCATCGCCCCCGGCCAGAAGCCCTGCCACCAGTCCAGTTCGGCGGGCGCCGGCGCGGGCGGCGCGACCTCGATGACCGGGCTGCACAGCGCCTTCCAGTAGGAGAACGCCTCGACGATGGCCAGCGCGCGGATCAGCCGCTGGGCGGTGACCGTGCCCACCCGCCGGGCCTCGTCCGGGCGCACCCCGCTGAACTCCACCACCGGCCGGAACCGCAGCGCACCCGCCGCGAACGCGAACTCCAGCCGCACGCCGGACGGGCCCACGGCCGCGCGGGCGTCCTCGATGCGGAACACCGGGTACTCCGCGCGCAGCCTGCGTACCTGGCCGGCGCCCCGGGCGGTGGTCATGTCGCCCACGCCCGGCACGCTATCAGCCACCGGCGGCCCGCTTCGCCGCCACCGCGTGCAGCGCGATGCCCGCGGCGACCCCCGCGTTCAGCGACTCGGTGTCCGCCGCCATGGGGATCCGGGCGAGCACGTCGCAGCGCTCGGCGACCAGCCGGGACAGGCCGCGTCCCTCGGACCCGACGACGAGAACGAGGGGCGCGTCCGCGACCGCCAGGTCCGCGACCGCGGTGGCGCCGCCCGCGTCCAGGCCCACCACGAACAGGCCCGCCTGCTGGTAGGCGGCCAGCGCACGGGTTAGGTTGGGCACCTGAGCCACCGGCACCCGGGCGAGCGCGCCCGCGGACGCCTTCCACGCCCCTGCGGTCACCCGGGCCGAGCGGCGGGCCGGCACGAGCACCCCGTGCCCCCCGAACGCGGCGACCGACCGCGCCACCGCGCCCAGGTTGCGCGGGTCGGTGACCCCGTCCAGGGCGACGATCAGCGGCGGCACCCCGGCGGCCCGGGCCCGCTGCGTCAGGTCCTCGGCCGCGGCGTAGTCGTAGGGGCGGACCTTCAGCGCGAGGCCCTGGTGCACTGACCCGCCGGTGAGCCGGTCTAGTTCGGCCCGGCCCGCCTCGATCATCGGAATCCCCGCCGCTGCGGCCAGGCCCACCGCGTCGCGCACCCGGTCGTCCGCGTCGCGGCGCGGGCCGGCGTACAGCGCGGTCGCGGGCACCCCCGCGCGCAGCGCCTCCAGCACCGCGTTCCGGCCGGCCACGACCTCCGCGGCGTCACCGCCGCCACGCGCCCGCCCGCCCGGCAGGTCCGCGACGGGCCGCGCCCCGCCGCCACGCCCCGCCGATTTTGCTGCCGGACGGCCACTGCCCCCCTGCCCGGCTCCGGCGCCGGCCGGGTTGCGTGGCCCGTCACCGGGTTCGGATTGCCCGGCGCGCCTGGTCCCGCCGCGGGCGGCCGCCTCCGCCCGGCGCTGCGCGGGGTGGCCGGGGCGCAGGTACGCGGGCGGGGTCGGCCCCTTGCCCTGAAGCTTGTCCCGGCCCTTGCCCCCGGTCCCAGCGCGCGGCTTCCCGGACTTGGTCCGGCCGGCCCGGCCCGAGTTCGCCCCGCTCACGCCGCCGCCCGGCTCACCGCGCTGCCCCGGAGGACCTGCCGGGGGCAGGTGCCGACCCGCGGCTCACTGCTTGATGGTCCACCGTGGGCCTTCCGGTGTGTCTTCGATGAGGACCCCGGCGGCGTGCAGCTGGTCCCTGATCGCGTCCGCGGACTGGTAGTCCTTGCGGTCCCGGGCAGCCTGCCGTTGCTCGAGGGCCACGCCGACCAGCGCGTCCACGACGTCCCGCAGCTCATGGTCGGCGCGGCCCGCGGCCCATTCGGGGGACAGCGGGTCGAGGCCGAGCACCCCGAGCATGGCCCGCACCTGAGCCAGCGCGGCCGCCGCAGCCACGGTGTCCCCGGCGGCGAGCGCGTTGTTACCGTCGCGGACGGTCTCGTGCACGACGGCGAGCGCCTGGGGAACGGCGAGGTCGTCGTCGAGCGCGGCGGCGAAAGCGGGGGGCAGTGCGTCCCGCCCCCCGGCCGGGTCCTGCGCGTCCCCGGTCAGTTCGGCGGCGCGGGTCACGAAGCCCTCGATCCGCCGGTAGGCGGCGACCGCCTCCTCCAGCGCGGCCGGTGAGTACTCGATGTTGGACCGGTAATGCACCTGCCCCAGGTAGTAACGCAACTCCACCGGGCGTACCCGGGTCACCATCGCGTCGACGAGCAGTGCGTTGCCGAGCGACTTGCCCATCTTCTCCCCGGCCACCCCGACGATCCCGTTGTGCATCCAGTACCGGGCGAACCCGTCGCCGGCCGCGCGGGACTGGGCCAGTTCGTTCTCGTGGTGCGGGAACACCAGGTCCAGGCCGCCGCCGTGGATGTCGAACGTCGGGCCGAGGTACTTGGTCGACATGGCCGAGCACTCCAGGTGCCAGCCGGGCCGGCCGGGCCCCCACGGGGTCTCCCAGCACGGCTCCCCGGGCTTGGCCCCCTTCCAGAGGGCGAAGTCCCGCGGATCGCGTTTGGCGTCGGCGGTGTCGGTGTCCTCGGCGGGCCGCATGTGCTCCAGGCGCTGCCCGGACAGGGCGCCGTAGTCCGGGTAGGAATGGATGTCGAAGTACACGTCGCCGCCCGAGGCGTAGGCGTGCCCGCTGGCGATCAGGCGCCGCATCAGCGTGACCATCTCCGGGATGTGCCCGGTGGCCCGCGGTTCCACCTCCGGCGGGAGGCAGCCGAGCGCGTCGTAGGCCCGGCTGAAGGCGCGCTCGTTGCGCTGCGCCACCTCCCACCACGGGACGCCCTCGGCGGCCGCGACCCGGATGATCTTGTCGTCGATGTCGGTGACGTTCCGGCAGAACGTGACCTGGTAGCCGCTCGCCTTCAGCCAGCGGACCAGGATGTCGAAGCTGACCCCGGACCTGATGTGCCCGATGTGCGGCGGGGCCTGGACCGTGGCGCCACACAGGTACAGCGATGCCTTCCCTGGCTCGACCGGGGAGAACTCGCGTTCGGAGCGCGTTGCTGTGTCGTGGAGGCGGAGCGTCACGCCGCCAAGGCTACCGTCGCAGGTCCCGCCGGCCGACCGATAATCCCAGCCCGCAAGGCCAGGAAGGATGGTGGTCGCTGGGCCAACCATCACAAAGAGGGTGTCACGAAGAAAGGCACAATCCGGCCACCGGTGACCAGGCCGACGTCTGACTGTCGAGTGGACCGCAAACCTGGACCAGCACCTAGCGGGAGGACACCTCCCGACGCGAGCAGAAACCACCCCCAGGCGGTGACCTGGTGCCCGTCCGCGGCCGCCCGGGCTGGCCAGTGGCGCGCAGGCCAGTGGCGGCGGGGCAGGCCAGTGGTGGGCAGATCAGGGGCGGGCGGCGCGGGCCCAGGTCCAGGGGTACTCGGGGTCCTCGGCCCGGCGGGCGGCCGGGCCGAGGCCCAGCGGCCGGAACGTGTCGATCATCACAGCGGTCTCGTCGGTGGTGGTCCTGCCCTCGGCCAGCCCCGCGATCGCGGCCTCGACCGCACCCGGCTGCGGGCCGTGCGTGAACCCGCCGGGGTGCAGGGTGATCGAGCCGAGCCCGACACCGGACCCCTGCCGGGCCGTGTAGTCCCCGCCGACGTAGAACATCATCTCGTCGGAGTCCACGTTGTGGTGGTTGTAGGGGATCGGCACGGCCTCCGGGTGGAAATCGAGCGGCCGCGGGCAGAACGAGCAGATCACGAAGTTCGGGCCCTCGAAGGTCTGGTGCACCGGCGGCGGGGCGTGCGTCCGCTTCACCACCGGCTCGAAGTCGGCCATGTTGAACGCGAACGGGTACAGGCAGCCGTCCCAGCCCACCACGTCGAACGGGTGCCGGGCGTAGGTGAGCCTGGTCAGGCCGGCCCTGGTCCGTACCACGACCGGAACGTCCTCCCCGTCGGCGAGCAGTGGGCCGTCGGGGCCGCGCAGGTCACGCTCGCTGTAGGGGGCGTGCTCGAGGAACTGCCCGTACTGGGAGAGGTAGCGCCGGGGCGGCCGGATGTGCCCGCTGGCCTCCACGGTGAGCGCCGTCGCGCCGTCCCCGCCGGGGAGCCAGCGATGAATCGTCCCTCGCGGGATCACCACGTAGTCACCGGCCACGGCCTCGATCGAGCCGTAGACCGACTCCAGGCGCGCACTGCCGTATTGCAGATAAATGGCTTCATCGCCGGCGGAGTTCCGGTACAGGTCGCTGCCGGCGTCCGCGGCCGCAAAGGATATTCGCACGTCGTCATTGGCGAACAGGAGTTGCCGGCGGAGCACGAGGTCACCGCCGCGGGGCAGGTCGGTGGTGCGAACGTGGCGCGGAATCAGCGGATGGTTCGGCGTGGTCTGCCCCGGCCCGGCGCCGGTGATGTCCTCGCTCTTCACGATCGCCGTTGGCGCGTGCACGTGGTAGAGCAATGAGGAATCGGAGACAAAGCCCTCTTCGCCCATCAGTTCCTCGGAGTACAAACCGCCGTCGGGGCGGCGGAAACGCACATGGCGCTTGCCGGGAATCTCCCCGGTCACCCGGTAGTACGGCATATCGTCTCCTTTGACGCGCGTGATCGCACGGCCCGGGCGGCCGGCGGCCGCTCGCCGCCCGGTTGCCGCCCTCCGCGCCTGCGCCCGCCGCGCGGCCTTTCCCGCGCGGCGCGGCGCCCCCTGCGTGCCGGGAAAGGCGCTGTAGTTTCGACTATAGGCGGGTGCTTTGTACCCGAGCAGTGCCGCAGGAAGGACCCCCAGCCCCCGATGAGTGACTACCCTGTTGGGCGGCGCCCCCGTTCCGCTGACCCGCACGCCAAACTGCGCATCGCCGCGCTCACCGGCGTGGTCGCCGGCGTGGTGCTGCTGGCCGCTGCCGCCTTTGTGCTCTCTTACGCCGGAATACACCAGATCGCACTGCAGGCCGGGGTATCCCCCCGGCTTGCGAGGCTATACCCGGTCATCTTCGACGCCATGCTGGTCATCGCGGGCGCGGCGGCGATGGCATTGCGCGGGGCCGGCTGGTGGGCTCGCTTCTACGCCTGGGCCGCGCTGATCATCCTGCTCGCGGCCGTGGCTACCGGGGACGCCGTGCACGCCACGAACACGGCACTGCCGGAACGGGCCTCCCGCGCCGGCGTGGCGGTCACGCCGTGGGTACTCCTGCTGCTCGCGTTCGGCCTGCTGCTGGAGATGCTCCGGCACTTCCGCAAGGCGCGCGCGGCGGTGGCGGCCAGGCAGGCCGCCCTGGCGGCCGGGCCGGGGGGCACCGGCGCCACCGGCCACGCTGGCGCCGCTGGCGCCGCTGGTGCCGCGGCCGCCCGGCCGGCGGTGACCTGGGCGAGCGCGGCAGGCGGGAGCACCGCGTCGGCGGAGGGGCGTTCCGGATTGGTCAGGCTGCTGGAGCCCAGGACGGGACAGCCACCGGCCGTCGAGGTGCCCGACGGGACCGGCTTCCCGGGCGGCGGCACGGACGCCGGGCCGGGCGGCGGCACGGACGCCGGGCCGGGCGGCGGCACGGGCACCGGGCCGTACGACGATCCGGTGAGCTACGGCGAGGAAACCGGTTACGTCCACCCGGACAGCTACCGGGACGAGGGGGAGTACTCCCCGCACGGCGATTCCGGCGGGCCCGTGGCGTACCCGATGCCCGGCGAATACCCGGGCCACACGGAACCCGGGGCCGGCTACCTCGGGGAGGACAGCTACCCGGGGGGCGCCGGCACGGCCGGCGGGCACGCCGCGGCGGCGGACGGGGAGCACGGCCCGGCGACCGGCCACGGCGGCCCCGCCGCGGAGAACGGCCCCGCCGCGGAGAACGGGCGGGCCGGGGACAGCGGACTGCCCGGGGACAGCGGACTGCCCGGGGACAGCGGGCTGGCCAGGGAAAGCGGACTGGCCAGGGAAAGCGGACTGGCCGGGGAAGGCGGCCCGGCGGGCCAGGAACCGGCCAGCGCGGAACCGCAAGCAGGCCAGGCCGACGTCACCGCGGAACCCCGCCAGGCCGGTGAGCACGGCCGGGACGGCCTGACCGGCGAGCGGCCCGGCACCGAGGACAAGGGGCTGGAACGGATGTGGAGCACCCCGACGCGGCCCGAGGAGTAACCCACCGCCCGCCCGGCGCATGCCACCGGGCCGGGCCGCTCAAGCGCGCGTGACCAGCGCGGTCGCGACCGCGGCGATCCCCTCGCCGCGGCCGGTCAGGCCGAGCCCGTCGGTGGTGGTCCCGGACACGCTGACCGGGGCACCGCCCAGCGCTTCGGAGAGCACCTTCTGCGCCTCGTCCCGCCGCGGCGCGATCCGCGGCCGGTTCCCGATCACCTGGATCGCGACGTTGCCCACGGCGAACCCGGCGCCGGCGAGCAGCGCGGCGGTGGCGCGCAACAGCGCGGCGCCAGACGCGCCGGCCCACTCCGGTTCGGCGGTGCCGAAGTTGGCGCCCAGGTCGCCAAGCCCTGCCGCGGACAGCAGCGCGTCGCAGGCGGCGTGCACCGCCACGTCGCCGTCGGAATGACCGGTCAGCCCGTCTTCACCCGGCCAGAGCAGGCCCGCGAGGTAGAGCGGGCGCCCCGCGGCCAGCGGGTGGACGTCGACGCCGACACCCACTCTGGGCCGATCATCAGGTGACAGCGCATCGGGCACGGGAAACCAGCACGAGGAAAGGACGCCGGGTCAGGACGCAAGGATCTCGTCGAGCAGCGCTTCGGCCTTGTCCTCATTCGTCTTCTCGGCCAGGGCGAGCTCGCTCACCAGAATCTGCCGAGCCTTGGCGAGCATCCGCTTCTCGCCCGCGGAAAGGCCGCGTTCCCTGTCCCTTCGCCACAGGTCACGGACTACTTCGGCCACCTTGTTCACGTCGCCGGAGGCCAGTTTTTCCAGGTTGGCCTTGTACCGCCGCGACCAGTTGGTCGGCTCTTCGGTGTGCGGGGCGCGGAGCACCTCGAACACCCGCTCCAGGCCTTCCTGCCCGACGACATCGCGCACGCCTACCAGCTCGGCGTTGTCCGCGGGGACACGGACGGTCAGGTCGCCCTTGTCGACCTTGAGAACCAGGTAGGTCATTTCCGCGCCCTTGATGGTGCGGGTTTCGATCTCCTCGATGCGAGCAGCCCCATGGTGGGGGTAGACGACCGTGTCGCCGACCTTGAAAGTCATGTGGCACATACCCCTTCCGCTACGCCAATGATACCACGGCGAACGCTGCCCAATGGCCTGCCTTGGCGGTAAACATGCAGGTCAAGGAGGCAATTAACCGATCTGAAAGAGATGCAGGCCGGGCCGTGCGGGCGGCACTTGGCGGCCGGAAGCTGGCTCAATGTGTCCCCGGCGATACCCCGGGTGGCGATCCACCGCCGGCACACTGCGTGACCGTCGGGCCCGAGGGGCCGTGCCGGTGACGCCGCGGCCCGCGCTGTCTCATACTGGAAGGAATCAGGCCGCTCGTGCTGGAGAGATGTGCGTGAACGCTGGCGGCGACCCAGGGCGGGACGATTACGGCCTGCCTCCGGTCGACATCGAGATCCCGGATGACGCACGGGAACTCGCCAGGGACGTGCAGGCGTATCGCCGCGAGGTGAGGTGGCTGCGCAGGCGCCGCCTGGTCAGGAGGCTCTACGGGCCGCTCACCAGGGACGGCATGGTGCTGCCGCTGCTCGCCGGGTGCCTGGCCCTGACCCTGGTGGCCGCGACCCTGCTCACCGTGTTCACCGCCAGGCAGCCCATGGTCAGCCTGCGCCCGGACCGCCCGGCCCCCGGCACCGCCCAGTCCCGCCCGCCGGCCCGCCCTGGCGCGGCGCTGGTCGACACCACGCTTTTCGCGGCGGGCATACCGACGCGGCTGAACAGCCTGCCAGGCCCGGTCGTGGTGCTGGCGCTGATCCCGCGCCACTGCCGCTGCCTGAGCGACCTGCGGGAACTCGCCGACCAGGCGTTCCAGGCCAACGCGCTGATCTACCTCGTCGGGGTGCATGGCACCCCGGTGAGCACCTTCGCCGCCGACCTCGGCCTCGAGCAAGGCCAGGGTCTGGAGGACAGCAAGGACTTGCTCCCCACGCCCTACATGGTGGCGGCGCTGACGGCCGTCGTGGTCCGCCCGGACGGCTCCGCGCTCCCGCTGGTGATCCCGGACCGTCACGGCTTCCGGATCCAGAACGACGTGCGCGAGCTGCTGCCCGCCCGGCCCGCGGCCACGCCGGGCGCCGCTGCCTCCGCCGGCTCCGGTGCCACTCCCGGCACCGCGGCAACTCCCGGCACCGCGACAACTCCCGGCACCCTGACAGCTCCCAGCGCCGCGACAACTCCCGGCACCCTGACAGCTCCCAGCGCCGCGACAGTTCCCAGCGCCGCGACGGCCGTCAGCGCCGGGCTGGCCGCCAGCGGCGCACCCTCCGCGTAACGCGCGCGGCGCCGGCGGCGTCCGCATGGGGCTGCCGTGACCGCCGCGGCGCCGAGCCGATACGCTGTGCCGCGACGCAGACGTGCTCGTTTCGAGCCGGAGGAGAGCACACAGTGATCCCCAGCAGGTGCGGCCTTCTGTCGCTGCGCGGCCTCGTGGTGGTGGCCGCCGTGGGGCTTGCCCCCGTCATCGCCGGCTGTGAGGCCGGGTTCAACGCGCCCACCCAGGAGTGGCACCAGCCCACGCCCGGGGCCTCGGCGGTGGTGAGCAACACGCTCCGGATCAACAACCTGTTCGTGCTCGGGCCGGCGCCCGGGCACACGCTGCCGCGCGGTGGCGCGGCGGGTGTGTTCTTCGCGCTGGCCAACAACGGCGCCCCGGACCGGCTGATGAGCATCACCGCGCCCGGCGCGGCCGCCTCGGTCCAGATGCCGGCCGGGGGGATCCGCGTGGGCTTCCGGCAGTCGCTGTTCCTCACCGGCCCGGCCCCACGCGTGCTGCTCGAGCACCTCACCAGGACGCTCAACGGCGGCCAGTTCGTCCGGTTGAACATGGAGTTCCAGAACGCCGGCCACGTGTCCCTGCTGGTCCCGGTGATGCCGCGGAGCGCGTTCTACGGCACCTTCTCGCCGGCGCCGCTGCTCCTGCACCCTAAGGTCACGGTGTCGCCGCTGGTGCCGGTGGTGCCGAGCGCGGGCGCCCCGTCCCCCACGCCGACCTCTTAGCATGCGTTACGATGCCGGGGGCCGGCCTGGCACCCGGCGCCGGCCCGGTCGCGTGGCGATCCCCCAGCGGTGACCGCCGGGCGCACCCGCCGCCCGGGCAGCCGGGCCCGCCAGGCTCAGTCGCCGGGCTCGAACTTGTAGCCCAGCCCGCGGACCGTGATGATGTGCCGCGGGCTGCCCGGGTCGGTCTCGATCTTGGCGCGCAGGCGCTTGATGTGCACGTCCAGGGTCTTCGTGTCGCCGACGTAGTCCGCGCCCCACACCCGGTCGATGAGCTGCATCCTGGCCAGCACCCGGCCGAGGTTCCGCAGCAGGACCTCGAGCAGTTCGAACTCCTTGAGCGGCACCTGCACCTGCTCGCCGCGCACGGTCACCACGTGCCGGTCCACGTCCATCCGGACAGGCCCGGACTCCATGATCGAGCCACCGGGCTCCTCCGGCTCACCGCGCCGGCGGAGCACCGCGCGCATTCTGGCGACCAGTTCCCGGGAGGAGAACGGCTTGGTGACGTAGTCGTCGGCGCCGAGTTCCAGCCCGACGACCTTGTCGATCTCGCTGTCCTTGGCGGTGAGCATGATCACCGGCACGTTGGAGCGCTCGCGGAGCGTGCGGCACACCTCGCTGCCCGGCAGGCCGGGCAGCATCAGGTCGAGCAGCACCAGGTCGGCGCCGTGCCGGTCGAAGGCCTCGATCGCGTCCGGCCCGGTCGGGCACACCGCCACCTCGAAGCCTTCGCGGCGCAGCATGTAGGACAGCGCGTCGCTGAAGGATTCCTCGTCTTCGACCACCAGCACCCGGGTCACCTGACCGCCTCCCTGACATGCTGCGCAGAACCGCCGGCCGAGTGGCCGCCCACGGTCGGGGGTTTGCTCACGATGGGCATTTGCAGGGTGAAGGTGGACCCGACGCCTTCCTGGCTCCACACCGTGACCTTGCCGCGGTGCGCGGCCATCACGTGCTTCACGATCGCCAGCCCGAGGCCGGTCCCGCCGGTGGCCCTGGACCGGGCGGGGTCCACTCGGTAGAACCGCTCGAAGATCCGTTCCCGGTCGCGCTCGGGGATGCCGATGCCCTGGTCGGCGACGCTGATCTGGGCCGTCCGCGCGTCCCGGGACGCCGAGATCATGACCTTGGTCCGGTCCGGGCTGTAGGCGATCGCGTTCTCCAGCAGGTTGCGCAGCGCGGTGACCAGGAGATCCTCGTCGCCAAGCACGCCCACGTGCTGGTCACAGGCGGCGGCCAGTTCGATGCCGCGCGCGCTCGCCTTCATCCGGACGCGGTCGACCGCCTCCGCGACGACGGCACTCAGGTCCACGACTGCCGGGTCCGGCACGGGCTCGGCCGCCTGGATCCGCGACAGCGTGATCAGGTCCTGCACCAGGTAGGTCAGCCGGGAGGCCTCCTGGCGCATCCGCCCGGCGAAGCGGCGCACCGCCTCCGGGTCGTCGGCCGCCTCCTCCATCGTCTCGGCGAGCAGCGCGAGCGCGCCGACCGGCGTCTTGAGCTCGTGGCTGATGTTGGCGACGAAGTCCCGCCGCACCTCCTCCACCCGCCGGCTCTCCGTCTGGTCCTCGGCGAGCAGCAGGATGAGGCCGTCGGAGCCGAGCGGGGCGACCCGCACGGCGAAACTGGTCCGCCGGCCGCCGAACGTGCTGCCGGACAAGTCGACCTCGCCCTCGCGGGTCTGCCCGTCCCGCCGGACCTGCCGGACCAGGGCGAGCAGTTCGCCGACCATCAGCTGGCCGTCCCTGACCAGGCCGAAAGCCCGGGCCGCCTGGCTGGCCATCAGCACGTCGTCGGAGTTGTCGAGCACGACGGCGGAGGAGGAAAGCACGGAAAGAACCGACGCCACGCCGGACGGCAGCTTGGTCGCGCGCGGCCGGTCCGTGGCGGGCTCTCCGTCAGCGACGCGCCCGCGGACGGTCACCAGCTAGCCCTTGCCGTGGCGGGGCGAGGTGCCGGTGCCAGGCCACCAGCACCGGCCGTCACGTGCACGCACACACCTTGATGGTATGCGCAGAACGCCCGGGGCGCCGCTGGCCGCCTCCCCACGTGGGCCCTATTCCGCAGGTATTCACAAATTAGTCACCAGATGGACACGCAGGGATCTTCTCTGCATAACGAACAGTTCGTGGCCGCTCTCGCTCGGTCACGCCCTCCGTCATCGTCCCTGGTTCCCCTCATTCGTCCCTGGTCCGTCATCGTCCCTGGTTGCGCACCGCCTCGGCCGCGGCCGCCGCCGCGTTCGGGTCGAGGTAGCGGCCGCCGCGCACCTTGGGCCGGAAACTGCCGTCCAGCTCGTATACGAGCGGGATGCCGGTGGGGATGTTCAGCCCGGCGATCTCGCCATCGCCGATCTCGTCGAGGTGCTTGACCAGGGCGCGCAGCGAGTTGCCGTGGGCGACGACCAGGACCGCCCGGCCGGCCGCGAGATCGGGCACGATCGCGTCGTACCAGTACGGGAGCATCCGGTGCAGGACGTCGGCGAGGCACTCGGTGCGGGGCAGCAGTTCGGGCGGCAGGTGCGCGTAGCGGGGGTCCGACGCCTGGGACAGCGGGTCATCGTCGGGCAGCGGCGGCGGCGGCACGTCATAGGACCGGCGCCACACCATGAACTGCTCGTCGCCGAACTCCGCGCGGGTCTGCGCCTTGTTCTTCCCCTGGAGCGCACCGTAGTGACGCTCGTTCAAGCGCCAGGACCGGGCCACCGGGAGCCAGAGCAGGCCGGCCTCCTCCAGCACCAGGTTTGCCGTCTGGATGGCCCGGGTCAGCACCGAGGTGTGCACGATTTTCGGGCGAAGGCCCTGCTCGCGGAGCAGCCTGCCGCCCGCGACGGCCTCCCTGGCACCGGCGTCCGACAGCCCGATGTCCACCCAGCCGGTGAACAGCCCTTCCGCGTTCCACGCGCTCTCGCCGTGCCTGAGCAGCACCAGAGTGGACATGGCCGAGAGCCTATCCGCCCCTTGCCCGCGCCCCGCTTCATCCCTCCAGCCACCGGGCCTTCGGGCCCCCGGAGGGTTCCGGCGCACGCTCCCCGGGCCAGCGCGCCCCGGGGGGTTCCGGGCTGTGGGCCCGGAGGCTTGCCCCCAGGGGAGCGGAGTGCTCCCCTCGGGCCAGCGCGCCCCGGGGGGTTCCGGGCTGTGGGCCCGGAGGCTTGCCCCCAGGGGAGGCGGAGTGCTCCCCTCGGGCCAGCGCGCGCGATGGGGCCTGCTGGCTTGCCGGCCAGGCGCCATCGGCGCCCCGGGGGGGTCGCCCCTCCCGGGCCAGCACCCCCGGGAACACGCCGTGCGGCTGCGTGGTTGGCCCTTGGCGGGTACACGTGACGCGGCCTCACGGTCGCCCCTGCCGGAGGTGGATGCCTGTGCCGCGACGGGTTCCCAGGCGGATCGCGACGATCAGCGTGCATACCTCGCCGCTGGAGCAGCCGGGCACCGGCGACGCCGGCGGCCTCAACGTCTACGTGGTAGAGGTCGCCAAGCGCATGGCCGCCCGCGGCGTGGAGGTGGAGATCTTCACCCGGGCGGTGTCGCGGCACGCGGCCCCGGTGCACGAGCTGGTGCCGGGAGTGCTGGTACGGCACGTGCCGGCCGGCCCGTTCGAGGAGCTTGACAAGGCCGATCTGCCCGCCCGCCTCTGCGAGTTCACCCTGGGGGTGCTGCGCACCGAGGCCGCCTACGCGCCGGGCCGGTACGACCTGGTCCACGGGCACTACTGGCTGTCCGGTCACGTCGGCGCGGTCGCCAAGGAGCGCTGGGGCGTGCCGTTCGTGCAGTCCATGCACACCCTCGGCAAGGTCAAGAACGCCGCGCTCGCGCGCGGGGACACGCGGGAGCCGGACACCCGGCTGCGCGGTGAAGCCGACGTGGTCGCCTCGGCCGACCGGCTGGTGGCGAACACCGACGAGGAGGCCCGCCAGCTCGCCGGGCTCTACGGGGCGGACCCGGCCAAGATCTGGACCGTCAACCCGGGGGTCGACCTGTCGATCTTCCAGCCGGGCCCGGCCGCCGGCGCCAGGCGCCGCCTCGGCCTGCCCGAGGCTGGCCAGGTCATCGTCTTCGCGGGCCGCATCCAGCCGCTGAAGGCACCCGATGTGGTGCTGCACGCCGCCGCCGAGCTGATCCGCGACGACCCCGCGCTGGCCGCCACGCTCACCGTCGCCTTCGTGGGCGGCCCGAGCGGGACCGGGCGGGCCGACCCGGACCAGCTCAGCGTGGCCTCACAGGCATTGGGGCTGGGGAACGTCGTGCGCGTGGAACCGCCCTGCCCGCAGGCGGAACTCGCCGACTGGTACCGCGCCGCCACGGTGGTCATGGTGCCGTCCTACTCGGAGTCGTTCGGCCTGGTGGCCGTCGAGGCACAGGCCTGCGGTACCCCGGTCGTCGCGGCGTCGGTGGGCGGCCTGCGCACCGCCGTCCAGGACGGCGTCTCCGGCATCCTCGTCGAGGGGCACCACCCGGGCCGGTACGCCGGCGCGCTGCGCCGGCTGTTCGCCTCGCCGGCGCTTCGGGCCAGGCTGTCGGCGGGCGCGGTCGAGCACGCGAACCGGTTCGGCTGGGGCAGCACGGTGGACCACCTGCTGACCGTGTACAGCGGTGCCATGAGCGCACCCTCGGAAGGGCGCGCCGCGCTGGCAGGATAGCCCCATGGAGGCGGGGCGACCGGCGACGACACCGGATGAGGGCGATCAGGCCCGGGCCGCGGCTGCGGTGGAGGCCGCGCTGACCGCGCTGGGCCTGACGGCGCAGAGCCCGGCCCCGGGCAGTTACCTGGTCCGGCTCGAGGGCCAGCGCAAGCTGGCCACGATGACCTGGCTCATCGTCGGCGTGCACAGCCTGCACGTGGAGGCGTTCTTCTGTCGCCAGCCCGACGAGAACCACGCCCGCTTCTACCGGTTCCTGCTGGAGCGCAACGGCCGGATGTACGGGGTGCACTTCGCCGTGGACGAACGGGGAGACGTCTACCTCACCGGCCGGCTGCCGCTGGCGTCGGTGTCCACCGCGGAGATCGACCGGGTACTCGGCTGCGCGCTCAGCTACTCCGACGACAACTTCAACGCGGCGCTGGCGATCGGCTTCGAGTCCTCGATCCGCCGGGAGTGGGCCTGGCGGCTCAAGCGCGGCGAGAGCACCGCGAACCTGGCCGCCTTCGCCCAGTTCCGTGCCGAGCGGGCGCCGCCACGCTAACCCTGTGCGGACATCCGGCTTTTCATTCGAGCCGTGCTCCCAGACCGGGCACCAGGGCGGTTGTCTCGGATGATAAGGCGGGAAGTGGCAGCCGGGCTTGTCCAGTTCCCAGGGCAGCCTAGGACCTTACTAGCCTGGTTATGGCTTCTGCGGCCTCACGGACCGACTCCGCGCCCTCATCCCCGCCCTTGCGGACCGCCTCCGCGACGCAAGCGCCGAGGTGGTCCTCCAGCAGCCCGAGCGCGACCGCCTGCAGCGCCCGGGTGACCGCCGACACCTGGGTCAGCACCTCGATGCAGTAGACGTCTTCGTCCACCATGCGCGCTATCCCGCGCACCTGGCCCTCGATGCGGCGCAGCCTGCGCAGGTAGGCGTCCTTGTCCTGGGTATAACCGCGCATGCCCTGACCCTACGTGGCCGGTAGGGTTTCCGGCCACCGGCGCCCCGCTGCCGTGCTCTGCCGCCGGGCTCTGCCGCCGGGCAGTGCCGGGCGTGGCAGGCTATCGGCGTGGACAGTCGGGCAGGCCCCCTGGTGGGGCTCAAGGTCATCGAGGTGGCGAGCCTGGCACCGGCCCCGTTCGGCTGCATGGTCCTCGCCGACCTGGGCGCGGACGTGCTGCGGATCGACCGCCCGGACCGCTCGGGCCGGCCGCAGTTGCCACCGGTGGACCCGTTGTCCCGCAGCCGCCGCTCAATCCGGCTCGACCTGAAGAACCCGGCGGCCGTGAGCATCCTGCTTCGCCTGGTGGCCGGCGCCGACGTGCTGGTGGAGGCCTTCCGGCCGGGTGTGGCGGAGCGGCTCGGCTTCGGGCCCGGCGTGTGCGGGGAGCACAACCCCGGGCTGATCTACGCCCGGATGACCGGCTGGGGGCAGGACGGCCCGCTCGCCGAGACGGCCGGCCACGACATCGACTACATCGCGGTGTCCGGCACCCTGGAGCCCATCGGGCGCGAAGGCGAGCGCCCGGTCCCGCCGCTGAACCTGATCGGGGACTTCGGCGGCGGCGGCATGCTGCTGGTGGTCGGGGTGCTCGCGGCACTGCTGGAGCGCGAGCGGTCCGGCCTGGGCCAGACCATCGACGTGGCGATGGTGGACGGGTCGGCGATGCTCGCCTCGTTCCTCTACGGGCTGCGCGCGGCCGGTGGCTGGCACGACGGGCGGGGCACCAACGTGCTGGACGGCGGGGCGCCGTTCTACGACACCTACACCACGGCCGACGGGCGCTACGTGGCGGTGGGCGCGCTGGAACCGAAGTTCTACGCCGAACTGCTGGCCCGCCTGGGCCTGGACGAGGCCGGCCTGCCCGCGCAGTACGACCGCTCCGGCTGGCCGGAGTTGCGGGCGCGGTTCACCGAGGCGTTCGCCGGGCGCAGCCAGGCGGACTGGGTGGCGGCGTTCGCGGGTTCGGACGCCTGCGTGGCGCCCGTGGTCGGCCCCGGGGACGCCCCGGCCCACCCGCACAACGCCGCCCGCGGCACGTTCATCGACGTGGGCGGCGTTGTCCAGCCTGCTCCGGCGCCCCGGTTCGGCCGCACGCCCGCGGGCCCGCCGTCGCCGCCGGTCCGGCCGGGCAGCAACACCAGGGAGGTGCTGGCCGGCCTTGGCCTGAGCGCCGCCGAGATCACCGATCTGCTCGACCGCGGCGCGGCGAGCTGACAGAGCCCGACGGCCCGCAGTGAGACCCTCAATTTCGCTTCCATACCGACGGCGTTTAGCCTTGATCTCGCAACCGAGATGAGGGAGGTGCGGTCGTGCTCGGCGATCCCTGCAGTACAACCACGGCGGGCGCGGCTATCACCACGGGCCGGGCCGCCAGACGCTGCCCGTTCCCATCCCTACGCCTGCCGGGCCCTCCTGGGTAGACCACCCAGATTGGCCGGCGGCCCAGGAGGTTGCTGTGTCCGACCGGCGCTTTCTCACCCGGTCCCGGGAGCCAGCCCCGGGGGTCCACCGTGGCCGCCGTGGCGCTCCCGCTCACCTGCTCGGGGCCTACGCACAGCGGCTGACCACGTCGCGGCACGTGCGGCAGAACATCATCTCGCTCGTCGGGCTGGACGGCGCCCCGGTGCTGAACCCGTCCGGCGAGGAAGTAGGCCACCTGGTCGACCTGGTGGCACGGGTGCATGGCGGCGACGACTACCCGGCGATCACCGGCGTGGTCGTGCGGGTGGGGCGCAGGCGCGCCTACCTGGACGCCACGGCCATCGACCATCTCGACCGGCGCTCGGTCACGCTGCGGACCGCGCGGATGGACCTGCGCGAGTTCCGTCGCCGTGAGGGCGAGGTGCTGCTGGCCAGGGACATCCTCGACCACCAGCTCGTGGACACCGACGAGGTCCAGGTGATCCGTGCCGCCGACCTGTACCTCGCCCACGTGGGTGACCAGGTCCGGCTGGTCGGCGTCGACGTGAGCCTGCAAACGCTGCTGCGCCGGCTCGGCCCCAAGCGGTTCCGGTGGCACCCCACCCCGGACAGGGTGATCGACTGGGCCGCGATCGAGTCGTTCGGCGAGGACTCACCGGAGGAGCCCGCCGCGATGAAGCTGCGGACGCAGAGTTCCGCGCTGCGCCGGCTGCGCCCGGCGGAACTCGCCGACGTGCTGGAGGGGCTGGGCAGGCCCGGGCGGCAGGAACTGCTCGCCAGCCTGGACCGCGACCTGGCGGCGGACGCGCTGGAGGAGATGGAGCCGGACGAGCTGACCGCGCTGCTGCGGGAGATGGAGCCGGCCCAGGCCGCCAGCCTGGTCGCGGCCATGGAACCGGACGAGGCCGCGGAGGCACTGCGCGAACTGCCCGAGGAGGAGCAGGCGCAGTTGCTCGGCGAGATGCCACTCGCAACCCAGCGCGAGCTGGCCCGGCTGCTCGGCTATGCCCCCGACGAGGCCGGTGGGGTGATGACGACGGTGCTGGCCCGCGCCGAGCCGCACGAGACGGTCGAGGAGGTGCGGAAGCGCCTGGTCAAGCTGGCCAAGCACCAGACGGAGATCGACTCGGTCGCGGTGCTCGACGGCGAGGGGCGGCTGATCGGCGACGTGTCCGCGTTCGACCTGCTGGTCAACAAGGGCAGCAGGCCGCTCGCGGAGCTGATCGATCCGGAGAACCCGCCGGTCACGCTGCGTCCCGACGCCGACATCGACACGGTGGCCACCGAGATGGTCGAGTCCCGGCGCTCGTCGCTGCTCGTGGTGGACGACGAGGGCAAGCCGCTGGGGCGGATTCTGGCCGACGACGTGCTGGACGCGCTCGTGCCCGGGCATGGCCGGCTGCATTTCCCGAGGATCCTTCAGTGAGCGGTGGGCCCGAGGAGAGCTGGCCGGCCCACGGGCCCACGGCACCGCGGCGGGACGAGCCCGGCGGCGGAAAAGCGCCGGGGCGAGACGAGCGCGGCGGCGGGACGGCGCCGGAGCGCGCCGCGCGGCGGGAACGGAGGGCGGCCGCCCGGGCGGCGCGGGCGCGGCACGAGGAGGACGCCCGGGAGGCGGGCGTCCGGGTGGCGCGGTCGTGGGCGGGCCTGACCACGCTGTCCCGGATCCGCCTCGGCGGGGTGCGGCTGACCCGGGTGCGCAAGAGCCGGATCTTCCTGTGGCTGGCGATCCTCGGACCGGGCGTGGTCGCCGCCAACGCCGGGAACGACGCGGCCGGGATCGCCACCTACGCCTCCGCCGGCTCGCAGTTCGTCTACCGGACCCTGTTTTTCATGGTGCTGGTCACCATCGCGCTGGTGCTGGTGCAGGAGATGGCGGTCCGGCTGGGCACCTACACCGGCAAGGGCCTGGCGGCGCTGATCAGGGAGCAGTTCAGCCTGCGGTTCACCGCGCTGGCGCTGGGCTGCGTGTTGCTGGCCAACACCGGCCTGGTCGTGTCCGAGTTCGCCGGCATCGGCGCCGCGTTCGGGCTGCTCGGGGTCAGCCGGTACATCATCATCCCGATCGCCGCAGTGGCCATCTGGGCGCTGGTGCTCTTCGGGTCCTACCGGTACGCGGAGCGGATCTTCCTGGTCATGTCGCTGGCCTTCCTCTCCTACCCGATCGCGGCGATCCTCGGCCACCCGAAGTGGTCCCAGGTCGGGCTCAACCTCGTGGTCCCGCACTTCCTGTACAACAAGGCCTACCTGCTGCTGGGCGTGGCGCTGATCGGCACCACCGTGAGCCCGTACATGCAGCTGTACGCCGCGGCCGGCGTGGTGGACAAGGGCGCCGACCCGGCGGACTACCCGAGGGCGCGGATCGACGCCATCTCCGGGGCCCTCTTCGCCTGCATCGTCTCGATCACGATCATCATCGCCACCGCCGCCGCGATCGGCGGGCGGGGGCCGCTGACCTCCGCAGCCGAGGCCGCCCGCGCGCTGAAGCCGGTCGCCGGGTCCGGGGCGGAGGTGCTGTTCGCGGTCGGCCTCATCGGGGCGTCCGCGCTGGCCGGGGCGGTGGTCCCGCTGTCCAGCGCCTACGCGATCAGCGAGGCGGTCGGGGTGGAGCGATCGGTGTCCCGCCGGTTCACCGAGGCCAGGCTCTTCCTCGGGCTGTTCACCGTGCAGGTCATCATCGGCGCGGCGCTGGCGATGACCCGGATCAACCTGATCTCCCTGCTGATCGGAACGCAGGTGCTGCAGGGCATCGTGACCCCGGTCATCCTGATCTACATCCTGATCCTCACCAGCCGCCGCAGCGTGCTGGGCACGGCCACGAACAAGCCGTGGTTCCGGGCCGTGGCCGGGATCTGTGTGACCGGCATCTCCGCGATGAGCCTGCTCCTGCTCGGCACCACGATCCTCGGCTTCTTCGGGGTCAGCTAGAAGGTTCGACATCGTATAGCACGAAATCGTAAGAAACGGCGGGTGCCGGATGCTCGCTGGCGCGTGCCGGGGGTTCTCGCTGGGGCGCGTGCCGGGGGTTCTCGCTGGGGCGCGTGCCGGGGGTTCTCGCTGGCGCGTGCCGGGGGTTCTCGCTGGGGCGCGTGCCGGGGGTACTCGCTGGCGCGTGCCGGGGGTAAGTCAGGCGACGAAGCGGTAGCCCATCCCGGATTCGGTGAGCAGGTAGCGCGGGCGGGACGGCTCGGGCTCCAGCTTGCGCCGTAGCTGGGCGACGTACACGCGCAGGTAGTTGCTCTCCGTCTCGTACGACGGGCCCCACACCTCCTGGAGCAACTGCCGCTGCGTGACCAGGCGGCCCTGGTTGCGGACGAGGACTTCGAGCAACTGCCACTCGGTCGGGGTCAGCCGCACGTCGCTCCCGCCGGCCCTGGTGACCCGCTTGGCGCCGAGGTCGACCGTGAAGTCCGCGGTCTTGACCACCGGCTCGTCCGGGGCCGGCGAGGCGCGGCGGATGGCGGCGCGGAGCCGGGCGAGCAGTTCGTCCATGCCGAACGGCTTGGTCACGTAGTCGTCCGCGCCCGCGTCGAGCGCCGCCACCTTCTGGCTCTCGTGCCCCCAGACCGACAGCACGATGATCGGCGTCGTGGCCCAGCCCCGGACACCGCGGATCACCTCGGTGCCGTCCATGTCGGGCAGCCCGAGGTCCAGGATCATCACGTCGGGCCGGTCACGCGCCATGGCGGCGAGCCCGGATGCGCCGTCGCTCGCGGTGCTGACCTGATAGTTGCGCGCGGACAGGTTGATCCGCAGTGCCCTGAGAATCGACGGCTCGTCGTCGACGACCAGCACGCGGGTCAAGGGCCGGCGCCCTGCATGGACTCGGCACCGGCGGTCGCGACCGGCAGCGTGATCCGGACGGTGAGACCGCCGCCCGGGGTGTCGGCCGCCACGATGCCGCCCCCCATGGCCTCGGTGAAGCCCTTGGCCACCGCCAGGCCGAGGCCCACGCCCACCTTCTTCTCGTCGAACCGCTGGAACGCTTCGAAGATGCGCGCCTTCAGCTTGTCCGGCACGCCCGGCCCGTGGTCGACGACCTCGATCACGATGATGTCCCGCTCCCGGTGAGCCCGCAGCACCGGCGGCCGGGCCGACGGCGAGTGGTCCAGCGCGTTGGAGAAAAGGTTGGCCAGCACCCGTTCCAGCAAGCCCGGGTCGGCGAGGACCATCGCGATCCCGTCCGGCACCTCGATCCGCAGGTCGGCCGTGGCGTCCAGGCCGCGCAGCGCGACCGGTGCCACCTCGTCGATCGTGATCGGGCGCAGGAACGGCTGCAGCGACCCGGTGTGCAGGCGGCTCATGTCGAGCAGGTTGCCGATGAGCCCGTCCAGCCGGTCCGCGTTCTCCTCGATCGTGGCGAGCAGCACCTGCTGGTCGGACTCTGTCCAGGTGACGTCGGTCTGGCGCAGGCTGCTGACGCTGGCCTTGATCGACGCCAGCGGAGTGCGCAGGTCGTGGCTGACCGCGGCGAGCAGCGCGGTACGCATCCGGTTGCCCTCGGCCAGCGCCTCCGCCTGGGCGGCCTGGGTGCGCAGCCGTTCCCGGTCCAGCGCCGCGGCGGCCTGGGCGGCGAACCCGGCCAGCAGCCCGGCCGCGATCGGGGCGGGCTGCCCGCTCACCTCGAGCGCCAGATCGGTGCGCACGTCGACCCGGGTGGCAGGCGCGGCCTGGTCCGGGGAGCCGCCGCTGGCGGCGATCCGGACCCAGTTGCCGCCGACATGCTCCAGCAGTTCGGCCTGGCCGCCCAGCGTGGCCACCAGGTGGCCCAGGACCGCCGCGGGGGTGTCCGCGCCGCCGAGCACCGTCTGCGCCAGCGTCAGCAGCATCCGGGCTTCTTCCCGGCTGCGGGCCGCCTGGGCGGCCCGGCTGGCGGCCAGGTGAACCACGCTGCTGACCAGCATCGCGACCGTGACGAACAGCAGCAGCGCCAGCAGGTTGTCCGGCTTGTCGATGGTGAACGAGTGCAGCGGCCGGGTGAAGTACCAGTTGAGCAGGAGGCTGGCCGACGCCGCGCCGAGCACGGCTGGCCAAAAGCCGCCGATCACCGCGAGTGCGACCACGGCGACCAGGTAGATCAGCAGGTCATCGGTCAGGCTCAGGTGATGCCGGGCCAGCGCCAGCAACAGGGTGAGCAGCGGCAGGCCGGTGGCGGCGACGAGCACCCCGGTCAGGGCGCGGCGGGCACCCACCGCGTACGCCGCCTTGGCCAGCACCGAGGCGCGCTCGGGCGCTGGCCGGCCGCCCGCGGCCAGGCCATAATCGCCCCGCCCAGGCGCGGGGCCCGGGCCCGGCAGCCCGTTGCCATCACCCACGCCTTCCAGTATGTGCCTGTCCGCCGACCGGCGCAGTACCAGGCCGAGGCCCCCCGCGGCCAGCACGCAGGCGGCCATGACGATCGCGGCGCGCCCGGCGAACGGGCCACCGAACCGCAGTTGGCCGTAGGGCGGGTGGGAGAACCCCACGGCGGTGAGCCAGCCGACGGCGCCTAGCGGGACCGCGGCGAGCGGCTCGGCGATGAAGGACAGAACGGTCACCACGGCCGCACTCGTGATCAGCACGGCGGCCGGGGAGAACCGGCCGTGCAGTGCGGCCGCCACCGTGCCGAGCGCGAACAGCGCTCCGAAGCCGGTCACCAGAGCGAAGGGCGCCGCGAGCCCTCGCTGCCTCGAACTAATCATCTCGTAACGAGTCAAGCGCCGGATGCAAGGAAAATTAATGATCTTGATAGATCCTTAACGTCCAGGTCAGCACTCTTGACGCGGCCTTAGCGGCTCCGGAGGCCGGCCGCGCATAGCGTCGAGGGAGTGATCGAAACGACCGGCCAGGGACCGTAATACCGGACCTGACCGGAGCCATGATCGCCGGTCGGTGCGGCCCCTTTGGCCAGGCGTGCCGGCCAGGTACTGACGAGGGCCCGCGCCCCGGGGCCAGGGGATGGAGGGGAAGAGGCGTTGGCCCTGCGCAGGGCGGCTGAACTCCTTGACGGATCCGCCGGAGGCGATCTTCCGGAGAGCTTCTGGTACTCCGTGAAACTGCGCCTCCTCGGCCCCCCCATGGTCAACGAGCAGCTTCGCAGCGAGCGCTTGTCCAGGCCGCTTGCCCTGGGCGTACTTTCCTGCGACGGGATCTCCTCGGCGGCCTACGGCACCGAGGAGATCCTCATCGAGATGCTGCCGATCGTGGGGCTGGCGGCCTTCACGCTGGTCCTGCCCATGACGCTGGTGGTGCTGGCCGGGATCGTGCTGGTGGTGCTGTCCTACCGCGAGGTGGTCACCGTCTACACCCGGGCGGGCGGGTCCTACGTGGTGGCCAGGGAGAACTTCGGTCCGCGGGTGGCACAGGTAGCGGCGGTGGCCCTGCTGATCGACTACGTGGTCACGGTCGCGGTGCAGACGGCGGCCGGCAGCGCGGCGATCGTCTCGGCGTTCCCGCAGTTGGCTCATCTCGGCGGGCTGTCCACCAAGACCGTCCTGCTGGTCATCTCCCTGGCTGCGGTCCTGATCATGTGCTACGGCAACCTGCGGGGGATCCGGGAGGCAGGCAAGGCCTTCGCGCTGCCGACCTACCTGTTTTCCGGGTCGGTCGGCCTGATGATCATCGTGGGCCTCGTCCGCGAGGTCTTCGGCGGGGTGCCCCGGGTGCCCAGCTTCTCCGGTGCCCCGATTCCGCTGGGGCACAACACAAACAGCCTGCTCACCTTTGCCATGATCTACATGCTGGGGCGGGCATTCGCCAACGGCGGTTCCTCCCTCACCGGCATCGAGGCCGTGTCCAACGCGGTCAGCGCGCTCCGGCCGCCCGAGGGCCGCAACGCCCGGCAGATCCTGATCACCCAGGGATCGATCGTCGCGTTCCTGATCGCCGGCATCTCGTGGTTCTCCCACGTCACCCACGCGCGGCCCTACCAGGCCGGCGTACCGACGGTGCTGGCGCAGGAAGCTTACGTGATCTTCGGCCAGTCGGCGCACTTCATGTTCTATGTGGTCCAGGCGGCCACGGCCTTCATCCTGTTCACCGGCGGCAACACGAGTTTCAGCGGGTTCCCGTTCCTGGCGAGCTTCGTGGCCGAGGATTCGTTCCTGCCCCGCTGGCTCTCCAAGCGCGGGCACCGACTGGTGTTCTCCAACGGCATCATCGTCCTCACTATCGTCTCGTCGATCCTGCTGATCGTCTTCGGCGCCACCGTCAACGCCCTCGTCCCGCTGTATGCGATCGGGGTGTTCACCGGGTTCGCCATGGCAGGCTTCGGCATGGCCAAGTACCACAAGCGAGTCAGGGAGCAGGCCTGGCGGCGGCGGCGCATCATCAACGTGGTCGGCGGCGTCTACACCGCTCTCGTCGTCGTGATCTTCGCGGTCGTGAAGTTCACGGAGGGCGCCTGGGTCATCGTGATCCTCTTCCCGCTGCTGGTATACGGGCTGATCCAGGTCAACCGCCGGTACCGGATGGAGGCCGAGGTACTGAAGACCATCAGCGGGCGGAAGGCCCCGGACCCACCGAACTACACGCGCCGGACGGTCCTCGTGCTCGTGGACGAGTTCAACCTGGCGACGATCGCCGCGCTGCGCTACGCCCGCGGCCTGCGGCCCACCGACCTGCGTGCGGTGCACTTCGTGATCGACACCGAGCGGGCCGACGAGTTGCGCGACGAGTGGCTCCGGGCGGACCGCGGCATCCCGCTCGACCTGGTGGACTGCCCGGACCGCCGGGTGGCGCGGGCGGCCGGCGAACTGGTCGCCAAGGAGGCCGGCGAGCCGGGCACGTACGTCACCGTAGTGCTGCCCCGGCGCAGCTACCCGGCGCTGCTCGGGCGGCTGCTGCACGACCAGACCGCGGACAAGATCGCCCGCGTGGTTAGCCGGATCCCGCGCTCGGCCGCCACCATCATCCCGTTCGACGTGGAGGCCCGCCTGGACGTGCTGCACGAGCGGCAGGCCGGCCGCGCCGTCCAGCCGGCGAAGCCGAATGCGAAGCTCCGCGAGCACGACCGGCCGACGGTGCGCCCGGGTGTCACCCCGATCGCCTCGCTGACCGGAAACGGCAAGGCCACCGTGGAAGGCCGGGTGCACAGCATCGAGATCCGCCCGGTTGAGCACAGCTGCGTGCTCGCCTGCGAGGTCGCCGACGCCACAGGCGAGATCACCGCGCTGTTCTACGGGCGCACCCACATCCCGGGCGTGGAGCCCGGGATCATGATCAGGCTCCGCGGGCGGGTGGGGGTGAAGGATACCGGCACGGTCATGGTGAACCCCGCGTACGAGCTCCTGTCGTAAGACACGCTCGTCAACCGGCGGCGGCGGCACGCCGTAGCCGCCTCCCCAACCGGGACGGCTCCTGGCCGACGGCCCGCGAGGGAGCCCGTCAAAGTGTTCTGTTCTGCCCCATAGACAAACCGGCAGGCGAGCGGTGGTATGAAGGCCACGAGAGCACTTTGCGATCGACGGGACTGTAGGACGTGGCCATTCGCAACGCAGTCGATTTCCTGGGCGGCAGCGGTGATCTGCCCGAGGGCTTCTGGTATTCGGTGAAGCGCCGCCTGCTCGGGCCGCCCATGGTCAACGAGCAGCTACGTAACCAGCGCCTGTCGAAGCTGCTGGCCCTGGGCGTACTGTCGCCCGACGGCATCTCCTCCTCCGCGTACGGCACGGAGGAGATCCTCATCGCGCTGCTGCCGCTGTTCGGGCTCGCCGCCTTCACCATCATCCTGCCGATGACGCTCGTCATCCTCGTGGTGATGACGCTCGTAGTGCTGTCCTACCGCGAGGTGGTGATGGTCTACATCAGGCCCGGCGGCTCCTACGTGGTGGCCAGGGAGAACTTCGGGCCCAGGATCGCCCAGGTCGCCGCGGTCGCGCTGCTCATCGACTACGTGGTCACGGTCGCCGTGCAGACCGCCGCGGGCACCGCCGCGGTCGTGTCCGCCTTCCCGTCGCTCGGCAAGTTCAGCCTGGGCATCACCATCGGCGTGATCCTGCTTATGTGTTACGGCAACCTGCGCGGGATCAAGGAGGCGGGAAAGGCCTTCGCGGTGCCCACGTACCTGTTCGCCGGCTCGGTCATCCTGATGATCGTCATCGGGCTGATCCGGGAGGTCGCCGGGAACCTGCCGAAATATGACCCGCACACGCTGACCGGCACCTACACGATCGGCAGCGGCACCGCCGGCCTGATCACCTTCGCGATGATCTTGACGTTGCTGCGCGCGTTCGCGAACGGCGGCGCGTCGCTGACCGGCATCGAGGCGGTCTCCGACGCGGTGGGTGCGTTCCGGCCGCCCGAGGGAAACAACGCCCGCCGGGTACTGGTCGCGGAAGGCCTCATCCTCGGCTTCCTCGTGGCGGGGATCTCCTGGCTGGCCCACTCAACCTTGGCGACCCCCAGGAAGAGCGGCTATCCCACCGTGCTGGCCCAGGAGGCGCAGCAGGTCTTCGGCAGCGGCGCCGGCCACATCATGTTCTTCGTCGTGCAGGCGGCGACCGCGCTGATCCTCTACACCGGCGGCAACACCAGCTTCAACGGGTTCCCGTTCCTGGCCAGCTACGTCGCGGGGGACGCGTTCCTGCCGCGCTGGCTGCTCAAGCGCGGGCACCGGCTGGTGTTCTCCAACGCCATCATCGGGCTGACCATCGTGTCGATAGCCCTGCTGGTCATCAGGGGATCGAACGTCAACAACCTGGTCCCCCTGTACGCGATCGGCGTGTTCACCGCGTTCACCATGGCCGGGTTCGGCATGGCGCGCTATCACTCCAGGCACAAGGAGCCCGGCTGGCGGCACCGGATGGTCATCAACGCCGCCGCGGGCGGCCTGTCGGCCATCGTCGTCGCGATCTTCGCCGTGGTGAAGTTCACCGAGGGCGCCTGGATCGTCGTGGTGCTGTTCCCGATCCTGGTGTTCGCCCTGATCCGGCTGAACCAGGAGTACCGGATGGAGGCCGAGGTCCTGGAGCGGATCGGCGAGCGGAAGAAGCCGCCGGAGCAGCCGAACTACCCCCGGCGCACGGTGTACATCCTGGTGGACAGCTTCGACCTGGCGACGCTCGCGGCCATCCGGTACGCGCGGAGCCTGCGGCCGACCACGCTGCGCGCGGTGCACTTCGTCATCGACACCGCCGAGGCGGACACGCTGCGCGAGGAGTGGACCCGCGCCGAGCGGGGCATCGTGCTGGACTTCATCGACGCCCCGGACCGCAGGCTGGCCCGGGCCGCGGCCGAACTGGTCAGCGCCGAGGCCGCGGTGCCCGGCACGCACGTCACCGCGGTCCTGCCGAGGCGCACTTTCTCGCCGCTGCTCGGGCGGCTGCTGCACGACCGGACAGCCGACAAGATCGCGGCCGTGGTCAGCCGCGTGCCGCACTGCACGGCCACGATCGTGCCCTTCGACGTGCGGAACCGCCTGGAAGTGCTGCGCACCCGGCCGATCGGCGGCCCGAACGGCAAGGGTACGGCCGCGGCCACCGGCGCGAAGATAGCCACGGACGGAAAGGCGGTCCCAGACGCGCAAGTGGCCCCGGACGGGCGCGCGGCCGCGGACGGGGAGACGGCCGCGGACCGGATGGCCTCGGCGAGTACCGCGACCGGCCAGGCCGCGCCGAACCGCGACCGCCCGGGGGCCGTGGCCGCCGGGGCCGGCGAGGCCGGGCGGGAGGACGGCCCGGCCGCTCCGTCCCCACCGGCCTCCGCCCTGCGTGACCTGCTGCCGGGCCGCGGCCTCCGGCAGCGGCGCGGCCGCGCGAGCACACCGGACGGGACCGGCGCGCCCCAGGCCAGCTACGAGCGGCCGGCGCCGTCGCCGGGGGTCAAGCCGATCGGCTCGATCCAGGCACCGGGCCGCGCCACCGTCGAGGGGCGGGTCCGCGCGGTGGAGATCCGCCCCGTGGAGAAGAGTTCCGTGCTGGCCGTCGAGATCTCCGACTCGACCGGGGACCTGACCGCGCTGTTCTACGGCCGCTCACACATCCCGGGCATCATCTGCGGCTCCCGGGTCCGGTTCCGCGGGTCCGTCGGCATCCGGCAGGACGGCCCCATCATGATCAACCCCGCCTACGAACTGCTCGCCGCCGGCGAATCCCCGCCCAGTCCCGAAGGCCCTGGTTAGCCGCCGCGCCCCGCCCCGATGGCTTACTCCACGGGTTTGTCTTGAGCGTGTTCCTGAGCTGGCCTCCTGGCAGGAGTCGCCTTCCCGCTCTCCTGCCTGATCCGACCGCCCCTGCCGCGCGGCCCTGTCGCCCCGCCTCTCCCCCGCCTTTCGGTGGCGCGGCCGAGACCCGGTAGGGGTGGACGGGGATAGCCCGCCCGCGGAGTCCTGTCCGCACGCGGGCTATCCCGCTGGCCGCCCGTCGGGGGAGACGCACCCGGGCCGGGAAGACTCGGAGGTAAGGGCTGCGCTTAGCCTGACAGAGGCAGGACCAGGCATCGATGGGAAGGGAACGGGAGGCATGGGAGCCGGGCACGGGCATGTGCTCACCGCCACCGGGCGGCACCGGGGGCGGCTCGGCGCTGTCCTGGCGATCACCATCGGGATCGCCGCGGCGGAGGTGGCCGGTGCCCTGGTGAGCGGTTCCCTGGTGCTGCTCGCCGACGCCGCGCACCTGGCCGCCGACGCGGCCGGCCTTGGCCTGTCGCTGCTCGCCGCCTTCGTGGCCACCAGGCCCGCCACCGACCGCGCGACGTTCGGGTACGCCCGCGCGGAGATCCTGGCCGCCACGGTCAACGCGCTGCTGCTGATCGGCCTGGCCGTGTTCATCCTCGTCGACGCGGCCCGCAGGCTCACCGCCCCGCCGCCGGTCACGCCCGGGCTGATGATCGTCTTCGGGGTGGTGGCGCTGGCCGGGAACGGCGCGTCCCTGCTCCTGCTGCGGCACGGGCAGGCGGAGAGCATGAACGTGCGCGGCGCCTTCCTGGAGGTCGCCTCGGACACCTTCGGCGCGGTCGCGGTGATAGGCACCGGCATCGCGGTGGCGGCCACCGGGTTCACCCGCGCGGACCCCATCGCCTCGCTGGCGGTGGCGGCGCTCATCGTGCCCCGTACCTGGCGGCTGCTCCGGGACGCGGTCGACGTCCTGCTGGAGGCCAGTCCAAGGGGCATCGACCTGACCGAGGTCCGCACCCACCTCACCGCGCTGGACGGGGTGGTCGGCGTGCACGACCTGCACGCCTGGACGATCACCTCCGGCCTCCCGGTGCTCTCCGCGCACGTGGTGGTGGATCCCGGCGTGCTAGTGGGCGGCCGCAGCGCGGCCATGCTCGACGCACTCCAGGCCTGTCTGCACGGTCACTTCGACGTGGAGCACTCCACGTTCCAGCTCGAGCCGGCCAGCCACGCCGGTCATGAGCCGTCGGTATGCCTTTGACCCCCGGCTTGCGTATCGCAGCAAATGAGAGCGCCCGGCGCGGACGGGCCGGCTCCCCGCGCGCCGGGCCCGGCAACTCGGGGCTGGAGCGGTTTTATACCAACCAGTAATATGTGGGCAACACGCCAGCCAGGGAGCCCGCCGTGAGCACCTACGACGCCTACACCGTCCCCGTCGAGCCCGGCACCTGGGACGTTCCCGCCACCGGTGCCACCCGCTTCAGCTGGGAGTACGACGACGGCCGGCAGCGGCTGCTCGACCTGTACCAGCGGGGCAAGGACAAGCAGTGGGACGCCGCCAAGCGGATCGAGTGGGACCTGCCGGTGGACCCGAGCAACATCATGGAGACCCCGGACGAGTTCGTGCCCATCTACGGTTCGCGCCAGTGGGAGATCCTGAACGAGAAAGAACGGGACGAGCTGGGCCATCACCTGGGTGCCTGGCTGTTCAGCCAGTTTCTGCACGGTGAGCAGGGCGCGCTGACCGTGGCCGCGCGGATCGTCGAGTCCGTGCCGGACATGGACTCCAAGTTCTACGCCGCCACCCAGACCATGGACGAGGCCCGGCACGTCGAGCTGTACTCGCGGTTCCTCCGGGAGAAGGTGGGCCTCTACTACCCGATCAACAGCGACCTTGCCAAGCTGCTTGCCGAGTCGCTCAGCGACTCCCGCTGGGACCTGCCCTACCTGGGCATGCAGGTGCTCATCGAGGGGCTGGCGCTCGCCGCGTTCGGCGTGCACCGGGACATGGCGCAGAACGCCCTGGTCAAACAGCTGCTCGCGTACGTGATGCAGGACGAGGCCCGGCACGTCGCCTTCGGCCGGCTGGCGCTGCGCGACTACTACCGGGAGCTGACCGCCCGCGAGCGGGCCGAGCGCGAGGAGTTCGTCGTGGAGGGCTGCTACCTCATGCGCAACCGGTTCCGCGCGCAGGAGGTGTGGGAGCGGATGGGCTTCGACGTCGAGGAATGCCTGGAGTTCACCGAGCACTCCCCGGTCCAGCAGGCGTTCCGCACCCTGCTGTTCAGCCGGATCGTGCCGTGCGTCAAGGACATCGGGCTGTGGGGGCCCAAGGTCCAGCAGGCCTACGCCGACCTGGGCGTGCTCGACGCGGCGAACACCGACCTGGAGGCCCTGATGGCCGACGACGAGCGGATCGCCGAAGAAGTAGACCGGCGCAAGTACGAGGCCGAATTGGCCGCCCGGCGCGACGAGGTGCACGCGGCCATCGCCGAGGGCGGCGACTGACCACCCGGCCCAGCGCCGGAAAACGGACGACTGACCGCGCCCATCCGGGGCAGGGGAAACAAGGGCAGCCGGGGACTGGTGGAATCCCCGGCTGCCCCTGCTTCGGCGAACGCGCATCGTGCCGTAGCGAATGCGCAGGTCAGGTCGGCCGCCCCGGGAAACCGGGCTCGGCCGCCACCGCCGCCGCGTGTGCGGTGCCACGGCCGCCTGCTGACGCGGTGCCGCCCGCCGGCGCGGCGGCCCTGCGGCCCGCGCCGCGCGGCCAGCCCAGCATCAGCAGGAACGCGAGGGCGAACACGCCGACCTGGAACCACAGGGTGCGCACCAGGGAGGCGGCGAAGTCGGTGCGGACCGCGCTTGCCCCGGCCCGGGCCAGGACGGGGTGCACCGCGGCCGGGAGCACCTCGCCCGCCGGCGGCTTGCAGGACGCCGGGGTCACCGTCGGGTCGGCGGCCACCAGCCGGTCGTGCAGGCAGGTACGGAACTGGGCCTCGAGCCGCCCCGCGGCCGCGGCCGGGACCGCGGCGGCCACGGCGCCGGAGCGCAGCGCAGGCGCGACCGTGCTCGCCGCGGGGCCGGACTGGCTGCCGAGCATCCCGAAGAAGATCACGCCGATCACCGCGATGCCGATCGAGTTGCCAAGCTGGAGGCCGGTGTTGAACACGCCGGACGCGGAGCCCGCGTCCTGATGCGGGACCCTGGCCAGCACGATGTCGGCCAGGGGGGCGATCACGGTGCCGAGCCCGAGGCCCACGCCGACCAGGCCGGGCACCAGGTCCCAGGTAGTCACGCCGGGCCCGTAGTGGTGCACGCTCGCGATGATGCCGGCCATCCCGGCGGCGATGACGAGCGCACCGGCCATCGTGACGCCGCGGCCGAACCGGGGCGCGAGCCGGGCGGCGCCACCCGAGGAGGCCAGGATGCCCGCCGAGAACGGGAGGAAGGTCAGCCCGGCGTGCAGCGGGGTGAACCCCAGTCCGACCTGGAGGAACAGCGTTAGCACCAGGCCGAACGAGGCGATCCCGAGGAAGAACGTCATCGCGATGGCCATCCCGACGCTGAACTCGCGCTGGGCGAACAGCCGCAGCGGGACCAGCGGGGAGCCGTCCCGGCGCTCCTTGACCTGCTCGTACCGGACGAACAGGGCGAACACCGGGGCCGCGGCGGCCATGGACACGAACGTCCAGCCGGGCCAGCCGAGCTGGCGCCCTTCCACCAGGGGGTACAGCAGGAGCAGCAGCGCGGCGGTGACCAGGCCGACGCCGACCGGGTCGAGCCGCGGTGGCCGGGGCGCCCGCGTCTCGCGGACCAGCACCAGCGACGCCGCCACGGCGAGGATCCCGACCGGGACGTTGATCAGGAAGATCGGCCGCCAGGTCAGCCCGAACAGGTTGTGCTGGATGAGCAGCCCGCCGAGCAGTGGCCCGCTCACCGTGCCGAGGCCCGCGGTCACCCCGAAGCCGGCCAGCGCCTTGATGCGTTCCGCCGGCGGGAAGATGACCTGGATGACGGCAAGCACCTGCGGGACCATGATCGCGCCCATGGCGCCCTGGACCACGCGGCAGGCGATCAGCATGCCGGGCCCGGTGGCGGTCCCGCACAGTGCCGACATGACCGTGAAGCCGATCACGCCGATGAGGAACAGCCGCTTGCGCCCGAACGTGTCACCGAGCCGGCCGCCGGTGATCAGCACCAGGGCGTAGGCCAGTGTGTACCCGGCCAGCGCCCACTGCACGTCCGCGTAGCTGGCGTGCAGGTCCCGTTGGATGGACGGGATCGCGATGTTCACGATCGAGACATCGAGCAGGTTCATGAACGCCGCCAGCAGGAGGATCGTCAGGGTCAGCCAGCGGCGCGGATCGGCACTCTCGCCCGCTGCCGCGGGAGGTGCCAGGATCTGAGCGTCCGAAGTCATCGTTGTCTCCGCTCACCAGGAGGTTTGTCAACTACACTAGGTAAGCTAGCATCTCGTCAGCCAGATATCTAGTTTAATTAGATAATAAGAAGGTGAGCCATGTCTCGAGACTCAGCCGGGGCGGACCCCGGGCGGCCGGCGCCCGCGCCGCGGGCACCCACGCCGCGGGGCCCCGGGCACGGCGGCGCACGGCAGGAGGCCACCGAATCGGCGGATGCCGGCGCTGCGGGCGCCGGGACGGATGCCGGCGCTGCGGGCGCCGGGACGGATGCCGGCGCTGCGGGCGGCAGCGGAACGGCGGGCGGCGGAACGGATGCCGGCGCTGCGGGCGGCAGCGGAACGGCGGGCGGCGGAACGGATGCCGGCGCTGCGGGCAGCGGAACGGGCGCCCGGACGCCGGGCCCCGGGGCAGGCGACGCGGGGACGGGCTCCAAGGCAGCAGACGCGGAGGGGCTGGATCCCGCGCAGGCGCGGTCCTGGCGGGTGGCCGCGGCCCAGCCCGGCAAGGCCGGCTGGGATGTGCCCTGGGCCGAGTCACCGGGCACGGGGGCGGGCGCACCCGGGCGGGCGGAGCTCGATGTGGCCTTCGCCACGGCGATGCGCCGGACAGGCTCGCTGATGCAGCTCATGAGCCAGGCGGCCGCCGACCGGATCGGCATCAACGCCACCGACCTGAACTGCCTGAACATCATCAGCTTCGGCGGGCACATGACGGCCGGCGAGCTGGCCAGGGCCACCGGCCTGACGACCGCGTCGATTACCGGGGTGATCGACCGGCTGGAAGAGGCGGGCTTCGTGAGCCGGGAGCGGGATCCACACGACCGCCGGCGCGTCGTCGTCACGCTGTCCCTGGAACGGGCGATGCGGGACGTGGCGAGCGTCTTCCAGCCGGTGCTGCGGGACTGGCGGACGCTGGCGGCCCGGTACTCCGACGACGAGCTACGGCTGATCGTGGACTTTTACGCCCGGATGGAGCAGGTGTTCCGTGCTCACCTGGTCAGGCTGCGGGAGGGCGAAGCAGCCCCGGGGCACGAGCGGGACGGCTGACCCGTACCAGCCGCCGGTGCGGTCGAATGCCGGTGCCGAGCGTCAAGTGGTGGCCCCGGCCAGCGGCCGGACGTGGGGCAAAGGGACGGGAAATCCAGGGAAGGGGCGGAGCACCCCCGAGGTGCCGGGGGGGAGTGCTCACCCTGGCGGGACAGCTGCCCCGCCAGGGTGAGCGTGATGAAGCCGGTCCCCCGATTCATCGTTGGGTCCCCCAAGGATCATGATGACATGCCTGCTCAGAGGCCTGGCATCGGGGGGTGGGCCGGGGCGCAAGCGCCCGGCCTGGCACGGGATCCAGCGCCCGGCACGGCACCGGATCCGAAAGGCAGGCCGGCGTCGGCCGGCCGGGCGGGGGACGCTGGATACATGGGCGGGCGCGGAGCCGGGAGCCGGGGCCGGGGACGCTGGATACATGGGCGGGCGCGGAGCCGGGAGCCGGGGCCGGGGACGCTGGATACATGGGCGGGCGCGGAGCCGGGAGGCGGGGCCGGGGACGCTGGATACATGGGCGGGCGCGGAGCCGGGAGCCGGGGCCGGGGACGCTGGATACATGGGCGGGCGCGGAGCCGGGGGCCGGGGCGGGGGATGCTGGATTCATGGGCGCCGATGATTCGCTGGAGCGGCAGATCCGGTTCGTGCTCGAGACCGACCGGCTGAAGACGGTAACCCGGCAGAGCCGGATCACCGACGGATCCCGGCGTGAGAACTCCGCCGAGCACTCCTGGCACCTGGCCGTGATGGCCCTCGCCCTGGCCGGCCATGCCCCACCGGGCACGGATCTCGGCCGGGTGCTGGCCATGCTGGTGCTGCACGACGTGGTCGAGATCGACGCGGGTGACCTGTTCCTGTACTCCGACAGCGCGGCGCAGGCACGGCAGGGGGAGGCCGAGCGGGCCGCCGCCGACCGGATCTTCGCCCTGCTGCCCGTACCGCAGGCGGCGCAGGTGCGCGCGCTGTGGGATGAGTTCGAGGAACGGCGCACACCGGAGGCGCGGTTCGCCCGCGCGCTGGACCGGCTGCAGCCGATGCTGCTGAACATGCGGACGGGCGGCGGTACCTGGGTGGCGCACGGTGTCACGCTGGAACAGGTGCTGGCCAAGGTGGGGCTGATCGAGGACGGGTCGGCGTCGCTGGGCAGGTACGCGAGGGAGATGATCGCCGCCGCGGTCGCACAGGGATTCCTCAAGCCGGCCGCGCCGGCCGGTCCGGCGATAGCGGAGCGGCCACCGGCGGCTGGGTGAGCGGCGCCAGTTGGGGCTAACTGAGCCTCGCGGCGCTGCGCCGGGTTCCGGCGCGCGCTCCTCGCCCACCGCCGCGCGCACCTGGGCGGCCCGCCGCGTGAGGGCGCGCTCACCAGGGCCGCCGGCGAGCCGTGCCTCACCTGCCTGGCACGGCGGTGCGTACCGGCTGGTGACGGTGGGGTCGTGCGCGGGCTTGCAACGGCGCGCCAGCCCGCCTTCGACAGCACGATCGCCGAAGGCGGCATTGTCCAGGTCAGGCCGGCGAACCCGGGCGCCTGACCAGAACCGTTGTCAGCTTGGCCGGTTGGCCGCGGCGTCTAGCACTTCGGGATGCTCCCGGCGGTAGTGCTCCGTCAGCACGGCACTCGCCTGGCCTGGCCTGGACGCCAAGGTGCGGCGGCAAAGCTGACAGCGAATGACCGGAAGGCGGGTGACGGTCACGGGGAAACGGCGGGTCCTGGGGCTGCTCATCGCCTCCGATCATGCCAGACGCGGGGCCCACGCTCACAACGGGCGCCGACCGCGGTCGCGCCGGGCCGGCCAGGGTCCTGGGCCGGCGCCGAGAAGCAGGACGTGCGCCGCGGATCCGGTGGGCGCGCCGGGTCCGGGCGGGGATCCGGTGGGCGCGCCGGGTCCGGCCGGTTGGCCCTGCGTGGCCGGAGATCCATGCCTTCCGCAGGCCGGTCGCCGGCTCACCCCGGGGCTACTCCGCTGAGACGTCGACGGGCGCGGCGTGCCGGTCCCGCTCAGAGCGCTGCGGCTGGGGGTGTCGCGGCTCGGGGCGCCGCGGCGCGGGGTGCTCGACCAGGGCGAGCACCCGGCTGGACATGAAGCGGGCCGTCCGGACCACCACCCCGCTGCGGGTCACCTCGTTGACCTCGAAGATCCCGCGCCGGGTGACCACCTCGACCCTGCGGCCGGCCCGGGTGGCGACGACGTCGTAGGTCTTCGTGCTGCCCCCCGCGTCGATCACGATCTCGACCCGGTCACCCTTCATTCCGGCCTCCCCGATGCCCGCCCGGGGGATTGCACATGCGGCGCATACTTCTCTTCTGCCCCGTGCACGCCCTCCGCAAATCTCCTGTATGGCCCTCCCGGCCGCGGTTACAGGAGCGTGCGGGCAGACCACCGGGAGTTGCGGTACTCGATGGCCAGCGGCACGCCGAAGCACTTGGACAGGTTCCCCTCGGTGAACACCTGCCCCAGGCGCCCCGCGGCGAGCACCGCGCCCCGGCGCATCAGCATCGCGTGCGTGAACCCGGCCGGCACCTCTTCGACGTGGTGCGTGACCATCACCATGGTCGGCGCGGTCCCGTCGGTGGCGAGCCGCGCGATCCGGCGCACCAGGTCCTCCCGGCCGCCGAGGTCAAGGCCCGCCGCGGGCTCGTCGAGGAGCAGCAGTTCCGGGTCAGGCATCAGCGCGCGGGCGATCTGCACCCGCTTGCGCTCCCCCTCCGACAGCGTGCCGAACCGGCGGCGGATCAGGTGGGCGCAGCCCAGGGCGTCCAGCAGTTCGACCGCCCGGGTGACGTCGGTGGAGTCGTAGTCCTCCTTCCACCGTCCCACGATCGCGTAGGCGGCCGTCAGTACCAGGTCGATCACCTTTTCCGCAGGCGGCACCTTGTCCGCGAGCGCGGCGCTGGCCAGGCCGATCCTCGGCCGTAGTTCGAACACGTCGGTCGCCCCGAGGCGCTCGCCGAGAATCCTCGCGGTGCCCTCGGTGGGGTACAGCTGAGCCGCCGCGATCTGGAGCAGGGTGGTCTTGCCCGCGCCGTTCGGGCCGATGATCACCCAGCGCTCGTCCGCACGCACGGTCCAGGAGATGTCGCGAAGGAGCATCGAGCCGCCACGCCGGACACCGACACCCCGCAGCCGCACCACCTCGTCGGACATCCGGCTCCCTTCCAGTGGCACCCGTAAGGATGAACCTATGTCATGCGGCAGGCCGCCAACGCGCTCCGCGAGCCGGCGTTTCCGTACCCGCCGCGGGCCGCTGGCGGCCACTCCTCCGCGCGGCCCGCGGCCGCTCCTCCGCGGGGCCCCGGCCGCTCCCCGGCGGGGCCCGCGGCCGCTCCTCCGCGGGCTCGCGGCCACTCCTCCAGCGGGGCCCGCGCCGCTCCCAGCGGGCCCGCGGCCGGTCCCAGCCGGGTCCCCGGCCGGTTTCAGGCCGCGGCAGGCGGCCGGACTCAGCCGGGTGAATTGCGGACCGCGTGTAGCGCCGCCTGGGTGCGATCGGCCACGCCGAGCTTGGCCAGCACGGAGCTGACGTGCGTCTTCACCGTCTTCTCGGACATGTGCAGCAGCCGCGCGATCTCCCGGTTGGACCGGCCCTCGGCGATCTGCGCGAGCACCTCCCGCTCGCGCGCGGTCAGCGCGCCGAGCCCACGGACCGCCGCGGAGGAGTTCCTGGACTGCACCAGCGTGCCCGCCGCCTCCGGCGCCAGCACGGTGTGCCCGTCGTGCACCGAGCGGACCGCCCGGACCAGGGCGTCCGGGTCCACGTCCTTGTATAGGAAGCCAGCGGCGCCGGCCCGCATGGCCACGGTCACCGACGCGGCGTCCGTGACGCTGGTGAGCACCAGCACCCGGGCCGACAGACCACGGTCCCGCAGTTCGGCCAGCACCGCAAGCCCGTCCAGGCCGGGCAGCTTCAGGTCGAGCAGGAGCACGTCCGGTGCCACCGCGGCAGCCAGTTCGACGGCCTCCGCCCCGTCGACGGCCTCGCCCACCACCTCAATGTCGGGATGCAGGCTGAGCAGGACCCGCAGCCCTTGCCGCACCACGGGGTGGTCGTCGGCGATCAGGACGGTGATTTTCCCCGCCGCTGCCGCGCTCACCGTGAGCCCCCGGTCCCCGCGACCGGCATGACCACCCGCACCGTCGTGCCCTGCCCCGGCGCCGAGCGGATCACCAGCGAGGCACCGGCCCCGGCGGCCCGCTCGCGCAGTGAAGGCAGGCCGCGGCCGCCGGACGCCAGTTCCGGGACGAAGCCCTTACCCCGGTCGCTCACCTCCAGGGTGACCCGCCTGCCCGCCGCGCGCACGCTGACGCAGACCTCGGCCGCGCCGGAATGGCGCAGCGCGTTGTGCAGCGCCTCCTGGGCGATCCGGTACAGCGCCGCCTCCCGGTCCGCGCCCAGCGCCGGCAGGTCGTCGGCGGTGAACCTTACCCGCACCCCGTGCGCCTTGCCCGCCAGCAACGCGTACCTGCGCAGCGAACCGGCCAGCCCGTCCTCGGAGATCTCCGGCGGCGCCAGCCCATCGATGACCGCGCGCAGTTCGGCCTGCGCGTCACCGGCCAGGGCCGCCACGCTCTCCATCTCGGCCGCCGCGCGATCGGTGTCCCCGCTCGCCGGGTCCCGGCTGGCCAGCAGGGACGCCGCGCGCGCCTTGACCCGGATGCTGAACAGCTTCTGCGACACCGCGTCGTGCAGGTCCCTGGCCAGCCGGGCGCGCTCCTCCAGCACGGAAAGCTGGCGGGCGCGCTCGTAAAGCCGTGCGTTGGTGAGCGCGATCGCGGCGTGGGCGGCGAACAGGGCGAGCACCTCCTCGTCGCGCTCGGTGAACCCGCTGCCCCCGCCCACCTTGTTGGCGGCGAAGATGAACCCGAGCACCCGGTCGGCGTCCTTGATCGGCACGGCTAGGGTGTCCGCGAGTTCGGGATGCGCAGCCGGCCAGCCCTCGAACCGGGGGTCGGCGCGGATGTCGGCCAGGCGCAACGGCTGCCCCTCGCGGAGGATGACGCCCAGCATGCCATGCTGGCGGGGCAGCGGACCGATCGCCTTGCGCCACCGCTCGGAGATCCCGTCCACCACGAACTCCGCGAACGAGCCGTGGTCGTCGGGCACGCCGAGCGCGGCGTACCTGGCGCCGGCGAGCGACCGCACCGAGCGCACGATGACGCCGAGCACGTCGCGGACCGACAGTTCCCGGGTGACGGCGAGCACGGCCGCGCTGACCCGGCGGAGCACCTCGTCCTGGCCGGGGGCGTCGCCGGGGGTGCCGCCGTCATCCGCGGGTGCACGGCCCTTGCCCATGACACGACGTTACCGGCGCGGGCGGCCGGGCGGATCGGGCGGCGGTCCTACGACCAAGGTCGCAGGCGGGCGGGCCCCTACGGCCGATGCCCCGGCCGCCTGCCCCGCCTAGCGTCGGTGCCATGACACGGACACACACCGGCACCGCCACCGGGGGCAAGGGCGCCGCCCGTGCGGCCCGCATCGCCGTGGTGACCGGTGCCTCCCGCGGCCTCGGCCGCGCGCTGGCCCGGGCCCTGGCCGAAGACGGATACCGGCTGGTGGTCGACGCCAGGGACGGGGCGGCGCTGCGCGCGGCCATGGCCGGGCTGCCGCCCGGTGCGGTCGTCTCCGCGCTGGCTGGGGACATAACCGACCCGTCCCACCGCGGTGACCTGCGCCGGGCCGCCGAGGCCCTGGGCGGCCCCGACCTGCTCATCAACAACGCGGGCACGCTCGGGCCCAGCCCACTGCCCGCCGTCTCCGACTTCCCGCTCGACGAGCTCCGCGCCGCGTTCGAGGTGAACGTGATCGCCCCGATCGCGCTCACCCAGCTGCTGCTGCCCGCGCTGCGCGAGCGCGGCGGCGCGGTGCTCAGCGTCACCTCCGACGCCGCGGTCGAGGCGTACGCGGGGTGGGGCGGCTACGGCGCGGCCAAGGCCGCGCTGGAGCAGGCCTGCGCCGTGCTGGCCGCCGAGGAGGTCGCCGTCCGGGTCTGGCGGGTGGACCCCGGGGACCTGCGCACCCGGATGCACCAGGACGCGTTCCCCGGCGAGGACATCTCCGACCGCCCGCTGCCCGAGTCGGTGGTGCCCGCGTTCCGCAGGCTGATCGGCGAGCGCATGCCGAGCGGGCGGTACCGGGCCGCCGACCTCATGCCCGCCGGCGACCAGGCGGCCGCCGCGGTAGCCGGGCCCGCGGGGCGGTCATGACGGTCCTCGCCGGGTTCGAGCTGCCGCCCGCGCTGGAGGCCGGCGAGCCGCCGGAGGCGCGCGGCATCCCCCGGGACGCGGTCCGGATGATGGTTAGCCGGCGCCGGAGCGGTGAGATCACCCACCACCCGTTCACCGACCTGCCGGCCCTGCTGCTGCCCGGCGACCTGCTCGTGGTGAACACCTCCGCTACCCTGCCCGCCGCGGTTCGCTGCGGCCCGGGGCTGACCATGCATTTCTCCACCTCGCTCCCGGACGGCAGCTGGCTGGCCGAACTGCGCGCCGTGCGCGGCCACGCCACCCAGCCCTACCCGGGCGGCTCGCCGGGACAGGCGCTGCCGCTGCCCGGCGGCGCGGTGGCGACGCTAGCCGAACGGGTGACCGGGCGGCTGTGGCGGGTGCGCGTATCCACGGCCGTGGTCCCCTACCTGCTCCGGCACGGCTCGTACATCCACTACTCCTACGTGGCTTCGGACTGGCCCGCCGAGGCGTACCAGACCGTGTTCGCCACCACGCCGGGCAGCGCGGAGATGCCAAGCGCCAGCCGGCCGTTCACCGCGCAGATGATCGCGAGGCTGGTGGTGCGGGGCGTGACGATCGCGCCGCTCACCCTGCACACCGGCGTGTCCTCGCTGGAAGGCGACGAGGAGCCGTACCCCGAGCCGTACGACATCCCACCGGCCACGGCCCGGCTCGTCGATGCGACCCGGCAGGCCGGCGGCCGGGTGGTCGCGGTCGGCACCACGGTGGTGCGCGCGCTGGAGACCGCGGCGGCCGCCCGGGGGGACGCGGCGGGCCCGCTGCCCGCGTCGTCCGGCTGGACGCACCACCTGGTGACGCCGCAAAGCCCACCGCGGGTCGTGGATGCGCTTTTCACGGGGCTGCACGAGCCGCGCTCCACCCACCTTTTGATGCTGAACGCTTTCGCCGGGGCCGGCCTGCTTCGCAGGTGCTACGCCGCCGCGGTGGAACGCTCCTACCTGTGGCACGAGTTCGGCGACGCGCACCTGCTGCTGCCGTAGGCCTCCGGCCGGGCCGCGACCGGATCAGGGGGTGCGCACCGGTAGCGTTACCTGCGATGACCGCTGACCGAACCACCGTCCTGGTGACCCTGACCGGCCGTGACCGGCCCGGGGTCACCTCCCGGCTGTTCTCCGGCCTGGCCGGCCACGAACTGACCGTGGCGGACATCGAGCAGGTGGTGATCCGCGGGCGCCTGGTCCTCGGCGTGCTGCTGAACAGCGAGGGCGACCCCGATCTCACCGGCATCCACCGGGCGGTCCGGGCCCTGGCCGCCGACCTGGACCTGGAGGCGGAGATAACCACCGGCTGGGGCGAGCCGCCCCGGCGGCGCGGGCGGCTGCAGGTCACGGTCATGGGCAGCCCACTGTTGCCGGGCGCGGTGGCCGCGATCGCCGGCCGCATCGCGGCGAGCGGCGCGAACATCGACCGGATCGACCGGCTCGCCGACCGCCCGGTCACCTGCATCGAACTCGACGTGTCGGGAGCCGACCCGGATGCCCTGCGCGCGGCGCTCACCCGCGAGGCGGCGGAGCAGCGGGTCGACGTGGCGGTCCAGCGCGGCGGCCTGCACCGGCGCGCCATGCGCCTGATCGTCATGGACGTGGACTCCACCCTGATCTCCGCCGAGGGGATCGACCTGCTCGCGGCGCGGGCCGGCTGCGCCGAGCAGGTTGCGAAGATCACCGCCGCGGCGATGCACGGGGACGCCGAGTTCACCAGCGCGTTGCGGGAGCGCGTGGCGCTGCTGGCCGGTGTCGACGAGAGCGTACTGGACGAGGTGCGCGATGAGATCCGGCTCGCGCCAGGGGCCCGCACGCTCATCGCGACCCTGCAGCATCTGGGGTTCCGCTGCGGCATCGTGAGCGGGGGGTTCACGCAGCTCACCGACGGCCTCGCGGCCGACCTCGGGCTGGACTACGCGGCGGCCAACACCCTGGAGATCGCCGGCGGGAAGCTGACGGGGCGGCTGGCCGGGCCGGTGATCGACCGCGCCGGGAAGGCGGCGGCGCTGCGGCAGTTCGCGGAGCAGGCCGGCGTGCCGCTGAGCCAGACGGTCGCGGTCGGGGACGGCGCCAACGACCTGGACATGATCGCCGCCGCGGGCATGGGCATCGCCTTCAACGCCAAGCAGGCCGTCCGGGACGCCGCCGACGCATCGGTGAGCGTGCCGTACCTGGATACCGTGCTGTACCTGCTCGGCGTCTCCCGGGACGAGGTGGAGGCCCACGAGCCCGGCCCCGCCGCGCACGGCTGACCAGGGCGCGCCCCGCAGATCTACGCCGTCGCGGGCGGCCGCCGGCGGGATGCATCGCAACGCGGAGGACCGATGGCGGAGCCATGGGCGGTGACGGCAACGCCGCAGGGCCCCGCCCGCCTCCCCCATCCCCGTGCACCGGTTGGCGCGGAGCAGGCTGGACGTACGGGACACGGCTTGGCCGGTGGCGTACCAGGGTGACGCCGCGCGATCCGGGGTGACGCCGCGCGATCCGGGGTGACGCCGCGCGATCCGGGGTGACGCCGCGCGATCCGGGGTGACGCCGCGCGACCCGGGGTGACGCCGCGCGACCCGGGGTGACGCCGCGCGACCCGGGTACGGCGATCACAGCGCTCCCCGGCGCGGGGTCCACTGCGATCACAGCGCTCCCCCGCGCGGGGTCCACAGTGCGGCCAGTTCCCCGCCGCCGGGCGACACGGCCGCCCAGGCGACGCCGAACCGGATGACCGCCAGCGCGCAGGTGGGGAAGGTGATGTCCGAGCGCCCGGTCAGCGCGGAGACCAGGTGCTCGGAGGCCGGGTTGTGGCCGACGGTGAGCAGCGCGCGCGCGTCGTCCGGCTGCTCGTTGACCAGGTCCAGCAGGTCCTGCGCGCCCGCGTCGTAGACCCGCGGGTCGAAGCTCACGGCGTCCGCGGCCGGGGCCGCCGGGCCGAGCGCCGCGCTCACCCGCTCCCAGGTCTCCCGGGCGCGCAGCGCCGGGGAGCAGAGCACCCAGTCCGGGGTGAAGCCGCGGGCGGCCAGCCACTGGCCGGCCGCGGTGGCATTCCTTCTGCCGCGGCCGGTCAGCGGGCGCTGTGCGTCGTTGACCCCCGGCTCACCGGCCGCCTTGGCGTGCCGCAGCACCAGCAGCGTGCGCCCGCCGTCCATCGCCGTCGCCTCCCCGCCAGCCAAAGGTCATCGCGGCGCCGAGCCCGCCCACCTCGCCCACGATCCTGAAGAGTTCTCAGTTCATGCGACTGAAACTCCTCAGGATCAGGGAATTCCGCTGGTGGCGAGTGGCGCGATGAATCCGAAACAGTCCTGTGTCCCATGATCTTGGGATTCTGTTCATCGTATGCATGTACAGACTCACAAGATCATGGAACTGGCGCACCTGGGCGGGCCAGGCCGCCATGATCACGATCGGGTCGGCGGCGGGTACCCGGCTAGGGCATCCGCTGCTGCGCTTGCTCGGCGGGGGCGGTCCCGTTGGCGCCGTCACCGGCCGGCGTGGGCGCGGGCGCGCTGCCCGCCCCGGCCGCGGCCACGGCGGGGGGAGCCGCCCCCGGCTCGCTGAGCGACAGGCCGGACGAGCGCCGCTTGGAGATCACGACCGCGGCCACCACGATGGCCACCGCGACGAGAGCCACGCCCGTCCGCAGGCCGACGTTGTGGCTGTACCTGACGACGCTGGTGGCGATCAGCAGCGAGACCAGGTTCATGACCTTGATCAGCGGGTTGATCGCCGGGCCCGCGGTGTCTTTGAACGGGTCCCCGACCGTGTCGCCGATGACCGTGGCGGCGTGCGCCTCGGAGCCCTTGCCGCCGTAGTTCCCGTCCTCGACGAGCTTCTTGGCGTTGTCCCAGGCGCCACCGGAGTTGGCGAGGAACACCGCCATCAGAACCCCGGCCGCGATGGCGCCGGCCAGGAAGGAACCGAGCGGCGCGTAGCCGAACGCGAACCCAACCGCGATCGGCGTCAGCACCGCCAGCAGCCCCGGCGTGGCCAGTTCGCGCAGCGAGTCCTTGGTGCAGATGTCCACCACGGCGCCGTAGTCGGGCTTCTCGGTGAAGTCCATGATCCCCGGGTGGTCACGGAACTGGTTACGCACCTCGACGACGACGCGCTGGGCCGCCCGGCCGACGGCCCGGATGAGCAGGCTGGAGAACATGAAGACCACGGCGGCGCCGATGACCACGCCGATCAGCACGTTCGGCTTGTCAACCGACAGGCTGAAGCTCCCCGCGGCGTGGCCGAGCGCGGTTTCCACCGTGGTGCGGAACGAGCCGAACAGGGCGGTGGCGGCGAGGACCGCGGTGGCGATCGCGATGCCCTTGGTGATGGCCTTGGTGGTGTTGCCCACCGCGTCCAGGTGGGTGAGCGCCAGCGCCGCGTCACCTTCGACGTCGCCGGACATCTCCGCGATGCCCTGGGCGTTGTCGGTCACCGGGCCGAAGGAGTCCATGGAGACGATGACGCCGACGGTGGTGAGCAGGCCGGTGCCGGCCAGGGCCACCGCGAACAGGGCGAGGGTCGCGCTGCCGGTGCCGAGCAGGAACGCGCCGTAGACGGCGGCGCCGATCAGCAGTGCGGCGTAGACCGCGGACTCCATGCCGGTCGCGACGCCGGACAGGATCACGGTCGCCGGGCCGGTGAGCGAGCTTTCCCCGATGTCCTTGACCGGCTTGCGGTTGGTCTCGGTGAAGTACCCAGTCAGCAGCTGGATGGCGCTGGCGAGGACCAGGCCGATGACCACCGCGCCGATGGCGAGCCAGCGCGGGTTCCCGCTATGAGACAGGATGCTGTGGTCGGTGACGCCGGTCAGCTTGCTGAAGGAGTCCGGCAGGTACAAGAACGCCGCCCCGATAACGAAGATCAGCGAAATGGCGGCCGACACGAAGAAGCCGCGGTTGATCGCGGTCATGCCGCTGCGGTCGTTCTTCCGCGGGGCGACCACGAAGATGCCGATCACCGCGGTAACCACGCCGAGCATCGGCACGATCAGCGGGAAGACCAGGCCGTAGTTGCCGAACGCCACCTTGCCGAGGATCAGCGAGGCGACCAGCATCACCGCGTAGGACTCGAACAGGTCCGCCGCCATGCCCGCGCAGTCGCCCACGTTGTCGCCGACATTGTCGGCGATGGTCGCGGCGTTGCGCGGGTCGTCCTCGGGGATGCCCTTCTCGACCTTGCCCACCAGGTCGGCACCCACGTCGGCGGCCTTGGTGTAGATGCCGCCGCCGACACGCATGAACATCGCCAGCAGCGCCGCGCCGAAGCCGAAGCCCTCCAGCACCGCCGGGGCGTTCTGCTTGTAGATCAGCACCACCAGCGCGGCACCGAACAGCCCGAGCCCGACGGTGAACATCCCGGCCACGCCGCCGGTGCGGAACGCGATCCGCATGGCGCGCCGCTCGCCGCTTTCGCGGGCCGCCGCCGCCACCCGTACGTTGCCGCGCACCGTCAGCGACATGCCGGTGAACCCGGTCAGCGCCGAGAACAGCGCACCGACGACGAAGAACGCCGACCGGCCCCACCGCAGGCCCACCGAGTCGGCGGGCAGCAGCAGCAGCACGAAGAAGATCAGCACGACGAACACGCCGAGGGTGCGGAACTGGCGCCGCAGGTACGCCGCGGCACCCTCCTGCACGGCACGGGCGATTTCCTGCATCTTGGCCGTGCCCTGGCTGGCCGCGAGGACATCCCGCACCAGCCAGCCCGCCACGGCAAGCGCGAGCAGCGCGATCACCCCGACGATAACAACCAGTGTGAGGTTGCCGCCGGTTACGCTGACCGCCCCACCACCTGCGGCGAGGTTATGCCCTGTCATCACGTCCTCCTCGACATGCGCACGGATCTGCGCGCGCGGTAACGCCCCCCGGCAATGGCCGTGGCATCCAGGCGCGGAGCACACTGGATAAAGGCAAATGCCACCAGGACAGACCCGGGAGTCTACGCATGCCCGCCAGCGGATGGCGAGGCGGGGTCAATTCCGCCAGGGCAGCGCGATGCGTTTGGTCATGCCAAAGGGTAACCACAAATCGGTCTCCCCCGCCCAACTGCGCGCGCGGCGCGGTGCCGGGCGCCGCGGTGCCCCGGGGCCGGACGCTGCCGGAGCGGCCCGGGTCCCGCCGGGTCAGCCCGCCAGCGCCCCGGACGGCCAGCTCATCCGGATGCTGAGGCCGTCGCCGTTCCTTGACACCTGGACGTCGTCCGCCAGCCCGGCGATCACCGCGAGGCCGAGCTCGGCGGGCACCGCCACGGGATCCTGCCCGTCGGCGGCGGGCTTCGGCGGCCATGCCATGCCTTCGTCGCCCGCGGCGGCGTTGGTCACCACTACTTCAAACCGCTCGCCGGCGCCGGTCAGGGCCACCCGGACCGGCTCGGCCGGGCAGTGTTCCCGGTGCACCTCGACGGCGCGGGAGCACGCCTCGCCCACGGCGAGGCGGACCTCGTCGAGCAGCGCCTCCGGCACACCGCTGCGCCGCGCCACGGCCGTGGCTACCAGCCGCGCCGTGCGCACGTGCGCGGGCAGCGGCGTGAACGTCATCTCCACGGTGGCCATCTTCAGCGTGCGTGCAGCGTCACTTCTCCGACTTCCGTGCGGCGATGGCCTCGTCCACGCCGTCATGGATGCCGAAGACCTTCGTCAGCCCGGTGATCCTGAAGATCTTCAGGATGCGCTCCTGCGTGCACACCAGGTCCAGCGAGCCGTCATGGGCACGGACGCGCTTGAGGCCGCCGACGAGCACGCCCAATCCGGTGGAGTCAAGAAACTCCACCTTCTCCATGTTCACCACGAGCTGGTAGTGACCACCGTTCACCAAGTCGATGAGAAGCTCACGCAACCGCGGGGCCGTATAGACGTCGATCTCGCCCTCGACGTCGACGACCTCAATCCCGTCCGTCGTGTGATGCTCCAGCTTCAGATCCACAAATCCTCCCGCGCCATGCGGTCTTCCGTCGTCGCCTACGTTGGCGTCTTGCCGATTGCCCTTGCCCGAGGGCGCCGGCGCCCCGGTCGCGCATTCAACCACGCGCTGACGTCATGTCTACACGAGTTCACGCTTCGAGGCACCCCGCCTACGGACAGCGCTCTCAAATTGGCGCCATCCGTGCCGCCTCCGCCGCCGTCAGCCCGATGCCGCCCGGGCAAGGGACAGCGTAGGCGAGGGTGGCGCCGTGGCGCACCAGGGCCGCGCCCGGGACTCCTTCGGCCGGAACGGTCAAGGTGCCGCCGGTCATTGCCGCGACGATCTCCCGCTCCACCCGGGCAAGGCCGGTTCTGTTCCTGACCTGCCGATGGGCCTGCCTGGGCCACCGTGCACGGTGGCCGGGGCAGCGCCACGCCGGGCCCAGGCCGGCCGGGGTGGCAGGACTTGTCCCCGGCGGATGCCACACTGAAAGGCGCACGTTCTTTTCGCTGCTCGCACTTCACCGCCCGGATTCTCCGGGCGGCCGACAGGGAACCCGGCATGAGGCACCCCGGCGGTCGGGACACCGTGCCCGCCGCGCGCATCCTGCGCCGCGGCGCGCGGTCCGGCAGGCTCATGCACGTCGAAGAGATCGCCGCCCGTCCCGGCGAGGGAGTGCCGTGGCCGGCCTGGGTGCCCGGCGAGATCGCGCAGGCGTTCTCCCGGGCCGGCGTTCGGAGGCCATGGGCACACCAGGCGGCCATGGCCGAGCATGCGCACCGCGGCAGCAACGTGATCATCGCGACGCCCGCCGCCTCCGGCAAGTCGCTGGGCTACCTGTTGCCGACGCTGACAGCCGTGCTGGCCGGGGGCACCGTCCTGTACCTGGCGCCCACCCGGGCCCTCGCCGCGGACCAGGTCCGGTCCATCCAGGACCTGGGGATCGCCGGAGTGTGCGCGGCCGTCGTTGACGGAGACACCCACGCGGCCGATCGGGAGCGGGCCCGCACCCACGCGAACTACCTCCTCACCACGCCGGACATGCTGCATCATGTGCTGCTCCCCCGGCACGCCCGGTGGGGGGAGTTCTTCGGCCGCCTGCACTACGTGATCGTGGACGAGTGCCACGGCTACCGCGGGGTGTTCGGTTCCCACGTCGCCCACGTGCTGCGCCGGCTGCGACGGGTCGCGGCGCACCATGCCCGGCGCCACCCGGTCAGGGCCCGGGCGGGTGGCCGGGCGCCCGACGACCTGGTCTTCCTGCTCGCGTCCGCGACCGTCAGCGAGCCGGGCAGCTGCGCGCGGCTGCTCACCGGGCAGGATGCACGGGAGATAACCGAGAGCAGCGCGCCACGCGGGCCGCTCACGTTCGGGCTGTGGGAGCCGCCGCTCACCGCCGCGCGGGGAGAGGGCGGCGCGCCGGTCCGCCGGCCGGCCACCGCCGAGGCGGCCACCCTGCTGGCCGACCTGGTGGCACACGACGTGCGAGGGCTTGCCTTCACCCGGTCGCGGCGCGGCGCCGAGGCGGTGGCGATCGCGGCGCGGCGCACCCTGGCCGGGACCAGCGCGGCGGCCTCACGGCGGGCCGCGGCACGGGCGGCCCGGCGGGATGCCGCGCCTGCCACCGCAACCACGCAGCCCGCGGCGGCCACGCAGCGCCCGGCGGCCGTGCAGCCCCCGGCACCAGCCGGGCAGACCACACCAGCCGGGCAGACCACACCAGCCGGGCAGACCGCACCAGCCGGGCAGACCGCAACAGCCGGGCAGACCGACGGCCCGGCGACGGAACGCTCGCAGGCTGACGGGACGCCCGCCGGCGGGGCGCGCGCCGGCGCTACGGCGCGGCATGGCGCGGACGGGGCCGGGCGGCCGCCCACCGCCGTGGGGGGCCGGCGGGTGGCCGCCTACCGCTCCGGGTACCTGCCCGAGGACCGGCGCGAACTGGAGGAGGCGCTGCGCACCGGCGCGCTGCTGGGCCTGGCCGCCACCACCGCCCTCGAACTCGGGGTCAATATCTGCGGGCTGGACGCCGTGCTCATCGCCGGCTGGCCCGGCAGCCGCGCGGCGCTCTGGCAGCAGGCGGGCAGGGCCGGGCGGGAGGGCCAGCCCGCGGTGGCGGTGCTGATCGCCAGGGACGACCCGCTCGACACCTACCTGGTACATCACCCGGAGACGCTGCTGCACCAGCCCATCGAGGCCACCGTGCTCGATCCGGAGAACCCCTACGTGCTGGCGCCGCACCTGTGTGCCGCCGCGGCCGAGCTGCCGCTGACCGAGGAAGACCTGGGCCTGTTCGGCTCCTCGGCCGCCGGTGCCGCCGAGGACCTGGTGGCGGCGGGCATGCTGCGCCGCCGGGGGCACCGGCTGTACTGGACCCGGCGCGGGCGGGGGCACGGCCCCGGCCTGCGCGGCGAGGGCAGCGACCCGGTCAAGATCGTGGAGAAGGCCACCGGCCGGCTGGTGGGCATCGTGGACCGGCCCTCGGCCCACATCTTCGTCCATACCGGCGCGGTCTACCTGCACCAGGGCGAGCTGTACCTGGTGACCGCGCTGAACCTCGCCGAGGGGGTGGCGCTGGTGGAGCCGGGTGACCCCGGCTACACCACCTCCGCACGGGAGGTCACCGGGATCGACGTGGTCCGCGAATTCAGGCGCGCCGCCTGGGGGCCCGCCACGGTGTCCTTCGGCGAGGTCGATGTCGTGCGCCAGGTGACCTCGTTCACCCGGCGCAACCCGGAGACCGGCCAGCCGCTGGGTGAGGAGGCGCTCGACCTGCCGCCGCGCGCGCTGCGCACTCGCGCGATCTGGTGGACGATCTCCGCGGGGCAGCGCGATGAGCTGCGGCGCCGTGGCGTCGATCTCGCCGGAGCGGCGCACGCCGCCGAGCACACCGCGATCGGCCTGCTGCCGCTGTTCGCGTCCTGCGACCGCATGGACATCGGCGGCGTGTCCGCCGACCTGCACCCCGCCACCGGGCAGCTGACCGTCTTCGTCTACGACGGGAACGAGGGCGGCGCCGGGTTCGCCGAGCGCGGCTTCGCCGTGGCAGCGGCCTGGCTGCGGGCGACCGCAGAGGCCATCGGCAGCTGCGAGTGCCAGGCGGGGTGCCCGTCGTGCGTACAGTCACCCAAATGCGGCACCGGGAACGAGCCGCTGGCCAAGGATGACGCGGTGCTGCTGCTGGAAACCCTGCTGGCCGGCGCCACCTCCGCCCCGGGCCCGGCGGGCGGCTCCGAGCCCGCCGGAGCCGCCGCTCCCGTCCCGGCTGCACCACCAGTCCCGCGAGTCCCAGCGCCCGGTCGCCATATGCCGGAGATCGCGGTAAAGGTTCTGCAAGCAAAGGGCCCGGCGTGAGATACGAGCCATTCGTAACGAGGAAGGCAGTATCGCCAACCGGTTCAACATGTGAAGTTCAACCTGTGAACTCCAGGAACGGCCGGCATGATAGCGGCGGCGGCACGCCCGGGCGGGCCGGCCGCAACCACCCCTCGCGCCCAGCGCACGCCCGGCGAACGCGGCGGCTCGGGGTGCCCGGCCCTCGGGCTGGCGCCTTGCGGCGCCTGCGGCCGGGCCGCCGGAACGCCGGCGAGCAGGGTAAACCGTCCCCCGCAAAGGGGGCGACCCCCGCCGGGGGGGAGAGCGGGGGTCGCCGCTACGGTCCAGGTCCGGGTGCGGACGCAAGAACCGTCTCACATGGAAGCTTAGATGTATGTAGGACCAAGTTACCAATCGGCTACGCGGAGATGCCATGGATTGCGCGTCTTTAACGGCTATGGTGCCGGATCGAGAGCACTCCGTCGAGGCCGCGGGGCCCGCGAAGTGTGATTTTCCGGCAACGGCTGCCTTCTTCGATCTCGATAAAACTCTCATCGCCCGATCGAGCACGCTGGCGTTCGGGCCGTCGTTCTACCGGCATGGGCTGCTCACCCGCACCGACATGCTGCGCGGCGCCTGCGCGCAACTGCGGTACCGGGTCAGCGGCGCGGATCACCGGCAGATGGAGAGGCTCGGGGCGCGGGTCGCGCAGGCCTGCCGGGGCTGGCCGGCGGACCGGGTCAGCGAGATCGTCGCCAGGTACCTGAAAGACCTGATCGTCCCCCACGTCTACGCGGAGGCGCGGGCGTTGCTCCGCGAGCACCGCGGCGCCGGGCAGGACGTCGTGATCGTCAGCAGCAGCGGCCAGGAGGTTGTGGCGCCGATCGGCGCACTGCTCGGCGCGCACTCGGTGATCGCCACCCGGATGCGGATCTCCGGGGGCCGGTACACCGGCGAGATGGAGTGCTACGCCTTCGGCGAGGAGAAGGCCACCCAGGTCCGGCGGCTTGCCGCCGAGCGCGGCTACTCGCTGCCGGACTGTTATGCCTACAGCGATTCGGTCACCGACCTGCCGCTGCTGGAGGCCGTGGGGCACCCGCGGGTGGTGAACCCCGACCGGGCACTGCGCCGTATCGCGGCGGCCCGGCGGTGGCCCGTCCTCTCGTTCAGCGCGCGGCGCGGTGAGGAGGCGGGAATGGAAGCGACGTGATCAATCAAGATCACCAATTGATGCCGCGCAGCATCTAGGCAGCGCGGCCGATCCGTCGTAGAAAGGTGCTACGGGCCTTAAGGGCCCGGGCACGGCAACCGGGCACCCACGCGCGACCAGCCGCGGGAGGCGAGCCAGGGCAGTCGGCCACAGCGCATTGGCACCGGTCTCCGGTGCCCGCCGCGGCGGGCCGCCCGGCACTGTGAATGTGCGCTTGGTAACCCGGGCCTGACGTGTCAGCGACGGCGCTCCCGAGGGAGCGCCGTTCGCTTGCCTTGCGGGACCGGCCACGCCAGCCAACCAGCAGCGCTCGCGTGCTGTCCGGCAGCGCGATGATGATCCCGTAGGATCTCTTGCCGTAGGCGGCTAGTCACCGCTGCGCGCGGCGCCCGGCCGGTACGGCCGGCCACCGGGATGGGGCGGCGGATGCGCGCCGCGCGGTGCGTGCCGCACGGGAGGTTGCCAGCGCGACCCAGTACCCGGGCGCAGGAGGGAAGAGAGCGCGATGGCCGAGCCCGGAATCGCAAGGCCAGCGGAGGTGGACGACCGTTCCGTCGGCGACCTCGTTTCTGAAGCGATCAGCGACCTTACCCGGCTGGTCCGGTATGAGACCGATCTGGCCAAGGTGGAGTTGCGCGCCGACCTGCGGCGCCTGGGCGTGTCCACGGCGCTGCTGGCGATCGCCGCGTTCACCGGCTTCCTCATGCTCGTGATGCTGTGCTTCGCCCTGGCCTACGGCCTGCAGACGCTCGGCATCTGGGACTGGGCCTCGTTCCTGCTCGTCACCGCCGCACTGGTGCTCCTGGCCGGGCTCTGCGCCGCGGCCATCGTGTTCAAGGTGCGCCGCATGACCCGGCTGCGCAAGACCAGGGAATCGGTGCAGGGCAGCCTGGCGCTGCTGCGGCGGGACGAGCACGCCGGGCCACCCGCGACCGCGTCACGGTGATCACATGCCCGTCACCGGAGGCTCAGCCGTCTACCTCGACGGACCGTGGTCACACCGGTCCGTCAGCGCCAACGGCAGCCGGTTCCACATCGCGGAGAACGGTGAGGGCCCGCTGGTCCTCATGCTGCACGGGTTCCCGCAATTCTGGTGGACCTGGCGGCGGCAGCTCACCTCGCTGCCCGGCGCGGGGTTCCGCGCGGTCGCCAGCGACCTGCGCGGCTACGGGGGCAGTGACAAGCCGCCGCGCGGCTACGACCTCATCACCGCCGCTTCCGACACGGCCGGCCTGATCCGCGCGCTCGGCGAGGCCAACGCCGTGGTCGTGGGCCACGACTGGGGCGCCCTGGTGGCCTGGACGATGGCCGCCTACCACCCGAAGGTGGTGCGGCGGCTGGCGATCGCGTCGGCGGCACACCCGCTGCGCACGCGGGCCGAGATGCTGGCCGGGCCGGTGCGCAGGGGCTGGCGCAGCGGGAACGCCCTGGGCTTCCAGTTGCCCGTGCTGCCCGAGTCCCGCCTGGTCCGGCAGAACGCCGAGCAGGTCGGCCGGATGCTGCAGGCGTGGTCCGGGCCGGGCTGGCCGGACCGGGAAACCGAGAACCGGTACCGGGCCGCCATGGTCATCCCGTCGGTCGCGCATTCGGCGCTGGAGTATCACCGCTGGTTCCTGCGGTCCTGGCTGCGGACCGACGGCATCAGGTACGCCCGCCGGATGCGAGCGCCGATCGGGGTGCCCACCCTGCACTTGCACGGCGCGATGGACCCCTGCGTGCCGACCCGCAGCGCGCAGGCGTCGGCCCGGTACGTGGACGGGCCCTACCGGTGGCGGCTGCTGGAAGGGGCCGGGCACTTCCTGCCGGAGGAGCAACCGGACAAATTTGACGCCGCCCTGCGCAACTGGCTGACCGACCCCGAACCGGAGCGATGAGCACCCCGCCGCCTGCCGCGCCACGCGACAGGGACGCGGCGGGCCGGGCCCGTAACGCGCGGCCGCGTGACGCCCTGGGCCGGCCGCTGCCGCGCGGCGCCGCGGGGGACCAGCGGCTCCCGGACGACCTTGCGCTGCCGCCCGCGGAGGCGCTGCGGCTGGCCCAGCAGTTGCTCGACGACGGCCGGCCCTTCCACGCGCACGAGGTACTCGAAGCGTCGTGGAAAACCGCGCCCGCGGCGGAACGGGACCTGTGGCAGGGGCTCGCACAGATCGCGGTCGGCCTCACCCATGCGCGGCGCGGAAACGCCCACGGCGCCGCGGCGCTGCTGCGCCGGGGCGCGGACCGGGTGGCCGGTTACGCCGGCGGGGCGCCGCACGACATCGACGCGGCCACGGTCTGCCATGTGGCGCGGGACGCGGCCGCGCGCATCGAGCGGGACGGCCTGGCCGCGGCCGGTGCCGACCGGATGACCGTGCGCCTGGTCACCGCCTGACGGGCCCCGGCCCGCCGCGGGATCAGCCCGCCGCGGGACCGGCCGGCTCACCCGGGCCGTGGGCAGCCCCTGGTGGAGACCCGCGCGGTGGCCAGGCCGGAACGGCGGACGTCGGGCCCGACCACGCTCGCGGTGAGCGCGAACCCCGTGTCGCGCGCGGTCGTCGAGGCGGCGAAGATCACCCCGTAGACCTCGCCGTTCTTGGCCAGCAGCGGGCCACCGGAGTTCCCGGGCTCCACGGTCGCCCGCACCGCGTATATCGCCCTGGTGACCTGGCCGGTCTTGTAGATGTTCGGGCCGGTGGCGGACCACTGCGAACCGACTCGCGCCGGGACCGCGCTGAACGGCCCGTTCTCGGGGTAGCCGGCGACCACGGCGCCGCTGCCGCGGGCCGCGGGGCCGGTGAAGCGCAGCGGCGTCGCGTGCAGCCCGGGCACGTAGAGGATCGCGACGTCGTTGTTCCAGTCGAAGAGCACCACCGTGGCCGGCCGGCCGTTGCCCCCGCCGAAGCCGACGAAGGGCCCGCTGGTCATCCCGGCGACCACGTGCGCGTTGGTGAGCACATGCTCCGGGGAGACCACGAAGCCGGAGCCTTCCAGGCTCCGGTTGCAGGTGGACCTGGCCTCGCCCCAGATCTTCACGATGCTGGCCCGGTCCCCCTTCACCGTGGGCCAGGCCAGGACCGCCCTGTCCGGGGGCGGCACGTCCGCCGAGCCGCTGATGCCGAGCGCGCCGAACACCTGCGTGTAGGGGCTCTTGTCCAGCAGGCGCCGGAAGTCCGAGAACATCGTGAGGCCGGCCGGCGGCATGAAGTCGCCCACCGCGCGGAGCACCTCGGAACTGCGGACCTGCCCGGCCACGGCGGGGAACGGCGCATTGGCCACCGCGGAGCCGATGAACCAGGCGATGAGCAGCACGGAAAGGACGCTCACCCCGGCCCCGCCCAGGGCGTCCACCATCGCCACCGGGCGCCAGGTCACCCGGGACCGGGCCACCACACCGAGCAGGGAGGCGAGCAACTGGCCGGCCATGGCCGCGATGAACACGCAGATGATGGCCACGAGGGCCTGCCGGGAGGACCCGTGCACGAGGAACCTGGCCACGCCCGGTGAGAACGTCGCGCCGACGCCCGCGCCCGCGAGGAACCCGATACAGCTGAGCACGCCGATGATGAAGCCCTGCCGGTATCCGGCGACGGCGAACGCGGCCGCCAGCACGATCAAGATCAGATCGAGCAGATCTCCCGGCATATCTCCACGGTATCGGCCCCCCGCATGGCGGTGCACTGGTCGTGACCGCACCGCGTCCTCACCGCCGCGCCGGCGCCCGCGCGGCTACGGTGCCCGGCCCCGCCGCGGCGGGGCCGCACCGTACTAGCCGCGGGCTGCCGCGTCGAGCACCTCCGGGGGAAGGTCCTCCTCCCGGCCGGTGTCCCAGGGCTGCTCCCATCCCCCGAGCGCGAGCAGCCGGTCCACCACCATCGCGGTGAAGCCCCAGATCAGCATGCCGTGCACGCGGAAGGCGGGGCCCGCGGCGCCGGAGGGGTGCCGTGCGCTCAGCCGGTTCGCCGGGTTGGCCAGGTCGGCCAGCGGCACCCGGGCCGCGGAAACGATCTCCCCGTCGGCGGCGGCGGCAAGCGGGCCGGGCTCGCGCCACCAGGCGAGCACCGGCGTGACCCGGAATCCGCTGCGCTCGATGTACAGGTCGGGGAGCACCGCGAGGACATCCACCCCTGCCGGGTCCACCCCCACTTCCTCGGCCGCCTCGCGCAGCGCGGCCCCGACCGGCCCGTGATCGGAGGTCTCGATCGCGCCGCCGGGGAAGGCCGGCTGGCCCGCGTGCCGGCGCAGGTGCGCCCCGCGCTGGACGATCAGCAAGTCGGGGGCACCCGCCGCGTCCCCGAACAGCAGCAGGACGGCCGAAGCCCGGCCACCCCGGGCGGGAGCCCGCAGCCGTGGGGGCACCCACATCTCCCCGGCCCGTGCCGTCAGCGCGGTGAGCCAGGCCGGCGCGGGGGCGCCCGCCGCGCGGGGCGTCAGCGCGCCGCGCCCCCCGGCGCCGGGTACCTTCCCGTCCGGCGGGACAGGCCCCGGCGGGGTGGGCCCTGACGGGACGGGGCCCGGCGGCACGGGCCCGGGCGGCACGGGGCCGGGCGCGGTTGGGCTCACGAGAAGGGGCCCTCCTTGACCAGCTTCCTGGCCTCCTCCGGGTCCACCGGGCCGATGCCGAACGACGGGCACAGGCGGGCGATGGCGCAGGCACCGCAGGCGGGCCGGCGGGCATGACAGACGCGCCGGCCGTGCCAGATCAGCCGGTGCGACAGCATGGTCCACTCCGAGCGCGGGATGAGCGCGGCCACGTCGGACTCGATCTTGACGGGGTCGGTATGTGTGGTCCAGCCGAGCCGGGTGGCCAGCCGGGCGAAGTGGGTGTCCACCGTGAGCCCGGGCACGCCGAACACGTTCCCCAGCACCACGTTTGCCGTTTTCCTGCCCACCCCGGGCAGCGTGACGAGGTCCTTCAGCCGCTTGGGGACCTCGCCGCCGTACCGGTCGCACAGCGCCTGGCCCAGCGCGATGAGGCTGGCCGTCTTGGCCCGGTAGAACCCGGTGGACTGGATGATCTTCTCCATGTCGCCCCGGTCCGCCGCGGCGTAGTCGGCCGCAGTCTTGTACCGCGCGAAGAGCACCGGCGTCACCAGGTTGACCCGCCTGTCGGTGGTCTGCGCGGACAGGATGGTCGCGACAAGAAGCTCCAGCGGCGTGGCGAAGTTGAGCTCGGTGTGGACGTCCGGGTACAGCGCGGCCAGTTCCCGGTTAATGCGCCGCGCGCGGCGGACCAGCGCGATCCGCGATTCGGGCTTGGCGGGCTTGGGCGGGTTCACCAGTACAGACTATTGACCGGCGGGCAGGTGGCGCGTGCGCTCCGCACGGCCTGCGCCAGGGACCGCGGGCCGGTGACGGCCGGCCACGACCACCGCCACCGACCGGGCCCCGGCGCGCTTCAACGCCACCGCAGCCGACTGGGCCGTGCCACCGGTGGTCCAGGTGTCGTCCAAGAGCAGCACGGCCGCGCCATTGAGCGGGCGCTGAGCGCGGAACCGCCCCGGGTCGAGCATCCGTGCCCACAGGTCCTCACCGGGCCGGGCCAGCAGCGTCACCCACGGGAGAGCCAGGCAGCCGCGCACCAGCGCCTGGAGCGGGTGCGCACCCGGCCGCCCGCGCCGGCTGGGAACCACGCAGGCGCAGTCCGGCAACGGCCCGGGCCCGGGCCAGATCCGCGGCCCCTCGTCGTGCAGGAACACCAGCAGCATGGCGAGCAGGGCCGCCCCGGCCTCTCGCGAACCGGCCCGGCCGGACTTGTACAGCCACAGGTCGGTGGCCAGGCGGCTGCCCTTCGGCGCGCAGGCCACCGGCGCCACCACATCGGCGAGCAGCCCGGGCGCGGTCTCCGCGTGCAGGCGGCAGTGGAAACAGCGGGCGTAACCGCGCCGGGCCGGGCCGCGGCAGGACGCGCACACCCCCGGACCGGGCTCGGGAACAGCGGGCAGCCCCATGGTGGCCGCCCTCGCACGTGCCCGGACGACGGCCCAGCTCAGCGCGTCCCAGCCGGGGCCCGCAGCCGAAGTCATGGGCGTCATGCTAGGAAGCGGCACCGACAGGCCGATCCGCGCTGCGGCCTGAATATCCTGGACCAGGGTGGCAGGGGCCGGCCATGGCATGACCGTCCCGTCCTGGTACCGGCCGCCGCACCGGCCACCCCGGGCGGGCCGCCACGCGCCGGGCCGGGACGCGCGGCTACCTCCAGTTTCGCTATGCTTACTCGGAGCTGTTCGGGGGGCAGTTTCTTCCCGTGGGCCAGCCTGAGCAGGCTAGCGTGACGCAGTGTCAGCGTTCGCGGCGGGAAGGCAGGGGCCGCCCGGACGAAAGCCTCCATCGTGCCGGGATAACGCTCATGCGAATGCCGATGACCGCCGCGGGTGACGCCGTGCCCGCTGTCGGCCAGCGCGGCCAGCCAGGCGGGCCGCTGGCGCGGCTGCGGTTCGCGGCCCGGCACGCCCCGGCGCTGGCCCGCCGGCACTGGCCGTTCACCCTGCTGCTGACGGCCGGCCTGGTGCTGCGGGTCCTCACCCAGATCGCCTACCGCCCGGCGCTGCTGTACATCGACTCGACCAAGTACCTCCTGAACGCCTACCCCGGCGACGACCCGCCCGGCTACCAGCTGGCGGTCAAGCCGGTGCTGGCGCTCGGCAACCTGGACATGATCGCGGTGATCCAGCACCTGCTGGGCCTCGGCATGGCCGTCGCCGTGTACCTGGTGCTGCTGCGCCGCGGCGCGCCGCGCTGGCTGTCGGCACTGGCCACCGCCCCGGTCCTGCTGGACGCCTACCAGCTGCAGATCGAGCAGAACGTCATGCCCGACGTCATGTTCGAGGTGCTGATCGTGGCCGGCGTGGTGGCCCTGCTCTGGCGCGCCACGCCGTCGCCCTGGCTGGCCGTGGTGGCGGGCCTGGCCCTGGGCGCCTCGGCGACCGCCCGCCAGATCGGCGAGATCTTCATCCTGCCGGCCGGGGGGTACCTGCTGATCGTGACGCCCGGCTGGCGGCAGCGGGCCAGGCAGGCCGGGCTGCTGTGCCTGGCCTTCGCGCTGCCGATCGTCGCGGCCAGCTACCGGAACTACGCCGACCCGCAGCTGCGCAGCTTCTCGCTCGCCCCGTACGCGTCCGGCTCGATCTACGGCCGGATGGCGGAGGCCGCGAACTGCGCCACCCTGCGGCTGCCCGGCTACGAGCGGCGGCTCTGCCCGGACGCGACACAGAAGCTGCTGCTCGGCCCGGACGGCCTGGACCATAACCCCGCCTCGCCGATCCGGGGCACCTGGATCCCCGGCCTGGGCAGCGCCGATTACCAGGCGCTCAGGCAGCTCTGCCCGAAGGCGGTGCCGGTCACGCCCGGCAGCACGAGCTACCACGTCGTGGCCAGCATGTGCGGCCGGGTGACCAGCGACTTCGACCGCCGGGTGCTGAAGCAGCAGCCGCTCAACGTGCTGGGCTCGATAGCCAAGGACGCGCTCAAACTGTTCGCGCCGGGCCGCACCACAAGCACCGGGGACCCCTCGATCACCCGCTGGCAGTTCCAGGCGTTCTATCCCCAGTACCCGCCGTACATCGTCATCAGCCGCGGGGCGTTCGTCTTCGCCACGTTCAACCACGAGGGCGTGCAGGAGCAGATCGGCACCGGCGCGGACTTCCGCGGCGGGAACCCGGCGGTGATCGGGCCGCTGGCGGACTTCCTGCGCGGCTACCAGCTGGGCGGCGGCTACACGCCGGGCCCGCTGTTCGCGCTCGCCGCCCTCGCCGGGCTGGCCGGGAGTCTGGCCGCGCTGCGCCGCCGGGCCGCCCCGGCGCAGCGCACCGCCGCCCTCGCCTGCCTGCTGTTCTTCGCCACCGGCGTCGCGGCGCTGCTGTCCTCGGACGTGTTCGAGTTCAACTGGCGCTACCAGCTCCCCGCGCTGATCACGCTGCCACCCGCCGCGGCGCTGGGCATCACGCTGCTGCGCCGCGGCTCACCCGCCGCGGCCGGGCGTGAGGTGGTCCCTGACCCACCCGAACCCGGCCACCGAGGACACGATGACCAGGCCGATCGGCAGCAGAACCACCAGCGGCAGCCAGGCGCGGGCCTCCGCCAAGACGATGCTCGCGGCGATCGCGCCGATGATCAGGGTCGCCAGGACGCCCAGGCTGCGGGCCATCCCGTCCGGCTTGCTGCCGGTCACCAGCCCGGCGATGACGGCCGTGAGGGTGCTGGTCAGGTAGGTGGTTGACATCTGGCCGAGGCGGCGCACCGCGGCCGCCTGCAGGCCCATCGCCGCCGCGAGTACCGCCAGCAGCGCGAGCTGGCCCCCTCCGGACGGGTGCGCGCCGGCCAGTTCCCAGCCGGCGCTGAACGCGCCCAGGATCACCAGTTCCACCGCCAGGGTGACGGTCACGCTGGGCGGCCACGTGCCGGTGGCATGATGGCGCCGGGCCGCCAGCGGGGCCCCCGCCACCACGCCGGCGAGGTACCCGGCCAGCGCAACGCCGCTGTGCACCGCCAGCTCCGGCCTGCCGGTACCGGCCGCCGCGCCGAGCAGCACCATGTCGCCGGTGACCACGCTGCTGAAGACGTTGCCGAGGGCGAGGAACGAGGTGACGTCCACCGCGCCGGTGGTGAGCGTGAGCAGCACCACCAGCGAGTCCCTGGTGGACAGGTGAGAGCGGATCATGGCTGACCCTAACCTCCGGGCGGCCGTCGCCACCGTCGCAGCCGCGTGGTAGGACCAAACCGTGCTGACTGGTTTCGTGCTGCCCGGCGGATCGGCCACCGCCCAGCTGGAGCAGGCGGTCCTCGCCGAGCGGTCCGGGTGGGACGGGATATTCGTCCCGGAGGTGGCCTACGGCGTGGACGCGTGGAGCCTGTTGGCCGCGATGGCCGCCCGCACCGAGCGGATCCGCCTGGGCACCCTGCTCACCCCGCTGCCGTGGCGCCGGCCGTGGAAGGTGGCCAGCCAGGTCGCGACGGTGGACCAGCTCTCCGGCGGGCGGGCAATTCTGGCTGTGGGCGTCGGCGCCCTCGGTACAGGCCTGCCCGACGCCGGCGAGGAGACGGACAAGCGCCTTCGCGCCGAACGACTCGACGAGGGAATCGACCTCGTCAGGACGCTGTGGGCCGGGGGACTGAGTTACCACGGGGCCTGCTACGACGTCGAGTGCGACGGCGACGACCTCGTCGGGGCGGTACGGCCGGTCTCCGGGCGCATCCCGATCTGGGTGGTCGGCGTGTGGCCGCGGCCGAAGTCGATGCGGCGGGTGCTGCGCTGCGACGGGATCATCCCGCAGTACGACCTGGGCGGCCGGGACGCCGCGCCGGACGATGCCCGGGCCGTGCGGGAGTGGCTGACCGCGCACGGCGGCGGGCCGGGCCTGGACGTGGTGGCCGAGGGCGGGACCCCGGCGGACGACCCGGGCGCGGCCTCGGCGCGCGTCACGCCGTGGGCGGAGGCCGGGTGCACCTGGTGGATAGAGAACCGCTGGGTGATGCCGGAGGGCACCACGGACCCGATGGCGGTGGTCAGGGAGCGCCTGGCCGCCGGTCCGCCCGTCGCCTCAGGTGGGTGAGCAGCGCCGAGCCTTCTAGCCCGGCGAACCAGCGAGCGTGCCCGACCAGGTAGCCGTCATACGCGAGGTCGGCGTTCGCACGTGACCGCACCACATGAGCGAAGTACTCGACTTCCGACAGCGCGTACTCGAGGTGGGCAACGGGGAGCAGGAGCGGCAGCGCGTCACGCTCCGCCCGGCTGAGCCTGCGGACCGACTGGTAGCCGTCGAGGAGCGCGTCCACGGCGGGGATGTCGGCACCCGCCCGCCCGGTCTCGGCCAGGTCGAGCCAGGACACGGCGCTGCGCTCGATCGCGACGGCCAGATCGTGCGCCGCGAACGTGCGGTTGGCCAGCCCGAGGTCGATCACCGCGGCGACGCCCGCGCCGGGGCCGGCCGAGGTCCAGGTGAGGTTGGACGGGTGCCAGTCACCGTGCCCCCACAGCCGCCCGAGGCCGGGCAGCAACGGGGCCAGCGCGCCGATCGCGGGCAGGTGGTACCGGGTGAGATCGGCACGCCAGGGCCGCTCGTCCAGGTACCGGGCCAGCCCGGGGCGGCGCGCGGCCAGCCGGGCCACCTCCGCCAGCGGATCGGGTGCCGCGATGACCGCGCAGGAGCTGATCAGCACCGCGGGCGGCCGGGGGGGGCGGCCGAAGCTCGCGCTCGCCCGGTGGAACCGGGCCAGCGCGGCTCCCGCGGCCCGGGCGTGCCGGGGGCTGGTGAACGGCTCCCACGACATTACGTCCCGGTACAGGTCGACCCCCGCGGCGCGTTCGTGCACCTCGTAGCGGTAGTCGCCGGATGTCACCGTGGTGCCGCCGTCCGGCAGCCGCAGCACCGCGGGCACGGCCACCCCGAGGGTGCGCAGGTGGCTGGCCAGGGCATGCTCGGCGCTCAACTGCCCTGCGGTGCGGACGAGCGCGTGGTGCCGCTTGACGAACAGGTCCGTGCCGGCGCGGCGGACCAGCGCCGCGGCCGACATCGGCCGTGGGCTGTGCCACAGCACCACCGCGTCGCCGCCCGGCCGCCCGTAGCGGGCCAGCACCGCGGTCACCTCGTCGCCGGACAGCGGGGGCCAGTCGGGCTCGACCAGCGTCCTGCCCATGCCGTGCGCGAGGAACCCCGCGCCGCGCGCGTCCCCGGGCGGTCCGGTCATCGGCGCTCAGGCCGCCGGCGCCGGCCCGGCGCCGGCGCCACGCCCGCGGGCGGCGGGGGTGAGCCCGCCGACGGCCAGGGCGACCGCCGCGGCGACCGCGAACGACAAGATCGACGCGGACATCCAGGTCGCGGGGGTGAACCCGATCGCCCGGGCGACGTGCGTCCACGCCGACACCCACCAGGAGACGTAGCCGGGGTTGATGAGCTGGTAGGTGACGTAACCCGCGGCCCACGGCAGCAGCACCAGCCAGCGGGTGCGGGCCCGCGCGGACAGGTCCCAGTGGCCCCTGGCGAAGACGAAGAAGTCCACGATAAGGACGGCGGACATCGGCACGAACACCGAGCCCAGCAGGATCAGGAAGTTCTCGTAGTCGCTGATGTTGAGGAACAGCGCTCCGGCCGTGGTCGCGGCGGAGATGGCGATGGCCAGCACCCGGCGGTCCCACAACGGCCGCAGGTTCTGCGTCGAGGCGGCGGTCGAGTACACGTTGGCGAAGGACTGGTCGAGTTCGCGCAGCGCCAGGATGCCGAACCCGATCGCCCCGGCCGGCAGCGCGATGAACGCGCCGTAGATGTCGCCGGCGTTTCCGTGGGCGACGGTCACCAGCGCGAGCAGGCCGATGACGTAACACAGGGTCTGTGTGGCGCCGTAGCCGAAGAACGCGCCGTTGAACGCCGCCGCCTGGCTGCGCGAGTGCCGGGTGTAGTCCGCGGCCAGTGGCGCGAACGATATCGCGGCCGCGACCACCGTGTCGGTGGCCACCCAGAACCCCGATCCCCAGGTGCCGTGGGAGAACGCGGGCAGCGGATGCCGGATGAGCTGGATGAACAGGTACGCCAGCACGATCACCACCGCGGTGGTCACGTAACGGCGCAGGATACGGATCGCGCCCAGCGGCCGGATCGTGAGCAGCGCGGTGGCCACGCCGGCGAACAGGATGTACGCCCACCGGGGCAGCGCCGGCGCCACGGTGTGCGCCGCGGTCGCGATCGTGACCAGTTCGAAGATTCCCCAGCCGAGGCACTGCAGGATGTTGAGCAGCGTGGGCAGGTAGGAGAGCCGGGCCCCGAACAGGCCGCGGAGCAGCACCATGGCCGGCGCCCCGGTGCGGGTTCCGGGCAGCCCGGCCAGCGCGACCGGCAGAGTGCCGAGGACGGTGCCCAGCACGATGGCGGTCAGCGCCGCGGCGAGCGACAGCTCCGGCGCGCCCGTGCCGCCCGGCTGCAGCACGAAGATCGCGCCGGTGAAGCCGAGCAGGCTCACCCCGAGGTTTCCCCACAGCCCGAGCTGGTCGAGCACGCTGAGCGCCTGCGGGACCGGTTCGGCGAGGGTGCGTGCCACCTCCGAGCGCCGGTCTCCGGGGACGGTGACGAACGCCCCGGACGTCGATATGGATGTGGACGTCACGACTGCCTTCCTACGCCGGCATTACCCGGTCAGGTTCAGACGGTCGGTGGCGCGGGCCGTACGGCCAGCCACCCTCTCAGCCCGGTTAGCCCGAGCTCCCGTGTGGGTTGTCCGTTGATGTTACCCCGCAGCGTCGATACGGCGACAGAGCCGTTTCTGGCGGTGGGCAGCGGACGGGCCGGCTGGCAAACTGGGCGCAGGCGGCGGCGCCCCGGCGGGCTGGCCCGCCGCCAGGTCAGGACCGGTGGCGGGCGTTCCTGGCCGAGGGCCTGGAGGTGCCATGCCGGGAAAGGGGGAGCGCGGCGGTGCGGACGCGCGCCGGGCGGCGGCCGTGCTGCTGCTTGTCGCCATCGCCGCGGTGGGGCTGCGCGCCGGGGGCGCGTTCCCGGCGGCCGGTAATTCCGCGCTCCTCGGCGCGAGCGCGCGGGCCGTGTACTGGACCATCGCCGCCGCGGAGGTGGTGCTGGGGCTGGCCGGGATCGCGCTGCTGATCGCCCGGCTGATCTGGGGCCGCAAGAGCGGGCTGCCGCCGCGGCGGCAGCGCCGGCCGCTATGGTGGCTGCTGCTGCTGCCGCTCGCCACCTTCGGGCTGGCCAGGATTGTCCGGCGGCTCCGGCAGCATGCGGCCGCCGCTGCCGCGGCGGCGCACCGCGCGGCGCCGGGGACCGCTGCGGCGCGCCCGGTACACCACCCGCCGCCGGGGAACCCCTGGCCCCTACTGGCGCTGTTCGCCGTCGTTACGCTGGCAGCGGTCGCGCTGATCGGGTACAGCGGGCGGCGCCGCCAGTCGCTGCCGCCGGTGGGCCCGGGCACCGATCCGGACGTGGCACCGCTCGCCGCGGCGCTGGCGGCGGGCAGACGGGCGCTGGACTCCGACCCAAACCCCCGCATGGCCATCATCGGCTGCTACGCGGCGATGGAGCGGAGCCTGGCCGAAGCCGGCCTGCCGCCGCGGCTGGCGGACACGCCCGCCGAGGTGCTCAGCCGCGCGACCGAGGGTGGTCTGGTCCGGTCCACCTGGGCCGCGGCCACGCTGACCGGGCTGTTCCGGCAGGCACGGTACAGCAGCCACCCGATGACCGAGGCCGACCGGGCCACGGCGATCGACGCGCTGGCGCGGGTGCAGACCGACCTGCAGGCCGGGGCGCTGGCGCGGGCGCAGCCCGGCCTGGACGCCGGGGCGCTGGCACAGGCGGGCGCGGACCCGGGCGGCGCGGCGCGGGCGGACCCGGGCGGCGCCGCATGAACCGGGCCGTGCTGGCAGCGGTGTGGTGGGGCGCGGCGGTGCTGCTCGCGGTGGCCGCCGCGCTTGCCGCCGCGCTCGCGGCCGGCGGGCCGTTCGGCGCGGCCGTCGCGACCGAATGCCTGGCCGCCCTGGCCCTGGTCATCGTCCTTGCCCGCACCCCTGCGGGCGTGCGGCAGCGCCGCACGCCGGGGGACGCCGCGGCCTGGGCCGGGCTCACCCGGGGCCGGATCTGGCCCCGGCACCGGCCGCCCGCCGCGGTGCGCGGCGCCGAGTTCCCCGCCTACGCCAAGATCAGCTCCGACCTCGGCTGGGCGGCGGTCTCGGCATGGCACTACGACCACGGGATCCGCCCGCTGCTTGGGCGCCTAGCCGGGTCGGCGCTGGCGGAGCGGCACCGGGTGGACCTGGCCAGGGACCGGGCGCGGGCCCGCCACCTGGTCGGAGACGACATCTGGCCGCTCATCGACCCGGCCACGCCGCCGTCGTTCGACAGCAAGGCGCCCGGCGCGGACCTGCGCACCCTGACCCGCATCGTGGACCGCCTGGAGCAGCTATGACCGGAACCCTGGCCCCTTCGGTATCCGCGACGGCAGAGCGCTGTGGGAAGGTGCTCGCCGAGGTGGAGCGGGTCATCGTGGGCAAGCGGGACGCGGTCGGGCAGGTGCTGCTGGGCATTCTCGCCTCGGGGCACATCCTCATCGAGGACCTGCCCGGGCTGGGCAAGACCCTGCTCGCCCGCACCTTCGCCGCCACTCTGGGGCTGCAGTTCACCCGGGTCCAGTTCACCCCGGACATGCTGCCCTCGGACCTGACCGGTGCGCCGGTGCTCGACCCGCGCACCGGGGAGGTGGTCTTCCGCCCCGGGCCCGTGTTCACCAACCTGCTGCTCGGCGACGAGATCAACCGCACGCCGCCGAAGACTCAGGCCGCGCTCCTGGAGGCCATGGCTGAGGGCCAAGTCAGCGTGGATGGCCGGACGCACCCGCTGCCGCGGCCGTTCATCGTGCTGGCGACCGACAACCCGATCGAGTACGAGGGCACCTACCCGCTGCCCGAGGCGCAACTTGACCGGTTCGTCGCCCGGATCCGGCTCGGCTACCTGGACGAGGCCGGCGAGGCGGAGATGGCCAGGCGCAGGATGGAGCGGGGCTCCGCGCCGCCGCAGCCAGCGGAGATACTCGACGCCGGCGCCCTGCTCGCCATGCGCGAGTCCCTGGAACAGGTGCATCTGGACGACGACCTGCTCGGCTACGTGGTCCGCCTGGTCACCGCCACCCGGTCCCACCCGCAACTCGCCGTCGGCGCGAGCCCGCGCGGGACGCTGGCGGTGATCCAGCTTGCCCGCGGTCACGCCGCCCTCGACGCCCGTGACTACGTGATCCCCGAGGACGTCAAGGCGGTCGCCGTCGCCGCCCTGGCGCACCGCCTGGTGCTGCGACCGGAGATGTGGGTGCGCCGGGTCACCGGCGAGGACGTGATCGCGGAGATCCTCACCGCCGAACCGGTGCCCAGGGTGAGCCGGTGACCCACGGCCGGGCCGCGGCGCCGGGCCCGCCCGGGCCATCCGGCCCGCCCGGCGCGCCGGCCAGCGCGGGCCACGCCGTGGCCGCCCGGGCGGCCAGGGCACCGCGCGGGCCGGTACCGGCGGCCTGGCAGGCCGCACCCCGGCTGCGCAGGCTGGCCACGGTCGCGGTGGCCGTCGTGCTGGCGGCGGTGTTGACCCGGCACGCGAGCCTGCTGCTGCTCGGCGCGCCCGCGCTGGCCGCGCTCGCGGCCACCCACCGGGGCACGCGGCCGGAGGCCCTGGACGCGGATGTCACCGCCGCCCCGGCGCGCTGCTTCGAGGGCGAGGACGTCGAGATCGTCGCCACCGTGGCGACCCGGATGGACGAGGTGACGTTCCGGGTCCAGCCCGGACCGGCGGTGGCCCTCGTCGAGGGCCCGGCCACCCAGGTCGCCGTGGCCGGGCGGCCGGCCAGTGCCCGCTGGGTGCTCCGGCCGCACGCCTGGGGCCGGTATCAGCTGTGCAGCGTGGCGGCCCGGTGCACGGACGGGATGGGGCAGGCGGCCGTCACGCTGCGGCCGGGCCCGGTCGAGGTGTTCCCACACGCGCCGCCGGCCCGGGCCACGCTGCTGCCCGCCGACCTGCTGCGGCGGATCGGCGAGCACACCGCGTCGGTGCCGGGCGCGGGCATCGAGTTTTCCGGCATCCGCGGCTACCAGCCCGGTGACCGGCTGCGGGACCTGAACTGGGCGGTGACCAGCAGGCTGGCCCGGCCGCACGTCAACCAGCGCGCGGCGCTGCGCGCGGCCGACCTGGTGATCATGATCGATGCGTTCTCCGACGTGGGGCCGCCCGGGGACACCACGCTCGACGTCGCGGTCCGCGGCGCGGCCGGGCTGGCCACCGCCTACCTGCGCACCGGTGACCGGGTCGGTGTGGTGGTCCTGGGCGGCGTGCTCCGCTGGCTGGCCCCCGCCCCGGGCAACCGGCAGTTCTTCAAGATCGTCGAGATGGCGTTCGGGGTCCGGTTCCCCAGTGAGGCAACCCCCGACCTGCACCGGGTGCCGAGAACCGCGCTGCCCCCCCGCGCGCTGGTGGTGCTGTTCTCGCCGCTGCTGGACCGGCGTGCCCTGAACGCGGTGACCGACCTGCGCCAGCGCGGCGTGTCCCTGGTGATCGTGGACGTCCTCCAGCATGAGCCGCCGGCCGAGCCCCGACTGCCCATGGCACAGCTTGCGCTGCGGTTGTGGCGGCTCGACCGCGGTGCGCTGCGCGCCAGCCTTACCGGCCTGGGCGTGCCGGTGCTGACCTGGGACAGCGGCACCGGGCTCGAGGGAGCGCAGGCCCCGCTGCGCGGCCGGCGCGTCCGGGCGGTGCGCTGATGGCAAGCACACCGGACCGCAGCGGGCGCGGCCGGCCGCGGCCGCACCCCGCCGCCGTGATCATCCGAGCCGCCGCCGGCTCCCTCGGCGCGGGAATGATCATTCTGCCCGCGCCGGAACTGCACGGGCGCAGCTGGGCGCTGCTGCCCGCTGGCCTGCTGCTGGTGGCCGCGAGCCTGGCCGGCCCGGCCGCCCGGTGGCGCGCGGTGGGCACGCTGGCCGCGGGTGTCGCGGTCCTGGAGGCCGCGCTCGGGCGGCCGGGGCTGCCCGGACTGGCCGGTGCGGGCCTGCTGATCCTCGGCTACCTGCTGCTGGTGGACGCCCCGAGGGCGATGACCGCCGCGGTGGCGCTGCGCTGGCTGCGGCGGCAATTGCCGGCCGCGGTGTGGGGCACACTCGTCGCGGCCGCCGTGCTAGCCGTGCTCGCCGTGCCCGTCCCGGTCTCCGCCTGGCTGCTCGTCGCCGGGGCCGGGGCCGCCGTCGCCGCCACCGTCGCCGCCCTCCCGCGCCGGCCCGGCCGGCCCAGACAGCCCCGGTAGGCTGCGCGGCGTGGCCTGGCTTTCCACCAGGCCGTACGTGATCGCCTCGGCCACGCCGAGCAGCGTGTCCCGGCGGGCGTCGGCGCGCACCTGGTCCACGTCATGGCCGGTGACCCCGGCGATCCTGCCGAAAAGGTCGCCCAGCATGACCCGCTCCTGTTCCTCGCGGGAGGCCAGGGCGGTCACGGTGCCGTCGAAGCTGACCCGCGGCTCGGACAGCACGAACAGCGCGTTCGGGTAGGCGCGGCGGTGCCGGCAGGCGGCGAGGATGCCCAGGGCCGGGCCCTCGATCCGGCCGCCGGCGTACCCGGTCACCGGGCCGCGGGCGACATCGAGGATGCCCATGACGCTCAGCGCCGCGGGCAGCTCGGCGCTGAGGTTCTGCATCTCCAGCCGGATCGGCGCGGTCCCTTCGGCGTCGAGGGTCAGCAGCTGGGCGGCCAGCCGCGTCGCCGCGTCGCCGTCGAGGTGCCCGTGCACCATCACGATGCGCCGGTCCAGCAGCCGCTCGTAGAGCTGCTCCGGCCACCCCCGCGGGTCGAACCAGATCCGGGTGGGCGCCATCGCGGGGTTCTGCGGGGAGCGCGCCGGCCCCGGGGGGTGCTCCGGTCCCGGCGGCCCGGGCCGGAACGGCGGCTCCGGGCGAAACGGTGGCTGCGGCCCGGGCGGCGTGGGCTCCGGCGGGAACGGCCGGAGCGGCGAGCCATGCGCGCGTGGTTTGATCATCAGCGGTACTCCTGCCCTGGTCCTGTCCGTGACTGCCCCGCCCGCGGGTTTCCCGGCGAACCGAGGCCAGGGCCGCTCAGGTCCGGCCCGAGCGGGTCCGCCGGCATCGGGCCGCCGCCGGGTGCCCCGGCCGCCGCCTCCCCTGGCCGCGGCCGCGCCTGCCAGGCAAGCTGGCTGCCGATCGCCGCCGCGTACCGCTCCAGCGTGGACACCCGCACGTCCGCGTCGCCCGATTCCAGCCGGGCGACCGCGGACTGGGACGTGCCCATGCGGGCCGCGACCTCGGTCTGGGACAGCCCGGCCGACCGGCGCTGTGCGGTCAGGTCCGCGACGAGGCGGCGCCGCTCCGCGGACATCCGCCGCAGCGCCATCTCCCGGAACCCCGGCAGCACCGGCAGCCCCGGCACCTCATCCCGGCCCGGCACCTCATCCCGGCCCGGCACCTCATCCCCGCCCGGCACCTCACCAGCCCCGTGCGAGTCCTCTTCCATACGCATAACGATATCTCAAATGAGAGATGCCATCCCCGGTGTACGCCAGAGCGATCAACGAAGGCTCAGCGGGGGCGCGCGCTGTGCGTCGGACGACGCACCTGAGAGCGGCGGGCCGATACCCCGAGACAGTTACCAGTGCGTGGACGGCCTCGACGGTTGCCTCCTCGGCGGGCCCTCACCATGTATACGAGGGAGAGCAGTTAGCCGACCCGCACGGGAACCGGCCGTCCCCAGTCTTCGGCCAAGATCCGTTTCAGCGCCGGAACCCCGCCACGGCTCGCCGCCAGGTGGCGCTCGGTGAGGTCGCGCTGCGCGGCCGCGTCTCCCGCGAACGCGGCCGCGCACCGCTCCGGCTCGACGTTGGCCAGGGCCAGCAGGGCGCCGGTGGCACCGAGCGGGCCGGCCAGTGCGAGCACCGCCGAGGACCCGACGTACGTCGGCCCGGGATAGTGCACCAGTTCGTCGAGCAGCCGGTTAGCGTCGCCGGAGGAGTCCTTCTGCCCGGCGACGGGCAGCCCGGCCAGCGCCTCCACCGGGATGCCGGGCGGGTACACCCGGGGAAAGTGATACGCCAGCACCGGGCGGCCCTGCGCCGCGGCGGCCACGGCCTTGAAGTAACCCGGCGTGTCCAGGCCCCCCGCCGGGGGCCAGGCCAGCACCGCGTCCGCGCCGGCCGTTATGGCCTCCTCGGTAAGGCCGGCCGCCTGCTTTGTCGAGGGTGCCCCGGTACCCGCGATCACCGGGATCCGGGCCGGGATGGCCCCCCGTATCGCATCGATAAGCGCGGATCGCTCGGCGTTCGTCAGCGTCGCAGCCTCACCGGTGGTGCCGGCCACGAGCACCGCCCGCGTGCCGCGCTCCACCAGCTCCCGGGCGAACCGACCGGTGGCGCCGGGATCGATCGCGCCGTCGTCATGAAACAGGGTCACCAGGGCCACACCGGTCCCGCGAAACAGTTCGGTCATACCGAGATAATGCCCGGGAGAGACGGGAGATGACGATGGGCGACAGCGTCCGGTGGGGAATTGCCGGCGCGGCCAAGATCGCGGGCGGGTCCTCGCCGTGGCGCGGGACACCGGGACGCCGCTGTGGGAGGCGTTCGCCTTCCCGTGCCACGATCAGATGGCGCGGCTGCGCGGCCTCCTGGCCGGCGGAGCGATCGGCGAGCTACGCCAGATCCAGCCGGACTTCCACTTTCTCATGTGGGACCCGGCGACCACCATCAGGATGCCCGCCGAGCTGGCCGGTAGAAGGTCAGGGCCGGGCTGGGCTACCAGGTGGATACCCGCCCGCGCCCTGCACCGACCTGGCACGGCGAGCCAACCCGAAGCCTGACGCTCAGGCCCGGCCCGCGGCCAACATGGCGGGCAGGTCGCCGATCCCGGCTGGGAACAACCGTTTACCGAGGTCTGCCTGGTCACCTAGTTGCCGGTGAACCTTTGTGGTGCCCTGCGCGTCTTGATAGCGTCCAAGGTATTTGTACATACTTGCCCGAGGGATGGCTGGCCTTAGGGGTCCGCGCGGGGAGCGGGCGTCCTGGGACGTAGCCGGGGGACGGGGGGTGTTTTCGGTGCCGAGCGTAAAGCAGGCAACACTCGGGCTCGTGCAGGGCCTGCAGGAGACGTGCCATGACATGCGCCAGCCGGTCGCCAGCATGCTTGCACTTGCGGGGGCTGCGCTGACTGATCCCGCGCTGCCTCGTGCGGCGCGTGCCCGCCTGGAACAGATCGTCGAGCAGGCGGAGTGGCTGGCCGACCTGGTTGAGCATGCGCTGGATACCGCTGGCCCGGGCACGTCCGGTAACCACATGACCGACCTGTGGCGCGTCGTCAACGATGTCGTCGCGGCCGAACGAGTGACCTGGCCGGGCGAGGTGAAGATGGCAGGTGTTGCCGAACCGGTCTTGGCCGCGATCCACCCTGTCCTCCTGCGCCGGATGGCCGCGAATCTACTCAATAACGCCACGCGAGCGGCAGGACCGTCCGGCACGGTAACCGTTGAGATCGGCCGCCAGCAGAACTTGGCGCTTCTCGTGGTGGAGGACAGCGGGCCTGGCTTCGGCAAGATCGAGAAGGGCCTCGGCTTGGGCCTGTCCATGGTATCCACGAATGCCATCCGGCATGGCGGCAGACTTGAATGTGGCGGCGGCGGCACCGTTGGCGCACGAGTCGGGCTATGGCTACCGCTTGCCGTGGGCCAAGCCGATCTCGCGGCGCTGATGACGCCCCGCGCAGCGCATTGACGACTGCCCTTTGACAAGGTGAACCCGCGGCTGGAACCTGGCTGATACCTACGGTGAGGCAACGCACTGGCCGGCCTTCGGTCATCACTCGCTGCCGAACTGATTCGTAACGCGAAGGTCCCGGGGCCAATTCCAATGCCGCCCGCTACCGCTACCGACGGTGGCTGACAGCTCTCGACGACGGCGCTAGGCCCAGCCACGATGTCATCCGCCACCTGGACAGGCTGCGCACCTGCCGCGGCTATCAGCCGTCCGTCGGCGGGGATCTCGGCTAGCAAGAGAGAAAGATGCGCTCGCGGTGGGTTCTGTGGCGGGCATGGCAGATTTGCCGTCGCTTACCTGGGCTAGGTTCGCAGCTGCGCCGATGAAGCCTGCGCCCGCTAGATGCTGCGCCCAACGTGGGTGCTGCACCGAAGACACCCACGTCACGGAGCTTCACGAGGCGTGGTGGCGATGCTGGCAGGCGACGAGATACTCAGGCCCCTGTCGTCTCAGCAACCTCGCACCGGACCTGCCAAGGACCGTTCGTATCCGGTGCGTCGAATGACCGGTCACGGCGTACGTTTTTGATCGTAGGCCTGCCCCCGTCATGTGCTGATGGCTGGCGACTGGGCGCGCCGAGACGATAGCACCATGAAGGAGGACGAGCAGACCGCTTGCCGGGAATTGCCATCTCTGGTTGAGGTCGTGAACGCGCCTGGCGGCGTGGCGAGCCCTCTCGTGCCGGTGCCCCAGGTTCGCCACCCAATGACTCCCTCCGCGTGGCGGAACCGCGTTTCCGTGGTAATCCCGGCGTTCAACGAAGCTGAAAATCTGCGGTGGCTCCTGCCACAGCTCGCCACCGTGGATGAAGTGATAGTCGTTGACGGTGAATCGACTGACGGGACCGAGGACATCGTGCGGGAACTGTGCCCACACGGGACACTCGTCCGGCAACGGCCGCGCGGCAAGGGCGCAGCACTGCGGGCTGGTTTCGCCGTCGCGACGGGTGACGTTATCGTCATGCTCGACGCCGACGGAAGTATGGATCCGCTGGAGATAGATAGTTTCCTTGTACTAATCGCCCGCGGATTCGACGTCGTAAAGGGGTCGCGCAACTCCTGCGGAGGCGGTTCGGAGGACCTGACCTTCATCCGACGGATGGGCAACCGGCTATTCGTATGGTTCGCCAATGTGCTGTACAGGACCGGCTGGAGCGACCTGTGTTATGGCTACATCGCTCTGCGCCGGTCAGCGCTTGAACAGTTGCGCTTGCACTCCGATGGGTTCGAGATCGAGACAGAGATCTGTGTGCATGCGGTGACCGCAAAACTGGTGGTAGCGGAGGTACCGAGCTATGAGCTCAATCGCCGCTCCGGAGCGTCCAACCTGCACCCGTTCAGGGATGGGTGGCGTGTGCTAAAGGTATTGATTCGCAACCGGTTGCGTCGGCGCAATGAATTTGTCCAATGGCTTAAGGCCAGCCAGATTCCCGCTGAGCATGCAGCGCTAGAGTCGGCAGACGGATGATTGAGCTACCTGCCGAAGTGGCGGCCGAGCATATTTCGGTGGTCGTCTGCACATACGATGAAGAACGCCGCCCGTTGCTGGAGCGTGCGCTCGAGGCACTGAAACATCAGGTGATACAGGCCGTGGCGGTCATCGTCGTGGTCGACCACAATCCGCGGCTTCTCGGCGCGCTGCAAGCTGACCACCCGCAACTAACTGTCGTGCCCAACGACATGAATCGCGGTTTGTCGGGGGCGCGCAATTGTGGCCTCGCGCTGACGGCTACCTCCATTGTTGCTTTTCTCGACGACGACGCGGTTCCTGAACCGGATTGGGTCGCCCGCCTAGTGCTGGCATACGGCAGCGCCGACGGGCAACGCGTTCTGGGCGTCGGTGGCGCGATCGTCCCCTATTGGGCCCGGGGAAGGCCCTCGTGGTTCCCGGCCGAGTTCGACTGGGTTGTGGGATGTACCTACAAGGGCGCCCGTACCGACCCAGGGCCGGTGCGCAATATGCTGGGCGCGAATATGTCCTTCCGGACCCAAGAGCTGCGCCAGATCGGGGGTTTCCGCGACGGTATCGGCCGGATCGGGGCCGTGCCGCTGGGCTGCGAGGAGACCGAGGTGTGCATACGCATGGCGCGGCGGTGCCCCGGCTGCCAGATCCGGTTTGAGCCCTCCGCGCGGGTGCACCACTACGTGCCGCGCGAACGAGCCACTCGGCGGTACCTGCTGCGCCGGTGCTGGGCCGAAGGGCTTTCGAAGGCCCGCGTGGCGGCGCTCGCCGGGCGCTCGTCGGCGCTCGCTGACGAGCGGGGATACGTAACGCGGACACTGCCCAAGGCGGTCGCTCAGGCATTGGGGGAGGCCGCAAGCGGCTTGCATGGTGCGCCGCTCGGCCGGGCCGGTGCCGTGATAATAGGGCTGGCGACGACCACTGCAGGATTTGTTGTCGGCCACCTGGCGTGGCGCGGCAAGTGGCTGAGCCAGAGATTAATTCGTTGGGGTCGCATTCTGGTGTGACATGAAGTCGCATTCTGGTGTGACATGGATCGGATTATGGTGTCGAACGCTCGGCCTCGCTCGATCGATTGACGCATACTTCAATGGCGCCAGCCGGCTTCTAGTCCAGTGCTCTTGGACCAGCTATCAATAGGAGGCGAGTCGCCGGGCGAGGTGATTCGAACGTCGCCTGGCCTCAGCCACACGAAGGTCCCGTTCACCAAAGCCGTCGCCGAGGTGGTAGTGGTGTTGATGGCGATCGTTCCAGCAGAGCCACTCGTGACGAGCACTCCGGGGGACCACTGACCGGGGACGACAGTCACCGGATCGCGAAGGACTGCCAGGACCCTCGGGAGGATCCGCGCCAGCGCAGTCGGCTGACCGCCGCTGGAGAGCTTGGTGGTTGTCCACAGCCCCTCGTCGGGGATGCCTCCGCCTTGCTGCGGTTGCCACTGCATGCCCACCCTGGCACCACTGCTGGCGAGCTGCACAAGGGTGGCTACCCGTACCGTAGCAGCCCGGCTCTCGGACCAGCCCGTGTCGGCAGGTTGAATGGCCGACTCCATCCACCATATCGGCAACGAGGTTTGCTGGCGGAGCCATAGGTCGACGGCCGCATATTTCTCCGTGGCAGTCAGTGGGTCGGTAACGGGGCCGGACTTGGGGAAGTCTCTCCCATCCACGGCTATGAAGTCGGCGCCCGCTTTCTTGGCAAGCCAGTAGCGGATGGCATTAAGTGTCCGCTGGTCTAGGTAGCCCCATGCGCCGTGTGGGGTCGATGGCAGACTGCCCGGCTGCGGAGTCGCATAGGGCGGCGTGGGTGCGTAGGGGCCACCCACGAGCGCAAGCGGCCTGACCCGTTTGATAGCCCTGTAGACGTCGTTATACATGGCCGTGTACTGCTGGATATTCCAGGTATTGGCAGCTTTGCTCCAGAAGCCTTTGAACTCGTTCCACACCACAAAGTACTTCACGTCGGGAAACGACTGGGCAATCTTGGCCGCTAGTCGGGCGAAGTCCTTGTAATGGGTGGGGCTCGGCGGTACGTCGGGGCCGGTGGCATTCTTCATCCAATCAGGTGCCGCGGCCAGGGTCACCACTGGGGTCCCGCCGGTCGACGTGATCAAGCTGATCCGCGAGGCGAGGGCGGAGAGGCTGAATCTGCCCGGGCTGGGCTCAGGATCTGGCAGCCCCCAATCCATGATGGAGGTGTCTTCCAGCATCCCCGGGACAGAAGACAACACCCGACGCGCGGAGGCGACCGCTCCCGGGCTCGATTGGGGAGTCAGGTACGGGCCCTGCTGGGCGAAATCGAAGCCGTACGAGAAGCGTGCGCTCTTCGGCGTGACCGGACCACTGGGTGGACTAGGTGCCGATGCAGCAGGGGGGCTCGTAGGCGGCGACGTCAGAGAACACGATGTCACCATCAGTAGCCCGGCGAACGCGGTTACCGATACAACCGCAGCTTGTCTCGGTCGGACCCTGCGTAGATCGCCAACAGATCGCGAGAGCATTAACGTTTGCTTTATATTAATGGCGAAAGATTTGTTTGATGTCTGACCAACCTTACTGAGCACCTCCATGCCGTGCACGTTCAGGATAAGCACGAGTAGTTGCCAGGCGCAGGGTGTCATGCACAAGGAAGTATACCGGTAAGGGATTGGTAAGTATACCGGTAAGGGATTGGTACGAGCGCGAACCGAGCTTGCCTGTGACGCCTCCTGACGGTCCAGCCGCCATGCGGTGTTCCGGCAAGGGAGGTTAGGGCGCTGCAGAAGTGCCCTCTGAACGTGCACAGCGGCGGTGGCCGCCGCTGACAGTGCAGGCGGTGCGTGTACGCCTACCGCGCTGAGCTGCTGCGCGCCGGATCAGGGTCACCACACGCTGCCCGGCTGGAGCGTGCGGGTGGTGAAAGGACGGTGGCGGACCTGGGCGCCTGGCTCCTTCAAGGACGAATCGGGCCAGGGCTCAAGGCCGCTGATCACGTGATCGGGCTACGAGGCGGATGAGCACTGTCTAGTGGAGAGAACTCCCCAAACTGCCGCTTGTCCGGTTCAACTCCCTGGCCCGATGTAGCCTGCGTTGGAAATGGCGATGTCGTCTTCCCAGTATTCGGCGACGTTGGCGGTGGCGGTGGAGATGCCGAAGTTGTAGGTGTCCGTCGTCCCGTAGGTGTTGATGTTCGGCGCCGAGGTCTCCGTCTCATCCGGCGTGGTGGAGTCAGCGGTCTTGAACAACTTGAGTTCGACCTGCCCGGCGGTCGCCGACCCAATGACGTAGCCCTCGATCCTGAACCACTGGTTCAGCGGGATCGTGTTCGTGGTGGTCAGCGTCTGCGTCCCGGTGGATCCCGTCCGGACCTGGAGCTTGCCCGAGGGCAGCACGACCACCACGCTGCACGCGGTAGTCCCCTGATCCTGGTTGACCACCCGCACGGTTGCCGCGGGGTCCGCGGTGAAGTAGAGATATGCCCGGAACCACACCTGTGTCTGCGGCCCCATCGAGGTCGTCCATTTGACACGAGCCAGGGAGGCCGTCGAGCCTGTCGCGAAGGCGTAGGACAGGCCGCCGTGCGCGGCGTGCGTGCTGTCGAAGATGGCGGTCGCGCCCGTCCCGACGTTGACCACGTCAAAGGCATTCCCCGAACCGCCGCCGGAGTTGGCGGCAGTGACGGTAGTGCCGCTGCTGCCGCCCTCCGCGCCGTTGCCCAGCGTGATGGCCGTGACGGCCGGGGCGATGACCACCTGCTCGGTGCCGCAACCCGAGGCGACCGGGTTGTTGCCGCTGTCGCCGCTGTAGCCGGCGGTCCACCAGTAGGTGCCCGCCAGGGAGGGGGTGACCGGCAGGGAGTTGTAGGTGCCGTTGCCGATGACGGTCACGGTTCCGCCGCCCACCGGCGTGGTGGTGCAGTTCGCCGTCGCGCTGGGGCCGTACAGGTTGAACGTGATCGTTCCGGTGGGGCTGGAACCACCCGACAAGGTGGCGCTGTCGGTCACCGTCGTGACCCCGGCTGGCCCGCCCACGCTCGGGACCGTCGTGATCGTCGGGGAGGCCGGGGAACTGGTGCCCGCCGGCCCGATGTAGCCTGCGTTGGAAATGGCGATGTCGTCTTCCCAGTATTCGGCGACGTTGGCGGTGGCGGTGGAGATGCCGAAGTTGTAGGTGTCCGTCGTCCCGTAGGTGTTGATGTTCGGCGCCGAGGTCTCCGTCTCATCCGGCGTGGTGGAGTCAGCGGTCTTGAACAACTTGAGTTCGACCTGCCCGGCGGTCGCCGACCCAATGACGTAGCCCTCGATCCTGAACCACTGGTTCAGCGGGATCGTGTTCGTGGTGGTCAGCGTCTGCGTCCCGGTGGATCCCGTCCGGACCTGGAGCTTGCCCGAGGGCAGCACGACCACCACGCTGCACGCGGTAGTCCCCTGATCCTGGTTGACCACCCGCACGGTTGCCGCGGGGTCCGCGGTGAAGTAGAGATATGCCCGGAACCACACCTGTGTCTGCGGCCCCATCGAGGTCGTCCATTTGACACGAGCCAGGGAGGCCGTCGAGCCTGTCGCGAAGGCGTAGGACAGGCCGCCGTGCGCGGCGTGCGTGCTGTCGAAGATGGCGGTCGCGCCCGTCCCGACGTTGACCACGTCAAAGGCATTCCCCGAACCGCCGCCGGAGTTGGCGGCAGTGACGGTAGTGCCGCTGCTGCCGCCCTCCGCGCCGTTGCCCAGCGTGATGGCTGCTGCAGCCGGGCTGGCGGCAGCGACGGTGAAGCTCGCCGCCACTAGGACGGGCGCGGCAATCAGCGCCCACCAGGATTTCCACCACGACCCGGGATTTAGCATGTCCCCCCTACCCCTCGGTCTGGACTTCCTACGACAGACCGTCTCCCGCAGCGACGACGTCAAGGGCCTTACGGTGCCGCCCCGCCGCTGGGCGGCACAGGAGACGGCTGGCTGGCTGGTCCGCAACCCCCGGCTGGCCCGCGACTACGAGCGCCTGACCGCCTGCTCCCCGGCCACGATCAAGGTCGCCATAATCCGCCTCACGACCGCCCGTGTGGCCGGTCACAAGATCACCTGGGCCGACAGCGCCGAGCGCGAAGCCATGCCGTATGACCATCGAAGACCAACTCGCCATGTGATCACTCAGTTACGCAACGGTATCCCAAGGCCTCTGCAAGCCGTCGGTAAATGTTTAAGATAGCAGTCTTGAGCGTACTTTGACAGGGGCTTTACTGAGTTTCATGTCAAGGAAGCAAGGAAGGCGTGAGCTCACAAGACTTGAAGCGTGTACACCGCGCGATGATTCGCTTACCGAGGACTTCCGGCTGAGGAGAAGGAGGCGCACCGGCGGACGTGCCGCGGAGGAAAATTCCGGTGTCGTGGCGCCCGCACCCAAGCGGTCAACCGGGGCAGTTCACGCCCCAACTAGGGGAGTAACGTGTGGGGACCGAGGCTAGTCTGGGCTCCTAATCGGCGCGATCATTCCTTGCGGCGCAGGCCGTCGTTCCGTTGCTCCTCCTTCAGTGGATACTCGCTGAACCACCGGCGCGGTACGGGCTCAAGCTCGCTGGGCAGGTCGCGCGGGTGCTTCACCGCCGCAGCTTTTTGGTGCGCGGTGAGATGGGCCGGTGGACGGTACCCACCGACGTGGGTAGAGGTGTGCAGAGCATGGCAGCGTAAATCCCGAGGGGCGACAAGCCAGCGGGCAAGGGCCGCAGCCGCCGCGAAAGTTGGGCCTGGCCAGCAAGCTAATCTAGCCAATCCAGTGGTTATAGAATTATGTTCACGCGTGTGAGACTCAGGCTCCTGACGTTGAGTCGGCGCGGGCTTTTCCGCGAACGGTTCAGCGCGATGGTGGCGCAACTCGGTGATGACCGGCCGGCAGTTCGACTGGCCGGTGTGCATGCCATGGCGGCCCTGGCCGATGAGTGGGAGGCGTACCGGCAGAGATGCATTGATGTTCTCTGCGCCTACCTGCGAACACCTTACGAACCTGAACCGGGACCGAACGCTCCGAGGGCCGACCGTCTTGCATTCCGCGCTAGTCGGGAGGTCCGCCACACGGTCATCAGCGTCATTGCTTCGCACCTCCGAAGCGACGCAGCCGTGTCCTGGCAAGGCCATGGCCTCGACTTCACCGGAGCGACGTTTGACGGCGGAGACTTTTCCCTCGCCAGGTTCACCGGCCAGGTGAGCTTCGCGGGGGCCAGGTTCACCGGCCAGGTGAGCTTCGCGGGGGCCAGGTTCACCGGCCAGGTGAGCTTCGCGGGGGCCAGGTTCACCGGCCGGGTCAGCTTTTTCCGATGCGAGTTCACCGGGCAGGTTCGCTTCGACGGTGCCACGTTCACCGGCGACGGCTTGGTCAGTTTCGTCCGTTCCGAGTTCACCGGGCAGGTTCGCTTCGACGGTGCCACGTTCACCGGCGACGGCTTGGTCAGCTTCGCACGCACCGAGTTCACTGCCGGTGCTGTCAGCTTCGCGGATGCCAAGTTCGCCGGTGGACGGGTCGGCTTTGATGCCGCCGAGTTTGCCGGCGGGCGGGTCAGTTTCGGCCGCGCTGAGTTTGCCGGCGGGCGGGTCAGCTTCGACCACGCCGGGTTCACTGGTTGCCTTGTGAGCTTTGACCTCGCTGAATTCACAGGCGGGCGGGTCAGTTTCGGCAGCACCGAGTTCGCGGGCGGGCGGGTCAGTTTCGGCCGCGCTGAGTTCGCGGGCGGGCGGGTCAGCTTTGAACTCGCCAAGTTCGCGGGCGCTGAAGTTGACCTTGCCTCCGCGGAGTTCACCGGTGGCGGCGTGGACCTGAGCCAGGCCGCCGACTTGTCGCGACCGCCAGTTTTCGGCTCTGCGGGCTCATCACCGAGTTGATGGAGAGCTACTCAGCAATCGGCGTGCCATCCTGGCCCATCGTGGCGACCGGTTCCTTGCCGATTGCTGATGCACCACGCCCACATCTGATGCAACTGAGCCGTGACGGCGCCCAGCGAGCGCGGCGAGAAGAACCCAGACAGTGTCTACGCTGGAGCGAGACAGGTACCCGCTGTTGGCGGTGGGCGTGACGCGCATGAGCTGCCGGACGGCAGGCTGGTGGCCGGCGGAGCGGGTCCAGCATTCAGACCGATGGAAGTCCGGTGCGGCGTGATCCTGGTTATAGCCGTGTTGCTTGCTGCTGTTGCCTTGCCGCTTCTGGCAGCCCGCGCGATCGGTGGGCGGCCACCGGACCCGTTGCCGAAACTAGCGGCACTTGCCCCCGTGGCGACGCTCCCTGCCGTTGCCGGTGTCGCCGTCGCAGCCAGTGTCACCTGGTGGCTTGCGTTCTTTCTCGCGTTCCCCGCCGCAACGCTGGTTGCATGGCAGATCCCCCCGCCTCAGCGGATCCGGCACACGCAAGCAGCAGGGCCCCTCCCGCCTTCCTATCTGGCGTCAAGCGCCCGCTCGCTGCGCATCCTCACCATTAATGTCCAGCATGGATCGGCCGATCCAGCGGCCCTGGTGCGTAATCTCGACCGGCACCGGGTAGACGTTCTAGCAGTTCAGGAATTGACGCCGGAAATGGTATCGCGATTGGCAGACTCTGATATTTCTAAACGCCTGAGTTTCTGCCATCTCGATCCGCGATCAGACAGTACCGGCACCGGGCTCTGGGCGCGTTGGCCTATGACGGCCCTTCCGCCGGTGCCGGGCCTGACGGCAGCAGCGCCCCGTGCACGCATTGATCTCGGGAAGCAGCGGGCGGTGATATTGAGCGCTGTCCATCTGATCGCTCCACTAAACGGCCAGGCGCAGCGGTGGCAGCATGAGCTAGCGCTGATCCGCGACACATTGATAGACGTAGGCACGCCGCAGGTGGTAGCCGGGGACTTCAACGCCAGTCGGGATCATCGGCCGTTCCGGGATCTCCTCGCCGCGGGATTCCTAGACTGTGCCGATGTCGCCCAAAAGCGGCCATGGCCAGGGTTCACCTGGCCAGCAGGCCTGGCGATCCTGCCGATCATGCGACTGGACCACGTACTGGTGTCTAAGAGAGGAATTGCCGTTAGTGAGTCGCGGATTGTCTGTGTCGACGGAACCGATCATCGAGGCGTGTTCGCCGCTATTAAAGTGGAAGCGAACGGTTAGCCTAGTGCAATGGCAGGAAGATAAGAGCTTGCAGAAATAAGCCACGGTTTCCCGGATTGCGCGCCTTGATGTGTGGCATACGCGTCGTGGCAGTAACCGGAGAGGCGCTGGGCGATCTTCCCCTGCCTGGATGAGCGGCAGTGCGGCTGATGAACGTGAGGCCCGCGCGCTGCCCGACGGTATCCGGGCGGTGACCGAGGGTCGCCGGGTCCGCGGAGCCACGGCATCCCTGGAGTCGATGAGCCGGACACGGGTGCGGTGCCGCTGGTACCCGCCGCCAACCTGGCTCACCTGGGAACTCGCACCTCAGGTAGCTCCTCCAATCTGCGTAGTCCCTCTGGTACTTACAGGCGAGCCAGGTATGCGGCAGATCACCGATAGTGGCCCTATGACAACGAGCCCGGTTGCGGATACCGGATGGCTAGCTTTCGATTTGCATGGACGCGCACGGATGGGAGTGGCTCGGGACGCGCCAACGGCCGCGGAGCTGCGCACGATGTTCGCCGATTTCCTTACGGAAAACGGTGACGGGCCGTTCGACCTTACGGTCACTGGTGAAATACGACCAGTCAACGGGGTCGCCTATGCCGAGGATGCCTTCTGCTATGCACCCAATGCAATCTGGCTCCGCACGCCGCGCCTGCAGATCGTCCGCAATGGCCCGGGGATGGAGCTGAACGGCCGAGGGGAACTGCTCACCACGGTGCTTCCGCTGCTAGACCGGATTCTGGTGGAGCGGGACGTCGCCATGATCCATGCCGCAACCGTCAGCATCGACGGCCGCGGCGTCGCGCTGCCCGCGGCCGGAGGTGTCGGCAAGACAAGCACGATCGCAAAGCTGATGCGGTGCCGGGGCGTCGGCTTCATGGGCGATGACTGGGCTTTCGTCTCGGCGGAGGGGGAGCTGCTCGGATTCGCCAAGCCGATGTTCATAAAGCCACATCACCGTGCGATTTATCCGCATCTGTTCCACGGGATGCGCAAGCCCTTGGTACCGAAGAGACTGTCGCGGCCGCTCGGCCGGTTTGCCACTATGGTCCATCCTTTCGTCGTGCGCTACCCCGGGCTGGCCGCCTTCACCCGGCGGTGGTCACCCGAGCACATGATCGTCTCGCCACACGACGCGCTCCGGGGATCCGCCATCGTACGGTCCGCTCCTTTGTCGGCCGTGGTATATGTCGAGCGATATGACGGCTCGGGGCCGCAGTTGGGCGAACTCGGCCGGCCTGCGATGGTGGCCCGGATGCTCGGCAATTTCCATATTGAGATGACCACGCATTCACGCGAGGTACTTAATCTGCTCGGTGCGACCGGGTTGGTACCGCTGCAGGACATTTTCGCGGACAAGGCCGCGATTCTCGGCAAAGCGCTGCAGAACGTGCCAACGTTCCTGCTCCAGGTGCCGATCGCCTACGACGCCGACCGCGCCTCTGATGTCATCGTTGAACAGCTAGCGGCCGTGACGGCCCCGCTTGGCGTGTCCGTCGCGAGCCCGTCATGAGCGTCGTCGCAGACGACGCGCGGCTCGCGGACGTGACCGTTGTCATACCCGCGCGCAACGCCGAGCGGCTCCTCCCGGCCTGCATGGAATCGGCAGTACGCGAGAAACCGCAGGAGATAATAGTAGTCGATGGAGAGTCGACCGATCGCACGGCCGAGATTGCCCGCGAATATGGGGCCATCGTGGTCTCCGACGAGGGGCAGGGCCTTCCGGTAGCGCGCAAGCTTGGTGCCGAGCTGGCGCAGACCCCCTACGTCGCCCTGATCGACGCCGATGTGGTGCTCCATCAGGGTGCCCTGCATCGCCTGCGTACAGAGTTCGAGGACGGGGGCTATGCAGCGTTGCAAGCCGGCCTGTTCAGCGTCGGCGGGCCGGGATACTGGGGCCGCGCGCTCGCCCAACATCACCGGTGGGGCCGTAGTAAGAACTGGTTCGGCCTGGTCGCCACTATCTTCGAGCGGGACCTTCTACTCCGGGCCGGCTTCGACCAGCGGTTTGTCTCAGGTGAGGACATCGAGCTGCGCTGGCGGTTGCGGCGGGAGGGCGCATGCGTCGGTGTTTCCGAGCAAACCGTCATCACCCACCGGTTTGGCGACGACTCTTTCGCCTTCGCCCGCATGCAGTTCGACATGGACGGCCGTGGTCTCGGCAGGATGATCCGCAAACACGGGTGGCGGGGCGCGCCGCTGGTGGCGCTGCCCGGCGCGGCTGCTGTTCGGGGCATCGGCCTCAGTCTGGCGAAACTGCGCCCCGTGTGGATTCCCTACTACGTGTGCTTTGCAGTCTTCAACTACCTGGCGATGGCCGCCGAACTGGCACATCCCGTGTTCCGATCGGCGGGGCGGCATGCGCACCCGGCCGTGGGCAAGGCGATGACCGGAAGCGCGATCGGCCTGATCGTCGGCCGGATGGCGTCCCTAGGACTTGGTTTCCTCTTCTGGCTGGTCGCGGCTCGCGTCGCCGAACCCGCACAGGTCGGTTTCACCGCCGCCCTCGTGTCGGCGATGATGCTGTGCACACAGTTTGCCCAGCTCGGGGCGGGACAGGCCTTCGTTGCGCTCTACCCGCAGCACCTCAAGAAGCCGACAGGACTGCTGGACACCGTGCTTTCCATGGCCGCGCTTGGAGCGATCGCCGTCGCCCTGGCCTTCCTGCTGCTCGCGCGCACCATGTTCACCCAGCTCGGTCAGGTGGCGCACGATCCGATCTGGGCGGTCGCGTTTCTGCTCCTGTCGGTGTTTGGCACGGCGCAGATTGCCTTCGACCAGATTTCGATGGGGCTTGAACGGGGAGGCCAAGCGATTACGCGCAACGTCGCCTGCGGTCTTCTCACTCTCGCTCCGTTGGCCGTGCTGCCCGCCGCCGGCATCGGTGTGTCTAAGCTGGCGCTCTTCCTCGCCTGGGTCTTGGGCGGCGTGGGTACGGTCACGGTCGGCCTCTGGCAGCTCTGGAAGACGTGTGGCGGCTACCTGTACCGGCCACGGCTTGTGCGCAGCCTCGTTCCGGCGACGCTGACGACGGGCCTTGCCAACCACGTGCTCACGCTTGCTGAGCGCGTGCCTGGCCTGGTGCTGCCGATCGTGGTCACCGAACTGCTCTCTCCCCGGGCGAATGCGTACTGGTACATAGTCTGGATGAGCGCATTGGTGGTGTTCATTGCCCCTCAGTCCGTTGGGGTTGCACTGTTTGCCGAGGGCTCCCACCGGCCGGATGCGATGTCAGCCGCCACAGCTCAGGCCCTGCGGATCTCCTTGTTCTTCGGTGGGGGATCCGCGGTCGTGCTGTGGCTGATCGCCAACCCGGTGCTCCGTTTGCTCGGTGAGGGCTACGAGCAGGCAGGGGCCGTACCATTGCGCATCCTGCTGGTTGCCGTCGTCCCCATGGCTTTTACGAGCGCCTATTATGGCAGGTGCCGGGCACGTGGACGGCTGGGCGAGGCGATCGCCACCGGGATCACCAGCGGCTTGGCTGGCATTATCATTACCGCGATGGCAGGCGTGCGATACGGCCTTCCTGGCATGGCGATCGCGTGGGTTGCCGTCCAGGCCACCGTTGCCGGCTGGGCAGGAGTTCGGCTCTGGATGGCGCGGTGGTAGACGCACCAGCCCGCGTCCAGCCAGCCGCGCCGCCGCTCGTAGAGGTCGAGTCGCGGCGCGCAAGAACCCTGCAGCAGCTGCCCGTCCTGGCGCTGCCGATCGCTGCGGTCGCGCTTTGGACCTCGTCCCTGCAGGGCATCAATCCCCGAGCCATGAACGATCTCGGCCTGGTCTCGGTGCTGCCATGGCAGACGTGGCTGGCATTCGCGCTGCTCAGTCTTGGCTTCATCACGTGCTGGCGGCAGGCCGATCAGGCGACCTGGCTGCTCGTAGTGCATGTGCTGTTGCTGATGGTCATGCTGTACGGGCTTCCCACTGCCATCATCCACGAGCCAAGCGGACCCACCGTTTTCCGGCACGCCGGGATTACCGAGAGCCTGATCCGGACGAGGGTCGTCCACCCGAAGGTCGACGCCTACTTCAACTGGCCTGGCTTTTTCATGGGGCTGGCCACGCTGGTCAAGCTCTCGGGGGCACCGAGCGCTCTAACCTTTGCCGCGTGGGCGAACGTCGCCTTCAATCTGCTGTATCTTCCGCCGCTCCTGCTGCTGACACGTGCGTTTACGCGTGACCCCAAGCTGGTTTGGGGCACCGTCTGGGTGTTTTATGTCGCAAACTGGATCCAGCAGGACTACCTGGCGCCGCAGGCCTTCGGCTATCTCATCTACCTGACAATAATGGGATTGTTGCTTACCTACCTTCGGCCCCGTGGGACCGGCCCTGGCCAGGCGATGCGATTCGGGCGTCGACTCCGCGCCGTACTGCGGGTGGTACGCCCGGGTGAGGTTCCGCCTCCGGCGGTATCGCGCCGAACGGCTGCGGCGATCCTTGCAGTGGTTGTGCTTCTCTACACCGTCATCGTGGTAAGCCACGAGCTCACGCCGTTCATAATTCTCATCGACGTGGCCGCTCTCGTGGTCCTCGGGCAGTGCACGGCGCGGGGGCTGCCGCTAATTATGGCCATCATCCTTGTGCTGTGGATGGTCTCCGCGGCGTCAGGCTACCTTTACGGGCACCTCGCTCAGCTGGTCGACGTCCTCGGGAATATCAACAAAGCCACGTCGGCGAACGTCACCGGGCGCATCAGCGGCAGCGAGCAGCACCTGCTAATAGTACGTGAGCGGCTGCTGCTCAGCGGCGGGCTGTGGCTGCTGGCGGTCTTGGGTGCGATCCGCCGGTTCCGCCACCACCATGCCGATCATGTGGCCGCGGCACTAGGCCTGGCACCGCTCCTGTTGTTCGGCGCCCAGCCGTACGGCGGCGAGATGCTATTGCGAATCTATTTCTTCATGCTGCCCTTCGCGGCGTTCTTCGCGACAGCCTCACTCCTCCCAGGCGCTGCGTCAGGCATGAAGGCGCCGGGCAGCTTGACGGCTGGTCTTCGGGCCGGGGCCGCCACCGTGGCGTTCGGCCTCACCGTCGCCATCGCGTTGGGTGGCTGCGTGATAGCGCGGTACGGCAACGAGCGCATGGACTACTTCACAACAGGTGAGCGTGCTGCGATCCGCTTCCTCTACGAGGTCGCCCGGCCGGGTTCTACGTTCGCAGTGGAGAAGTCGTACCTGCCGTGGCAGTACCAGGGATACGAGCTGCACCGGTACGTGTCGGTCGAAGTGATGCTAGTTCAGGCGAAGACCCCCCTCTCGCCCGCTCAGGCCCTGAACCAGATCGCGCAAGCTCTGCTGCCCGGGCGCGGGCACCCGGCCGGGTTCGTCATCCTGAGCCGCTCACAGCGCGCGTACGTTGAAACACTCGGCGGCGTCCTTTCAACGTCGTACTACGACCAATTCGAGCGGCTGGTGCAGCAGTCGCCGAAGTTCCGGCTCATCTATTCCAATCCTGACGCACAGATCTTCGTACGACTGCCGGAGGTGAGACATGCGCACTCGATGGCTGTGGCCGGGCATCATCCTCGTGTCCGGGGTTGCCCTCACAACGGTGATCGCCACCGGCGTCGGTGCTCCCTGGCGAACCATACTCGCCCTTTGGTTCGTCCTCCTGTGCCCCGGTGGTAGCCTGGTCGGCGTCCTCGGCCTGCGAGACCCCGTAGCCGAACTGGTCGTGGCTGCGCCGCTGAGTCTCGCACTCGTAGCGTTTACGTCCATATGCCTGTTCTACGGTCATCTGTGGTCCCCCGACGTAGAGTTCGGCCTGCTCTTGGGGCTATGCGTTGTGGGCCTCATTTGCTCCCACCTCTACTCGCGTCGTGATGTTAAGGGGGGTGCATGACCAATCTGCTGATTGCGAGTCCGCTCCTGCTCCGCGCGCTGACGCCTGTGTATTTCGTGCCGATCGGAGTGCTGCTGCTGCTGCTCCTGGAGCGAGAGATGATCCGGGCCCGGCTCGGACGTTACAAGTCGGCAGCGCACCGCGTCATTGACCTCGCGGTCTTTCCGCTGATGGTCCTGTTCCTTCTCTTTGCTGCGCTCCGTGCCTACACAATGCTCAGGTGAGCACCATGACCGTGTCAGCGCTCAGGGGACCACTCAGAGCGGTTCTCACAAGATTCTGCTTGGCGGCATTGGCCTTCGCGGCTGCCCTCGCCGGCGCGGAGGCGGTGAGCCGTCTCGTGGGCGTGTTTTGGGGCGCAATCTGCTTTGCCGCCATTTTCCTCGCGCTTGTACACTTGGCTGAGTTCGCGACCGTGCGGATGACCACCGGCCGAGAACTAACGGCGCTCCTTGTGGCGGCCAGCCTGCTCCCGTTGGAACGGCTGCTCGTCCTGAGCGTCCCCGCATTGCCGTATCTGAGGCTTTACCCGAACGCCCTATGGGTGCTGCCCATGGGCCTGGTCAGTGTTTACGCCTACCGGGCCCGCTGGTTCCCGGACACGCGGCCACGGCTGGGCCGCCCGCCTGACTCGGGTTGGCGACTCCTCGCGATCCAGGCGACGGTAGCAACAGCAGGTGCCGGCATCGGCGTGCTCGCCGCTCACACGGTGCCCTACACCGGCTACCACGTTCTGTTCTACCCGGACACCGCCAAGTGGATTGGAGTGGCCCTGTTTTCGCTTGCCGGCGTGGTCGAGGAACTCGCCTGGCGCGGTGTCCTCCAGCCTTTGGCAACGGATGTCGCCGGCCCGGTAGGGATCCTGGCTTGCTGTGCCGCGTCGGTGTACGTCTCCGTGGCATGGATGGGCACCGGCGCTGCGGTGCCAATGATCGCCTTGTCGGCAATGACCAGCGTGGTGGTCTACCGGACTCGCTGCCTGGCTGGGTCTATGGCGGCTCATGGCCTGCTGAACCTGCTCCTGGTGCTGCTGCGGTAACCGCCGATACCACCCTGGGCGCCGCCCTGGGCGTGGCCGAGGCCAGTACCGATGACATGTACGCCGCGATGGACTGGCTGGCCCGCCGGCAGGACGCGATCGAGGCTGGGCTGGCCCGCCGCCACCTGGGCCCGGACGCGAACCCGGCGCGGATGGCGGCGTTTGACCTGTCCAGTTCGTGGCTGGACGGCCGGGGCTGCCCGCTGGCCGCCCGCGGCTACTCCCGCGACGGCAAGAAGAGCCGGCTGCCCATCGAGTACGGGCTGCTCACCGACCCTGCGGGCCGCCCGGTCGCGGATCTCGCCGAGATCACCTCGGAGGACTTCCCCGGCGAGCGGCTAGCCAGAACGCCACACGGCCAACCAGGTGAAAACCAGGTACCGCCCGGAATCGCCAGCCGAACCAGGCGTGACTTCCGCTTAGGGGCTAGGACGCCCTGGAACGTGTTCCGCTGGATTGGGTTCGACGGGCGAGGGCGACGGCCTCAAGGGTTGTGTGTACCCCCAGCTTCGCCATCAGGTTTTGCAGGTGGCTGCGGACTGTATTAGTAGACAGTTGCATGCGGTCAGCGACCTCGCGCCGACCGATGCCTTGGACCAGATATGAGAGCACTTCTTGCTCCCGAGCAGTAAGACCTGCAATGGGGTTCTTCTGAGATCCGCTTGGCTCGCAGCCTTCATCAAGGAGCAGCCGCAGGATGTCGCTTACCACGCGTGGTGGTAGCCACGTTTCCCCGCGCATCACGCCCCGGATGACCTCCAACAGGTGCTCGATCGACTCCTCCTTCGGCACCCACCCCCTGGCCCCGGCGCGAAGCGCCGCCACGATTTGGGCGGCCTCCGGCACGCGCCCAATCATGATCACTCTGATCGGGCGGGGGCCGCAGGTGTGGGCGGCGGCCAACTTGGCGGCTAGGCGGGGACTGTCCGGCAATTCGGCGTCCAACAGCGCGATGTCGACGTGACGACCTGCGAGCAACCGCTGCACAGCGGCCACTGACTCAGCGAAGGCCACTACGGTTAGGCTGGGCTCCGCCGCGAGTCGCGCAGCGATGGCGTCGGCGAACGTGCGCTGGCCATCGATTACGACCACACTGATCTGGGTCATGCCTTACAGCGTGTCCTCCTGCCCCACACGGCGGCACCTGGCAATATGCGGGGATGTCTTACGACTTATGGGGGAGACCAAGTCCCCTGCGGAGCCTCATCCACGAGCCGGGCCCGCACAGCGATGGCGGATGCCTCCAGCCGCGAATGTGCGCCGAGCTTGGTCAACACGTTCTGCGTATAGGTTCGAACCGTGCTTGCGGCGATGTGCATCGACCGCGCCATCTGTTTGGTGCTTTCGCCGGCTGCAATCCGGCGGAGCACTTCGACCTCCCGTGTGGTGAGGTAGTGCCACGGTTCCTTGCACGGTCTTGAAGCCAGATGATGTACGACATCGCGGAGCAGGTCTGTCTGGAATACGGCATCACCCGCAGCCACCCGCTCGAGCGCGGCCGCGATCTTGTCGACGGTTTGATCCTTGCGGAGGATCCCGGCGACCCCGAGTTCGATGGCCCTGGAAAGGATCAGCGGATCGGCCACCCCTGACAGAATGAGTACCAGCGTGTCAGGGTGACCAGCCCGGATGGTCTCCGCCACCTGCAAGCCATCCTCTGGCCCAGGCACGTAAAGGTCCAGGAGGCACACGTCGGGGCGGTTCTCGGCAACCGCTCTCACACACTCCTCAGGGGTTGTCGTCGCAGCCAAGACATCGTGCCCCTGAGCTTGGAGTGCGACGGCGAGCGCCTCAATTAGAATCCGGTGATCATCACAGAGCACTAGACGCATCATCCGCTCCAGGTAACTGCGCGGACTGCGTAAAAGGCGAGCCTGGTCAAGGCAGGCATAGTCAGCGTTTTCGCTCGGCGTCACCTGTTACTGGGTCAGGTCTTCGGGGCATCCTCTCGTCACTGTTCGTGACTGCGCTGGCCGGCTGCTGGCCCCGCGTCAGCCTCAGCCAGGGCGCGGCATGGCTGTCGCCGCTCGGCATCGGGATCACCGTCCCCCCTGGGATGGGTCAGGAGTACAAAGTTGCTCGTTGGCCCGCCCGGCAATGCAACTTCGAAGCAAACCTACACCAACAGTCCCGAGTCGCTCAGATTGCCTAAGGGTGAACACCATGGGGCGGGTGCGCCGGATCGGACATTATTCGTTTTTCCGGTAAATCACTCAACAGGAGACATTTGAATCGTGAGACACAGTGGCTCACGCACGTTCTGCACCGATCGGGCAAGGAAAGCGCTACCGTTCCAATTCAGGGACCAGGGCCAGGCCGATCGCGGCGGCGTAACGGTGCCCGGCCGGCGGCCCGTCGAGCGTGCCGCCGACGCTGCCACGGCCCACCGGGACGTCACCGGGCAGTGAGCGCAGCAGCACCCCGAGCAGCTCGTCATCCCCGGCCGGGCCGCCCACCAGCAGCACCTGCGGCAGGGAGCCGCCGAGCGTGCGCAGCGCCCGGCGCAGGTTCGCGGCGAACACCGCCTCCTTGAGCCGCAGCCGGAGCGCCCGCCACTCGGCCGGGCTGTGCTCCCGGTCGAACGGAAGCAGCCCGGCTGGCCCTGCCGCGGCGAGCATTCCCGCCGCCGCCGGCGCGGGCCGGTCCAGGAAGCCGCGGCTCCCGTCTTCCGCCTCGAACCGCTGGCCACCGTCCACCCGCAGGCAGGGGCCGCGCTTGACCCAGTCCGCCGCGGCGCGCGGGATGCGCAGGGTCTCCGCGACCGCGGTGGTGAGCAGGTCCCCTGCGCCCGCGGCCACCACTTCGCCGTCGGGCGCGATCACGTCCACCGTGCCCGCGCCCAGGTCCACCACGACGGCATCGGGCCGGGCTCCCGGCGTGGTGAGGGTCCCGATCCTGGCGGCGGTGGGTTCGGACAGCATGCTGCGCACGGGCAGGCCCAGCAGGTCCGCCAGCACCGCCGCATGATCGGCGCCGTCGGCCATCCGGCGCAGCGACGCGACCAGCGCCGCTGAGCCCAGCCTGCCCCGCCGCGCGGTGGCGCTGTCCGCCACCGCGGCCAGGTCGAGCGCGAACAGGTCGTCCACCGCGATCGGGCCGTCCCCGGTTCCGAGCGTGCGCGCCGTGCCGACCGGCCAGCCGGGAATCAGGGCGCACGCCGACCGCAGCGTGACGCGGTCCCGCGCCGTTCCCACCCATGGCCCGCCATCGTCCCCGGGGCGCTCCCGGACCCGGGCGGGGTCCACGCTGGCACTCGCGCCGTCCGGGGCGGCGCGGCCGACTGCGGCGTTGGAGAAGTCGACGAGCGTCCGGCATAGCACCGCCGCGTCCCCGGCCTCGCCCGCGGGGAGCGAGAACGCGGCGCCCAGCGCGACCGGATCGGCGAGCAGGATCAACGGGTCACCGGGCGGGCGGACCTCGACCGCGACCAGGTCGCAGCGGGCGATGCCGGTCAGGTCGATCTGGTCGATCACCGGGAGCACCGCGCCGAGCCTGTTGAAGATCAGCACGCCCTCGTCGCCGCCGGCCAGGACGGCGCCGACCGGCACCCCGGCGCGGAGCAGGGCGCGCAACCGCTCGGCCGCGCGGACGTAGCCGAACCCGCCCGGGACCACGGCCACGGCAGGCACCGCCGCGCCGGGCGGCCGCGCAGGGTCTCCCGCGCCAAGCGGTCCCGCACCGGGCGGTCCCGAATCGGACAGCCCGCTGGCCCGTCCGGCGGCGGGCGTCTGACCCGAGCCGCGCGCCCCGGCGGGGATTCCGGCGGCGGCCGGGCTCCCGGCGAGGTGACCGGCCCAGGCGGCCGGCAGCGGCCGGTCCAGCCACAGGGGCGCGCCGACCCAGGCGCCGGACCCGCCGGGCGTGGCCACCCCCGCCGCCAGCAGGCGCAGCCTGCCGGTATCCGGCGGGGCCGAGGGGATCGTCATCGTGGTGGTGTCCACCGCTCGCAGCGGCGCCACCCGGGCCTGCGCCACCCGGCAGCCAAGGCGCCGCTCGAGCCGGCGCACCACGGCGGCGGCGCCGCGCAGCGAGTCGGCCGACCCCTTGCGGCCCCGGGTGGGCACCCGGTCCACGCCGAGGAGCCGGTCGCCGTCGAGGAACGCGACCTCAGTGGTCGCATTCCCCACATCCACCCCAGCGATAACGGTCATCGCGACCCGGCGGGGGCATGAATGCGGGATTGATGCCCCTCTAGGGGCCTCGCTGCCGCATTCACGCCCCTACATGGCAGGGGGCGGCCGTGCGTGACGGTCATGCGGACAGGCCGCGGCGGGCGTAGACCTCGGCGGCCTCGGCCACCAGCGCGGCACAGCGGGGCAGGCCACGCTCGGCCAGCGAGCCTGCCAGCGCGTTCAGCTCGCCGGGCGTGGCCCGGCCCGGCCGCAGCGCCGCGTAGATCGCGAGCACCTCGTCGTCATCCAGCCGGGTCAGCTCCGACGCGCGGCGCAGGTTCTCGGCAAGCTGCGGGTTCGCGTGCCGCTCGGCGACCGCGGCCTGCCGCTCCAGCGTCTCGGGGTGGATCCGCAGGTCCTCGAGCCCGACCTCGGCGCGCCGCACGGCCTCCAGGGTGAGCTCCCCGACCGGCCGCCCGGACAGCGCCCGGACACCGCCGGGGCCGCCGGGCTCGGTGGGGCTGCCTGCCCGCCCGGCGCCGCCAACGTCACCAGGGGGGCGGCCAGCCCCACCAGCGCCGCCAACTTCGCTGCCGCCGCCAGCCCCGCCACGGCCGCCGGGCTCACCGGCCCCGCCGGCCCCGCCGGCCCCGCCGCCGGCTTCGCTGCCGCCGCCAGCCGCGCTGCCGCCGCCAGCCGCGCTGCCACCGTTCATCGCAGGCCGTCCAGAGAAAGTTCCTCGGGCAGGGCGCCGGGTTTGACCCAGGCGCGTTCCAGTGCCATCAGCGCGATGACCTTGGTGTGGTATCTGGCCTCGATCGCCTCGTCGGTGTACGGGTTGCGGGCCGGGTCCGGCGTGCCGCCCTTGGCGTGCCGCGCGGCGTTGGCACCGAGCAGCCGGTACAGCTCCGGGGTGACCGCCGGGGCGACCGAGTAGAGCTCCAGGTTGGCCAGCGGGGCCAGGTCCCGCCGGTGGATCAGCGCCGTGCCCTTGCCCTGCAGGCCGATGCCGATCCCCGAGCCGGCCAGCCGGGCGGCGGCCAGCCCGATCCTGCCGAGGTCCACCGTGTCGTTGAACCGGACCACCCGGCCGGTGCAGCCCTCCTCCTCCAGGCCCGCGAGCAGTTCCGCCAGCACCTCGGGCACGGTCAGCCCGGACAGGCAGCGCCACACGTCCCGGCCAACGGCCGGCGAGACCCCGATCACTACCTCGCGCGGGTCCTGGCCGGGCGGCGCCTCCCGGCCCGGCCCAGCCTCCCCGCCACCACCCGGCGCGGCCTCCCGGCCCGGCGCAGCCTTCTGGGCCGGCCCGGTCTCCCCGCCACCACCCGACGCGGCCTCCCGGCCCGGCGCAGCCCCCCAGCCACCCGGCGCTGCCTCCCAGCCGGCCCCGGCCCCGTTGCCGGGCAGGGCCGGGGCCGCCACCGCGAGGAGCGGCACCGCCGCGGCCGCCTGCTCAGCTCGCAGGTCCTCGACCCCGCGGGCCTGGCGGATCGCGTCGATCTCGGCCTGGCGCTCGGGCGTTGGCTCGAACCCCGTGCCCGGCCCGGCGTAGTCGTTGGGGTCGGTGACCAGCGACAGCACCCGGAGCTGCTCGTCGAAGATGGCCGAGGTCTGCAGGTAGTCGCCGACCAGGCGCTCCGCGGTCATGGCCAGGATGCGCTCGGCCGCGGCCTCGTACCCGGTCTCGTCCAGCGCCGCGACGACGTCAACCACGGTGATCCCGCCGTCCCTGATCGCGTGCGCGGCGCTGACCACAGCCAGCGTGTCGGTCTCGCCGAGATCCTTCGAGCCGGCCGCGTCCACCGCACGCTCCACGTGGTCGTCGGTGAAGTCGGCCAGGCCCAGGTGCTGGTACACCGCGCGGCACATCTGCGCGGCCTCCCGGCGCAGCTCCGCGATCCGGTCCGGGGTGACGGTCCGCAGGCCGCCGTCCACGCCCCAGTCCCGCTGCATCGCCAGGAAGTCGTCGATGTCCTCGGCGTTGAAGTTGCTCGGGCCGAACATGTTGTCGTAGCGCTGGATGCTGCCGAACCCGCTGAACATGAAGTCCGACCCGGCCAGCACGATCGGCAGCGTTCGCGAGGTGCGGCGCATGTCCGACTCGCTCATCAGGGCGTCGTTGCCGGAGCAGGACTCCAGGTTGCGCATCATCGCCATCAGGTTCTCGGACATCAGCTCGCGCAGCCCGGACGGCACCGCGGCGGCGACGCTTGCCCCGTCGATGCCGCCGTTCTGCACCCCCTGCGCTCCGATGGCGCGAGCGAGAGCCACGCAGCGGGATTCGAGGTAGAGCATGGACTTGCCCTCCGCCCCCGCCATGAGGACCTCGGCGCCCGCCCCCGAGGAGACCCGCATCTTCATGCCGCGTGACGCGTATGCCGAGGTCAGGAATGCCTTGGACCACGGCGTGTCGTCGCCGTCGGTGAACACCTGCTCGGTGCCGTACAGCGAGATGGTCTCCGCGTAGGAGGTGAGGCCGCGCATGCCCAGCTCCAGTTCCAGCGCCTCCTCGACCGAGCACTGGATGAGCACGCCCTGGGCCGCGGCCGCCGCCCCGATCAGGCAGGCCACCGCGTTGCTCGGCGCATCGGCGAGCACCGGGACGGTGGTCTCCACCTCGCGGAACCCGAACGCGGCGGCGGTCGCCGCGTCCGCCGCGAGCAGCAGCGGGTCGTCCAGCCGGTTGGTGACGTGCGCCTGGTTGCTCGGGGTGCGCCTGGCCCGCATCTTCGTCATCGCCTGGCAGAGCTCGGCCGGCCGCAGCAGCGCCAGCACCCTGGCCAGCTTGGCGGGCGTGGCACCGGCGGACAGCCGCACGATCTCCGAACGGGGCACGTCCGGGCTGACCAGCCTGCGGGCGAACGCCACGTCGGGCAGGCCCATCGCCTCGCGGGCCACCGCCAGGTCCAGGCCGTGCCTGGCGATGTAACTGTCCAGCGAGTCGAACCGCTCCTCGGGCACCCCGTCAAGTTCGGTAACCCGGCCGTCCCGGAGCACCAGGCCCGGCTCGGGGTCGTAGGGGGAGCGCATCGCCACCAGCCCCAGGCCGGCGTCCTCGACCGCGAACCCGTCCAGGTTGACCCGCTGGGCGTCCATGAACCTGACCCGGCCGACGGGCCGGCCGCCCGCCGCGCTTTGCTCCGCCGTCATGCCCGGCTCCCTCCGCCCTCACGGCGCGCCCGCAGGCTCATGGCGCCGCCTGGGCCCGCAACTCGATGACCTGTCCCCGGCCCCGCGACGCGCGGGTCACGCTGCCCTTGCCGGGGGTGCGCACCACGATCCTGGTCCGGTCGCCGCGGAACAGGTCGTGGGAGAACTCGATCGGCTCGTCCTGGCCGTCGGTGGTCGTGCGGGTGATGGACAGCAGCGGGGCTGCCGCCGCCACGTCGAGGATCATCGCCTCGTCCGGGGACGCGCTGACCACCTCGATGCGCTCCACCGCCTCCTTGGGCCGGGTGTCGTAACGCTCTTCGAGCAGTTCGTACACCGACCCGCCGAGCGGCATCTCCAGCATCCCGGGGAACCGGTCGGCAGGCAGCATCAGGTGCTCGACCGAGAACGGGCTGCCATCGGCCAGCCGGATCCGCACCAGGTCGATCACCAGCTCACCCGGGTGCAGCCGGAGCGCCCTGGCCGCCGTCTCGTCGCACGGGGCCAGCCGCGCGGACAGCACCCTGGTCCCGGCCACCACCCCCTGGCTGCGCAGCAGCGCCGGCACGCCGACCACCCGGGACAGGTCACGCTCGATCTTGCCCTTGCTGACGAACGTGCCACCGCCCCGGCCGGGCACCCGGCGGACCAGCCCGCCCTCCTCCAGCACGGCCAGCGCCTGGCGCAGGGCCGCGCGGCTGACGCCGAGCTCGGAGGCGAGCGCGCGCTCCGCGCCGAGGCGCTGCCCGGGCCGCAGGCGCCCGGCGGAGATCTGGTCCGCCAGGATCCGGCGCACGTCCTCGTGCGTGCGCGCCGCCTCGGGCATCAGCCGTCCAGCGCCGCGAGCGACTCCGGCAGCACCTGGCCGCCGTCCACCACGATGGCCTGCCCGGTGATGTACCCGGCTTCGTCGGTGGCCAGGAACAGCACCGTGTGCCCGATTTCCTCGACCGTGCCCAGCCGGCGCAGCGGGATCGAGGCCGCCATCTGGGCCTGGTACTCCTCGCCGAGGTCGGCCAGGCCCTCGGTGACGATGTTGCCGGGGAGCACCGCGTTGATGGTGATGCCGCTGGCCGCCAGCTCGATCGCGGCGGTCCGCAGGAACCCGAGCTGGCCGGCCTTGCTGGCGCCGTAGTGGGACCAGCCGGGGAACCCGGTGATCGGCCCGGTGATGGACGAGGTCAGGATCACCCGTCCCCGCCCCGACGCGGCCAGCGCCGGCAGGCACGCCTGCACCGACAGGATCGCCCCCTTCAGGTTCGTCCCGAGCACCTCGTCGATGTTCTCGTCGGTCATCTCGGCCAGCGGCGCCGAGGGGAAGATCCCGGCGTTGGCGCAGAGCACGTCGATGCCGCCGAGCCGCTCGGCCGCCGTGGCCGCGATCCGCCGGCAGTCCTCCCGCCGGCTGACGTCGGCGAGCAGGTAGGACACCTCCGCGCCGGTGGCGGACAGTTCGGCCACCGTGACCTTCGCCGCGTCGGTGTCCCGGCCGACGATGAGCACCCGTGCGCCGGCGCCGGCGAACACTTGCGCGATGCCCTTGCCGATGCCGCGGGTGGCACCGGTCACCACGGCGGCCCGCCCCGCGATGGATGTGAACATGCTCGCCTTCCCTTTCCCGGCCGCCCCGGGGCGGCCCTGTTGGTCCCAGGCCTGCGCCCGACTACCTCAACCGAGCCGGCTGAGGTAGGCCTCGGCCAGGTCGCAGCTCCCGGCGGTGTAACCGGCCCCGAGTTGCTGTGCGATGTCGACCGCCGTGTGCGAGCCGATCCAGGCGACAAGCAACAGCCGGCGGTAGAGGATGAACGTCCAGATCTCGGCCTCGTCCGCGGCGGGCAGCTCAAGCACCCGCCGGTAGCCGGACAGCCAGGCGTCCACCAGCGCCGGCACGTGCGGCTGATGCTCGAAGAAGCTGACCGACGTGCCCGCGTCGTAGAGGAACCAGCTGAACCCGGAGTCGTCGAAGTCGATGACGCTGACCGCGTCGCCGTCTACCAGCAGGTTGGCCAGCCGGGTGTCGGCGTGCACCAGGCCGTACCGGCCCGGGCCGGTGCCGAACGCGGCCAGCCGGGCCGCCAGCGTGGCGTCCAGCCGGCCGAGTATCTCCCGCTCGGCCGGGCCGACCCCGATCCCGTCCTGCCATCGCCCCCAGCGGGCGCCCGCGCCGAACGCGGCGTCGTAGTCCCAGTGGAACCGGGTGAAGCCAGCCGGGCGCTGCCAGGCCCGCGCGTGCCGGTGCATCCTCGCGGTGATCTCGCCGAGCTCGGCGAAGTGCGGCAGCGAGTCGTCGGCAGGCTCGGTCCCGGGCAGGAACTCGAACCGGACGCAGTTGCGCTCCTCCCCGCTGGCCTCGTCCACCACGGTGACGATGCGCACACCGCCCGGGGCGGGCAGCACCCGCGGCGTGCGCACGCCCGCCTCGGCGCGTAGCGCGTCCATCCAGGCCAGCTCCGAGGCGATCTCGGCCGGCGTGTGGTACCCGAGCCGGTGGACCCGCAGGACCGAGGCGCCCGCGTCCGGGTCGTCGATCAGATAGGTCGCGTTCTCGGACACGTTGATGAGCCGGACCGAGGCGCCGGGGTGGCAGCCGTATACCGCGAGGGCCCGCTGCGCGCACCGGGTGACCCGGTCCAGCACGCCGCCGCCGACGGACAGGTCATGCGCTGGCATGGGCCGCCCCGCTCTGGTCCCGGCCCTCGACGGCGGCCAGCACGTCCGCCATGGCCTGCTGCGCCCTGGCCACGTCGGCGGTCCGCCCGGCCAGATAGATCCGCCCAGCGACACCGATCATCGACACGTCGGCCAGGGTGACGCCGGGCGCGGCACGCTCGGCCTCGTTCGCGGCCACCGTCGCGAACAGGGCCGGCGTCACCTCGCAGACGCCGAGGGTGTCCCCGGGAAGCACCATGGACCCGCCCCGGTTGCGGTTGATGATGACCGCCTGCCGGTCGGTCAGGTCCTCGATGACGTCGGCGAACAGCACCCGCGGCCGCAACTGGTCCGCCGGGTCGGCGTCCAGCCCCGCGAGGATCGCCTGGCCGGCCCGCTCCACGTCGGCAAGGTCGGCGCCGTGCACCTCCAGCACGCCGAACTGCCGTTCCACGTAGAGGATGCCCGGCTCGACCGTGGGCACCGCGCGCAGCGCCAGGTCGGTAACCCGCTCGATGGCCAGCGCGGGCGCGACCTCGACGATCAGCGAGTGCTCACCGGCGAACGGCGGGTAGCCGCGTGCGCGGGTGGGCGTGCCGAGGTAGGCGGCGAACTGCCGCTGCAGGTCCTTGACCAGCAGGTAGACGCGCAGTTCCGGGCGCGGCGGGGCGGGCGGTGGCACGGTTACTCGGAGCGGATGGTGAAGTGCCTGCCGAGTTCGGCGTGCGGCCGCGGGATCACGTGGACCGACACAAGTTCGCCGACGCTGGTCGCGGTCTCCGAGCCGGCCTCCGTGGCGGCCTTGACCGCCCCGACGTCCCCGATGATCGTGACCGACACCAGGCCGTCGCCGACGTCCTCGCGGCCGACGATGGTCACGTTCGCCGCCTTGACCATGGCGTCGGCCGCGGCCAGCGCCGCGACGTAGCCCTTGGTCTCGATCATCCCTATCGCGTTATCCGCCATGTGCTTTCCCTTTCTTTCTGACAGAACCGGCTGCCGCAGCCGAAGCGCTGCTGGCCCCGGAGAGCGACCCCCCGGAACCCCCGGCGGCCTCGTCGATCGACCCGATGATGAGCGCGTCGATCGGCGGTGCCTTGCCGGGGAACCAGGCGGCGGCGACCGAGCCCTGCGCGACGAGGACGCGCTCGCCCACGCCGCTGCCCAGCACGTCGAACGCCACCAGCCGGGTGCCCGTGCCCTCGGCCTCCACCTCAAGGAAGGCCCCGTTCGGTATCTCGGCCAGCCGGCGGGTGGACCAGACGTTTCCGACCACCGTCGCGGTAAGCATCAGCGCTCCTTCACGATCTCGACCCCGGCGGCGCGGGCGCGGTCGCGGGCTAGTGGCGTGAGCACCGCGCGGCGGCCGAGCACCAGCCGGACACCGGCACGGGCGGACGCGGCGACCATCGCCTCGGTGACCGCGCCTTTCTCGACGCGGTGGCTGGGCTGGGCAGACCCCGCTGCCGCGGGCGCCGCCAGCCGGAACCGCAGCCGGCCGGTGCGCAAGGCGTCACGGTGCTTCGGGTTCTCGAACAAATGCAGCAGATGCAGAACGAACCCTGCGAGGTCGGCGTCCGTCCTGATCGACACGACTTCGACCGACTCAACGTGCTCACGAACCGTGTGCGGCAGCCCCTCCTGCGCGGGGACACCCCCCACCGTGCCCAGCCCACCGGGGACGGCGCCACCCGGGATCCCGGTCGCCGTGGCCCCGTCGGGGTTCCCCGGAACCCGCCCGGCCGCCGGGAGCAGGTCCGCCAGCACCTCCCGCACCAGCGCCCGGATGGCTTCGGTGTCGGCTCCCGTCGGCCGGGTCATGCCAGGCTCCGCAGCGCGTCCTCGGCGGCCTCAGCGCCCTGCCGCACATCCGCCTCGGACCCGGACAGGTACACCCGCCCGGTGGCCCCGATCATCCGGTAGTCGACCACCTTGATCCGGGCGGCCTTCTCGGCCTCGTTGGCCGCCAGGATCGCGTAAGAGGCGGGCTGCATCTCGCACGCGAACAGCGACTCCCCGGCAAGCGCCATCGACCCGATCTTGTTCCGGTTGATCAGGAAGGCATGCTGCGGGTCCAGCATCGAGATGATCTTCGACGCCAGCACCTGTGGCCTGGTCGCGTCGGTTGCCCTGGCCCCAAGCGCCTCCAGCACCGCGGACCCGGCCGCCCTGACCTCGTCGTTCCCGCCGTGGATCTCCAGGTAGCCGAACTGCCGCTCGACCACCAGGATCCCGGCCCGCACGCCCGCATGCTTGAGCGCCACGTCCGTCAGCGGCTCGATGTCCAGCCCCGGCGCCACCTCGATGATCTGCGCCGCCACATCGCTGCGCGGCAAGCTGCCCCGGATCCACGTCCCGAGGTAACACATCGTCTGCGGCTGGAGCCTGTTCAGGAAGATGAACGATCGCAGCTCAGCCACGGGATCCCCCGGCAAACTGAGCCAGTTCCTCGATAACAACCCGCCTGATCTCCTCCCGCAACGCATTGACGTCCAACCCGCCGTACGCCGGCCCGCCCGCCGGATCCTCGCGCCCGCCCCATCCCGCGCCCACGGCTTGGTGGGGCTGGGGGTTACCCGGCCCGGGCGTCATGCCCCGGGCCGGGTGACCGCCTGGCCCACCCCCGGTGCCAGCGAGATTGGACGCGACCGGGTACGGCGGGACCGGGCCGGCCGGCGTCTCCCACGGAATCAGTCCCGAGAAGTTGCCGAACGCTTCCGCGGGATCGCTGTCGTAGGCCAGCCGTGTCCACTGCACGAGGTGCTTGGGCTCCAGGTTCTCGGTCAGCGAGGACCGCCCGGAGAACCCGGTCCCCACCGTCATCGACGGCGCCAGGGCCGTCGCGATCCCCGCGGCCCCCAGGCTGTTGCCGGCGTTGACGGAGACCCGCAGCACGTCCACGCCGGCCCCGAAATCCATGATCGTCCGGGGGTCGGTGCTGTGGATCGCCGCCGAATGCCCGCGCCCGGTGATCCGTAGCAGCGCGCGGGCCACGTCGATGCCCCGGCTGGCGCTGCGCACCCGGACCAGGCCGAGGACGGGGCAGAGCTTTTCGTGCGCGAGCGGCTCCTCGGGGACGGCGAGGGAGAACGGGGCGAGCAGGATCCGGGTCGTGCCGGGCACCCGCAGCCCGGCCTCGCCGGCGATCCAGGTCGCGTCCTTGCCCACGAAGGCGACGTCGAAGCGCCCGCCGGGGAACAGCAGCGCGGCGACCTTGCCCGCCTCGTCCGGGTCCAGCAGGTAGGCGCCCTCCCGCTTGAGGTGGCGCAGCAGCGCGTCGGCGACGGAGTCCTCGACGATCAATACCGATTCGTTGGTGCACAGGATCGAGTTGTCGAAGCTCTTGCTGTCCACGATCCGTTTCGCGGCCTTGGCCAGGTCGGCGGTGGCGTCCACGAGCACGGGCACGTTGCCCGGGCCCACGCCGATCGCGGGCGTGCCGGAACTGTAGGCGGCCCGCACGACGGGGGTGCCACCGGTGGCCACGATGACGCTGGTCCGCTCGTCGGTCATGAGCGCGTTGATGAGCGGCACCGAGGGCCGGTCCACCACCTGGATGACCCCGTCCGGGGCACCGGCGGCGACGGCTGCCTGCGCCAGCGTGCGCGCCGCGTCCGCGCAGCATTCGGCGGCCTGCGGGTGCGGGCTGATGACCACCGCGCTGCGGGTCATCAGCGCCAGCAGAGCCTTGAAGAACACCGAGGCGACGGGGTTGGTCGAGGGGGTGAGGGCGAGCACCACCCCGGCCGGGCGGGGGATCTCGACGATCTTGGCGGCCGGGTCGAACCGCGGGGTCACGTAGTCGTGGGTAGCGTAGGCCTCGACCAGCCCGGTGCTGCACGCGAGGTTCTTGATGACCTTGTGCTCGGCGACGCCGAACCCGGTCTCGCGGACCGCCCACTCCGCGTACTCGCGCGCCCTGGCGGCCCCGGCCTGCGCGGCGGCGTGCACCACGCGGTCCACGGCCTGCTTGTCGTAGCGGGCGAACGCGCGTGCGGCCCATTCGGCCCGCTGCAGCATGGCTCGGGCCCGTGGCACCCCGGCCGGGTCGCTGAGCACCTCGAAGCTGATCGCCGGGCCCGGCTCCGCGCGGGCCGCCAGCCCGTCGCCTGGGCGGCCCGCGTCGCCCCGCCGACCGCCCACCGCACCAGCCACACCGGCTACACCCGGCTCGCCCCGCCCGCTCACGACCGCCCCCTTCCGGGGCTGCCGGCCGCCCGGTCTTGCCCTACATCTGTTACGTCAGCCACACCGGCCACGCCAGCCTCATCCGGCTTGCCTTGCACAGGGCGGCGTTTGTGGGTGTTGCGCCACCAACCACATTCTTTTGTGGGTGTTGCGCCACCAACCACAATTGGCCGGCGCGCAGCGTGGTGGCAGAGCTGGCTGGTGAACGCCGAGCAGGGGGCGCGGCAGGTCATGGCCGGGCCCGGCCGCAGTGGGAGGCGGGCGGCGGGGTCATGACGGGGCCCGGCCGGAGCGGGCGTCGCGGGCGGCGCGGCCGATGGCGTGCTCGGTGCGGTCGAGCAGCTCCTCGCACAGCCCGGGCGTCAGCAGCACGCCCGGCTTGTACTGGAGCACCCGGGGGTCCAACGTCGAGAAGATGGCCCAGACCCCGGCCTCGTAGAGCCGCCGCATGACGAACTGGGCGCCCCGCGGGTGGCCGAACTCCAGGCCCATGACCAAGCCGTCCTGCCTGATCCCGACGAACCAGTCGGGGTAGCGCGCCTGGATCCTCCGGCACCCGTCCCCGATCAGCCCGGCGATGTAGTGCACCATCGACCGGACCTCCGGCCGGCAGGTGATTTCGAGCGTCTTTAGCGCGGCGACACAGCCGAGTTCCGCGCCGCCGAAGGTCGACATGTGCGCGAAGCCGTCCTCGCTGAGCCAGCCGGCCGCCGCCTCGCTCACCAGGACCGCGCTGATCGGGTACATGCCGCCGGAGATGCCCTTGCCGGCGACCAGGATGTCCGGGACGACGCCGTGCTTGCTGATCGCCCACAGTTCCCCGGTGCGCATCAGCCCGGTCTGCACCTCATCGGCGATGTACAGGGCGCCGTGCGCCTCGCAGAGGCGCTTGACCCCGGCCAGGTAGCCGGGGGCGGGCAGCGGGAAACCGTAGGTCGCCGGGATCGTCTCCATGATCACCGCGGCGACGTCCTTGCCCCGCAGCGCGTGCTCCATGGCGGCCAGGTCGTTGAACGGGACGTGGCCGAACTCGTCCGGCCGGTCGGCGAGGAACAGCGTGGAGAATCGCTCGTCCCCCGTGGCGACCGCGAGCCCGGTGTGCCCGTGGTAGGCCTTGGCCACCGAGACGACCTTGCGCCGCTTGGTCGCGTGCCGGGCGGTCTTGAGCGCGATGTCGATCGCCTCGCCGCCGCCGCTGCCGAAGACCACCTTCGCGATCCCCGGCGGCCCGGTGCTCACCAGCGCCTCGGAGAGCGCGGTCCGGGCCAGCGAGGGGAAGTGGTGGTTGCCGATGTCGAAGTGCTGCATGGCGGCGGTGACGGCGGCCACCACCTCCGGGTTGCGGTGGCCCAGGTTGTAGGTGCCGCCGTTGAGGTGGGTGTCGATCAGGCGCTTGCCCTCGACGTCGTAGATGAAGTAGCCCTCACGCCGGTCGATGACCAGCGGAACGCCGGAGTCCACCCAGAACTGTGTCTTGGACGGGTTCCAGAACTCCTTGGACTTGGCGAGCATGTCGCCCTTGGAAGCGAAGGCGATGAGTTCCTCGGCCACCGTCACCTCCGCCCCTCCGCGCCTCCGGCGCAGCACCTCCGCCACGGGCCCAGCACCGCCGCACCATCGGGTCCCAGGGCGGCGGGGCCCCTGGCTCGGGAGGTCCAGGGGGCCGCCCCCCTTGGACAAGCACCGCGGCCCCGGCGAAGCCGCCTTGCGGCGAGCTTGCGCGGCCGCATCGGGCGAGCGGAGCCTGGCTGCCCGTTTGGTTCAACCAAATAAATACCGGAAGTGACCGATTAATGTCAACGGTCTATGTTAAGTCTATATATCCGGAACCAGAAGTCTTGTCATGGTTTCTACCAGGTGATACCGTCCGCGCTGTGACGTGTGCCACAACGCACATGCCCGACCAATAACCGCGCCGGGGCCCGCCCGGACCCCGCGCACCCCGCCGTGGGGAGGAAAGATGGCACAGTCGGACACCTCTGTCGGTGAGAGCGGCGGCAAGCCCGGCGCGGCCGCAGTCCCCGATAACTTCGACGTCTCCCAGCACAGCGACGTCGCCAAGCTTCGCAAGCACGCCGTGGGCCTGATGGGCGTGCTGTTCCTGACCGTCACCGGGTCCGCGCCGATCTCGGCCATGCTGTTCAACACGCCGATTGTCGTCGGCTACGGGAACGGCATCGGGGCCCCCGCGGCGTTCATCTTCGCGACGATCGTGCTGACGATCTTCTCGGTCGGCTACGTGGCCATGGCACGGAAGAAGACCACCGCGGGCGGTTTCTACTCCTACATCAGCCACGGCCTCGGCCGGGAGATCGGCATTGGCACCGGATTCGGGTCGCTGCTGGCCTACTCGGTGTTCGAGGCGTCGCTGTGCGGCGGCTTCGCCTACTTCCTCAACCTCAAGCTCGCGCAGTTCGGGGTCAACGTCGGCTGGCCCTGGCTCGCGCTCGGCATGGTGCTGATCATCTCGGTGCTGACCTACTTCGATGTCCGGCTGTCCAGCCGGATCCTCGGCATCGGCCTGATCTCCGAGATCGCTTTCCTGCTGATCTTCGACGTGGTCATGTTCGCGCACGGCCACATCCCGATCGCGGCGATCAACCCCATCAACGCGTTCAAGGCGCTGCCCGCCTCCCATGGCCTCGCCGCCGGCGCGATCGGCATCGGCCTGTTCTTCGCGTTCTGGTCCTGGGTCGGGTTCGAGATGGCGCCCAACTACGGCGAGGAGTCCCGCGATCCCAAGCGCAACGTGCCGCGCGCGCTGTATATCTCGGTGATCGGCCTGGGCATCTTCTACACGCTGACCAGCTGGGCACCTTTCGCCGGGTACTCGACCGTGCACACCGCCGCCGCGCAGGCGGTCAGCAACCCGGCGCAGTATTACCTCAGCCCGGCCAACGCCATCGGTGGCCGCTGGCTGGGCTCGATCCTGAGCTACCTGATCATCACCGGGTCGTTCGCGTGCGGGATGGCCTTCCACAACACCACCGCGCGGTACTTCTACTCGCTCGGCCGGGAGGGGCTGCTGCCCAACGCGCTCGGCCGCACGCACCCGAGGTGGAAGAGCCCGCACATCGCCTCGGTCACCCAGTCGGTCATCGCCGCGCTGATCGTCCTTGGCTTCGCGCTGTTCACCGGCACGAACGACCCCGCCAAGCAGGCCTACATCCAGCTCTATGGCCTGATGGCGGTGATGGGCGTCATCGTGATCTTGTCGGTGCAGGCGCTGGTCTCGCTGTCCATCCTGATCTACTTCCAGCGCCACCATGAGGACGAGGTGCACTGGTGGCGGACGATCATTGCCCCGGCGCTGGCGTTCATCTCCCAGGGCTTCGTGGTGTACCTGCTGTTCAGCAACATCCAGTTCCTCGGCAGCGGCTACGGGTATGCGAACTGGCTCGGCCCCATTGACCTGCTCGTCGTGCTCGTCGGCGTGGGCGCCGCGTTCTACTTCAAACGGCGCCGGCCGGACAAGTACGAACGGGCGGGCCGGCTGATCAACGAGGGCCTCTAGGACCGCCCGGCTCCCGCCCCGGTGCCGCCTGGCGGGGCGTTATCAGGGTTGGGAGGCTCCGGTCCCCGGCCGGAGGATGCCACCGGCCCGGTCCGTTCGGGCCGGTGGTACGCCCGGCGTGGCCAGCGCGATCCGGACGGTCACGGTCGTCCCCTCGCCCTCGGTGGATGCCACGCTGATGTCGCCCTCGTGGTTCGCCACGATCGTACGAGCGATGGACATGCCCAGGCCGGACCCGGGCACCGCCCCGGCGACCGCGTTCGACGCACGGAAGAACCGCTTGAACAGCGATGCCTGGTCCTTGGCGGGGATGCCGATCCCCGTGTCGGCGACCGTGAGGACCGCGGAACCGTTCTCGCCGGCCAGGGCGGTCCGGACGTGCCCGCCCTTCGGGGTGTACTTCACCGCGTTGGACAGCAGGTTGACCACCACCCGATCGAGCTGGTCGGCGTCCCCCTCCACGATCAGGCCACTTTGGGGGCAGGCCACCTCCAGGTCAAGCCCTCCGGCGGCCGCCGCGGGCCGGATCACATCCGCCGCGGCCGTGACCAGGCTGGCCAGGTCCACCGGGCTGCGCTGGGTGGTGAACCCGCCCATCTCGATCTTGGCGGTGGTGAGCATGTTCTCGATCAGCGTCATCAGCCTGCGCGCGTTCCGGTCCACCGCCTCCAGCATCCTGGCCTGCGTGGGCAGCAGGGCGCCCTCGTCTTCGTCGGCGAGTATCTCGACGTAGCCGATGATGCTGGTGAGCGGCGAGCGCAGGTCGTGCGAGGCGGACGCGAGGAAGCTGGTCTTCGCCGCGTCGAGCGACTTCAGCTCCGTGACCAGGTGCTCCTCCCCTTCGTACAGCCGCGCGTGCTCCAGGCCCCGCCCGATGTCGCGGGCCAGTGACTCGACCGCGGCGGTTTCCGCGTCCGTCCAGGGGCTGGCCAGGTCATAGCGCAGCAGGCCGAGCGCGCCGAGCAGTTCCCGGCCCGCGCCGAACGGGATCAGCAGCAGCGCCGCCCCGCCCAGCTCGAGCAGCCTGAGGCGGATCTGCTCCGGGATGTCCTGCGCATCCGGCCCGGCCAGGTCCTGGACCCGGTAGCTGGACCGCTCCCGGTAGATGCCGCGGAGCCAGCCGATCGCGTCGGGCGGCAGGTACCCGACCACGTCACCGTTCGCGGCACGGGCGTTCTCGCTGACGCCTTCCAGGGTGAGCTGGCCGTCCCTGACGATCCCGGCGTAGACCAGGTCCACCTGCAGGTGCTCGCGCACCGCGGCGACCGCTTCGGTGAGGATTTCCTGGCCGCGCAGGTGCTCGCGGATGCGGATCGCGGCCTGGCGCACCCCGGCGCTCAGCCGGGCCCGGTCGGCCTCCGCCGCCCGCATCCGGTCGCCCTCGTCCGCCAGGAAGTTGATGGACAGCGCCAGGTCCCGCAGGTCGGCCGGGCCGCCGGGAACCGCCCGTGCCTGCATGTCACCCCGCGCCCTGACATGCACCATGTCGGTGGTGGCGTGCAGCGGGCCACTGATCCAGCGCAGGAACACCGCCACCCCGATCACCGGGATCAGGAGCCCGAACACCAGGATGGCGCTCACCCAGCTCTGGCCGACGTCCAGGGTGCGGCTCCCGTCCGCGGCCAGCAGGTCACTGTCCCGGGCCAGGCGTGTCCGCAAGGCGCTGTCCTCCGCGGAGAACCGGTCGGACAGGGCCGAAGCGCGGGCGTAGAGCCCGTCAGCCCGGCGGCTGCCCAGCGCGGCCACCTGCGCCTGTTCGGCGGCCTGAAAGGCCAGTCCGGCAAGGCGTGCCTGCGCGGCCACCAGGCCGGCCGCATCGGCCCCCGCCATGCGCCCCAGCCGGTCCAGCGAGGCGTAGAACCGGATCTTCTCGGTGCGGTACTCGCCAAGCAGTCCCAGTTCGCCGGTGGCCTGGTAGGACCGCACAGCGCGCTGGGCGCTGAGGAACTCGACCACCATGGTGAGGTTGGTAAGCTGCGCCGCCTGGGCCGTGGTGTGCAGGTTGGTGAGGTCGGCGTGCTGCCGCGCACCGCCCACGAGGACGAACATGATCACGCCAGCGACGAGGGCCAACTGGGCGGCGACCAGCGCCCACGCGTAGAAGATGATGGATCGCGTCCGACTCACGTCACCGGCATCCCTCAGTGTTGTCACTGTAAGTAATCTATTTCTTACCCAGCGCACAGAACCTCAGCAGCCCTGCGGCGGCCGGAATCATTCCGCGTGTGGCATCCTGCGACCGTGAGGCTTCCCCGGTCCGCCGCCCGCCGCGGGCAGGCCGCCCTGGCCGCGTTGCTGGCCGGTGGGTGCGGCGCGGGCGCGGCTGCTGCGCCGGCTCAACCAGGCCGATTCCCCGCGGATCCGGATGGGCGTCTGGTAGCCCGGGCTCCACATTGCGGGCGCGGGAGTGATGAACTTGGGTTATGCCAACGAACACCTCCCAGCCGCAGGGCGTGCTGCACGTGACCGACAGCCGCACGGGGCGCGCCTATGAACTGCCTATCGTTGACGGCGCGATCCGGGCCCTCGACCTGCGCCAGATCAAAGTTTCCGACGACGACTTCGGCCTGCTCTCCTACGACCCAGCCTTCATGAACACGGCGAACTGCCGCAGCGCGATCACCTTCATCGACGGGGAGAAGGGCATCCTGCGCTACCGGGGCTACCCGATCGAGGAGCTTGCCGGGCAGGTCCCTTTTCTCGATGTGGCCTCGCTGCTGATCCACGGGGACCTGCCGGGGAAAGCGGAATCCGCCGCCTGGGCGGATGAGATCACCCAGCACACCTTCGTGCACGAGAACGTGAAGAAGTTCATCGACGGGTTCCACCACGACGCGCACCCCATGGGCATCCTGGTGAGCACGATCGCGGCGCTGTCCACCTTCTACCCGGGCGCAAAGGCGATCTTCGACTCCGAGAGGCGCCACGAGCAGATTGTCCGGCTGATCGCGAAGATGCCGACGCTGGCGGCGTTCGCCTACCGGCATGCGATGGGACTGCCGTACGCCTACCCCGACGACGAACTGCCCTACGCCGGCAACTTCCTGAACATGATGCGCCGGATGACCGAGCCCCGGTACCACCCGGATCCGGTCCTCAGCCACGCGCTCGACGTGCTGTTCACCCTGCACGCCGACCACGAGCAGAACTGCTCCACCAGCGCGATGCGGGTGGTCGGCAGCTCCCAGACCGACCCGTACTCGGCCGCCGCCGCGGCCACCGCGGCGCTCTACGGGCCGCTGCACGGCGGCGCGAACGAGTTGGTGCTGCGGATGCTCAACGACATCGGCTCGGTCGCCAGCATCCCGGCCTACATCGACCGGGTCAAGCGCGGCGAGATCCGGCTGATGGGGTTCGGCCACCGGGTCTACAAGAACTTCGACCCGCGGGCGACCATCATCAAGGCGATCGCCGACCAGGTCTTCGAGGTCACCGGCCGCAGCCGGCTGCTCGACATCGCGCTGGAACTCGAACGCATCGCGCTGGCCGACGACTACTTCGTGACCCACCGGCTGTACCCGAACGTGGACTTCTATTCGGGCATCATCTACCAGGCCATGGGCTTCCCGGTGGAGATGTTCCCCGTGCTGTTCGCGATCGGCCGCATGCCCGGCTGGCTGGCCCAGTGGGAGGAAGCAATCCTCGACCCCGAGCAGCGCATTTCCCGGCCCCGGCAGATCTACGTGGGCCCCGGGCCGCGTCACCTGCCCACGGAGGTGGCGGTGGCCTCCTGACCGGCGCCACTACCGGCGCTCGCGGACCCGTGCGGCCCGCGCGGTCCCGGAGTGCCCCGGTTCAGGCCGGGACGACGACGGTGCTGACGATCTTGTCGGCGATCGTCTGGCGCTTGGCGTCCCAGAGCGGGAACAGCCAGCCCACGTAGCAGATGAGCGAGTCCACGATGTGGCAGATGTCGCGGACGAACGCCATGCCGGCCCCGATCGGCTCGCCGGTGTTGTCGCTGACCAGCTTGAGGCCCAGCGCCCGCTTGCCCCACGACTGGCCGGTCCGGCCGGCCAATATCCACCGGTTGTAGATCTGCACGCCCAGCGCGATGAGGACGAACAGCAGGAGGACGACCGCATTACGGGTCGCGACGCCGATGACATATATGACGGCGACCGGGATCGCGTCGATGAGATAGGCGCCCACACGCTGGGCCCAGCTTGCGTACGTCACCGCTGGATTGGCGGGCGCCCCATATGGCTCGTAGGTCATTGCGAAGACCTTTCTGAAGAAGTGGACCGCGCCCCGTCTGGGGAGGGCGGGTTAGAGAAATCCGAATCTGTGCAGCTGAAAGAGCCAGCTCAGGCCGACCAGGACGGCCACGGCCCAGCGGGTGCGACGGCGCACCGCCTCCGGCCAGGGCCGCGGGCCCGGTGCCCGCCCCGCAGCCCTCGCCAGCAGCACCGGGACGGTGGCGGCGACCAGCGCCGCGACCGGGTAAACCAGCGGGTTGGCCGCCGCCGCGCTCCCCCACTCACCATGACTGATGGCCGCCGTCGCGGTGGTCATCCCGCAGAACGGGCAGGGCACCCCGGTGAGCGTGCGAAGCGGGCACGGCAGGCCCGGCCAGCCCGTGTGGGCCAGCACGGCCGGGTAGACGGCACCGAGCAGCCCCGTACCCGCGGCGAACATGGCGACGTGCTCGGGCACCGAGTAACCCCGCCGGAGTACTACCATGTGCCTTCCCGCCCGTGAGGACCGCCCGGCTGACGGGCGGTTGGTGCGCAATCGTACGGGCTGGGCACGCCGGGTGTGAGCGGGTTTCCCCCGCTTTCTCACGGTAGTTTCCCCCGCCGGTCCGCCCCGTCTTTCGTCTGTATCCCCCGTGTGACGCCGGGGCAAGCCGCCGTGGGCGTGGCCAGCGCCATCGCCTGCCACGCCCACGCCGTCTCAGGTGTCGTCGCGTCCTTCCGCGAGGTTGACGTGATAAGCGTCGCGCGGCCACTTACGGTAAATCAGCCGCGCGGGCCGCAGCGGCGCCTGATGGAAATTGAACGCGTTTGTGAACGAGTACGCCTGGGCGTCGCTCCGCCCGAGCGGCGTCAGCCCGAAATTGCACTCGGTGAAGCCGAGGATCCCGGCGAACGTCGTCGCGGTCGTATCCGTGAAACCGGGCTTGGCGAACGGGCTGACGATCACCAGTGGGCTGCGTGGTCCCTGCGCGGTCCCGTCCGGGTTGACCCCGGCCGCACCTGGTCGTAGAAGCAGCCACGCGATCACACGCATCCGGGCCGAGAACCATCTGCCGCGAGCTGCCACTAAAGCCTCCTGTCTGTGCTGGCATGTCACGCGCGGCCGCGCTCACGCGCCTGCCAAGACCGTGGACAGGATTGCCACCGAGCCGGGCCGCCCCCGAGCAATCAAAACCCCTTTAGCCATGCGATACGAGGGCCAACCGCCCTAAACGTTGATGAATCTTTACATGGAAGTGCCTGAAGATTATCTGCGCCGCGTATGTGCCTATATATTCCCTTTGCCGCAAGAGGGGCGCAGGTGCACGACGAGGCCTGGCCAGGTGCCGCGACGGCACCCCGGCGCAAGCGCCCTCGCCGGGCCGGCCCGGATGAGCCGCGCGCCGGGCACCCTTGGCCGCCGCGCTCCCGGGTGGCCGCTCGCCCTTGGTGGCCGTTCACCCTGCGTGGCAACTCGCCATCATGGCCGCGTGGCCACCGCCCGGCCGACGTTGCCGGGCGGTAGGGATTGATGCCGTTCTGTGATGGGCCAGAAAGCGTCGGTAACAATACTTTCCGCCCTCAGCAAAGCCGACACCACAGACATATCTCGGAATGTCCTGCATGCGAGTGTTCACCGCAGTAGGCTGCCGCCCGATCAGCTGTAAAGAAGGGAGGCGCGCATAGCCGACTGAGCTGGCAGCTGCCAAGCGCGGCAGCCGTCAACCGCTGACGGCGCTCCCGTGCCGGGCAGCACTTCTAGCCCTGGAGATGCAGTGAAACCCCGCAACTTCCGCTTTGCAGCATTGCTCGCGATCTGTTTTGCGCTCGTCCTGCCCGCCGCCGCGGCCAGCGCCAGGCCGACGCCCGCTGCGCAGCCCGGCACCGCAGGTGTGACCGGCGGCGCGCTCTTCGGCGGCACATACCCGCTGGTGGCCGAGCAGAGCAACCTCGGCCGCAAGCTCGCTATCGTCCGGCTCTACTACATGATCGGCCAGAACTTCACCACGCCGCACATCAAGCAACTGATGTCGCAGGGCACGACGGTGCTGGCCAGCCTGGATGTGCCCCATGGCCGCGGGATCACCTACGCCTCGATCGCGGCCGGGCACCAGGACACGCAGATCCGCGCCTGGCTGACCCAGGCGGAGCAGAACGCCGTCACCTATCACATCCCTGCGGTGTACGTCGCCTTCGAGCACGAGGCGAACGACTCCGCGAACAATGTCAACGGCACCCCCGCTCAGTTCGTCCAGGCCTGGGACCACATCCACGCCCTCGCCGCCAGAGCGCACCTCAACGTCGCCAGTGGTGGCCGGCTGCGCTGGGCGATGATCCTCGAGCACTATGCCTACTTCCTGCCCGGCCAGCGGCCGAAGTGGTCGCTGCGGCTCGGGCTGGCCTCGCAATACTGGCCCGGCACGTCCAACGTGGACGTGGTCGCCGCCGACGGCTATAACCGGGGCGGCTGCCGCACCCACAAGGGCTCCCTGCCCAGCCAGCCCTCGGTCACGCCTGGCTCGATCTTCAACCCGGTGCTCACGTTCGCACAGCAGCACGGCAAGCCGGTGTTCCTGGCCGAATGGGCCAGCGCCTACTACTCGGGCGCGCCCGCCTGGCAGGCAAATTACATCGGCCAGATGAAGGCCTATGTGCTCGCCAACCCGAGGATCGTGGCGGCGATGTACTGGGACAGCCACGGGTTCTTCGGCTGCAGCTTCGCCGTCAACGGGCATCCCCTGTCGGTGACCGCCCTCGCCGCCATGGGCAAGGTGGTGACCGGGCACATCGGATAAGCGTCGAGCCGGGCTGACGGCAGGCTCTCAGGGCCCCTCCCGATTCCCCGGGAGGGGCCCTGCCTTTTCCGCGAGCTCTTCCCCGGCAGCGCGGGCCGGGCCGTATCGCACCCTGGGCCGGGTGCGCGGCCATCCCGCGTCGTGCTTGGGCGCGCGATCCGGTCGAGACCGCTGCCGGTGCCTTGTGCTCAGGCCTTGACGCAGGTGTAGGCGCCGTAGATCGAGCCGCCGAATTCGGCGGTCACGATGGTGAACCCGGTGGCGGCGAGCATCGGTTCCAGCAGCCAGCGGAACGTGCTGAACTCGGTGCGGAGGTGCGCGGCGAAGTCGTCGCGGGTATACCCGCGCTCCGGGTCCGCCACCGCGCCCTCGAGCCAGCCGTCGAGAACGGCTCCGGCCTCGGCGGGCCGGAAGTCGAAGATCAGGTCGTGCAGCCGGAGCACCCCGCCCGGCCGCAGCAGGCTCGCGATCCGATGTAGCGCGATGGCCTTCCAGAAGTCCGGCAACTGGTGCAGGGCGTTGCGGGTGAACACCGCGTCCGCGGGCGCGCCTGTGTGCTCGTAGCTGAGGAAACCGCCCAGCACACACTCGACGTTCACCAGCCCGGCGGCCGCCACGCGGTCCCGCAGCAGCGTCATCATCGCGGGAGAGATGTCGACGGCCACCACGCGGCCCACGTGCGGCGCGGCGGCCAGGGCGAACCGCCCGGTGCCCGCGCCCAGGTCCACCAGGGTTGCGGTCGCGCCGATACCGTGCTCCCGCAGCACGGCCAGGTCCTCGGCGGGGTCCGGGTACCCCTGTTTGCGGTCGAACCCGGCGACGAAGGCCGGGTCGAGATGCTCTTGGCCGGCGTGCGTGAACTCGTCAAGCATCCAGTCCGTGGTCATGGCGGGCGGTGCCTCCTCGTTTGCCTGCGGGCCGCGGTCACCATCCTGCGCGAGCCCGCGGCCGATCGCCGGCGCAGCGGTGTCATTCGTCCGGGCACGGAACGCGTCATTCCTATGCGGTGAACGGCCTGACGCCGCGCCACTACCGTGCGGGCCTGCCCGGCCAGCTCTATTCGCCCTTTGTGTCCGGCGGCACGCCGGGCACCGAGGTCACTTCCCCGTACAAGCACGGGTTCATCGAGATCAACGGCACCGGCCTGACCGCCACCCAGGCGACCAAGCTGCTGGAAGTAGCCGTCGGGCGCGCCCCGCGGTTCGCACCGACCGACACCCTGTACGGCGCCAGCCAGCCCTGACCTGGCACCGCCTGCACCGAACTCGTCAAGGAGGGCCCGATGGGCTGTTCAACCGGAACAAGGCAGCGCCCGCAGGCCCCGCCCCGCTGCTCCAGATACCCGACGAACTGGAGCACGGCGCGCGCCTGGAGTACGGCAGCGCCAACTTCGCCACCGCGGCGGAGCTGTACAGCAGGGCCGTCGACAAACTGCACACGATGTATGTGGTCGGCGGCTGCAAGTACCGGCAGCCCTCGCTGGCAGACGCGGCCATTACCGAAGGCATCGTGTCCGCGGTAGGGGCCCCGCTGGCCATGGATCCGGGTGCACCGGTCCGGCCGCCGGCGCAGCAGTCCATCGGTTATCTCAGTGAGATCGTGGAACTGCCCCAGGCCAGGCCGGTGGCGCATCTCTACGAGACCGCGATCGGCAAGCTTTCGGATGCCATTTCCTGACGGGCCGATTGGCTCCGCCAGGCCTGGCGAGTGGCCGCACGCAGCGCGCGAGCGGGCGTCGCGCCGGGCGGCCGGGGCGGCCTGAGCGGACAGCTCGGCGGCCCCTTCTTGATCGGACGGGCCGCCGAGCTGGAGCCCGCCTCCCGGAATCGAAGCGATGGCCCGCGCATGACGAACGTCCCTCGGGCGAGCCGGTTACGCGCCCGGCGAGCGGGTGAGCCCGCCCAGATCCTGGCTGCGGCCGGGGGCAAGACCCCGTCTTCAGCCGCAGTAGTGGCCCTTCTCGATGTCCTCGATGAGCCCCGGCTGGACCGGATGCCACGCGAATCGCTCGCGTGTCAGCGCGCTGGATGCCGGCTGGTCGACCGCGAGGATCCATCCGAGGAAGCCGAAGTCCTCGGGCGGGAAGGAAGCCACCGGCAGCTTCAGGTGCCGGCCGATGGCCCCGGCGATGTCGCGGACCGGCACACCCTCGTCGCCGACCGCGTGCAGCACGGATCCCGCCGGTGCCTGCTCCACCGCCAGACGGAACAGGTGCGCGGCGTCCAGCACGTGCACCGCGGGCCAGCGGCTGGACCCGTCGCCGGCGTAGCCGGAGGCGCGCCTGTCGCGCGCGAAGCCAATAAGCCGGGGGATGAAGCCGTGGCGATCGCCTTCGCCGTGCACCGATCGGGGCAGCCGCACGACGGACGAGCGGACTCCGACGCGAGCTGACCAAGCTCGCGTCGTTCGCCGCCGCGATGGCAGGCGCGCTGCGCGGCCGCGGAGTCCCGGAGCCGGCGGCGAACCTGGCCGCGGAGGCGGGGATCGCCGTCTTCAAGATCGCATTTGCGCGCTGGATCAGCGAGCCAGGTCAGCCGGACCTGCCGGGGCTCTTGCGGGAGTCCATGGCGGAACTGAGGGACGTTCTCGCGGACCGTGCCCCCGTGTGACCGTGGCCTTGCGCAGGCGGCGGACCTGGCCGTTGCCGGCTGGTTCTGGGCCTGCCGTGTTCCGGCCCGGGCGAAACGGTCGTGACGGTAACATTGCTACCGTCTTACCCGTCCGTAGCAGGCCTATCACCATTCGGCGCCGGCGCCGCAAACGCGGGCCGGGTCCCGAGTGGACACGGCCCGGCGGCCAGGGCGGGTGCCGGTTGGCCAGGGACGGTGAGGTGCCAGGTAACCGCATTTACCTGCACATAGGCGAGCCGAAGACGGGCACGTCGTTTTTGCAGGATGCCTTGTGGGGCAACCGCGCCCAGCTCGGGGCCCAGGGGATCGTGCTGCCGGGCTACAGCTCTGGTGGCCATGCCCGCGCGAGCCAGGATCTCCGGGAGGTTCAGCGCCAGGCGGGGGATCCGGCCGATCCGTGGACCGGCGAGTGGGACGTCCTGACCGGCCAGGCACTCCGCGCCAGGGACGCGGCTGTGATTTCGAACGAACTGCTGGCAGCCTGCAACGCCCGTCAGGCCGATCGCGCCGTGCGGTCGCTGCTGCAGGCCGAGGTGCACATTGTTGCGACCGTCCGTGACTTCGGAACGCTGCTGCCCGCCGAATGGCAGGAGGCCGTCAGGTGCCGAGGCACCGTCCCGTGGGAACAGTGGCTCGCGGACGTCATGGCCGCCGCGCTGAACCCTGACCGGCGCCGCCGGTCGTGGTTCTGGACGGTGCATGACACGCTGGCGGTTCTCGGCTTCTGGTCACGGCACATCCCATCAGACCACGTGCATGTGATCACCGTGCCGCAGCGGGGCGGGACCGACGAGCTCTGGCTGCGATTCGCGTCCGTTCTGGGCATCGACTCCGGCCCGATCGACCTCCCCCAGCGCCGCGCGAATCCCTCGCTCGGCCCCGCCGAAGCCGAGTTCCTGCGCCGGCTGAACGAGGCGCTGCCGGACCAGATGCCGCGATGGTTCTACACCTGGAACATCAAGCGAATCCTCGCGAACGACGTGCTGAGCGCCCGACCACCTGAGGCACGCCTGTCCCTACCTCCCGGCCAGCAGGCCTGGGCCTGCGAACAAGCGGAAGTCCTCGCGGCAGGCCTGCGCGACTCGAAGTACCACATCGTCGGTGACCTGGGCGAACTGCTTCCGCAGCCGGCGACCGAACGCTATGTCTCACCATCCGGCCTGCCGGCCGAGCAGTTGCTGGATACCGCCCTGCTCGCCGCGGCAGCATTGGCGCACCGCCAATACCGCGGAGACATCGTCACCAGCGGCAGCGACCTCACCGTCGGCATGGGCCCTGCGGCCGGAAGGCCTGTCATTCGCCGGCTGGGATGGGCCGTCGTGAGACGGCTCCGGATGAAGCGGGCAATCTACGGGGCCAGCCACCGGCCAGCCGTGCGGAACCTGCGCATCCTCGTCTGGCGCATCCTGACCCGTCCCTGAAGCCGCCGCGCCTTACCCAGCGTGCCTTGGGCAAGATGGCGAACGGCACGCCTTGGCCGACGAAGCCCAGCGTTTGCGCGTGCTCAACCACTGGCCACTGGACCAGGAGGTTCTAATAGTGAAGTTCGGTTTAGAGCGCGGAGAAGAACCGAGCGAAGCCAAAGCGCTTCGGCTGAATCCAAGGGAGAAGCCTCAGCCTCCACTCTCGCCGTATGCTCGCCATTGGCTTAGCGAGTCCCCGTGTTTGCTAAAGCATGCGATAGACGAGGTAGAATCGCCGATAATATGTCTGAGACTGCCTATAGATTGGAGGGCGACGCTTATTGCTCTCCTTTCCCTGTCTGATCCTGGTTCTTTAGATCTAAGAAATTGCTCGATTCGCTGCCAGCCGAAAGTAGCCTCGGCGGTATCGTTCATAAACCAAACGTCAGTCGCCCATAGAGTCCCGGAGCGTTGGTATAGTGATAAATCAAATTTGACGCCAAAACCCACTCCTAAATTTGCAGCGGTCGTTTCTGACAGCATCGCTCAGCACAGCGAGGACATACGACCTTGACGGTACTCTTTCGCGGCGACACGATTGCCGCCGAGGCCGCTGCCGCGGACATCTTCGCCAAGACGGTGAATGCCATATAGCGCCCCGTGCCACCACGGCACTCGGCCTGTTAGCAAACCCGCTAGCTCAGAAGCCCTTTCCAAGATCGGAAGGGGCTTCTGAGCTGGGAGCCGCCTATCGGAATCGAACCGATGACCTACGCATTACGAGGGTGTCACGATGCGTTGGTCGGGGGGTCAAGGCTTGCGCTAGCTTCATGTTCACAGGTTGCTGCCGGTGGCGGTCGTTGGCTGTTGATGGCAGTTCGGGGGCATCTCGGGGGCACGCTCGCAGACGCTGACCCGCCCGCGGAACTCCGGTGTGACCGCCCGCACCGCCCGCTCACCGTATGTGCGCCCGAATCCCTGACTGCCGGTCAGGGTCAGCAGGCCCGCTGTTGCCTCCGTTCGTGCCCGCTACGTGCCGTAGCCTCTGAACGTAAGGGCACCGACCGTAAGAATGGGGGGCCTGGCCATGACGGACATCGATCCTCGGGCGGATATCGGACTCAGTTACCACGACGCTAACTTGTTCGTCATGATCCCATTGGCGGGCCAGGTCAACGAGATGTGGTGCAAGCGCTACGAGGCGCTGGCCCAGGCCAAGGACGTGCAAGCGATGGTACGTGGAAAGCCAGATGGCGTCGCCCACCTCTTTGTCACCATACCGGTCAAGGCCCGCGGCAGTGAGGTCGAGGCCATACTGAATACCGCCCGCGCGCTGATAGCCGAGGCTGATGCGGTTGATCTGGCACCGGCTTCGTCGGACTCGCCGGAGGCGGTTGTACGCCGATGGTGGGCTGGCCAGCGGACCTAACGACCTCTAGCTTGCGCTGGTCCGGATGTTCATGAATGACCAGCTTGGAAGGTGTACCGCGCATGGCTGTCGTAGGCGCTGGCCTGCGGGTTCGGGTACCCGGTGCTGACCGGGACTGACCCCGGATCACCCTGGCTAATGGCACGCCAATGGCACGATGATCTTTGACTGCATGCGGTCAGGCCAGGACCACTCGGCGCCTCCTGCGCGCACCTGCCCGGCTGATCATCCCGTCTGCCGTCGACCCGCCCGTCAGGGGTGCGGGCCAGGTGCCGATGGTCAAGGTGGAGCACCCCACCGGCTGAACGACCTTGACCATCGGCACCTGGTCTGCTCGGCTCGCCCCGGGTCGTCGGCGGACGGGATGATCAGTTACCACCACAGCCATCCATCCATCGTCGCCTGCGTGGTTATGGCGATCATCCCGGAGCCGGAGCGCCCCCGCCGGAGGCATCTGTTCCGTAGATCAGTGCGGCATGTCCGGCCAGTGTGGCATGTCCGGCCAGTGCGGCATGTCCGGCCAGTGCGGCATGTCCGGCCAGTGCGGCAGAATCTGCAGCCGCAGGTCAGGGTCTACCAGGTGTCCGAGACGGGCAGCTGAGTCCGGTGCGGTCCCGTCAGTGTGTGAGACGACTGTGAGAGGCCTACCACGGCGGACGCAGGAGGATGCCGCAGTTCGTCTCCAGGTCGTAATGCGCCTCGGCCCAGTCATCCCTGCAAGCAGCCGCAACTATGCCGGTTTTCCTACCTTCCCAAGCGTGCTCTGGTGCACGATTCAGCCGTGAGGACGACGTTCAACAGAGACTTCTACACGACGATCGCCACGGTCATACCTGTTCTGTACCTTGCCCTGACCGTGCAAGGACAGCTATATGGCAACATGCTCAGGCGAGCCTGGAGGGGCCTGCTGCGGAAAGAGCGGGATTGGGGGTGGTCCCTGCGACTGCTGCGCCTGGCCATATCCGTCGGGCTGATCGTCGCGGCTGTCGCGATACTGGCCGCCGGGCTTGGCGGCGAGATACTCGCCATCCTCGTGCTGTACAACGCGTCCAGCGCGTTGGCCGGACCATGGGTTCTGCTGTCCGTCATCGTCCTGATCGTGGCCGCTGCCGTAGGGCCCTTCTGGGCTTTTCTCCGCCTGCCGTTGGTTCACATGCTGCTGTGGACGCCCACCAAGTGGCTTGAGGGCGAGAGTCCCACCGACACCGAGCGGTTGTCTGGTGACGATCATCCTGATGGCGGGTGACCCATAGCGTTCGACGCGCTCGGCGGTTTGCGCAGGCTACTTCCTCAGCGCAGCGAGGAACTGGCCGCGCGCTGGCTCTGGCGAGTGCTCGGCTTGAGCCACCGACCTCTTCCCTTATCAGGGATCATCGGTCGCGCCCGCTACGTGCCGCGATCCAGGTCGGCGGGCCTGTCGGTTTGTCCGCGAGTGACCGTGACGATCCCTGGATGCCCACCCGATCGGGCACGTAGCGGGCACGACCCTGTGATCCGTAGTACTGGGCAGGTCGGCCAGCGTGCCTCATCTGAGCTGGTCAGACGCAACAGCCTTGATCGCGAGGGTGTCACTTATCCCGCGTATGTCCCTCATCTAGAGGCCTGCAGCCCCCAGCCGATCTGGCAAGCACCGCTTATTTCAGGCAGGGTGCGATCACCGAGACGGTGTCAACGCCACTCACGTAGGCGGTGCCGGTCTTCGGATCGGCGGCGACCCCGAACGCTGTGCCCACCGGGATGGTGGCCGCTACGGTGTTGGTCCGCCCATTGACCACCGAGACGGTGCCTCCTGTGCCAGCGCCTTCGTTGGCTACATAGACCGCCCGGGTCTTCGGGTTTACGGCGATCTGCTGCGGAAGCGCTCCCACTGGGACTGCGGCCACTATTGCGTTGGTCCGCCCGCTGATCACTGACAACGTGCCTTGGCCATTGATGCCAGTATCCGCATAAGCGGTGTCGGTCTTCGGGTTAACCGCGACGCCGACCGGCCCTAGGCCCATGGGGATGGTGGCCACCACCATGTTGGTCCGCCCGTCGATCACCGACACCGTGTCACCGCCGCTGTTGGCCACGTAGATGGTGTTGGTCTTCGGGTCCGCCGCGACCCCGAACGGGGCGCCGCCCACCGGGATGGTGGCCTCTACAGTGTTGGTCCGCCCGCTGATCACCAACACGACGTCGGCGAGAAAGCTGGTCACGTAGACGGTGTTGGTCTTCGGGTTCACCGCGATCCCGGCCAGGTCGCCGAACGGGGATCCGCCTGCTGAGATGTCGGCCGCTACGGTGTTGGTCCGCCCGTTGATCACCGCTACGCTGCCGCTGGCAATGTTGCCATGGGTCGCGTAGATGGTATCGGTCTTCGGGTTCACTGCCACCGCGAACGGGGCTCCGCCCAGGTGGATGGTGGCCGCTACGGTGTTGGTCCGCCCGTCGATCACCGACACGTTGCCACCGTTGGCCACGTAGGCGGTGTCGGTCTTCGGGTTCACTGCGATCCCGAATGCAACCCCGCCCAGGGGGATGGTGGCGGCGACGTGAAGGCAGTGATTGCCCGGAGGGGCCGCGCCCGCCCCGGCAGACACCGACGGTGTTGCGCCCATGGCCTGGGCGGCCGCAGGAGCGAGCCCGGCAAGGGCCACGCTGACCACGATCACGCCGCGGTGGGTGAATCGCATGGTGACCTCTCCCTCTCCCAGATCGTGCCAGCCGGGGATGCCCCGCCAGCTCGGCCGTATCCTGCCCCAGATACCGGTGCAAAAGCCGCAACGAGCCTACGCTCTGGCCCCCTCACCGCGACAAGGCATCCGCTGCATGAATGCCGCCACACCCGCCCTGCTGGTCTGGTCCGTCGTTGACGCGGTGGCCGCGAGCGGGACAATCGGAGCCGAGAATGACGGGCCGCGCGCCACCGGCTGCGCCCTGTTGAGCTGTTCTGATCTGCGGATGCCGCGGGTGTGTGGCCCGGCGTGCGACGGGCGGGCCTCCTCAAGGCTGAGCCCGGCGCTGACGCCGGGCCTGCGGCGCCGCAGGCGCCGCCTTGTCTGGGACGCCTGCGATGTGGCTGCATGGCTGGAAGCGCAGCGCGAGACTCCGAAGGTGGCGTGATGGGTGTTCAGCGCTACACGCTCTTGTCCGGCGCGGTGCGGTTCCGGGCGCGTGTGAAATCACATGGGCGGGAGATCGCTACCCGCGTTTTCGCGCGCAAGGCTGATGCAGTTGCCTGGGAGCAGGATCAGCGGCGGCGGCTTCGCCTCGGTGAGTGGGTTGATCCTCACCGTGGCCAGGTTCCGCTGTCGAGTGTCGCGGCGGATTGGTGGAGTTCGCGCAGCTTGGTCAAGCGCCGGACCCGCGAGAGCGACGAGTCGAATTGGCGTACCTACGTGCGGCCTCGTTTCGGCAATTGGCCAGTTGCCTCGATCACGGGTGCGGAGGTATCTGCCTGGGTGGGTGGCCTGGTTGCTAGCGGCTTGGCTCCTTCGACCGCGACCCGCGCTCTGGCTACACTGCGCTCCATCCTTGCCTTCGCTGTTGCAGATGGCCGGGTCCAGCACAACGTGGCGGCATCTGTCCGTAGGCCGACCAGCGGCCGAGCTAGGCGGGAAGGCCAGGCGCTCACGCTGGACGAACTGCACGCGCTAACGGCGGCATGTGCGGGTCCGTACCGTGATGTTGTGCCAGTTCTGGCCCTGGCTGGACTGCGCTGGGGAGAGCTGGCTGGGCTCAAAGTTGGCGATCGAGTATCCGTGCCTGGCCCGGGGCTGCGAGTGAGTCGTGCGGTGCTGGCGAGTGACGGCGGCGGCGAGCTGTACGTGGACAGGCTCAAGAACAACCGCGCTCGGACGGTGCCGCTGGTGAATGAACTGGTGCCGATTGTGGACCGGTGGAGCGCGGGCAAGCGACCGGATGCCTGGCTGTTCAATGCGCCACGCGGCGGCCCGTTGCGTGAGTCGAACTGGAAGCGGTCGGTTGGCTGGGTCGCTGCCAAAGCGGCAACCGGTGTCCCAGCCGTGCGCGTTCATGATCTGCGCCATACGGCAGCATCGCTGTGGTTGGCCGCAGGGGCAGACCCGAAGGTGGTCCAGCGCGTGTTGGGGCACGCCACCGCCACGATGACGATGGATCTCTACGGCAACTCTCAGGAATTGCATCAGACGGGCGAGAAACTGCAGGTCGCCTGATGAGCTGGCTATCGGAGTAGGTCACGTATTCCGGAAGATTGCGCCTTTGACCTGTATCGCTTGCTAAGCGGTCCCATCG
>Ga0207646_10000051_pt1 | contig 170502 bp, 121 predicted proteins | sample KBSK5502metaG_FD_184343 | JGI IMG/M metagenome (GOLD analysis project Ga0207646, IMG submission 184343) | Corn, switchgrass and miscanthus rhizosphere microbial communities from Kellogg Biological Station, Michigan, USA - KBS K5-50-2 metaG... | ecosystem: Host-associated > Plants > Roots >...
TTTTGGACGAGCTCGCCGAGTTCAGTCCTGCAGTGCAGTTTGGCAATGGGCTGCTTTCCACGACCGCTACAAGACGTGCGAACAGCCCTGTCGAGGCATACGACTACATCTATGAGGCTTTGAACCCGCTGACTGGCAAGCTCGAAATTGAGCTTGTCGAAATCAAGACGACTGAGCGGCAGGATCGCGACCTCGAGGTCTCGAATTTACCCGAACTAGTCGGCCTTGCCGAGATTGCTGATATTGCCGGCACTACGCGACAGCGAGTGTTCCAGATGACGGCGAACCGCGGCTTCCCGTTTCCCGTAATGGAACTCCGCTCCGGACGACTCTGGAACAAGGCAGCAGTTCAGGGTTATCTCGAAAACCGACGGCCCGGAATGCCGCGACTGCCAGGAATCGTCGCAAGAGCGTCTGCTGAGCAAAATCACCGGCGCGTTCAGCGGGCTGCTAGTCGCGCACGTTAGGGATGCTGATTCAAGCGGCAATTCGAGGACTCGCATCAAGTAGGACTGCATGTCCCTACTAGGCCACTCCTGCGGGGGACTCGATGGGAGCTGAAATGGGTGCGCCGGCAGGGGCACTCCCTGTTCCAAGGAGTGATTGCCCACATAATCGCGCTGGCGCCCGCTAACCTGCTCCCCGACCAGTTGCGGCTTACGCCGCGCAATCGATGGCAACGACCTTTGACCCGGAGGCGTAGGTGAGCGCTGAAATCGCGAATGGCAAAAGAAGAGCGCTAGCCGCGCCCAAAGTTGCTTATAGCACGCGATTTGGTCGAATGATCTTGGGCGACGCAGATGCCGCCCTCCGTTCGCCGACTGTTCGACGACTCAAGGGCAAGATCCAGCTGGTACTCACTTCTCCGCCGTTTCCCCTGAATCGAAAAAAGGCGTATGGAAATCTGACCGGCGACGACTACCTGTCTTGGCTTGCTGAGTATGCGCCACGGCTGGGTGACCTTATCGCCGATGACGGGTCGATCGTTCTGGAAATTGGCAATTCATGGGACCGCGGCCGGCCAACAATGTCGACCCTTGGTCTGCGAGCACTATTAGCCTTTCTTAATCGCGGCGGCCTGCATCTTTGCCAACAGTTCATCTCTTATAACCCCGCACGCCTCCCCAGTCCGGTCCAGTGGGTAAATATCGAACGGGCTCGCGTTAAGGACTCCTTCACCCATGTCTGGTGGATGTCAAAGTGCGCACGGCCCAAAGCAAACAACCGTCACGTAGTCGTTCCTTACAGCGACAGGATGCTGAAGCTCATTGAACGCCAGCACTACAACTCGGGTAAGCGTCCATCCGAACACGGCATCGGCGAAACGTCATTTCTCACCGACAACGGCGGTGCAATCCCATCCAATGTGTTGACGTTCAGCAACACCAGCTCCTCCGACCAGTATTTGAAATATTGCCGCGAGCGTCGCATCAACCTGCATCCGGCCAGAATGCCGGCAGGGCTTGCCGACTTCTTCATCCGGTTCCTCACCGATTCCAAGGACTACGTCTTAGATCCCTTTGCCGGCAGCAACACAACAGGCAGTACGGCAGAGCGCCTCTCGCGAAGATGGATCGCTATCGAAGCGAACAAGGAATATGTCCGCGGATCGCGAGGGCGATTTGCGTCGCAGTCAATACGCAATGGCAAGAACTAGCCAGGGGCCGGACCTCTCGCTCGCGAAGCTGCGCTCGCTGGTTGACTGGAGGGCGAGGGGCTATGAGGCAGACGCCTCCGCGCCCTATTGGTTATCCAGCCTAAGCGAGATCGCCGCTGGTGCAGTAGGTCCCTTGGCAATTCTGGGTCCGAGTGGGTTGAGCGTGAGGCAGAGCGATGGTCGCCCGGTTCGCCCGTCGTTCGACCCTGCGGCTATTTACCTGGTTGGTCTGGCCGAGCGCGTTACGCGGTCCAGCCTGACGACAGCAGTCGCAATTCCGCCTGACGCGCGACATCTTCCATTGATCATCGCCGCGGCGATGGTCCTAGGCCAGACCGTGGCCGGTCCCAGCGGATCGGACGAGAGTCGGCGCCGAACGCTCTTGGTCAGTCCCGATCTGGATCTCCGCAGCCGCTACTCGATGCTTGCTGTCGACAAAGTCAGCCTTGACGCGGCGCACACCGGTAGCAGGATGCGACCCGACGGCTCTGTAGTACGTCTCCATGGAGATGAACGCGTCCCATCTGGAGGCGTGTGTTTCTACTTACCAAGGCTCGGCCTACCGAACCGAATTTCATTTCGACCAGAACTAATCATCTTGGATTTGCGATATGGCAGACTCTCGCGCCGGGCGCAGGAGATGGGGAAGTGGGCCAAGTCAATAGGTGGCAGATGCGGAATCCTCGCTCTATACAGCCTCGGCGATTTTGAGACTCAAACGGCATTGAGCAAAGCGGGATACTTGCAATTCATCTTCGATCATCGCGCTATCGCTGCTTGCGATCGCGAGACCAAGCCTTCACCGAATAGCGCCTCAGATCTTCAAATCGATTGGGATCTTAAAGAGGCTCCGACATTTCTACGACGAACTCACGATATCGTCGAGATTCCGATGCCGGATCCAATGCGAACGCGATTCCAGCAATTGCGATCGCTAATCGACGAACATTCAGGTCTCGATACCCCGGACTTGCGTCGCGCACGATGGCTGCTCTCTACCCTGCGCCAGCTGCCTGTTCCCATGGCCTGGTACGAGCAAGCAGCTCGCAATGAAGGACGCTCCACGATTCATCGCATGATCGATCATCTCGGAGCCCAGGCGTCTCGTGGCGGCGAAAGCCTGGGACCTGTGATTCAAAGCATGCGGATGCAGTTTGATGACCTCTACAACGACATTGCAAACTACAATCCGCGCGCCTTGCCGTTGTATGGCGAGCTTGTGCGAAAAGCCTCCGCTTCTACCGAGGGTCGCCAGGTGCTCTTACTTCAAGACTCTGTAATGCAGCACGCGTTTGAGCAATGGATGACTCTCGAACAGTCCAGCAACCAGCCTGTCCCTCCCAATGTTTCCGTAACCAACTGCGCAGCGAGTGAGTACTTAAGCGGTCTTGTCCCGACCGGGGTTCTAATAAACGGACCGCTCAAGGCACGCTACAGATGGCTTCTCGGTTCACCGCTGGCCCCAGAGGTTACTTTTGCCTGCTATCGCGAAGAGATAGGCACAATCGAGGCTCATCTCGCCAACTTCTACGATGTGAGCACTCCATCCCATAACTGCGAGACACGTAACACATTTATGGCGAGACTTCGGGGGGTTCCGGCACCCAAGATGAGCGGTACCGAGCCCGCGACACCTGACCTCATCTTGCTCCGACCCACTAAAAGCAAGGATGTACCGGTCGAACCAAGCAAGGAGCGCATGCGCACAGTTCCTGGTGGACTAGGGGGCCTGGGCGATTTCTTCAAGCAACTTAAAGAGGAAGAGCAGAGACCAACACCACCCCCAGCGACGCCGTGGGACGACGATTCGGAGGACGACGACACGGCACTGGAGGACTTGGGCGATGCGCCAATCGCAGCGTCCCCTGATGACGTCGAGTGCTTGCCAGTAAGGGTGAATGCCCGCTGGCTGGGAGCTTGTCGCCTCTTCTTGGCCACCGATGCGCCCGTCGAGTTCATTCGGCCGCCCAAGGCCGATCTGATCAAGAAGCTGTTCCCCGTTGAATTGGAACCTGGCGACGTCTTGCTCCGGGTTGAGGACGGTAAGCGCGCGGGCCTCTTTGACCGAATCGTTGAACTGGCGGAACATCAGGCTCGTTATTCACATTTGGCTGCATTCAGAACCCGTTGGCGCGCTGCTTGCCGGCAACTGGCTGAGCGCTACTCCGACGGTCAGAACGTGGACTATGCCGCGCTATTGAAGGATCTCCGGGCCAATGGCGCCCCGATCACCTCTGAGCTCGCTGTTCGATGGTGGATCAGAGAGCTAGTCATCGGTCCAGAGAAGGCAACGTCTATTGCCGCTGTAGGCAAGCTTCTAGCGGACCCAGCGCTTGTGGATCAAACACGCGCCTTCGACTCCGCGTTTCGGCAGATTCGCGGACTGCGCCAAGGTCTCGGCAGGCGGTTGAGTACCGCGATCAGACGATCCTTTCGTCACTTGGAGTTCGCAGGAGCAGGCGAGTCGTCAGATATCCTCGAAGACCAACTTGGGCTACCTGTTGATGAATTGGTCGAAAGCTTGGAGTTGGCAGAAGTCTTAGAGGTCGGCCAGGCGCAGCTCGTTCCAGCTCATCTTATCGATCGGTTATTGCAGCGAACTTGAGGAGATCTGAGATGGCCGTGAATGGCGAGGACGTCAGTCAGGTTGGCGAAGGCCGACTGCTCGCTCACGTTCTCGAACGAGTGAGAACCAGCCTGTCCGGTGCCGATGGCCATGACCTTATTGACTTGGTGCCCTTGCGCTCAATATTCGCCGGTGTTCTCCAAGCACCTAGGAGCCGGGATGAGGAAGCCGCAAGGACCGGTGTGGTGAGCCGAAACGCGCCGGTTGGAACCGCAATGGGGCTTGATTTTCGCGTGAAACCCTCAGGTGGCGACCCAGTCGTCATTTCGCTCGGGATTAGCTGGGCACATTACTACGCTGTATTTCCAACGTTTGAACAGCTTCGCCTGGTAACTGCCACAGACGTCAAACCGCCATCGATGCCATCAGCAGCACCGGAATCGCCATCGTTGACCACCGCAGGAGAACCAACTGACGAGTCCGTTGAAGCAGCCGATCTTTCGGCCGAAGAGAGCCCTGTGGCCGAGGAGGAGACAGAACCTGACTCCAGCGGCCACTTGACTCTTCCGCGAGTCTGGAGGCGGGTGGCGGCAGAAGCACAGGTGAGCTCAGTTGCGATCAAACCGAGTCTCAGTTCAACGGTTGAAGATGCGGCCCTTGCGCAAGCTGTTGAACGAGTCCAAGCGAGCGTCAGTTCCGATCCACACCGATGGCATCACCTTGGAGAACCAAAGGAGAGAAGCCGGGTTCTTGGATCTGTGAGTGTGTCAAACAGCGAAACCGCATATGAGAACGCTCTACAAAGCAAACGCGGTAAACCAGCAGAGACTCCGGACTGGCGAGTGGCGGTCCACATTGACGTTGAACCGGACGGCAGTCTCGTAGGAGTTTGGCGCGTTCGGGTCCTCCTTTCGAATCAAACATCGGAGCGCGGGGCTACAGATACAGATCCAGGACTCGAAGATCGTGCGATGTACGACGCCAGGCTAACCGCGACGATCCAGCAGGGCGACCTAGTGCCCTTCGACTTCTTGTTGGCGCCGAAGGACTACAGAAGTGCTCGCACTATGCATGCCAAGGGAATCAACTGTTGCGCAACTTGGACTCCAGCCTCGCCGCAGCAGATCACGACCGAGACATTACCTATCTATGAGCAGCCTCTCTATAGAACCCGAGACTCGCTAGCGATTGAGTTCGACGCGCTGGCGGAAGGAGACCCGGAGGTCGTGCTCCTGCCAATCCATGAGCAGATGCAGGCGTACGTAAAGCAATGGCGCGATTTTCTTACCAGTCAAGACGCGGCTCGTCTGAGTGAGGCCGAGCACTCCCAGTGTTCTCGCGATTGCTCTGCATTCGAGGAAGAGGCGCGAGAGTTCAAGCTCGGCTTAGAGGTGTTGCGGCGCGATGCTAGGCTCCGCACCGCCTTTCAGAAGATGAATCAGGCGTTTGGCATTCTTGGCCAAAGAAGCGGCGGAAAGTTAAAGGCGTGGCGCCTGTTCCAAATCGCCTTCATATGCTCTCAGCTACCCAGCTTGGCAGTCCGCGAACTTAAAGCCGGCTCGGATGAAGAGTATGGCGACGCGATTCGAGCGCATTTCAACGATGTCGGCATCCTGTGGTTTCCCACTGGAGGCGGAAAGACAGAGGCATACCTAGGCCTGATTGGAACAGCCATGCTGTACGACCGAATCCGTGGCAAGGATCGCGGAGTGACTGCTTGGATGCGGTTTCCTTTGCGAATGCTGTCCCTCCAACAGCTCGACCGTCTCGCGAAGGTCGTGGCTGTCCTCAATGAGTTGCGCGCGTCTGATCCCACAATTAGCGGCGGCGACCCATTCGGGATCGGCTACTTCGCGGGCGACAACAACACCCCGAACGCCGTATCCGACGACGACATGCAACGATACGAACGCAACCCGACTCTCAGGGAAGGGGTCAAATTGCTGCGCCAATGTCCTCACTGTGGTGCACCGCTAAACCTAGTCGCCCACCGTCCATCGTGGCGTCTTCGTCACGTGTGCACCAATGAGGGGTGCTTTTCAAACATCTCTGAGTCTCTAGGGGACGTTCGTGGATCGCTGCCGGTGTATGTCGTCGACAACGAGGTCTATCGGTATCTGCCTTCAGTGATGGTTGGCACGGTGGATAAATTGGCAATCATTGGTAGGTCCAGGACTTTTCACCAGGTACTGCGAGGCGTCACCCAAAAGTGTCCACAGCACGGCTACACCTCATACGGCGAGTGCATTGAGCATTGGACCGGGTGCAAACGGACTAGGTCACAGTTGGATGTGCTACGGCCGATCGCAGACCCAGGACCATCTCTCCTCATCCAAGATGAACTGCACCTGCTCCGGGATGAGTTGGGCGTGTTCAACGGCCACTATGAGGGACTCGTCAAGTACCTCGGGGCATGGGCTTACATGCCAGCCAAGGTCCTTTGTGCCACGGCGACCATCGAGGCTTACGACATTCAGGCTTTCCACATCTATCTGGCAGCTGCTAGGCGATTCCCCCAACCTGGATGGCTAGCAGGCGAGTCGTTCTATGCAACGAGTGCACCTCTTAGGTATCGCCGCTTCTACGTAGGGGTGTACTGCCATACCCGCGCGATCGAAGATGCAGCCCTTCGGGTCACCGCGCTGTATCAACGCGAGATACGCAGGCTCAGAGCCGATCTTCCCTTGTGCGCCAAGATCATGGCGTCGGAGACGGTCGACGATGCTGAGCTGAAGGCTACCCTCCGATTACACGATCTGTCCTTGTGCTATGTCAACCGCAAGTCCGTAGGTTCCAACCTAATCGATAAGCTCGGCCGCACAAACCAAGTATTGACGCGTGAGGGACTGGGCGAGATGCGGGGCGCAGTGCTCACGAGCGATCAAACGATCGAAGAAATAGGGGCGACTATCGATCTTATCGAGAGGCAGCTCTTTGAAACCGACGAACCACGCTTGGACGTTGTCGCGGCCACAAGCCTCATAAGCCATGGGGTCGACCTCGAGCGGATCAACATGATGTGCGTTTGTGGCATGCCGTCGCATTACGCGGAATATGTTCAGGCGTCAAGCCGCTGCGCGCGCTCGCATCCTGGAGCGATATTTGTCTGCTTCAACGGACGTGACCCACGCGAACGCTCTCAGTACGAGTTCTTCTATCAGATGCACCAGCATATGGATCGGCTGATCGAGGCGGTCGCCGTAAATCGGTACGCGTCGTATGCCCCGAAGAAGACGGTCCCAGGGTTACTGATCGGACTCCTTTTGAATGGCTACACTCCCGATCTTCACGGGACTCGGATAAAGAAACCTCTGGATCATGTCCCGACGCTGCAGGGAGCGATTGGGATGAGACCAGCCGACGGGGGTGCATGCATTACAGCAGACGCTTTGCGAACAGATCTAGAACGAATCATTGGTGTAGATGATCTTCACCCCCCGGCCTCCCCTGCACAAATTGCGAACGCCAAACAGCAACTCCATCTGGCCTTTGATGATGCGTGGAGCGCGATTAGCCGGACGATGGAGTCCAAAGCGCAGGACGTGCTCAGTCCCATCACGTCCTTCCGCGACGTTGATGAAGGCACCGAATTTGGAAGCAAAGACTCCGCGAGTGTCGTCACTCGTCTGCGAGTCCGATAAGCGAGCCGCTGATGAAAGACACGATGTCAAGAGGGCGCTCCCAAGTGATATGGCGGTACCTGCCGGGAGCCACGTTCCGCTACAACGAGAGCGGCGCGTGGTGCGAGGTGGCCGACGTGACAATCAGAGATCCCAAACCCATATCAACGGGACTGACGGCAGCTCTTGGTCATGAACTGCGCAGATGGAAGGCGATCAACCCGACTGGGTATCCCGATCCCGCACTGCAGCCAGGACGGTATGAAGTCGGCGAGCCTTATCACGTGTACTACAGCGTGTGGCCGACGGTGTTCACTTGCCGACGCTGTGGACGCGCCCATTGGTACTCGGACTTGGACAGAATGCGCGCAGTCAACGACCGGCTGGCATGTCGCAGCTGCCGAGAGGCGGATCTTCTGAGACAAGTCCCGTATGCATATGTGTGCGAGTGCGGCCGAAAGGACACGGTCTTCATAGCCAAACATTCAACAGATCACAAAGTCATCCTTGAGGACAAAGGAAGCTTCGAAGAGTCCTTTTGGTACTGCACCGAGTGCCATCTTAGGTTGCAGCGCAATTCACGTGAGGGCCTCGGCTATCGAAGCTGTGAATGCGCGCCGCGCAAGGCCAAGCGCGGGGTGATATTGCAGGACACTCGGGTCTATTACCCACAGACTCTCCAAATGGTTGAGGTCGAGCCGTCGGTCCTTGAGCGATGGCGAGACAACCCCCACTTCAGTGAATTCTTGCTTGGGGGCTGCGTAGAGGTTCGCGCGTACTCACCGCACCAGATCCTGGACCTATCAGCTGTCAAAGGCACTGGTTCTGAGCCGAGTGTGTCGATGGAACTTCAAGTAATGCGCGACAAGCTCATTGGCCTGGGGATGGACGCGGCCAAAGTCGAGGAGATGATTAGAGACAGCGTCACTACCGCGACGGGCGACCCCTGGGGCACATATGCTCATCAGCTCGACGAATATGTGCCTGGCTTGCGTGACTTGAAGCTTGATGAGTCGCGTCAAACCATCGAGTACGTGTTCACTCGAGACGAGCCTTCGATGGGAACGATATCGCTCAGGCAGATTCAGAAAGAAGCGGACGACTTCGGCGACAACGCCACTGCAGAGCGGTTCGCTGATGAGCAGCGCCTCGCGCATGAGCTTGGCCTGCTTGATCTCGCCGTAGTCGAGTCACTACCACTACTTCTTGCTGGGTATGGCTTTACGCGTTTCTTCGCCTCACCTCAGGCCGCTGAAGAAGGCGCCGATGGAACAGCGAAGGCGTCTACCCTCACTCTGCGAAGTTTCCCTTCGCACGGCAACAAGATCCCTATTTATGCTGCACGCAATACAACGGAAGCGCTTGGCTATCGCCTGGACCCCTATCGTCTAGCGGCATTTCTGGAGGCCAACCACCTCGCAACTGCACCGGGGCACTATCTCGAATCGGAGCCTGCGCTCAGATCATGGTTGTTGAGCCTGTCCGGTCCACTCCTTGCGCAGAAGGAGTCTCACCTGGTGCTGACATCCTGGGAGGAGGACGAGGGCGTTTCTATCGACCAGACGTCCGCTTTCCTCTTTGGTGTTCTCCACACGATGTCTCATGTACTCAAGGCGACCGCCTACAGATATGTCGGCGTGGATGCTGATTCTCTCGCTGAATACCTCTTTCCAGCCCATACTGCCGGGCTTCTGTACGTCTCGTCACATGTCGCATTTACGCTTGGCGGCATCGATTCTGTCGTTCGCTCCAACCTTACCCAGTGGTTAGGCGCCGCCCGCGACTATGCGGGTCAGTGCTCCTTTGACCCGGTGTGCTCTCACGCGGGAGGTGCCTGCATGGCCTGTCTGTATCCGAAATTTGGTTGCGGCTACTTCAACAGAACTGTCAGCCGGGCGTTCTTGTTTGGCGGGCGTGTGATGGGCCACGCTGCTCCAGTTGTTGGACTTTGGCAACCAGAAGTTAGCCAGCGTGCGGCTGAGCTCACGGAGCGGAAGCTGCATGGCGCTGCACGCTGATCGTCTCTTCTGTACTTGGACATACCGTGCCAGCATGCCCCCCTCGCTTCGAAACGCATTCGGAGATTTGGACCAGCTGCTGCGCGACGTTGCGGCCTCTGCCAAATCAAGCCTGATAATCGTCGCCCCTTACCTCAGCGCCAGCGGAATACGCGGGCTTATAAATAGCGTGGCCGTGGCCGCTAACGCTGGCGCGTCAGTAAGACTTATCACAGGCGACTTGGACGCCGATCAATCGCGGAATCGGAAGGCAGTCCGTGAGCTGCTGATGGGGGAGTTTGGCGGAGTGATTCGCCCACATCTTCGGGTGCTGACCAACTCGCCAACGTTTCCTGCCCTGCTTCATGCAAAGCTGGTCATCGCCGATGGACGCCGTGGCTACCTGGGGTCCGCAAATGTGTCTTGGCACGGAATGGAGTCCAACTTGGAGATTGGAGTAGAGCTGCCGGCGCAACAAGCGGGCGTCTTGGATGCTCTCTTCGCATTCCTGGAGTCGAGCGGTGCTCTCGTCGAAATCGCAACCCACGATATATGAACGCAACCCTGGGCCAGCCCAACACCGTTGGCTTGCCCGCTGTTGCTAACCCGGCCCTTCCAGACGGGCCGCAAGGTTGCGGAACCTAAGGAACGGCCACACGGCCAGTCTTAGAGGAAGCGATCGAGATCCGACGAAAGTCCAGCAGCTAGAGGCCGGCAACTCAAGCGAAGGCGAGCCGACGAACGCTGTTGGGACGCCTACCTCCCGCGGCGAATGATAACCCCGTTCCAGTCTTCAGCCAGTGTCGCTACTCGTCCGGCCAATTCTCCAGGCACTTCTATGCCGACCACGTCGAAGGCCCGCGTAAAGCCTGTGACTTCGCCTACTGCGCTCGTTGCCTTTAACGCAACGTGGTGACTGATGTCGTTTGTCTTGGCCAACTCTGCCTTGGCGGCATCAGTAGCTTCCTGGGCATTGCCGATGAGTTTCGAAAGTGTGTCGTTGAACCGCTTGCGATCTTCGTCTGTGAATTCCATACAGCCATGATCAGTCAAACGAAGCGACCGTGAGCAGAGGTGTAGACGGCGACGAACGCCGATGTGAGGCGAGGCTTCCGGGCCACTTTGCGCGAAGTCCAGCCATTGCCATCTCGGCCGCGCGGCGGGCAATCGCTGCCAGCTTTTGAGAAGTCAGGGTGCCCCACAGCCTCGGTGGTGCTTCTTCGGGCCACGGCTCTCAGTTGGCGGTTCTTCGAGGACTGGTCGGATGATGGCGGCGATTCGTGCAAGGATTACCGGATCGGTGATCGGCTTGTCGACACCATTGGCATGCGCCCAGTCCTTGCCTTCTGGAGTGGTGAACCATTCCGACCAGGGATGCTCCGGCGAGCCCCAGCGAATGCTCTTCCGCGACTTAATCACAGAACTCCCCGACCGCCCGCGAGCGGCGCCCCCATGCGGCAGGCCCCGCCAGACCATTGCCTGGGCCCTGCTGGGCGGCTGTTCATCGTCGACGGCCTCGATTGTCACAATGACGACGCTCAGGGCACATCGCCGCTGAAGCCGATGTACGCGGTCGGGCTGCGTACGATGCGTTCGGCCGGCGAGCTCTCAGGTCCTGGTGCGATAAACAAGGCCATGGTCGACCTCAGGGAAGACCCGATCGGATCGGATCGCCAAGCCCGATCCGCATCCGGCATCGACAGTTCGCCAGCGGTTCGACGGGTCTGGTCTCTGCGCTGTCTCCCATGAAACCATCGACCCAGTAGCCAGACGGGGCAACATCACCTTCGCTGGATAGCATTGCAAGGAGTGCGCATGCGGCGAGTCCAGCGCTCAGCCACGTGAGTGCCGTGACACTTGGTGCGGGCTCTCCAACCCCTCCCACGAGGTAGCCTTCACGCACGAGCTTCTCCCGCTGGGCGGGGGGGAGGTTCTCGGCACGGATGATCTCCGACGAGATGCGCCTGCGACACCAGAGACAAGGTGTCACCGGTGTGACGATGGCGACCTCGGCGACTAGAGCAGCAAGGTTCACATTCATGCGGGCGCCAGCTTGACTGCCGATGTCGATGAGCGGTAGCAGGTACGCGCTTGAGAGATCGTTCAGCGATGCTCGGCTGCCGTGGTTATCGGTGCATCCGATGATGAGGTCCGCGTCGAGAAGCGTGCGCCAGACCGGTTCATCGCGGACGTCTCCGTAGACGCGCCGAACCGCTACGCCGAAACCCAACCCCTCAAGGTGATCTCCTACAACGTCGACCTTGCGGGGGGGCGTGGAGGCCTGCAAGTTCGCTGGTCTTGACCCGATCACCCTTCGCACATTTGATGGCGTATCCAGGACGTCGCCGTCGATGATCGTCACCGAACCAGCGCCCATGCGTACCAACTGCTCGGCCAGTGGCGATCCAATCCCTCCTACGCCGACGATGGCGATGTCAAGCTGCTGGAGGACGTCATGGACCTTACCCAGTGCATCGCGCTGCCGGTCATCGATCCCGGGTAGGTCAGTGTTTCGGCGCCGCGGGAACGACTCTACTGGGTTCAAGAGTCGGAACGTGCGTCCGACCGAAGTGATGCGTTCCACTGCTACGAGGCCACCGTCTTCGACAACGGCTGCAGCCCAGCCCTCGGGATGCACAACTGCCGCCCCGAATGGCCCGTCAATGATCGGCCCGAGGGTTTCCGCCAGGGCGAGAATCGAGCTGCGATCGATTGCGCTGAACCCGATGGGGTAATGCGGGTCGGGATGAGAATGAATGAACAGAAGGCCGGCCCGAGCGTCGACGGCCTTGCTTACCGCCATGGAGATCCAGCGGGCGCTCGGCCGCAACTGTCCCTCGCCTTGGCGCTCCCAGACATCGCCTGTGGGGAAGATCGGCTCCACCGCAAGTAGCCGACGCCCCAGCGCGCCGCGTGTTTCGCGAAGCAAGAGAAAGGCGCCACTTTCGTAAGGCTCCGCTGCGTGCAGGATCTCGTGGAGCTCGTCTACATCGACGGAGATGAGGGCTAGCTTGTTCATGCGGCGACGTCCTTGATGAACCGGGCGAGCATGAACTCGAAGTGGTCAAGCAGGCAGTTGCCGGTTGGATTCCAAACTCCGTTGCGATGCCACGAGAACCGCCGCCATTGGCGGCCGAGGTATGTCTCGATGCTGTCGCCGTTCAACGGCACCGAGCCGTCCCTCCGGAGCAGGGCTGAATCAGTCCAGAACATATCCATGGCCGACAGCGGATACTGCCTGTCGGTGATGAACAGGATGTCGCTCGTTGCGATGTTGTATGCGCCGGATGGGAGTTGCAGGGAGCGCAGGATCACGAAGACTTGCGTCCCGTCCTCCTCGATGTCGACTTCAACGCCTGCCACGTCGGCGAGCTCCCGCGCGTGATCCCGAAGTTCCTCGAGGGCCATCTAAGTTCAGGCTCCGAATGTGCGGTTGCCCGGGATGACCCGGAACCGCTCGCCGTTCTTGAGCTCAATCGTGTCCGTGGCTTGAATCAAATTGCCGCCGGTAGGGTCACCTTCGCCCTGGAGCCTCAAAAGATCCCAGCCTTGTCCCTGGAAGCCAGCTGCCTCGAGCAGGCCGGCGCCGGTGATCTCGGCCTGTTCGAGTTCCAACTTGCGCCGATTAACGAAAATCTGGACCTCGTGTTCGCTCAATGTCTCTGCCATCGCTTTTCTTCTCCTTTGCGGTTTTCCCCGCCGCGCTCGTGCCGCCCGCCTTCCTGATAGAGTTTGGAGTTGGGCTCCCGAGTACAACTTGTGTTGGGTAGTCTACTACAACCCCCCTGGAGTGCATCAACTCCGGCGGCAAGGAGGTACGGATGCCCGGGACCCAGGCGATGACAGAAGAAACCTTTGGTGGGCGTATCAAGCAACGTCGGCGAGGTCTTGGTTTTACCCAACGAGACGTGGCTTCGCGGCTGGGAATCGACTTCACTTACCTGTCAAAGTTGGAGAACAACCGCGGCGAGCCGCCCAGTGCTGAGACGATCAGGAAGCTTGCGGAGGTCCTCCATGATGATCCACAGGAGCTATTGGCACTCGCAGGGAAGGTACCGGAAGGACTCCGCGACCGGGCGCAGCGAGACGTTGCTTTTGCACGCTTGGTGCAGCGCCTCCCTCACCTATCGGACAAAGAACTCCAAGAAATTTCTCGGACGCTGAAGATCACGCCTCCGAAGAAGTGACCTATATCTCTCAAAATGAAATCGAGGCGCGGGCCAGCAACTTGTGGCGTCGCCACCAGCTGTCCATAGGCTTCGACGCCGAGCGACTCCTCGATGACCTCGGTCTCGACCTGCTCTGGGAGAAAGTGGCCGACCAACCCGACGGTGTCGTACTTGGGCAGCTTGTTCCCTCGGAAAAACTGGTCGTGCTCAACGACGAGCAGCGAGATCGTTTAGAGCAAAATGGTGGACGCCAACGACGCTTCACCATTGCGCATGAGGTGGGGCACTGGGATCTTCATTCCGATGCGGCCCGATCAGGGACGCTGAGCCTGTTCGACGGCAGGCGGGTGCTCTGCCGCGAGAAATCACTGCACCCGGTGGAGCGTCAAGCGGAGAAGTTCGCCGCTGCGCTTCTCATGCCGTATGACCAGCTTCGATCTGTGTTGCCCGGCGCGCCGTGGCGTGGTTGGCGGACCGTGTACAACCTCGCAAACCGCTTCGTCGTTACGCCCACCGCAATGGCCGTTCGACTGGAAGAGCTCGGGTGGATGCACCGCGATGACGCTGGCCTGCCGGTATCGGGCCGCAAGGTGGCAGCCGGCCAGGGATCGTTGTTCCCAGAGAGCGGCCCGAGATAGCAGCGGCGCCGAGGAGCAAATTACGGAACGCACTTTGGACGTGGCGATTGCGTCGCTGGTCCCTGGCTGCGGCTATAAGTCGTCGCCTAGCCACAATTCGTCCATTGACAGGCGAACGGTAGCTGCGATGATCCTTTCGGCCCCGGTGGATTCGAAAGGCGCAAGCCGGACGGGTTCGCTGGGGTCACTGTTTTGGGGTTCGGAACGGCCTGCCAGCGGCCAAATCTATCGATCGCCTCGTAGGCGGGACGACATGGGACTCTGTCGGAGACCGGAGGTCATGGCACCGACACGGTTCGGGACTGTGAGGCACCGGGTTGGCAGATCGGCCTTGCGCCTGTCGATGCCCGGTACGTTCGCGATTACAGCCGTTGCAGGGTGGTGGCCCGCTTGGCGATTGCGTCTGAGCTCTCCGGACGCCACGCCAAATCCCGACTAGCCGCAACGAGCCCGGCGTGCCAGCCGGGCGCACGTCCCCCGGCAGGGGGTTTGATCGAGTCGACGTCGATCCCGGCGCGTGCAAGCAGCCAGGAGATCTGTGAGTTGGAGTTCCACATCTCGTGAACGCGGAGCTCGTCGCGGCCCCAGACCAGGAATGGCACTTCAGGTGCAAGCTCGAGGAGTCGTCGAGCTTGGGCAAGATCTGTTCGATTTCGTATTCGCGAGGACGACGCGTCAGTCAGTCGGACACAGGAGGACACGCCACCGACACGGTTCGGGACCGTGAGGCCCTGGGCCCCGGACCAAAATCCCAAAACGATCCATGCTTCGCAGCTGGTTCACAAAGGGCGCCAAGATCGTGCGAATGGGCGGTGGGCGCCTAAATAGTTCGACCGAGGTGTTTGCCACGGGAGGAGAACAATCGTGGGCATAGGCAGGGAACCGATAAACGCAAACGAATCGCTCGCGTCCGGCGCCAATCGCAACGAAATAGACGGACGACCATGGTTGCTCGACTGCGATGAGGTATCACGGTTGCTCGGGATTGGACGTACCAAGGCCTATCAGATGATGAGGCGGACAGAGGTGCCAGTTGTACGCATCGGCCGCAGCATTCGCGTTCCACGAGGCGCTCTTTTGTCATGGATATCCGCCAAGCTCGCTCCGGGGTTGGGGGATGAAATCCGCGAAGGCCTTAGCCGAGGACGTACTGGGTCGGATTCACGCCTATTGGACATGGCTAGTGAGGTGCAGGCTAATACTGCCACCGGCGCAAATGCAGATGACGCGCCGTGGCTGCTTGACAGCCGCAATGTGTCGCGGCTACTTGGAATCGGGCGTAGCAAAGCCTTCCAAATGATGTTGCGGGCCGAGTTGCCCGTAGTACGGATCGGCCGCTGCGTGCGCGTTCCACGCTCCGCTTTGGCCATATGGGTATCGAAGCAGCTTGCGATCCGGCCTGAAGATGAACTCCCGCCGCCACCTCAGCGTAAGCGACCGCCGACTCAGCGGCAGGCGAGAGGATCACTGAAGCGCGCGAATGGTGAAGGCTCACTTTCACGACGACCGAACGGAACTTGGGCAGCCACGATTTCGCTGCCGAAGGGCAGACGCGAGGTCTTTTACTCGAAGACTCGCGACGACGCACGACGCAAGTTGGTAAGAGCCGTACGGGCGCGCGATAGCGGGATGATGGCTGCCTCGAACCGCAGCACTGTCGGTGATTTCTTGGACTATTGGCTGGCGGAAGTCGTTCGACCCAACGTTCGGCCATGGACGTACGCAGGCTACGAAGTCCACGTCAGGCTTCACCTCAAGCCTGCACTTGGTCATTTGCGACTGGACAAGCTAATGCCCATCCACGTGCAGCAGTTTTTAAACCAAAAGATCGCCGACGGCATGAAACCGAGGAGCGTTCGCTATATCCGCGGCACTCTGAGAACCGCTCTCGCCAAGGCCGTCAAATGGGATCTCCTTTCACGCAACGTCGCCGCTCTCGTGCATGGTCCGCGCGTCGAGCGGTACGAAATTCGACCTCTTACTCCCGACGAAGCCCGGGCTTTCCTCAGCTCAATCAAGGGCGATCGACTCGAAGCGCTCTACTCAATCGCTCTCACGATGGGACTCCGGCAAGGAGAAATTCTTGGGCTGCGCTGGCAGGACATTGACTTGGAGGTCGCCGATCTGCGCGTGTCCAAGCAACTGCAACGGGTCGACGGCAAGCTGCAACTGGTTGCCCCGAAGACCGCCCGGAGCCGGCGGACATTGGCCGTGCCCGCTTCAATCGTGAGCAGCCTCCGTGAGCACCGCGACCGTCAGGAACAAGAGAAAACTGAGGAAGGCAATCGATGGGTGGAGACGGGTCTTGTCTTCACCAATGCTCAGGGAAACGCCATAGACGCAAGCCTAGTCAGTAAGCAGTTCCATCAGCACTTGGAGCGTGCGGGCCTAGCGCAACGCCGATTCCACGACCTTCGGCACTCGTGCGCGACGCTTCTGCTTGTCCAGGGGGTTGCGCCGCGTGTTGTCATGGAAGTTCTCGGCCACTCCCAGATCGCGATGACAATGAATACCTACTCGCATGTCATCCCAGAGCTGCAATGGGAGGCAGCTCGTCGGATGGATGCCCTGCTGAAGGAAACGGCTCCCTAGTTTGACTGCCAGTCTTGACTGCCAATCTTGACTGCCAATCGGATCCATCTGGTCGAACGACAGCGGACTTGTTGGACATGTCTCTGGACGTTTTGTATTCGGATCGACGTAGCTGGACCGTGTCGGACGGCTTCTCCTGGGACTCATAATCGGCTGGTCGGTGGATCGAGGCCACCCGGGCCCACCAAATCGGGTGTGGTCACCGCCACATACGAGACGGTGCGGTCATGAGATCTGCTCGAGGCAATAGCGCCCTTCTCTTGGCGGCGCACAATAACTCGATCGCCCTGATCGAGTTCCGGTCGGTCTCGAAGTCCTACGGCGAATCGGCCAGCCCCGCCGTGCTCGACCACGTCAGCTTCGCCGTGGAAAAGGGCGAATTCACCGCGGTCATGGGCCCCTCCGGCAGCGGAAAATCAACACTCCTCAACCTGGCGGCTGGACTCGACCGGCCAAGCTCCGGAACCGTCGTGGTCGACGGTATCGAGCTCTCGAGGAGGAGCGAAGCCGAACTTGCGCGCTTCCGCCGTGCACGCGTGGGATTTGTCTTCCAGTTCTTCCACCTCCTGAACAACCTCAACGTCTTCGACAACGTGTTGATGGCCGCTCAGCTGGCCAGCGCGCCGGAGATCGCGGCTCGTGTGCGCGCCCAGCAATTGCTCAATGAGCTCGGGATCGCCTCCAAGGTGCGGCAGTACCCGGAGAAGCTGAGCGGCGGTGAACGCCAGCGCGTGGCGATTGCTCGAGCGCTGATCAATCGCCCGGCCGTGCTTTTGGCCGACGAACCAACGGGCGCTCTGGACAGTAATGCGGGCGAGCAGGTCATGGAATTGCTGGCTGAGTTCAATCGAAGCGGCCAGACCATCTTGCTCGCGACCCACGACGCGGACCTCTCTCGTCGGTACGCGCGCCGCGTGATTCGCCTCCGCGACGGCAAGCTGAGCGCGGACAGCGGAAGCGAGGCACGCGACCCCCAGCCCGCGGTATGAAGCCGGTCCTGCGCCAGGCCCTCGGAGGAATCCGCCGGCATCGATTGCTGACTCTGGTGGTCTTCATCATCAGCGCGCTCGCGACCACCGTCGGAGCGATGGGTGGCACGCTGCTCGTGCAGACGAACCGGCCCTACGACCACGCTTTTGACGAGCTGGCCGGACCCCATCTCATCGTCACTTTCGATGCTTCGAAGACGACCGGCGACGCGGTCGCCGCGACGGCCCACCTGCCCGGTGTGCTGGCCGCGGCTGGCCCGACGGCCACGGCGACTCTTCCAGTTGAGTTCGGTGCCACCAAGTTTGGTCTCGGAATCGATGGCCGCGACGATCCCGGCGGCAGCATCGATCGCGTACAGGTGGTCCAGGGACGCTGGGTCAGAGCTCCGGGAGAGATCGTGCTCACGCGCCTGGTGGCGGACGGATATCACATCTCGCTGGGGGACCGGATCACCTCGCTCGGCGTCTCGGACCGACCTGTGCTCACGGTCGTCGGCGAAGCGGTTGACGTCATCCCAACCAGCAACCGGGGCTGGGTGGCGAGTACAGAAGTGGGCAGCCTGACGTCCAGCGATGCCACGCACGCATACCGGATGGCGTATCGCTTTCGGTCGGCGGCGACCCGCCCCAATTTGCGCGCCGACGTGAAGGAGATCGAAGACGCGATGCCCGCCGGTTCGGTTCTCAGCTTTAGCTCGTATCTCGATTTTCGAGACAGCTACAGCTTCAACAACTCCTTGATCCTCACGTTTCTGCTCGCCTTTGCTGTGCTGGCGATGGGGGCGGTCGCGGTCATCGTCGCCAACGTTGTCACGGGCGCGGTGCTCGCGAGCTATCGCGAGATCGGCATCTTGAAGGCGATCGGGTTCACTCCGCGCCAGGTGGTGTTCGTTTTCATGTTGCAGATGATGGTCCCTGCGCTTGTCGCTGCAGTGATCGGCATTCCGCTGGGGTCATTCGCTGCCAAACCGTTGCTCGACACGGCCGCCGAGGCGATGAGCCTGCCTCCGCCGAGCCCTGTCGCTCCAGCTGTCGACGCGCTCGCGCTGGTGGCGGCGCTCGCCATCGTCGCGATGGCCGCTGCACTGCCTGCATGGCGCGCCGGACGGTTGAACCCGGTCATGGCCATCACCGCGGGCAGCGCGCCATCCGGGCGATGGAGCGCCTCGCTGCACGGCCGCCTTGGTTGGTGGAAGCTGCCGCGGCCCATCGCGGTGGGAGCGGGCGATGCGTTTGCCCGACCGTTGCGGGGTGGACTCACCGCACTTGCGATTCTGGTCGGCGTGGCCACGCTAGTTTTTGCGAGCGGTCTGTACGCCGCCATCCTCAAGTTCAACGACCTGTTCACGACGGCCAACTACCAGGTGGCGGTGAGCCGCTTCGGCGGTTTCACGGATTCGGCGACGGTCGATGTGCTGCAAAAGCAACCAGGGACCAACCTCGTGGTCGGAGAGCGGCAGCTGAACCTTGCGTTACCCGGAGAGGTCGATCCGGTGCCTGCGGAGGTCCTGCGCGGGTCTTCGGCGCAGCTGGGCTATCGGCTGGCCGAAGGTAGCTGGTTTGCGGGTCCGGATGAAGCGGTGGTCGGGCTCGTTTTCAATCCGTACCACTGGCGGGTCGGCCAGAACGTCGACGTCCTGCTCGAAGGCATGCAGCGGAAGATTCGGATCACCGGAGCGTGCTACTGCTTCTTCAGCCTGTCCATGGATTGGTCAACGCTCACCGCCGTCGCTCCCGACGCCACACCGTCGAATTACTTCGTGCAGCTCCACGGTGGCACCGATCCAGCTACCTACGTCAAGCGACTCAGGACTGCGGCACCGGATTTCCTGGCCGCCGGGCTCGTCGACCAAGGCACTGGTGGGATTGACATCGAAGGTATCCTCGACGGATTGGTCGTGGCGCTGGCCGTCATTCTGGGCGCGATCGCAGCCCTCGGCGTCTTCAACACGTTGCTTCTTACCACGCGGGAGCGCTTGCGCGATGTCGCGATTTTGAAAGCCATTGGCATGACTCCGGGTCAGGTTTCAGGGATGGTGATCACGTCCGCTTGCGTGCTGGGGATCATTGGCTCGATTCTCGGCATCCCCGCCGGCATTGCGCTCTACAACTTCCTGGTCGATGCGATGGCGCGCGTCGCCAACTTCACGATCTCGAGCAGCGCGTTTGCGATTCCGCTCAATCCATTCGAGCTGGGTGCGCTGGCCCTCGGTGGGGTCGTGGTCGCGCTGGTGGGGGCGGTGCTGCCCGCCCGCTGGGCGGCGCGCTTCCCGGTGGCCAGCGTCCTGAATCTCGAGTAACGGACCACTCGGTTCATCCGGCCGGCGATACATCCCGAGCCTGGTGTTGCACGTCACGAGCATTGGAGCGCGATCAAGAAAGCGGACCTCGTGCCAGCAACCCGCCGGGACGCGAGCCAGCCACACCGCAGAATCTGGTGGACGTACTCTCGGAGATCGCTCGGCCCTCCTTCACGCTGACTGCAGTCGGACCCGCGGTGGCCCGAGTGATGCCAGTGGAGGAAAGTGGTGCACAGACTCAAAGTCTCGTCACGGGAAGCCGACGCGCCTGCGCAGGGGGAGGGATCCGACGAGGGGATACAAAAACAAAGGAGTCGAAGATCGGCCACAAGTTCGGTCAGGGTCAACATCGACGCCGCTGTTGGCGCGGGAGCTGTTGCCCAGGCGATCTTGGGCGTCGAGTTCATTCTCGGCGGACTCAACAAGTACCTCGCTACGAACTTCGCCGCCGCCTTCAAGAGCTTCGTAGCATCAAGCGCCGGCGCACAGGGTCATTTGCTAACGCCCATCGTGCGGGCCGTCATCATTCCCAACTCCGCTCTGTTCGCGGAGCTGGCGAGACTTACTGAACTGCTCAGCGGAATCGTACTGCTGATTGCGGCGGGCGACACCCTGTGGCGGCATTTTGCACGTGGCCGCGGCCGGTCTCTCGAGGCCTCCGTTTCGCTGCTCGGCGCGGTCGCTGCAGTCGCGGTCGGTGGACTATCCGTGACGATCTATCTACTCAAAGGCGGGACTTTCCCAGGCGTTGATCCGCGGCTCGCTCTCGCACCGCCGCTACAAGTCGAGGTCGTGAACGCGGCCCTCGCCCTCGCAGTTGCCTGGTTAGGAATCGGTCGGTTTCTGGCGCTGGGAGGCGATTCAGTCTTGCTTTCTCTCAAGTGGCACCCCAAATGGCTGTTGGTGCTGTTTGCGCTGCTTGGGACGATCGTTTCGCTGACCGCCTGTGGCGGTAGTGTGGCCAGCGGCCCGCCGGCCGGGTCGATCCGAGTGACCATGACCGATTACCGGTTCAGTCCGGGTGCCCTGGAAGTAAAGGCCGACGGTGCGACCTTCTATCTCGTGAACGGCGGCGGACAGATTCACGACATGGTGATCGCTGACTCGGGCGGCCATGTGATTGCAAGGAGTGATCCGGTTTCACCGGGCGACACCGGTGGTTTCGCAGTGAGCAACTTGCAGCCAGGCGACTACGCCGTCTACTGCGATGTTCCGGGCCACAAGGAGAGCGGTATGGTCGCCACGCTGAGAGTCGACGCAACATCGCAATGAGGCGAGGTGGATCTGATGTTGAACGTATCCACGAAGGCTGCGTGCTCCTTCCAACCGGCCGGATCCGACGAGGACGGTACGCTACCCGAAGCCACATCAGACATCCACTCGCCAGCGGAGGGCCGCCCATGCAGCGCATCGACGTCGACACCGACCGAATTCGCACCAGTGTCTGGACGAGCGGGCCGAAGGACGGCGTGCCTGTCCTCCTGATCCATGGCAACCTCGTCACCGGACGCTTCTTTCAGGACGTGGCGGCCAACCTCCCGACGGAGTTCAGCGTCGCAGCGCCTGACCTGCGCGGATTCGGCCGCACCGAGCCCAAGCCCATCGACGCCACCCGCGGCCTGGACGACTGGCTTGATGACATCGAAGCCCTCGTCAAAGCGCTGGGCTGGCAGGGCAAGCAGCTCCACGTCGGCGGCTGGTCGATGGGCGGCGGCATCGCGATGGCCTACGCGATCCGGCATCCGCGAGAGATCGCGAGCCTGACCCTCGTGGCGCCGATGTCCCCGTTCGGTTTCGGCGCCACGCGCGACGCCGACGGCACACCGACGACATCCGATTTCGCGGGCTGCGGAGGCGGCGCCGTCAACCCGGACTTCGTCCGCCGCCTTGCCGCCGGCGACACGTCGAGCGACGAGCCGACCTCGTCGCCGCGGGTCACCATGTCGAGCTTCTTCTGGTCGCCGAAGTACAAGGCGCCGGACGAGGATGAGCTGCTCGCCGAGGTCCTGCTGACGAAGGTCGGGGACGACCACTACCCGGGCGACTCGACGTCATCGCCAAATTGGCCGGGCATGGCGCCCGGCGTCCGCGGCGTCAACAACGCCTTCGCGCCCAAGTACTGCGACCTCAGCGGCTTCGGCAAGATCAAGCAGCCGTTCCCTGTCGTCTGGATCCGGGGCGACGAGGACCAGGTCATCAGCGACACGTCCCTCTTCGACATGGCGTTCCTCGGCAAGCTCGGGGCTGTTCCGGGCTGGCCCGGCGACGAGGACTGCCCGCCGCAGCCGATGCTGCAGCAGATCCGCAAGGTGCTCGACCGCTACCAGGCCGCCTCCAGCGCGGACGTGCGCGAGGTGGTGCTCGAGGGCGTCGCCCATGGACCGGTCATCGAGCAATCTGGCCGTGTGGCCGAGCTGCTCGCGGAGGTCGCCGCCCGGCCCGCCGCCTCTTGACGGTCACACTCGCCAACCTCGTCTCGTCGTACGGCATCGCCGCGGTCCTGTTGTTGATGGTGGCGGAGAGCTGCGGCTTTCCCTTTCCGAGCGAGGTGATCATGCCCACGGCCGGCCTGCTCGTCGCGACCGGGCATATGAACTTCGCGGCGGCCGTCCTGGCCGGGACGGTCGGCAACCTGCTTGGCTCGCTCGCCGCGTTCGGCCTGGCCGCCCGCTTCGGGGAGCCGCTGCTGCTCGGTCCCGGAAAGTGGATCGGCATCCGCGCCCACCACCTCCAGATCGCGGACGGCTGGTTTCGCCGGTGGGGCCTGTTGGCCGTTCTGATCGGCCGCGTCCTGCCGGTCGTGCGCACCTATATCTCGTTTCCCGCCGGCCTGGCCCGCATCGACCTCGTCCGGTTCTCGCTCCTCACGTTCATCGGCGCCCTGCCATGGGTGACCGCGCTGACACTGGTCGGGTACACGCTCGGGAAGAACTACGACCGCGTCAGCGGTCCCATCGAGAAGGCCGCCATCGTGCTGGCCGTGCTCGTGGCCGTCGCGGTCGCGGCCTGGTACTTACGCGGCCGGCGAGCGCCCGCGCCTAGTCCCTGAACCGAGCCATCGAAAAGCGCGAGATGTCGCGGGGCGTGCCACCGTCGAGCAGGAGGTCGGCCGCGATGTCTCCCATCACGGGCGCGAATTTGAAGCCGTGGCCGGAGCAAACGCTCAGCACCGCGACCCGCGGCGACTCAGGGTGCACATCGACGATGAAGGCCTCGTCGGGCGTGTTCGTGTAGAGGCACGTGGCGCTCCGAACGACGTGCCGGGTCACGCCGCGCAGGTACTTGGTGATGAAGAGCCGGAGAGGGTCGAGGTCGGCGTCGGTGACGGCGCGTCGGGCCGTCTCGGGTGAGACCGCCTCGCCACCATGATGGCGGCCCAGCTTGATCGACTGGCCGTCAAGGGTCGGGAAGCCATAAACGTCGCCTTCGGCGGTGCCCTCGCGAAGCCACGGCGGGAAACGCGCCGGCGTGAAGGACTCCACACCCGACTGCATGGCAAGCCAGACCATGACCTGGCGCTCCACGGTGAGCGGAAGGTTCGGCATCAGCTCCCGCATCCACGGCCCCGCGGATAGCACCGCGGCGTCGAACGTCTCGGGCCCATCCGCCGTCAGCACCTCGACGGCGTCTTCGCGCGGTTTGATCGCCGTCACCACCATGTTTCGACGCAGCTCGATGCCGCGCGTCATCGCTTCGACGGCTTTCTCAGGCCGGAGATATCCCGCCTGCGGGTCGAGCACCGCGACCTCGTCGTCCGCGAGCACGTGGCCCGGATAGCGCTTGCGCACCTCGGCCGCGTCCAGCACGTGTACCTCGAGCGCGTGCGCGCGGGCCGACGCCAGCGTTGCTTCGACGGTCTGCGACGTGGACGCGCCGATGGTCAGCAGGCCAGTCATCGCGAGCAGGTCGACGCCGGCCTCCGCTTCGAGTTCCCGCCACATCGGGAACGTCTCTTGCAGCAGGGGAACGTAGAACTCACCCTCCAGGTACGCGGTTCGGGTGATGCGCGACTCTCCGTGCGTAGACCCGCGATCGTGGGGTGGGGAGTAGCGGTCGAAGGCGACCACGTCCGCGCCTCGCTTCGAGAGTCTCCACGCCGCAGCCGCACCCATGGCGCCGCAACCGACGACCGCGACCCTCATGACTCGCGACCTACTCGGGCGCGACTCGGGCGATGGCCTGGCCTGCCTTCACCTGCTCGCCTTCCTTGACGAGCAGCTCCTCGACGGTGCCGGCGACGGTCGACGGAATCTCTGCGTTGACCTTGTCCGTGCGGGCCTCGACGATGGTCTCGCCTTCGTCGACGTGGTCTCCCTGGTGCTTTACCCAGGCGCCGATCACGATCTCCTCGGCTCCCTGCAGGTCGGGCATGACGACGTCTTGAAGGCTCATGGGGTAATTGTGCCTCTAGGCCATCGAGACCACGTCGAGGAGCTCCTCGTCCCAGTAGTCGAGGCGCCCCTCAGGCATGAAAAGGACGCGCGCCGGCTTCAGGGCCTCCACGAACTCCGGGTCGTGGCTCACGACCACCATCGTCCCGGGCCACGCCGAGAGCGCTTGCGCGACGCCGACTCGTGACGGCGGGTCGAGGTTGTTCGTCGGCTCGTCGAGCAGCAGCAGGTTATGGCGGCCGGCCACCAGCTGGGCCAGTGCGAGCTTCGTCTTCTCGCCGCCGGAGAGCGTCCCCGCGTCCTGCTTGGCGATGTCGCCGGTCAGGCCGAACATGCCAAGCAGCGCGCGCAGCTCCGGTTCTTCGGCGTCCGAGTACTCGCGCATGTGCCTTAGCACCGGCACGCCCGCGCGGATGCCCTCGTGCTCCTGCGCGTAGTAACCGAGTGATACGCCATGACCGAGCTGGAAGATGCCCGCGTTGGCTTCGCTCTGGCCGGCCAGAATCCGCAAGAGGCTCGTCTTGCCCGCGCCGTTGAGGCCCATGACCAGGAGGCGATGGCCGCGCTCTACCTCGAAGGTGACGTCGCTGAAGATAAGCGGCCCGCCGTACCCCTTGGCGATGCCCTCGACGGTCAGCGAGACGCGGCCGCTGTGTGGCGGCGCCGGGAAGCGCACCTTGATCTTGCGTTCGCGCCGAGGGGCCGCGACCTGCTGTGCCCTGAGCCGGTCGACGCGCTTGAAGATCGACTTGGCCGTGCGCGCCCGCTTCGCGGTCTGGCGCCGCATGACCTCGGCCAGCAGGCTGAGGCGCGTGATCTCGGCCTCCTGGCGGTGCGCGAGCGCGGTCATCCGCGTCTCCTCCGCCTTGCGCGCGGCCTGGTACTGCGAATAGGTGCCGCGATACTCGCGCAGCCGGCCGGCGTCGAGGTGGAGCACGCGCGTGATCGCCTCGTCGAGCAGGATCAGGTCGTGGCTGACCACGATGACCGCGCCGCGGTTCGACCTCAGGAACTCCATCAGCCACGACTTGGCGTCGCTGTCCAGGTGGTTGGTGGGCTCGTCCAGCAGCAGCAGGTCGGCGTCCGCGAACAGCACGCGGGCCAGCTCCACCCGGCGCCGCTCGCCGCCTGAGAGCACGCCCAGCGGCAGGTCGACGCGGTCGGGCTTCAGCCCCAGCCCGGTGGCGATCCGCCGGGCGTCCGACTCGCCTGAATAGCCGCCGTCGAGGCGGTAGCGTTCCTCGGCGTCCGAGAACCGCTGGACGTTGGCGAGCGTCGGATCGCGATCGAGCAGCGCATGCAGCTCGACCAGGCGGGCGGCGGCCTTGTCCAGGCCGCGGCCGGAGAGGACGTGCGACAGGGCGGTCTGCGACGACTCCGCGCGCGGTCGCGGGTTCTGCGGAACGTAGCCGAGCGTGCCCCGACGCAGCACCAGTCCGGCCGATGGGTCATCCTCGCCCGCCAGGACCTTGAGCAGGCTCGTCTTGCCGGCGCCGTTGCGGCCGACCAGCCCGACCTTGTCGCCCGCGGCCACAGTGAATGCGGCCTCCGACAGGACGCGGCGGGCCGCGACGTCGATGGCGAGGTTTCTGACCTGGAGCACCGCCGAATGTTACCTACCGATGTGGCCGTCGTTTCGTGAGTCATCAAATCCACACCGGAGGCCGTCGAAATGAGAAAAGTCCTGGTCGTCATCGCGATCCTTGCGGCGGCCGCCGCATGCGGAGGCTCGGAGGCGGCCTCCTCGGCCTTCAGTCATGGCGGCAACGCGCCTGTCCCCGCCGCGCAGCCGGGCAAGGGAGCGAGCGTCCCCGGCAGCACCGACCTGGCCCCCAACCAGCCGACCACGGTGCCCGCCCCGGGCCCGCAGGTGATCAAGCAGGCGCAGCTCACGCTCAGCGTGAAATCCGGGTCCTTCGACTCCTCGCTGGCCGCCGTGCGCGGGCTGGTCGAGGGCGAGCAGGGATTCATCGCCGGCACCGACGCGCAGGCGAATCCCCAGAGCAACGACCAGATCCGCTCGGGCGTGATCAGCTTCATGGTCCCGGCCGCGAACTTCGACGCGACCATCGACGCGCTGAACAACCTCGGGAAGGTGCAGAGCGAGCACATCACCGGCCAGGACGTCAGCGCCCAGTACGTCGACCTGCAGGCGCGGCTCGCCAACGAAGAGGCGCAGCGCGACGCGATGCTGGCGCTGCTCGGCCAGGCGAAGACGATCCCCGACATCATCAACGTCCAGAACCAGCTCGGCCAGATCACCCAGCAGATCGAGCAACTGAAGGGCCAGATCCAGTACCTCGACCGCAACACCGCGTACAGCACGATCGCAGTCACCCTGGTCGAGGCGGGCGCACCGGTCCAGGCTGCCTCCACCGACAGCTGGGGCTTCGCCACCGCGGTCAGCGACGCCGCCCACAACTTCGTGACCACGATCAACTACGTGATCAGCGGCCTGGGCGCGATCGGCCCGCTCGCGGTCCTGCTCGGGCTCGGCTACCTGGTCTGGCGGCGCCGCGGCTCGCCCGGCCTGAAGCGCGCATAGCCGCTTGAGCCAGAGGTCTGTCCAGTAACCTGCACGGGTAACGCCCGTGAACGGTGATCGATCAAGGCCGGAGCCGTGAAACGAACAGTCGCCATGCTCGCTTTCGCGCTGGCGGCTATTGCGTGCGGCGGCACCAGCCAGGCAGCGGCGCCCTCACCGTCACCGTCGTCCGCGGCGCCAAGCCCGAGCCCGTCGCCGAGTCCGTCCGGGCTGAGCTTTCACCTGCACGGGATCAATACAGGCGCCTCAGGGACGATCCTGCTTGCCAAGGGCGACGCCATGGTGATGCTCGAGCTGCAGATCACAGGGCTGGCCGCGGATTCCCAACACGTGTCGCACATCCATGTGGGAAGCTGCCAGCAGACGGGCCCCATCATCTACGCGCTCAACCCGGTTATCGCCGACGGGACCGGGGTGGCCGACACCAAGAGCCTGGTCCACGCCACCTATCCGCCCGCCAGCGGCCACTGGTACGTGGTCGTGCACGCGGGGCCGGACATGCAGGGCGCGAACGCCACGTACCTGCTCTGCGGCGACCTGTTCTAGCGCCGCGCCTCAGGAGGGCACGATGACCGGGGAATCGAGGCCTCCTGGGGAGGGGTCGGAGGCGGAGGCGTCCGGCGACATCGTCCAGCTGCCCGCCGCGTCGCGCGCCACGGACATTGCCCTTGACGAGCTGGAGATGGTCTACGCCTTCATCTACGCCCGAGTTGGCAACCGCGCCGACGCGGAGGACCTGACCCAGCAGGTGGCGCTCAAGGCGATCCCGCGGCTCCGCCAGGGCGCGCCCGCGAGCGCCATCCGCGGCTACCTGTTCGCCACCGCGAGGTCGGTCCTGGGCGGCTTCTGGAGCACGAGGCTTGGGCTCTCGGAGTCGGAGCTGCACGACGACCTGGCGATGGTGACGCCGCTGCCCTACTCGGAAGAGTCGGCGGAGCGGGCGCACAGGGTCCTGGCCGAGCTTTCGGACAACTATCGCAAGGTCCTGGAGCTGCGTTTCCTCCACGGGTATTCATTGAAGGAAGTGGCCGCCGAGATGCGATCAACGGTCGGAGCAGTGAAGGTGATGCAGCTGCGCGCCCTGCGCGCGGCCGCCAAGGTGCGCCTCGATGGGTGACGAGCACGAGAACCGCGTCGAGCGGATCGTCAACGACCTCCTGCGCGGCCGCCGTCTGAAGCTTCGGGGTGGCGACGCCGAGGAGAAGGAGGCCATCATCATGGCCGCCCGCCTGGCCGCCGCCCGGCAGGGCCCCCAGCGCATGTCTCCCGCTTTCCGGCAAAAGCTGGCGCGCCGGCTCGAATCGGGCGAGTCCGAGGGCTGGCTGACCCGCAGGGCGGCACTCGTCGCCGGGCTGGGGGTGGCCGCGGGCGCGGTCGGCGGCGGGATCATCGGCCGCGGCCTGGAGCTGGGCCAGCCGGCGGGGACCGCCGGCTCGGTGATTCAGCCGGACGGGGGCCGATGGGTCGACGTCGGCGCCCTCGACGAGTTCACCCCGGGCCAGGCGCGCCTGGTCAAGGCCGGCGCCGTGGGCGCGTTCGTGATGCGCGAGGGCGACAGCGTCGCGGCGGTCTCGTCGATCTGCTCGGACCTGCCGTGCGAGCTCTGGTGGGACCACTCGCACGCCGTGCTCGCCTGCCCGTGCCACAACCGCACGTTCACGGCCACGGGGAAGTCGACGGACACGATGTACCCGCTGCCTTCGCTGGACGTGGTGATGGTTCGGGTCACCGGCGCCCGTCGGGTCGAGGTCATGGGGACACCCGTATGAGCGGCCGCGAGCACCGGCTCCGGCAGGTCGCCCTCGACCGCTGCCTCGAAATCCTCGAGGAGGCTCAGATCCGCGGGCAGACTCGGGTCGACGGCCCACTGGGCGCGCGCCTGCGTCGGGCCCTCGAGCACTCGGGCGTGATCGCTGAGCACCGGCTCGAGGGCCGAAGGATCGACCGCGTGCTCGACGACATCTTCGCCCTGCAGGCCCAGCTGCTCGGGCAGGAGCCCGAAGAGCGGCGGCAGAGGACGGCTTCCTAGCTCAGCTCGACCCGGGTGTCGACAACCGTCGTGCCCTGGCCCTCAGTCTGGATCTGCAGCTCGACCGTGACGCTGCCCGCATGGAGTCCGGAGCGGGGAACGATGTAGAGACGGTAGGGCGGAAGGGCGAGACTCATGTTGCAGACTCCCTGCGCGTGGCCGACCCACTCGACGAAGTAGATCGCCGTGGCCGAAGCCGCGATGTCCTCTTTGGTGGGCTGGGTGCACGTGGGCGTCAGGAGCACCGCGAGGTAGACGTTGCCGGGCTGCTCGGCCAGGCCCTGCCAGCAGCTTTGCGCCGGGTCGGCACAGACTGACCGGCGCGGGCAGGCCGCGATCACCTTCTGGCGAAGGTCGTCCAGGGTGGTCGAGACGACGATGGAGTTCCCCATGCCGCAGCCGATCGGTCCCATCGCCGCCACGGTGTAGGCGACCCAGTGGGCGTCAGCGGGGAGGCTCGGTCCGGCCCAGGGCGCGTCGCACGCGGCCGATCCGATCAAGGCCAGCAGGCACAGGGAGAGGCCGAATCTCATCACCAGTGCAAACGCCCACGTCCGCGGACAAGTAACAGCAAGTCGCCGCCCATTTCGACCTCGATATCATTGGGCGTCGCGTGGCCACCTCCTTCAGCACCTCGCCCTCGTACTTGCTGACCTCCGAATCGGTGACCGAGGGCCACCCCGACAAGATCTGCGACCAGGTCTCCGACGCGGTTCTCGACGGCATGCTGGCGCAGGATCGCGACGCGCGGGTCGCCTGCGAGACGGCGATCACCAAAGGCCTTTGCGTGGTCATCGGCGAGGTGACCACGCACGCCGAGCTGGACATCCAACGCGTGATCCGCGACACGATCCGGGGCATCGGCTACAACGCCGAGTCCTACGGCTTTGACGCGGACCATGCGCTGATCCAGGTCTATCTGAAGGAGCAGTCGCCGGACATCGCGGCCGGCGTCGCCCACTCTCTTGAGGAGCGGGAGGGCACGCTCGAAGACGACCCGTTCGAGCTCCAGGGGGCGGGGGATCAGGGCATGATGATCGGCTTCGCCTGCAGGGAGACCCCGGAGTTGATGCCGCTGACCATCTCGCTCGCCCACCGCCTGGCGCGAAGGCTGGCCCAGGTGCGCAGGGACGGCACCCTGCCGTTCCTGCTCCCCGACGGAAAGACGCAGGTGACGGTGGAGTACGAGCAGGGGCGGCCGAAGCGCGTCGAGGCGGTGATCGTGTCATCGCACCACCTGCCGACCGTCACCCAGAAACAGATCACCGACGGGGTGAACGCGCTCGTCATCGATCCAGTGCTCGAGGGCCTGCCCAGGGATGCGGGGACCAAGGTGATGGTCAACCCGAGTGGCAAGTTCCTGGTCGGCGGCCCGGCCGCGGACGCGGGCCTGACGGGACGCAAGATCATCGTCGACACCTACGGAGGCGTCGCGCGCCACGGCGGCGGCGCGTTCAGCGGCAAGGATCCGAGCAAGGTCGACCGATCAGCCGCCTACGCCGCCCGTCATGTCGCCAAGAACCTGGTCGCGGCGGGCCTGGCCGACCGCTGCGAGGTGCAGGTCTCGTACGCCATCGGACGTGCGCATCCGACGTCGATCGCGGTCGAAACCTTCGGCACGGGCCTCCTGACGGAGGACGAGCTGCTGGCCCTGGTCCGCCGGCACTTCGACCTCCGGCCGGCGGCGATCATCCACCGGATGGACCTGCGGCGGCCGATCTACGCGGCCACCGCGGCGTACGGCCATTTCGGGCGAGAGGACCTTGCCGTGCCGTGGGAGTTGACCGACAAGGTCGAGGCGCTCCGCGCCGACGCCCCGGTGGCGGCGCGCGCGGCCAACTGACAGGTCCGTTCCGCCTCCGCCTCCGCGACACACTCAGCGGTCGCCTGGTCAGGGTGCGGCCCGCGATGGTGCGCCGGCGCCCCGAGCTCCATCTCTACGTCTGCGGTGTGACGCCCTACGACTCGGGGCACATGGGCCACGCATTCACGTTCCTGACCTTCGACACCCTGGTCAGGTACGCCGAGGCGAGCGGCGTTCGCGTCCGCTACGTGCAGAACATCACCGACGTCGACGATCCGCTTTTCGAGCGAGCGCGTCGCGACCACGTCGACTGGCGGGAGCTCGCCGACCGCGAAACGGAAAGGTTTGTCCATGACATGGCTCTGCTCGGGTGGCGGCCGCCCGACGTCATGCCGCGGGTTTCGGAGGAGATCGGACCCATCCTCGACGCGGCGTCGAAGCTGAACGACCGCGGCTTTGCCTACCGCACCGACGCGCTGTACTTCGACGTCGCGCGCTATCGGGGCTACGGCCGCCTCTCGCATCGAAGCCGCAGATCGATGCTGCGCAAGCTTCGCGATGAGGAGCTGCTGGGCGTCGTCGGGCCGGAAGCGAAGCGCGACTCGCTCGATTTCCCATTGTGGCGGCCGTCGGCGCAGGGCGAGCCGGCCTGGCCGTCGGCGTTCGGGCCGGGCCGACCCGGATGGCACATCGAGTGCTCGGCCATGTCGATGCGGTACCTGGGGCCGCAGATTGACATTCACGGCGGGGGGCGGGACCTGGCGTTCAGCCATCACGAGTCGGAGCGGGCGCAATCCGAGTCCTTAACAGGCAAGGTTCCCTTCGCCCACGCCTGGATGCACACTGGCCTCGTTCGATACGAAGGCAGAAAGATGAGCAAGTCGCTCGGCAACCTGGTGCTGGTCGGCCAGGCTCTCGAGCGCGCGCCGGCGGCCGCGGTGCGGCTCTACCTGGCCTCGCATCGATATGGGCGGGACTGGGAGTTCCGCTGGTCGGGCCTCGACCAGGCGGCCCGGCTAGTGGCACGCATGCGCGTGCTTTTGGAAGGGGAGGTGCGGGGGGCGGGCGCACCTCAACCCGGAATGGCGGCAGGGGCGGGCCCCAGCGTGCGGGCTGCCGCCGGGCGGCGGCTGGCGATGCCAGGCCGACTCGCGGCTGCGCTGGCCGACGATCTCGACACCCCACGCGCGATCCGCGAGCTGCGCTCGGCGGTGCGGCGGCGGGACCGGGACGGCGTGCGCCGGATGCTCCCGATCCTGGTCGGGACCGCCTCGCTCTCTTAGGCCGCCTCGAGGGGAGCCCCGCAGTTGGGGCACTCCATCTCCACGCCGACCTGCACGAGCGTCTCGCACACGGGGCACAGGATGTCGGCGGCCGGCGCCGGCTGTGCGTCCTCCTCGGCGTCCGCTTCCATCTGCTCCGGGACGACGGCCAGGTCGAACGCCGGCGCGCCGCAGTTCAGGCAGATGTAGCCGGGCTGGGCGATTCGGAAATCCTGGAACCCGCCGTCCGCATCGAGGTCGACCTCGGCGAACAGGGCGCGGAACAGCTCGCCTCCGCAGCGCCGGGAGCACGCGAGTCGCATGCCGTGCAGCTTACGAAGTCGGCTACGCGATGCGCCGGCGCAGCGTCGCTGAGCCCGCGACGATGAGCAACACGATGACTCCCGCGACAACGCCGACGTCGAGCTGCAGCGAGGACCAGGTGAGGTCTGCGCCCTTGAGCATCACATCGCGCAGCCCGTTGACCGCGTAGGTCAGGGGCAGGACGTCGGACAGGACCTGCAGCGGTTCGGGCTCCGATGAGACCGGAAATAGGATCCCGGAGAGGAGGACTTGAGGAACGATGACCAGTGGGATGAACTGCACCGCCTGGAACTCGGTCCTCGCGAACATGCTCAGGAAGATGCCGAGGTTTACCGCCACGATGGCCATCAACGCCTCGATGCCGAAAATGAGAAACACGTTGCCCTGGTTGTGCACCTTCAGCACGGCCAGGCAGAAGACGAGCACCTCGACCGACTGGATCAAGGCGAGAAATGTGAAGCCAACCATGTAGCCGAGCACGATCTCGCCGCGACGCAGCGGGCTCGCCATCAACCGTTCGAGCGTGCCCTGCGATCGCTCGTTGAGGAACGACACGATCGTGATCACGAAGACGAGGAAGAACACGATCAGCCCGATTGCCGCGGCTCCGAAGTAATCGAGCGTGTCGAGGTCTGGTCCGCCGTATAGATAGGTGCGCTTGGGCGCGAACCGGATCGCGCCCGGCGCCTGCGATGCCGCCGACGTCAGCGCCTGCTGCAGCGCCTGCAGCACGGGCGCGGCGGAGCTGGGCTGCGAGCCTTCCAGGTGCACCTCGGGCGCGATGACGCCCGACTGGGCTCGCTGTGAGAAATCCGCGGGCAGGACGATGTAAGCGGCCAGCGACCCGTCCTTCAACTTCGCGTCTCCGTCGGAGGCCGCGATGGTGGTGGTGCTGATCAGCGACGAGCTCTGGAGCGCGCTCGCGACCGCGGAGCCGATGGGGCCCTGGTCCTCGTTGTCGACGCCCACGGCCGGCACGGTCGAGCTGCGCATCAGATAGCCCAGGAGGCCGAGGATCACGAGCGGGGCGACGAACAGCAAAGCGACCGTCCGGCGGTCGCGCCTGAAGCCCTGGAGCAGGCGCCGGGTGATGGCGGCGACACGGCGGCCGCTCACGACTCCTTCTCCCCGGCGAGCAAAAGGAACGCTTCCTCGAGGTTCTGCGTCCCCGCGCGAGCTCGCACCTCGGCCGGGGAGCCTTCGGCCAGCACCCGGCCGTACTGCATCAGGCCAAGGCGCTGGCATCTCTCGGCCTCGTCCATGACGTGGCTCGAGACGATGATCGTGGTCCCGGAATCCGCCATCCGCCGGAATGAATCCCAGAGCTGGACGCGGAGCTGCGGATCCACGCCGACCGTCGGCTCGTCCAGCAGCAGGAGCCCGGGCTTGTGGACGAGCGCACACGCGAGGGAGCACCGCTGCTTCATGCCGCCGCTGATGGTCGCCACGACCGAGCTCCTCCGGTCATACAGATCGACGAACTCGAGCGCTTCCTTGACGCCATTCTCGGCGCCGTAGATCGCGGCGAAGAACTCGACGTTCTCCTGGACCGATAGGCCCGGATACAGCGCGGCCTGCTGGGTCATGTAGCCGACCTGTCGCAGCACGTCGAGGTTCGGCAGCCGGCGGCCGAGAACCGTCACAGTGCCCGACCCGGGTTCGACCAGCCCGACGATCGACCGGATCAGTGTTGTCTTGCCCGCCCCGTTCGGTCCGATAAGGCCGTAGATCTCGCCCTGCCTCACCCGGAGCGTGACCCCGTTCAGGGCCCGCAGCCGGCCGAAGCTCTTGGTCACCGAGTCGACGTCGACCGCATGCGTCTCACTCATGAACCTCTCCTTGTGCCGCGTCGGGCTTCATGGCCCGAAGCCAGCTCTCGGCCAACATCGTGACTGCCTGTTCGCCGTCCATGTCCAGGCCCAGGACCTGTTGTGCCAGGGGCCTCGCCAGCAGGTGAAAGAAGATCGGCCCGATGAACGACTGCAGCGCCAGCATCGGATGCATCGGGCGCAGCCGCCCTTCGGCGATTTCCTTCATGACGTAAGCGCCGACGGTGCCGAGGATCGTCGTCACCAGGTCCTGGGCCGCCGCCTGAGCCTCAGGGCTCATCGAGCTGACCTCGAAGAGAATGGCCCGCATCAGGCCGAGGCCGGGGGCCCCAGGCCCGGCAACCACCCGGAATACGGTGCGGGCGATCTCTGGCATCACGACTTCGGGCGGCTGGTCGTGCAGCTCGATCACCGCGCGGCTCACCGGCTCGAGCGGAGAGAACGCCCGGACAAGGCCGATGAACAGCGCAGGTTTGCCGGGGAAGAGGCGATAGAGCGTCGCCCGCGACACACCCGACCGCGTGGCCAGCTCGTCCATCGAGAGCGCGGCGAGCCCGCCCACGCCGATCAGCTCCAGCGCTGCTCGAAGGATGCGCTCAGGGGTCCCTACTTCAGGCTCCAGGCGCAGCGCGCCGACCAGGGTCGCTCGGGAGCCGAACTCGCGATAGAACGCCGCCTTGGAGACGCCGGCGGCGCCCGCGATCTGGTCGACCGTCGGCCGGCCGGCGCCGGACAGCATCACCCTGGCCTGGGCCAGTATCCGCTGGCGCCGTTCGGCGATGGCCATCTGAGGCAACACTAGACAAGACGTCGCATCTCGTCAAGTCCGAGCCTTAACGGGCAGGGTTCTCCTCGCGCTCGGCCGCCGGTAGCTTGCCTGCATGCGCCGCTTGACCCTCGCCGCCCTTGCCGTGGTCGCCGCCCTCTTTCCAGGGCCGGCGCTGGCCGTCTCTGGTTCCTCCGGCTATGGGGATCCGCCCGGCTGGTGCACAAGGTTCTCCGACATGTGGCCCGCCACGGTCATCACCAACGACCCGCTGGTCGGGACCAATCCTGAGAGAAACACGTTCTCCGGCTTTCATCCGAACCCGGGGTACGACGATTGGTACGGGTTCTTCTATGGCGACTTCCGCGGCACGCCGGGCGACTCCTCAGGCTGGGTGAAGCTCCTCCACGAGAACTATCCCAACCAGTACTACTGGAACTTCGCCAGCAATGGATGGGCGGTGCACGGCCACGCGAAGCAGTACATCGCCTATTACAACTGGACCTTCGGCGGCCAGTGCGGCATGGGCCACTACGGCAGCCTCTCGCCGCCACCCTTCATGGCCGACCAGGTCGGCTGGCCGGTGGTCGACATTTACGTCGATGCGGTGGCGCCGTTCCCGCCGGCCCCGCGGATCGTCGCCGTCACGCCCACGTCGGTCGTCTTCACGTGGGATCCGGTGGCCGACCGCGGCGACGGCGCGGGCAAGGACTACTTCGAGGCCGGAATCGACCACTACAGGTCGTGGATCACCATCGACGGCGGGCCGCCGCAGCAGGCGGCGTCCACCCCCGCGCCTCGCACCCTGACCGCCAGCGTGCTCCCGCGTCACGACGCGTGCGTCCATGTGATCGCGGTGGACCGTGTCGGCAACGCAACGCCTGAGCAGGTTGCGTGCGGCAAGGCACTCGGCGCCCCGCCGATGCCGACCTGGCCGGCGTCGGCGAGCGCGGTGGTGGCCAACCCGGCGCCGGTCGGCCTGGTCGGGCTCGAGTCCTGGTTCTGGCTCGACAAACCGCAGGTCGCCCTGGTGGCCACGGAGTTTTTCGGGGGCGCGCAGTACCGGATCACCGCGACGCCGAGCGGCGCCGACTGGGATTTCGGCGACGGCACCGACGTGCGCTACGCAGGCAGCTCGGGCTTTGGGCTTCCCTTTCCAGCGCCCTCTTCGGTCGCGCACGTCTATCAAGCCCACAGCCAATCCGGCTATACGGTGGAGGCGAGAGTCAGCTACGACGTCAGCTGGACGGCCGTCGTCGACGGCGTCTGGGCAGGTCCGTATCCGATGGGCACCACATCCGTCGGTGCGGTCCCGCTCACGTACCAGGTCGAGCAGGCACAGCCCGAGCTCGTCGAGCTTGGCCAGTAACTCCGTTCACCGCGTATACGACCAGCCTGAGAGGCGCGTGATGTAGATCGCCACCACAGGTCCGCCGGGGCGGCTTGCCGCGTATTGCGGGTAGCGGCCGGCGAGGGAATCGATCGCGCGCTCGGCCGCCGCGCCTGCCTCGAGCACGCGCGCGGCTCCGTCGGCGCGCACCCACCAGAGGCGCGTCCAGTCCTCCTCGTAGTGATCGACCAGCACCGCCACGACCGGATTCGCCGCGATGTTGCGGAGTCTCTGCAGGTTGGTGGTGCGCTTGGGCTTGTGGTCGACGGCGAAGAAGATCTCGTCGCCGGTGAGCACGAAGGTGATGGGAACGATGTGCGGCGCGCCCAGGGGCCCGACTGTCGCGAGCCGGGCGATGCGCGCCTCGCCGAGGCGCCGCCTCATCTCCGCCTCCTCCATGTTGGCAAGTCTGCTGCTATATCGTTGACGCGTGCAGCGGCTCCGGACGTACACGGTCGAAGAGGCAAACCAGGAACTGCCACGTGTGCGCCGGATCGTCGAGCAGATCGCCGAGCTGTCAGCTCTCCGCCCGGAGCTGGAGGACGCAGCGCGCATCGCGGAGTACGAGGCGAAGCGCGAAGGCGCGACGCCGGCCCAGCTCGAGCGGCATCAGCTGGCTCGTGATGCGTCCAGCGGAGCCGAGCTCGAGTGGCTCAAGGCCGTGGCCAGCCTCAACGGCCTCGGCATTCAGCTCAAGGGTCCGCTGGAAGGCCTGATCGACTTTCCCTCGTACCGTGACGGCGAGCCCATCGAGCTGTGCTGGAAGCTCGGCGAGGACAAAGTCGAGCACTGGCACCGGGTCGGCGAGGGCTACGCCGGCCGCAAGCGCCTCTAGCCCTCGCGGAGCTCCTCGGCGGGGACGCCGCCCTTCACGGCCACGTAGACCGACCTCGCGACGCCCGCCGCGTCCAGGCCGTGCTCCTTGAGGATGTCCGCGGCCTTGCCTTGGGGGAGGAACTGGTCCGGCAGCGATAGGTTGCGCACCCGGCCCGCGAGCCCATGCGGTGCCAGGGCCTCCAGGACCGCGCCGCCAAAGCCGCCCGCGCCGACATTGTCCTCGACGGTCACGACCACTGCGTGGCTGCGCGCCCAGTCCGCGATCCTCGGGTCGACCGGCTTGATCCAACGCGCATTGACCACCGTGCAGGACACGCCGACCGAGTCCAGCCGCTCGGCCGCCTCCTTGGCGACCTCGACCATGCGGCCCACCGCGAAGATGGCGGCGTCGGCGCCCTTGCGTAGTTCCTCCCACCGGCCGACGGGCAGCGGCTCGGCCGGCAGGTCGGGCGTGGCGGGAACCGGCCCTCTCGGATATCGAATCGCGATCGGCCCGTCGAGAGACAGCGCGGTTTCGAGCAGCGCGCACAGCTCGGTCGCGTCCGCGGGCGCAGCCACCTTCAGGTTCGGGATCAGGCGCAGGTACGAGAGATCGAAGATACCGTGGTGCGAGGAGCCATCGGGCCCCGTGACACCCGCGCGGTCGATGATGAAGACGACCGGCAGCTTGTGCAGGGCGACGTCCATGATCGTCTGGTCGAACGCGCGAGCCAGGAAGGTCGAATAGATGCACACCACCGGGCGCATGCCCGCCAGCGCCAGCCCGGCGGCGAATGTCACCGCATGTTGTTCGCAGATGCCGACGTCGAAGAAGCGCTCGGGAAACTCCTTGGCGAAGTTGAGCAGGCCCGTCGATGAAGCCATCGCCGCGGTGATGGCCGCGACGTCGGGGTGCCGCGCGGCTGCGTCGAGGAGCGCCTCGCCGAAGACGTCGGTGTAGGTGAGCTCGGTGCGCAGAGGGCGCCCCGTCAGCGGGTCAAAAGCGCTGACGCCGTGGAGCTTGTCGATCTCGTCCTCCACCGCCGGGCCGTAACCGCGGCCCTTCTCGGTGACAGCGTGCACGATCACCGGGGCATGCAGCTTCGAGGCGCGGCGCAGGACCTCTTCGAGGGCGGCCTCGTCGTGGCCGTTGACAAGACCTGCGTACTTGATGCCGAGAGTCTCGAAGACGGTCGACGGCTGGAGCAGCTGCTTGAGGCCCTCCTTCACGCGGTACGCGGCCTGGTCGGCAGTCGAGCCGACCAGCGGGAGGTCGCGCAGCAGTCGCGAGATGTCCTCCTTGATGCTCTCGTAGCGCGGGTCGACGCGCAGCTGCGACAGGTGGTGGGCGAGCCCGCCCACGGTCGGCGCGTAGGAGCGTCCGTTGTCGTTGATGACAATGATCAGGTTGGGCGGCTGCAGGTGAGCGATCTGGTTGAGCGCCTCGTAGGCCATGCCGCCGGTCAGGGCTCCGTCGCCGATGACCGCGATCACCCTGCCGTCCTGCCGCTTGCGAAGGCGCGCCTCGGCGATTCCAAGGGCATAGCTCAACGAGGTCGAGGCGTGGCTGTTCTCGATCTGGTCGTGCTCGGATTCGCGTCGCGACGGGTATCCGGACAGGCCGTCGCGCTGGCGCAGAGTCGAGAACTGCGCGGTGCGGCCCGTGATCATCTTGTGCACGTAGGCCTGGTGGCCTGTGTCCCAGACGATCGCGTCCTTCGGGCTGTCGAACACGCGGTGAAGCGCAAACGTGAGCTCGACCACGCCCAGGTTCGGTGAGAGGTGGCCGCCCGTCTTGGCGATCTGCTCGACGAGGAATGCACGCACCTCGGCCGCGAGCTGGGTGAGCTGCTGCTGGTCGAGGCGCTTCAGGTCGGCAGGCGAATTGATGCCGGCCAGCAAGCCCATTACAGGTAAACGCGCGCGTCCGTCCGAGGGTTCCGCCATCGTCAGGCGGATATCAGGCTAGACGTTCCGCCACCAGCTCGAGCACGTGGGCGACACGCAGCTTCTGCCGCCGGGCGCGGGCCGCGGTGGCGATGTGGAGCAGGCAGCCCGGGTTGTCCGAAGCCACGATAGTGCAGCCGGTCTTGGCGATCGCGTCCAGCTTCCACTCGGCCAGGCGGCCGGCGACGCGCGGCCACTCCACGCTGAACGTGCCTCCGAAGCCGCAGCAGTTCGCGATGTCCGGGATCTCGACCACCTCGTAGCCCGCCAGCTCGAGCACCCGCCGAGGCTCACCCTTGAGGCCGAGCTGGCGCAGCGACTGGCACGAGTCGTGATAGGCGACCCGCGGGCGCTCGGCGGCCGGGCGGACCAGCTCCGGGCGCTCCTCCAGCAGGCCGAGCGTGAAGCGGGTCGAGTCTCGAAACCGGGAGGCTGTGCCGTCCGGCGCCGCCGGGCCCCATTCGGCTGCGTCGATCGTGAAGGCGCCGAAGCAGGAGGCGGACGGCGTCACGATGATACCCTTGGAATCCCGAAGGCTTAAGGCCAGCTTTGTATTCAATTTGTAGCCGCCTTCGAAGTCGCCTGCATTGGCTGCGATCAGGCCGCAGCACCATTGGTCCTTGGGAAATCCAACGTCATAGCCGGCGGCGCGGGCGACGCGCTCGAGGGCGGAAGCCGCCGTCGGGAGCATCCGGTCGACCATGCACGAGGCGAAGATGGTGAGCGGCTCGCCCTGGCCGGTCTGGCTCGGCGCACGGTCGCGGTATGGGGTGAACGCCAGACGTGGGGTGCCCGGGACGAGGGCGCTGAACGGCGCACTGGCGCGCAGCGCCCGGTCCGCCAGCTCGGGCCGCTCCCACATCCCGAGCAGGACCCGCTTCCGCAGCGACTTGCGGCCACGGCGGCGGTGCTCGAGGATCTGGCGCGGCAGCGGGATGTCGACCGGGCAGATCTCCTGGCACGCGTTGCACTGCGTGCACAGCGTGTTGGGCAGGTCGGCCTGGTCCAGCCCGTGGTGAAAGGGAGTCAGCACCAGGCCGATCGGACCGTTGTAGATGTGCCCGAACTGGTGGCCCCCGACCGCCATGAAGGCCGGGCACGCGTTCGAGCAGGCCCCGCAGCGGATGCACGTGAGCGCGTCCCGAAACTCAGGGTCGGTGAGCATCTCCGTGCGCCCGTTGTCGAGGATCACGCAGTGGAGCTCGCGCGGGCCGTGAACGCCGATCGTCAGCGACTGCTCGATGTCGGCGGAGCGAGACGGCCCGGTGATCCAGTTGACGTAGCTGGTCATCACCTGGCCCGTGCCACTTCGCGGGAGCATGCGAAGCATCGCCACCGCGTCGTCGAGCGTCGCGACCAGCTTGTCCATGCCGAAGAGCGCGATGTGCACCGGCGGCAGCGTCGTGGTCAGGTCTGCGTTGCCCTCGTTGGTGACGAGCACGATGGTGCCCGTTTCGGCGATGGCCATGTTCGCGCCGCTGATGCCGACGGACGCCTCGATGAACTTCTGACGCAACGATTCGCGCGCGTGATGCTGGATCGCCTCCACGGTGGCCTCGGTGCCGAACACGTCGGCCGCGTCCTCCTTGGTCAGGTGGATCGCGGGTGCGATCAGATGGGAGGGATGCGTATGCGTGAGCTGGACCATCCGCTCGCCGAGGTCGGTCTCGACCACCTCCATGCCCATGGCCTCGAGGAACGGGTTCAGCTCGATCTCCTCGCTCGCCATCGACTTCACCTTCGTCACCACAGGCCGGACAGGGCCGCTCGCGGCTCCGTGCTCGCTGACTCCGTTCCAGCAGAGCTGGCCGATGATCTCGCGCGCGTCGGCGGCATCCCTGGCGAAGTGCACCTTCCCGCCGACCGCCTCGACGCGCTCCGCGAACTGGCGGGCCAGCTCGGGCAGATGGTCGAGGTTCGAGCGACGTCTCTGCTTGAGGTCGGCGCGTCCCTTGGCGAAGTCGAAGCTTTCGAAGGCGGTGTCGCGCCGGGCGCGCAGCCCGATCATGGCGTGGGTCAGCGCCTGCTGCAGCTTGGGGTCGTCGAGAGCGCGATTGACGCGCCCTGCGAAGTGGCGCCGGCTCTCAGGCACGCGCGCGGGTGGCTTCCTGGATCGCCTCGCCGAGGCCCTCAGCCGTGCTCACCGGGGCCAAGCATATGTTTCCGACGCAGACGACGGCTCGCGCGTCGTCTGACGGTTCGATGACCGCGTACGGATGCGTTCGCAGAGCTGAGCGCGCTAGCTCCTCGCTTCCGGTCGTGACCTTCAGCGGCGCGCGCAGGCGGTCGAGGGCGCGCGCGAAGACCGCGGCCATCAGGCCGTACTGGCGCGGCAGCGCGGCCACCGACTCGAGGGCGCGGCGCGCGGGCTCCAGGTAGGGCTGCGCCGGATCGCCGACCAGGACGTCGAGCTCGATCAGGGCGATCGCCGCCACCGAGTTCTCGCCGAGCGGCTTGATCGGATCGCTCAGCCGGCCCAGATCGTCGCCGCCGGAATGGTCGAAGTAGCCTCCCAGGGCTTCGTCCGCGTAGCGCTCGTCGAGGTGTTGTGCAAGCTCGAGCGCGACCTCCAGCCAGCGGCGGCCGAGGCCGCCCTGGTAGGCGCGCACCGCGGCCAGCATCCCCCAGACCTGGTCGGCCAGCTGGCCGACCACGCCCTCGGTGTGCGCCAGCCCTTCGCCGGCTCGGTAGCTCGACTCGAAGAGGCTGTCGAGAAGGCGGCGGGCATTCTCGAGCAGCCCCGGGCGCTCGCATCGTCGAGCCGCATCCAGGTACGCGACCGCCAGCGCGGCGTTCCATGCCGAGTACACGCGGCGGTCGACGTATGGCGCGTCGTGCCCGCGACGGCCCGCCGCGTCGAGCGAGTAGTAGTGCTCGTCGGCGTCCTGGCTCCCGGCGTAGAGCCCGGTGTCGGGATCGCGAAGCACGCCGTCGAGATAGGCGGTCGCCGAGTCCAGAACCGAGGTCATGCCCGCCGCCGCCAGCCCGGCGATCAGGCCGGCGTGGTCCTCCAGCATCTTCTCGTAATGCGGCACGCTCCAGTCCTGCGTCGTCGAGTAGCGGAAGAACCCGCCCTCGACGTAGTCGTAAGTGCCGCCGCCCGCCATCTGCTCGAGGGTGTGGACGGCCATCCGGCGCAGCTCTTCGTCGCTGCGAAGCTGCGCCTGCTCGAGGAGCAGAAGGATCGCGTCGGTCTGCGGGAACTTGGGCGCCGTGCCGAAGCCGCCGTACTCGGGGTCGTACGCGCTCCGGACCGCCGTCAAGACCTCTTCCACCGCCGGCGGTTCGAGCTCTCCGGCGCTGCGCGCGGCGATGGATCCCGCGCGCTTGCGGCCCTCGAGCGCCTTGGTCGCGATCTCGGGCCGGTGCGTGCGGTAGTACGACGCGACGCGGCCCAGCGCGCCTGCCATCTGGTCGGGCGGCAGGTAGGTGGCGCCGGTCAGGATGTCGCCCGACGGCGAGAGGAACGCGGTGGTGGGCCAGCCGCCCATGTTGTAGCGCTGATTGATGTCGGGCCTCACGTCGTTGTCGACGCGGATCGGCACGTACTCGCCGTTGATGAGGTCGATGACGCCCTGGTTCGAGTACGTGGTCTCGTCCATGACGTGGCACCAGTGGCACCAGACCGCGGAGATGGAAAGCAGGATCGGACGGTCGAGCGCCTTCGCTTCGTCGAACGCGGCCTCCGCCCAGGGGCGCCACTTGATCTCATGCGCCCGGTTCGGCCGCGGCGAGAAATGCAGATCGGCGGCGGTCATACGCCCAGTGTAAGAATGGCGGTGTGATCTCCACCAGCGCGGTCGACGCGTACATCGAGAAGCACTCGCGGCGTTTCGTGGACGAGCTCAAAGAGCTGTGTAGCTTCCCAAGCATCTCCAACCACGGCCTCGACGCCATCAAGCCCGCGCGGGACTGGCTGGCCGGGCGGCTGGGCGACTTCACCGACCGGGTCGAGACCCTGGACGGCGGCGGCATGCCCGCCCTCTACGCCGAGGTGCGCGGCGCGGGCAGCCGCAAGCTCCTGCTGTACGAGCACTACGACGTGCAGCCGGTCGACCCGATCGAGCTGTGGGACTCCAAGCCGTTCGAGCCGCTCGAAAAGGACGGCAAGCTGGTGGCGCGCGGCGTCGCCGACGACAAGGCGGACGTGATGGCCCGCATCCACGCGCTCGAGACCCTGAAGCAGCTGGGCCAGATCCCGGTCACGCTGCGGTTCCTCGTCGAGGGTGAGGAGGAGATCGGGTCCAAGACCTTCGAGAAGATTGCGCACGCCCACGCCGACAAGCTGCACGCGGACGGCTGCCTCTGGGAGTCCGGCGGATTCGACAGCGCCGGCCGGCCGACGCTGTTCTTCGGCGCGCGCGGCCTCCTCTACGTCCAGCTGCGCGTGAAGATGCTGGCTTTCGACCAGCATTCCGGCTTTGCGTCGATCTACCCATCCGCCGCGATGTATCTGGTCGCGGCGCTCGCCAGCCTCCGCGACCAGGACATGAACATCAGGATCGAAGGCTTCTACGACGACATGGTCGACCCGACCGAGGCGGATCGCCGCATGCTCGCGAAGATCGACTCTGAGGTGGACGATCGCAAGCGGCTGGTCGGTTTCGAGCGGTTGATCCGCGATCCATCGCCTGACCGCGTGGTGGAGCAGCTGCTGTTCACGCCGACCGCCAACATTGCGGGTATCACCACGGGCTACCAGGGCCCTGGATCCAAGACCGTGCTCCCGGCCGAGGCGACCGCGAAGCTGGACTTCCGGCTCATCCCGAACCAGGACCCCGCGGACATCCAGGCCAAGCTGCGCCGGCACCTCGACTCGAACGGCTTCGACAAGGTGGAGATCGCGTGGTCGGATGGCGAGAAGCCGGCCCGCTCCGACCCTCAGTCGAAGATCGGCGTGGTCACCGCGGACTGCGTGCGCGAGCTGCACGGCGAGCCGGTCGTGTGGCCGTTCATGCAGGCGACCGGGCCCATGCATCCGGTCGTCTCCGACCTCGGCATCCCGACCGTCATGCCGGTCGGTGTGGGCCGGCCGGACAATCGCATCCACGCGCCCAACGAGAACATCCGCATCGACGACTACCTCAACACCGTGCGCCTCATGTGCCGCGTGTGGGAGCGATTCGGAGCTAGCTGATGGAGAAACTCACCGACAAGCTCTTCACCGTGAAGTTCAAGGAGGACACAGGCAAGCCTCATATCGAGATCGTCGACCAGACCGTCTGCGCCACGAAGTGCAAGGGCAAGTACTGCAACCACTTCTGTCCGGCCGGTGTGTACGAGTGGAACGAGGAGCAGCAGAAGAACCTGGTCAGCTTCGGGAACTGCATCGAGTGCGGGGCGTGCTCGATCGGGTGCCCGTTCGACAACATCGCCTGCCACAGCCCGCGCGGCGGGTTCGGGGCCCAGTACCGCCTCGGCTGACCGGTTAGGAATACAGGCGCCGCCGGGAATACTTCCAGTTACTGCTTTGAACGACTACGACGTGATCATCGTCGGCGGCGGGCCGGCCGGCCTGGCCGCGGGGCTCTACACCGCCCGCATGGACCTGAAGGCTGTGCTGCTCGACCGCGGCCCGCTGGGCGGCCAGCTGCTGAACACCGAGCTGGTCGAGGACTACCCGGGTTTCGAGTCGATCCTGGGCGCCGACCTGGCGACCAAGATGGGCGAGCACGCCCGCAAGTTCGGGCTCGAGGTGCGCGACTTCGACCCGGTCAAGGAGATCGACACGGCGGGCGAAACCAAAGTCGTCCGGCTGGAGTCCGGCGAGGAGCTGCGCGCGCCCGCGCTCATCATGGCCGCCGGCGGTCTGCCTCGCTACCTGGAGGTCCCCGGCGAGAAGGAGTTCTGGGGTCGGGGCGTCAGCTACTGCGCGGTATGCGACGGCGCCTTCTTCAAGGGCCAGCAGCTGGCGGTGGTCGGCGGCGGCGACGCAGCGATCGAGGAAGGCGACTTCCTCACCCGATACGCGTCGAAGGTCTACGTGATCCACCGGAGGAACGAGTTTCGGGCGCAGCCCATCCTCCTGGATCGCGCCCGGGCCAACCCCAAGATGGAGTTCATCCTCGACTCGCACGTGGAGTCGATCGTGGGCGACGAGAAGGTGCGCGGGATTCGCTTCGAGCGGCAGGGCAAGACCAAGGAGCTGCCGGTCGGGGGCGTGTTCATATTCGTGGGGTTCGTGCCCAACTCGAGGCTGCTAAAGGTCCACGTCGACCACGACGAGGCCGGCTACATCCTCACCGACCGCAACATGGAGACGTCGGTGCCGGGGATCTGGGCGGTCGGCGATGTGCGCGCTCAGCTGACCAAGCAGATCGCGACGGCGGTGGGGGACGGGACGACCGCGGCGGTGGCCGCATCGGCCTATGTGTCGGCGCTCAAGCACCCGGCGCGCGCCTAGACGGCGGCCACCCGGGCCATGTAATCTTTGGCCCGCCGCCGCCGTCCGTGCGTAAGGAGAGAGGGTGAAGTTCCGGTTTGCAGTGATTGCTGCAGTCTTTGTCGCGTGCCTGGCGCCCAGCACTGCGCTGGCCGCCGCCAACCCGAGCAACCACGGCCATCACTATCACTTCGGCTGGATCCACCACCACTCGCCGCCGGCGTCGACCAATCCCGGGCCGGCGACCGCGCCGACTGGCGGCGGGACCGCGTCGAGCGGGCCGAACATCAAGAGCTTCGTCGCGACGGTCGTGCCCGCAGCGCTCGCACCCGAGGCCCCGACCGTGATCGCGCCTGAGGCGCCGTCGCTCGTCGCGCCGGGCGATGTCGTGACGACCGCCCAGCCACTGGACGCGGGCCGCAACCTGTGGCTGGTGGCGATCCTGCTGGCGGCCATCGTGGCCGCCAACGTCACGCTGGCGGTGCTCGCGACCGGCCGGGGCGGACACTATGTGATCCGGCGCACCTTCGCGCCGGTAGGGATCACGGTCTAGCGCGCATGCGCATCAAGCGCTTTGGCTGGGTCCGCGACATCCCGGACCAGCGCGACTACCGCTATGAGCCGCCGCCGAAGCTCGCCAGGGCCCTGCCTCCGAAGGTCGACCTCAGGAGCGGATTTCCGCCCTGCTACAACCAGGGCGAGCTCGGCTCGTGCACAGCCAACGCCATCGCCGGCGCTCTGCAGTTCCTCGAAACGAAAGAGGGTTCGCCGGCTCCGGTCATGCCTTCGCGCCTCTTCATCTACTTCAACGAGCGGGTGCTCGAGGGCACGGTGGACAGCGACTCAGGCGCTCAGATCCGAGACGGGATCAAGTCGGTCGTCAAACGCGGGTTCTGCGCCGAGGAGCTCTGGCCGTATGACATCAAGCACTTCGCGGACAAGCCGCCGGAGCGCTGCTACCGCGCGGCCCTGAAAGACCGGGTCAGCCAGTACCTGCGGCTGGACCATGACGGGCCGATTCCGCTGCTCACCTGCCTCGCCAGCGGCTATCCGTTCGTCTTCGGCTTCTCCGTCTATGAGAGCTTCGAGAGTCCTCGGGTGGCCGAAACCGGGGCGGTGCCGATGCCGCGCCTGGGCGAGCGAGTGCTCGGCGGGCACGCGGTCGTCGCCTGCGGCTATGACCTGAAGGGTTCGCGATTCACGGTGCGCAACTCGTGGGGCGCGAGGTGGGGGGTGGGCGGCTACTTCACCATGCCGTTCGCTTATCTCACCAACTCGTTCCTGTCCGCCGACTTCTGGACCATCCGCCGCGTCCCTATATGAGCCGCGACCGGTCTACGCGGTGAGGTCGATCCAGACCAGCCCCGGTGGAAGAGTCAGCGGGTCGCCGTTGAGAGTGAAGGTCAGCGGGCCGTGGCCGTCCGTCGAGGCCCACGCGGCCGCGTAGCTCTGGCCCTTGTAGTAGACGTCGGCCTTTCCGCTCGAGTCCAGGTTGAAGTCATGGATGTACGAGCCGTGGCCGTCGCCGACGGCCAGCAGCGACTCCTGCGTGTGCACCACGATGACCATCTCGATCCGCAGCGGCTGGTTGAGATGCGCGTCGCGGTAGTTGTGGCCGGCCTCGTTCTTCTGGTACGTGCCCATGATCGGGTCGTACGTGTAGGTCGAGTAGTGCTCGCTGACGCCGACGCGGGTCGCCGCGGTCCCGCCGGCTAACGCGGGCCGCGCCTTCGGAATCGTGAACGCGCCGATGTTGGGGTAGAGCTGCTCGGCGCGGTTCACGCCGTCGCCGCTGATCATCAGGTTGTCGGGCGCATAGCGGCTGATGGTCCGGAACGTGTAGCCGATCGTGTCGAAGAACTGGGGCACAGGGTCCGAGCCCGCCGCCGAACGTGTGACAGCGGACTCGCCTGACTGGAACAGCAGGCCCTTGTAGTGGCGCGCGATCTTCAGCGACACGAGCCGGCTCGAGCGCATGGGCCCGATGAGGTCTGGGGCACTGCCGTACACCCCGGTCAGGCGCGTGATGCCGCCCTCGGCCAGGTATTCGAACACGATGTCGGCGGCCTGCAGGCCGTCCTGGTCGACCGCGCCCGAGTCGTTGGGCACCTGGATCAGGGCCGGGTACTTGAGCGCGATGGTGTGCTCGCGGTCGCGGTAGTAGAGGCCCGTGTCGAGAGCCCAGGTCGACTTCACGATGTGACCGGTCTGGTCCCTGGCGCCGGCCGCCATCTCGAGCGTCAGCGGCCCCGACGGAATTCCCGAGGTCGCCATCGACGCGCTGCGAAAGTCCTTGGCCCAGGCCAGCGTCACCGGCGCGGCGCCGAGGCTCAGCTTCACGGTGTCGGGCGCCATAACGTCGTTGAAGTTGAAGGTGAGCTGCGAGCCCGGCTGCACCTCCAGCCCGTTGGTGACCGCCGTGCCGTCGGGCATGGTCACGGACACGATGCGCGGGACGATGGTGGTCGTGAATGTCCAGCGCCCGCCGGTCACCTTGTGCTTGCTCGTGTCGGCGAAGCTCGTGAGCGTGATCGTGTACATGGTCAGGTCGTGGAGCGGCTTGGCCGGGATCCATTCGTACTTCGTCTGGCCTGAGACCGATACGAGAGCGCCCTCAGCGTCGGGCGAGATCGCGAAGTGCGTCTCCAGGGACTGCAGCGTCACCGACCGGTCGAAGGTGAGCGCCAGCGGCGCGTCGGAGGGCACCTCCTTCTGTCCGTTGGAGACGCTCAGCGCCACCGTCGTAGGGAGCGTGTTCAGGTACCCGAGGTAAGCGCCGCCGCCGGTGAACATCAGCGCGATCAGGACGCCGAGCGCGATCCAGCCTTTGCGGAAGCGAAAGGTCCGGCGATTCCGCCCGCGGGGCGCCGGTGGGGCCGGCCACGACGTGCGCTCGATCTCTTGCAGAGACGTCGGTGAGGACAAGGGCCGGTGGGATTATGCCATCAGGCGGGTGACTTACGCGCGCGACACTCCTCGCAATCGCACAGCCCGCGAAGGTAGGAGAACGAGTACAGGCCCGTGGCGTGCCCGCTCTCGAAAGCGATCTGCAGCGCGTACTGGCCGACCAGCGCGACGTCGCGCACGCGCAGCTCGTCGTCGGGCAGGTTCTTCACGCGCGCCAGGCGGCCCGGCGCGCCGGCCTCGCCTCGACACTCGGCGCAGGGACAGGCCCAGCGCAGGCGGTCGGCCGCATAGACGCTTCGGTGACCGCCCTCCCACTCGATCTCCATCACCTGGCGCGAGCGGTCGACGTCGACGTTGACCGGGAACGGGTCTGGATCTTTCAGTGGACGTTGATCACGGGCAGCTGGCGGAACGACTGGATCGACGTTCGGGCCGCGACCTGCGATGCGATCTCAACGAACGCCCGCGCGCCAGCCGACTCAGGTCGCGAGATCACGACCGGCGTGCCGGCGTCGGCGTCCTCGCGGATGCCCTCCTCGAGCGGCACCGCGCCCAGGAACGGAACGCCGAGCCGCTGCGCGGCCGCCTCGGCGCCGCCGTGGCCGAAGATGTCGTGGCGGTGCCCGCAGCTCGGGCACACGTACCAGCTCATGTTCTCGATCAGGCCGAGCGGCGTGACGTTCAGCTTGCGGAACATCTGCAGGGCCTTGACGGCGATGTCCGTCGCGACGTCCTGCGGCGTGCAAACGATGGCGACGCCGGTGAGCGGCACTGCCTGCGCCAGCGTCAGCGACGCGTCGCCGGTGCCCGGAGGGAGGTCGATGACCAGGTAGTCGAGGCGTCCCCAGTCGACCTGGGTCATCATCGCCTCGATCGCCTTGCCGACCATCGGACCCCGATAGATGGTCGGCTGGTCGCCCGGATAGATCTGCCCGAACGACATCACCTTCAGCCCATGCGCGTCGATCGGGCGCAGGCGGCCGTTGACCTGTTCGGGCACAGAGCGCGAGTTGGTCATCGCGGGCACCGACGGGCCGTAGATGTCCGCATCCAGAAGCCCCACCTCGGCGCCCGCCCTGCGCAGGGCCGCCGCCAGGTTGACCGCTACCGTCGACTTGCCGACCCCGCCCTTGCCGGAGGCGACGGCGATCGTCTGCTTCACGCCGGGCAGGATCTCGGACGGCTTGGGCCGCAGGAAGGCGGGCCTCACGTTCGCCGTCATGCGCACGTCGACCGCGGTCACGCCCGGGATCTGCGACACCGCGTCGTGCGCCTGCGACTTGAAGCGGTCGCGCACCGGGCACGCGGGGGTCGTCAGCTCGAAGGTGAAGCTCACGCGGCCGCCTTCCTCGATGGCGAGCTCTTTGATCATGCCGAGGGCCACGACGTCCCGACCGAGGTCGGGATCCTGGATCGTCGAGAGCACCTCCAGCACCTGCTGGCTCGTCGGGTTCGCCATCGCATGGCATGTTACGTGGAACGTGCCCCGCGCCACCCGTGCCGCCTTCGCCGCCCACCAGGCGGCGTGCCGCGCCTGCACTGTCTGCGCCGACCAGGGCATCATCGCCGAGGCCCATCCGACGTTCTCGGGCGTGTGGGGGGCGCGGTTCCTGCTCGTCGGCCAGGCCCCGGGGCAGGTAGAGCGCGAGTCGCGCCGCCCGTTTTCGGGCCGCGCGGGCAAGGAGCTCGACCGCTGGATGATTCGCGCCGGATTTGCCGACACGGAGGAGTTCCGCCGGCTCACGTACATCGCGGCGCTCATGCGCTGCTTTCCAGGACGCAACCCGCGAGGCTCGGGCGACCTCCGACCGCCACCGGCGGGGGTCGCCAACTGCTCGCACTGGCTCGACACCGAGCTCGCGATGCTGAGGCCGAGAGTCGTGATCCCGGTCGGGCAGCTGGCGATCGCTCGCTTCCTCGGACCAGGACGGCTCGAGGATCGGGTGGGCCGTCGCTTCGGCGCGCGGCCGGTGATCGTTCCCCTGCCGCATCCCTCAGGCCAGAGCCGGTGGCTCAACGTAACCGCTAACCGAGAGCGCCTCGACGGCGCGCTGCGGTTGATCCGACAATTACGCGAACAGTTCGTCCCGTGAGGTTGAGGAGAGCTCGATGAAGTACTTGCTCGTTTACTACGGCGGTGGAATGCCCGAGTCCCCGGCGGCTCAGGCGCGCGTGCTCAAGCAGTGGGACACGTGGTTCAAGAAGCTCGGACCGGGTCTCGTCGATCCCGGGCTGCCTTTCTCCGGCGCGGTGAACAAGGTCAAGCCGGACGGGACCGCCGCCAAGGGTCCGATCGGACAGCGAGCGACCGGCTACACGATCATCGAAGCGGCCGCGTTGGACAAGGCGACCAAGGTGGCGAAGGGCTGCCCGCTGCTGAAGAGCGGCGGCAGCATCGCGGTGTACGAAACCGCGTCGATGATGTAGTTGCCGTTCTTTTTCGCCGAGCGCGAAGGCGGGCGCGCAGTCATCACGGGCGTCGACGCGGCGCATCTGACGCGCTCGCTTCGCGCTCGCCCCGGTGAGGAGATCCAGGTCGTCGACCCGGAGGGCTGGCTGCTGACGGTGCGGCTGGAGTCGGTGAGCGTCAGACGAGTCGAGGGCGCCATCCTCGCCGAGGAGGTGCACCGGCCAGAGCCTGAGCGGCAGGTCGTGGTCGCCATCTCCCTCCTGCCCGCGGCGTCGCTCGAGCTCGTCCTCTCGAGGTGCACAGAGGTCGGCGCGGCCGCCTTCCACATCGTGCAGGCCGAGCGCAGCGTCGCTCGCGGCGCCAGGCGGGAGCGCTGGCAGACGATCATTCGCGAGGCGGCCATGCTGGCCGGCCGGCTGCGCGTGCCCATCGTCGCGGGCCCGTCGCCGATCGCCGAGGTCCTACACGAGCGGCCCAACCCGGTGATGCTCGTGCGCGGGGCGGCGACGGCGCTCTCCGCGATGCCGCGGTCGGCCGAGGTCACGCTGCTGATCGGGCCGGAAGGCGGCTGGACCGACCGCGAGCTGGCGGCGGCCTCAGCCCACGCCGGCCTCGGGCCGCGCAACCTGCGGGCCGACACGGCGGCCATCGTCGCCACCGCAATCGCCGCGGGTCTCTGAGGCGCTGCCTCTAGCGCTTCAGCGCGCGGTAGACCCTGACCTCGCCGGCGATCGCGATGACTGACAGAACGACGAAGCCCACAGCACCGACGATCATGACCGCGAGCCCTACGACCGGAGCCGTCGCGGCGGTGGCCAGCCCGACAAAGATCAGGCCGATCACGCCCAGGATGGCGGCGTAGATCTTGAAGCCGGCCGGCGACGCGGCATAGCCGGGGGCGAGGTCGCCCAGGGACTTCGACGTGAGGTTGCGGATCACAGCCCTTCCGGCGCCCCCGATGTCAAGGCTGAGCACAACGGCGACCACCAGCAGGACGGAGCCGATCACATAGAGCATCGGTCCAGATCGTCGCATGCCGTCGGGCACCTACGATTGCCCCGTGCCCACCGAAAGCCAGCGCGTGCGGAACTTCTGCATCATCGCGCACATCGACCACGGCAAGTCCACGCTGGCCGACCGCCTACTGGAGTTCACGGGGTCGATAAGCCAGCGCGACATGCAGGACCAGGTCCTCGACACGATGGATCTCGAGCGCGAGCGCGGCATCACCATCAAGCTGCAGGCGGTGCGCATGACGTACCCGGCCCGCGACGGCCAGACGTACGAGCTCAACCTCATCGACACGCCGGGCCACGTCGACTTCGCCTATGAGGTCTCGCGCTCGCTCGCCGCGTGCGAGGGCGCGATCCTGGTGGTCGACGCCGCCCAGGGCATCGAGGCCCAAACGCTGGCCAACCTCTACCAGGCGGTCGACGCCGGGCTGGCCATCATCCCGGTGGTCAACAAGATCGACCTCGACGCCGCGCAGCCCGAGATGGTCGCGGAGGAGATCGCCGACCTCACCGGACTGCCGCGCACCGACGTCATCTTCGCCTCGGCCAAGCTCGGCGTCGGGACGCAGGACATCCTCGAGGCCGTGATCGCGAAGGTGCCGCCGCCGCGCGGCGACCCGAAGGCGCCACTGCGCGCGCTGATCTTTGACTCGCACTACGACACCTATCGGGGCGTCATCACCTACGTGCGGGTGGTCGATGGCGAGATCGTGCCCCGGGAGAAGATCCGGATGATGAACACCGGCAAGGTCCACGAGGTGGACGAGGTCGGCTGGTTCGCACCGCGGCCGCGGCCGGCCGAGAAGCTCACGGCCGGCGAGGTGGGCTACGTCACCGCGGCGATCAAGAACGTCATCGACGCGCGCGTGGGCGACACGATCACCACCGCAGAGCATGGAGCCGCGTCGCCGCTGCCCGGCTACCGGCAGGTCAAGCCGATGGTGTTCGCAGGGCTCTTTCCGACCGACTCCGACCAGTTCGGCGACCTGAAGGAGGCGCTGGAAAAGCTGCAGCTCAACGACGGCGCGCTCTCCTACGAGCCAGAGAACTCGGCCGCCCTCGGCTTCGGCTTTCGCTGCGGCTTCCTCGGCCTGCTCCACCTCGAGATCGTCCAGGAGCGCCTGGAGCGCGAGTTCGAGCTCGAGCTGATCACCACCGCCCCGACGGTGGAGTATCGGGTGAAGCTCCGGCGCGGCGAGGTGGTCGAGGTCGACAACCCGGCGCTGCTGCCCGACCCGACGGCGATCGAGTCCATCGCCGAGCCCTTTGTCAAGCTCTCGATCATCGTGCCCTCGAACTACGTGGGGGCGATGATGGAGCTGTGCCAGGACAGGCGCGGAAACTTCAAGCACCTGGAGCACCGGCCGGGTGACCGGATCGTGCTCGAGTACGAGATCCCGCTCGGCGAGATCATCCACGACTTCTACGACCAGCTCAAGTCGCGGTCCAAGGGCTACGCGTCGATGGACTACGAGATGATCGGATTCCGCGAGGGTGAGCTGGTGAAGCTCGACGTTCTCGTCGCGGCTGAGCCGGTCGACGCGCTGTCGCTGATCGCCCACCGCAGCAAAGCGCAGATCCAGGGTCGCAAGCTGGTCGAGAAGCTGAAGACGATCATCCCGAGGCAGCTCTACGAGGTGCCGATTCAAGCCGCTATTGGCGGGAAGGTGATCGCTCGCGAGACGATCCCGGCGATGCGCAAGGACGTGCTCGCGAAGTGTTACGGCGGCGATGTCACGCGCAAGCGCAAGCTGCTCGAGAAGCAGAAGGAAGGCAAGCGGCGGATGAAGCGCGTGGGATCGGTGGAGATTCCTCAGGAAGCGTTCATGGCGGTGCTGAAGCTTGACTAGGCGGCTCGTCGTGCTCGTCGTGCTCGTGCCGCTCGTCCTCGGCGCGTGCACGCGAGCGTCCGGCCTGTCGGGCGGCAACGCCAAGCCTGCCGACATCTACGCGGCCGGACCGAGCCTGCCCCAGGTGAGAACGCTGCTCGGCGACAGCAGCTGGTGGCCTGGGATCCCGGCGTTCGGAGTGCGGCCGCTCGGCCTTCCTTCAACGCCCGAGACGGTCCGGTTCAGCATCACACAGCACTACTTCCACGTCGGCACCTCGGAGACCTTCGTCGCCGAGTACGTGGTCTGGGCGAGCGTTTCCGACGCGACGTCGCGCATGAGCGCGGTGCAGTCGCAGCTGGGGACCACAGTGACCGGGCCGAGGGCCGGCGACCAGGTCATCTACTACGGCGTCCGCCAGGCTACGAGCGCGGCTCTCTACGAAACGGTGGTGTTCGTCCGGGTTGGTCAGGTCATCATCACCGCAGACCTGACCCGCGGCGCCGGCTTCGCTGACATCAGCGAGATGGGGCGCATCGCCAGCTCGCTCGTGTCGAGGCTGAAAGACGTGCTGTCGGGCAAGGTGAGGCCCAGCCCGAGCCCGTCGGGAGACACCCAGCTCCTGCTCCCGCCCGGCCAGGACGTGACGCTGGTGGGCACGGCTCACCTTCCGGTCGAAGCCGCCGCCGAAATGCTTGGTTCGGCGTCGCCGACCGACCTGGCCGACTCCTTCCACAAGCTGGGGGTCAGTGAGTTCCTGTTCGCCGATTACGCGCTCGACGCCGACCTTTCGATGGAGGTGCGCGCGTCGCTCTTCAACTTCGCGACGGCCGACGACGCCAACACGTGGATCGACGCCGCCATCGGCAAGAGCAACCTGGACCAGAACGGGGTGGCTTCGGGCTACAGCGACTCGCAGGGCACGTACTACGCCTTCTTCGGCGCGGGGCAGCATGTAGCGGTCTTGTTCTGCGCCTCGACCGTCCCGAACACCGCTGCTTCGCGGGCCTGCGAGGCACCGATGACGCGGCTGATCAGCGTCTGGCAGTCCACCCTCTCAGCCTGACCGGGGAACGTTCGCCGTCTCCCGGGTCTCGAGGAACCATCGCCACTGAGCCGCCAGCCCCTCGCGCAGCGACGTCCTCGGCTCCCATCCGAGCTGGATTCGAGCCCGCGTGATCGAGGCGCCCTCCCGCCGGTGGTCGAACGGCTGCCGCTCGACGTGGCGGCGCTTGATCTCGATCCCGGACGCGTCAGACAGCAGGTCCAGCGCCTGGTTGACAGTCACGCTGCTGCCTCCACCCAGGTTGTAGAGGTCGCCCGGCGCGCCCCGCCCGGCCGCCAGCATCGTCCCCTCGACGGCATCCGCGACGTACGTGAAGCCACGGGTCTGCTCGCCGTCGCCGTACACGTCGAAGACCCGGCCTTCGTGCATCGCCTGCATCGCGCGCCACAGCATCAGGTCGGGGCGCATGCGCGGCCCGTACACCGAGAAGTACCGCAGGCGAATCGCCGGCACCTCGTAGTTCCTCCAGTAGACGTGAGCGAGGTGCTCCCCGGCTAGCTTGGTCACGCCGTAGGGCGAGAGCGGGGCCGGCAGCGCATTCTCCGTGGTTGGGAACACCTCGGCGTCGCCGTATACCGACGATGAGCTTGCATAAACGAGGCATCTCAGCCCCCGTCCTCTGACCGCCTCGAGCAGGCGCTGCGTGGCGACCACGTTCTCGTGCCAGTACTGGTCGAACTGCATGAGCGCCTCGCGGACACCGGGCCTGCCGGCGCAGTGGTACACGACCTCGGCGCCCTCGACCACCGGCGCGAGGTCGTCCTCGGAGAGGTCGGCCGTCGCGAACGTGAAGCGCGGGTTGGCGAGGGCCGCGGCGACGTTGCGCTCCTTGGCCGCGCGTGTGTAGTAGTCGGTGAAGCTGTCGATGCCGACGACGTCGTGCCCCTGCGCCAGGAGCCGGTCGACGAGGTGCGAGCCGATGAATCCGGCTGCGCCGGTGACCAGAACTCTCACGGGAGGGTCAAGTCTAAGTGCGACCTATGCTCTGATTCCGTGACCAGGTTCGAGGCGTGGCTGGCCGATTCGGGGTATGGAGTTGACGTGAGGCAGTTCCCGCAGGGCACCCGCACCGCGTCCGACGCCGCCCGCGCGATCGGCTGCGAGGTCGCGCAGATCGTCAAGTCGCTGGTGTTCGTGGCGGGCGGCCGGCCTGTGGTCGCGCTGGTCAGCGGCAGCAACCGGCTCGACGAGAGAAGGCTCGCGGCCGTGGCGGGCGAGCCCGTCGCGAAGGCCGACGCAGAGATGGCGCGGACAGCCACCGGCTACGCGATCGGCGGCGTGCCGCCGTTCGGGCACGCGACCGAGGTGCCGGTGTTCATGGACCGAGACCTGCTGGGGCATTCGGTGGTGTGGGCCGCGGCGGGCAGACCGGACTCCGTGTTCGAGATCGCGCCCGAGCGCCTGCGGGAGCTGAGCGGCGCGGTGGTTGCGGACCTGAAGGACCGCGCGTGAGCAGCCTCCTCATCTTTTGCCGCGACTGCGGGAAGCAGGTGCCCAGCTCTGAGACTCGCGACCAACTGTGTCTCGACTGCCGCGTCAAGCGCTCGGTGGCCGACCTGCGCGACGAGCACGCCCGCCTGTGGCGGAAGCGCGAGCGCTATCGCGGCCAGGGTGCGAACGTCGAGCAGATCGGGCGGCAGATCGCCCGCCTCGAGGATCGGATGGCGCAGCGCATCAAGGAGCAGGTACCGAACGAGCGCCAGGCCGTCGAGCTGCTGCGTCGCGAGCTCGAGGCCGCGCGAGGCCAGCGCTACACCATCAAAGGCGTATGAACGAGTTCCGGCATCTCTATGTCCACCTGCCCTTCTGCAGGCACAAGTGTGGCTACTGCGACTTCAACGCCTACGCGGGCATGGATCGCCTGATGCCCGACTACGTCTCCGCCCTCGAGCGCGAGCTCGCCGAAGCCGCGGGCACGCGTCCGTTCGCCCGCCTGGAGACGGTGTATCTCGGCGGAGGCACGCCCAGCCTGCTGCCGCCGGCGTTGATGGGCCGGCTCTTGAGCTTCATCCGGACGACCTTCGACGTGGCGCCGGATGCGGAGGTGACGCTCGAGGCCAACCCTGGCAGCACCGATTCGGAGCGCCTGACCTCCTGGCTCGAGGGCGGCGTCAACCGCCTGAGCCTCGGGGTGCAGGGCTTCGACGGGCGCGCCCTCGCCGTGCTCGAGCGGCGCACCGACGCGGCGCAGGCGGAGAGCGCGTTCCGGCTCGCGCGGGCGGCGGGCATGCGCAACATCAACATCGACCTGATCTACGCGGTGCCCTACCAATCGCGCGCCACCTGGATCGACACCCTGCAGCGAGGGCTGGCACTCGAGCCAGACCACATCTCCACGTACTGCCTGACCTTCGAAGAGGGCACCCTGCTATGGCGCCGGCGCGCGCAGGGCAAGCTCCCGGAGGTCGAGCCGGACCTGCAGTGGGACCAGCTCGACGAAGCCTGCTCCGTGCTCGAGCGGGCGGGCTACGGCCGCTATGAGGTCTCCAACTGGGCGCGCCCCGGCTTCGAGTCGCGGCACAACTTCGCCTACTGGCGCTGCCGGCCGGTCTATGGCGCGGGGGCAGGCGCGCACTCCTACTCCACGAACGACGCCGGCGCCTCGCGCTGGTGGAACGTCGCCAGGCCCCGCGACTACATCGCCGCATGCCCGACGCCCATCGCCGGCGGGGAGGAGCTGGAGCCGCGGAAGGCGCGCGCGGAGGCGCTCATGCTCGGCCTGCGCACCGCTGAGGGCATGAGCGCGCCGCCCGGCTTCCAGGCCGAGCTCGACCAGCTGGCCGCGGCAGGTTTGATCGAGCGCCAAGACGGGCGCGTGGCCCCGACCCGGCGTGGGATGGATCTCCACAACCAGATCGCCCTGGCGGTACTCTGAGCTACCCCATGGAGACCAGGAAGCAGGCGATCCTGCGGGCCGTGGTTCAGGAGTTCACCACGAGCGCCGTGCCGGTCGGGTCGCAGGCCCTACAGAGCCGGTACTTCGTGAACCTGTCGTCGGCCACGATCCGCAACGAGCTGGCCGAGCTTGCGGAGGCCGGCTACCTGGCGCAGCCGCACACGTCTGCGGGCCGGATCCCGACCGACTCTGGCTACCGCTACTTCGTCGACTTCCTGATGGACCTGGAGGCCGTGCCGGAGGCGATCAGCACCTATATCAACGACGAGCTGCGCAAGGCGCCGGCGGACGTGCAGGGCCTGGTCGAGCGGGTGGCGATGACCGCCGCCGCCGTGACGCAGAACGCGGCCGTGGCGAGCGCACCCCAGGGATCGCAGGCACGGGTGAAGCACGTGGACGTCGTTTCGCTCGAGCCCTCCGAGGTCCTCCTGATCCTCCTCCTCGACGGGAACCTGCTCCGCCAGCAGGTGCTGCACGTGTCGCAGGCGGCGACGCAGGTCGAGCTGACCGAGCTCGCCGCCGGCCTGAATCGCGCCCTGGCCGGTCGCCTGAGCGAGGAGGTCCGCCGGCACTACGACGGCGCCGACCTCGGCCTCGAGAAGGAGGTCGTGGGCAGCATCGTCGCCGCGCTCGACCAGTACGAGAAAGGCGCGGAGAACCTGGTCGTCCATGACGGCGTGCGGAACCTGGTGCGCCAGCCCGAGTTCGCAGAGTCGGCGCGCCTGCAGCAGGTGCTCGAGGTCCTCGAGGAGACTCGCTACCTCACGGTTCTGCTCCGCGAGCTGATCGGCGAGTCCGACCTGCAGATCGTGATCGGCTCCGAGAACGCGTCCAGCCATCTCCAGGGCTGCGCGGTTGTGCTCACCAACTACGGCCCGTCCCACCGGCTGAAGGGAGTCCTCGGCGTCATCGGACCGACGCGCATGGCCTACAGCCAGACCGTCGCCCGCCTCCGGGCCGTCGCGCACGCGGCGAGCGACCGGATGATGGAGGTCGGGGTCTAGCCCGGCCTAGTGTCGGGCCGGCACCTTTTTGAGGTGCTGGGCCGGATCGACGCCCTCCAGCTTGAGGTCGAACTCCAGCATCTCGTGCACCAGCTCTTCAAACGTGCTGGTCGGTCTCCAGCCCAGCTTCCCGGCCGCCTTGGACGCGTCTCCACGCAGCTCGTGAACCTCGGCCGGCCTGAGGAAGGCCTCGTCTACGACCACGTACTTCTCCCAGTCCAGGCCCGCGACCGCGAAGGCCGTCTCCGCGAACTCGCGCACCGACCGCATCACCCCGGTCGCGATCACGTAGTCGTCCGGCTCGTCCTGCTGCAGCATCAGCCACATCGCCTCGACGTAGTCGCGAGCGTGGCCCCAGTCGCGCTTCGAGTCGAGGTTGCCCAGCCGCAGGGTGTCGGTCTTGCCCGCGAGGATCTGGGCGATGCCGCGCGTCACCTTGCGCGTGACGAAGTTCTCACCGCGGCGCGGGGACTCGTGGTTGAAGAGGATGCCGCTGCACGCGAAGAGGCGGTGCGCCTCCCGGTAGTTGACCGTCATCCAGTGCGCGTAAACCTTGGCCGCGGCATATGGGCTGCGGGGGTGGAAAGGAGACGCCTCGCTCTGTGGCGGTGGCGTCAGGCCGAACATCTCGGACGTCGACGCCTGGTAGAAGCGGGTTGGCAGCCCTGTGGTGCGGATCGCCTCGAGCAGGCGAGTGGTGCCGAGGCCGTCCGCGTCGCCCGTGTACTCGGGCTGGTCGAACGAGATGCCGACGTGGCTCTGCGCGGCCAGGTTGTAGATCTCGTCCGGCCGCACGGTCTTGACCAGGCGATTCAGGCCGCCGGAGTCGGTCATGTCCCCGTAGTGGAGGACGAATCGAGAGCCCTCCTGGTGGCTCGGGTTGGCGTGCTGGAGGTGATCGATCCGCCCGCGGTTCATGCTCGAAGAGCGACGGACGACCCCGTGCACCTCGTAGCCTTTCCCGAGGAGAAGCTCAGCCAGATATGAACCGTCTTGCCCTGTGATGCCCGTGACCAGAGCCGTTCTCGCCATCGCTCCGGTGAAGTCTATGGTTTGGCCGGACTCGCCCGTTTGGCGCCGGCGCGGTTTCGCGCCGCGCAGCGTTTGGGGCCAGCGCGGTTTCGCGCCGCGCAGCGTTTGGTAAGAAGGCAGCGGTGATGACGACTCGAAAGCACCCTTCCGACGACGACTCGGCCGCCCCGCCCAAGTCGCCGATCGAGGCGCGCCTGGAGGCGAGAATCGCCCAGCAGAGCCAGGGTGGCGGCGCCCCGGCACCTGAGCAGGACCCGGCTCTGGCCGAGGTGAGGGATCGCTACCTCAGGCTGGCCGCCGACTTCGAGAACTACAAGAAGCGGGCTCGCCAGGACCAGCTGGACACCATCCAGCACGCGTCCTCGGAGCTGATCTCCCGGCTCCTTCCGGCGCTCGACGACCTGCGCAGCGCGCTCGACCACAAACCGGCCGGCGTCGACGCCGCCTGGGCGAAGGGCATCGAGCTCGGCGTCCGCAAGCTCGAAGAGGCGATGGCCGCCCACGGCCTGGAACCGATCGAGTCTGTGGGCGCAGTGTTCAACCCGAAGTACCACGAGGCGATCGGGCACGAAGAGAGCGCCGACCAGCCTGAGGACGTGGTCGTTTCGGAGCTCCGCCGAGGCTACCGGATTCGCGACCGCGTTGTCCGTCCCTCCCTGGTGAGAGTCTCGCGGCGGCCGGAGCTGCCCGCGGCCGACTCGGCTCCCACCACCGAAAGCTAGGGCTCCAGGAGGTGGCGGTCCGGAGGGACTACTACGAGGTCCTCGGCGTCGGGCGCCAGTGCTCGGCGGAGGACCTGAAGCGCGCCTTTCGCAAGATCGCGATGGACTCACATCCCGATCGCAACCCCGACGACCCGGCCGCGGCCGCCCGCTTCAAGGAGGCCAGCGAGGCCTATGCGGTGCTTTCAGATCCCGGCCGGCGCCGGAGCTACGACATGTTCGGCCACGCCGCGACGGACTTCGGCGGCGGCCCGGCGGTCGACTTCTCGGACATGCCTTTCGGCGACCTGTTCGAGACGTTCTTCGGCGGCGGCGTGGGCAGCCGGGCCCGGCGTGAGCGGGCGCACCGCGGCGACGACCTTCGCTACGACATGACGATTACCTTCGAGGAGGCGTTCACCGGCGTCGAGAGGCAGATCGACGTGCCGCGCCTGGTCACGTGCGAGCGCTGCACCGGATCCGGCGCTGAGCCTGGAACCGGCGTCGAGACGTGCCGCACCTGCGGCGGCTCGGGACAGGTCCGGCGGGCCCAACAGTCGATCTTCGGCTCGGTCGTGACGGCGACGACCTGCTCGACGTGTGGAGGCGCGGGCCGCCTGCTGAAAAGCCCATGCACCCAGTGCCGCGGCCAGGGCCGCGTGGAGCGGACGCGGCGGCTGGCGGTGAGGATTCCCGCCGGCGTCGACTCCGGTTCGCAGATCCGGCTGTCGGGCGAGGGCGAGGCCGGCCTGCGCGGGGGCCAGCCGGGTGACCTGTACGTGGTGCTGCGCGTCAAGCCCCACCAGCAGCTCGCGCGCCGCGACAAGGACATCATCTACGAGCTGCGCGTCAACATGATGCAGGCGGCCCTTGGCGACCGGATCGAGGTGCCGACGCTCGAGGGCCCCGTCGAGATCGCCATTCCCGCCGGCACGCAGTACGGCCAGTCCTTCCGGCTCGCCGGACGGGGCATGCCAGACGTCCGGGGCGGCCGCCGGGGCGACCAGTACGTGCTCGTCCAGGTCATCGTGCCCAAGGACCTGAGCCCCGAGCAGAAGGCCCTTCTGCGCAAGATCGGTGGCCTGACCGGTAAGCCTGAGAAGATAGCCAGGGGCTTTTTCGAAAAGCTCCGGGACGCCATCAGCCTCGATTGAGGGTCGCCGAGGGCATAACCCGGGGCACGATTCGGTAGTTACGTAGTTGGGTATCTATCCGAAGTTGCCGTCCGCCTAGAGGAAGAAATGTCGCGAACGATTGATCTCGAACTGACCAGGGCTGAGGTGGAGGTGCGCGAGCTGGAGGCTCGCCTCCGGGTCGTGCCCATGAACGACAACCAGCTGTCCGACGCCCTCCGGATCGCTCTGGCGGCGAAAAAGGAGCGGCTGGAGAAGCTTCGCGCGCTCCACGCCGCCGGCTCGCGCCCGCGGCCGCAGGCGCCGGCCGCGCACGACGGCTTCGACGGTGAGGATGGCTCCGGGAGCCACAAGATCCCGGTCCACGGCGGCCACCGCACCCCGCTCAAGCGGACGATCCCGCAGCGCTCCAAGACCACCGCCGCCGGCAAGGGCAAGGCCGGGAAGTAGGCTCCCGGCCGCTTCGGCGGCCGTCCGGCGCCTGGTCGGCGCACGAATTCCCGCACCCTCGCCGTTATGGTGAGCGCGTGCAATCAGAAAGGCCCAACGTGCCCGCGCTAGCGCGCAAAACGGCTGTCGGCCTGGTGCGGGCGATTCCCGACCCGCTTTTCGCCCACCGCCGGGCGGTCTCGGCGGTAGCCGGCAGGCCCGCCCTCGAGCGGCCGCTGCGGCTGGCCGTCCTCAACGTGATCGCCGCCCTCGCCATCACCGCGGCGATCGTCTACCGCTTCGCCCAGGCCGGCATGCCGTCCGCCGTGATGCAGGAGGAGGCGGCGGTCCTGGCGGTGGGCATCCTCTACACGGCGCTGGTGATCTGGTTCCGCTCCTCGCCGGCGGCCACCCGGACGCCCTTCCAGCTGCTCCTGATGCTCGCCAACGTGGTCCTCGCCGTGGTCGGCCTGGGGGTCGCGGGGCCGTGGCTGGGCTCCGACTTCGTGCCCCTGGCCGTGGGCATCTTCGGCGCCATGCTCCTGTACTTCGACATGGGGTACAACTCGCGCCACTTTGGGTACGTGATCGTGTTGGCCGCGGCCGGGTTGGGTCTGCTTTGGGCCGACGCCGTGATCAACCTCCACGTCGCGATCGGCTCGATTCTCGTCTGGACCCTCGTGCTGCTCGGACTCTGCCTGCTGGCGTATGTGACCCAGCATGTCGTCGATCGCAGCCTGGTCACTCAAGCCGGCCGCCAGGCTTCGCTCCTGGCGGCGCTGAGCGACCTCGGCGAAGGCCTGGTGATCACGGAGGACGGGCGCTTCGTCACGGGCAACGAGGCCTATCTACGACTCACCGGCTACACGGCGGATGAGCTGGTCGCCCTGCCGTCGCTCATCGACCTGGCGCCCCAGAACCAGAGGGATGCGCTGAAAGCGCGGCTGGCGACGCGGCTGGCGGGAGGCGATGCGCCCGTCGCATACGAATCGGCCATCATCACCAGGGACGGGCGTGAGGTCCAGATCGACACGTCGATCCGGCCGCTCGCGGCCGAGGGCTCGCGCCGGCTCCTCGCCGTCGTCCGTGACGTCACCGACCGCCACCGCTTCGAGGAGGCCGAGCGGGAGAGCGAGACGCGATTCCGCACGCTGTTCGAGCAGTCGCAGGCGGGAATGGCGTTTGCCGACCTGAACGGCCGCCTGACGTCGACCAACGAGGCGTTCCGCCAGCTCATCGGCTACACCGAGAAGGAGCTCGAGGGCGTCTCCGTGCTGGAGCTGACTCATCCGGAAGACCTTCCGCTGAGCGAGGTGGCGCTGAGAAACGTGCTCTCGGGCGATGCGCCCGGCTACCGGATCGACAAGCGCTACATCCGCAAGGACGGCCAGTCGGTCTGGGTGGATGTCGCCGCGCGGATGGTGCGCGACCACGATGGCCATGGCCGCTACATCCAGACGGTGGTGGTCGACATCCGGGATCGGATGCGGGCGGAGGTGCTGCAGTCCGCCCGGTTTGCGGTCACCCAGGCGCTGGTCACCTCGCCCGGCTGGGACCTGGCCGCGCCGCACGTCCTCGAGGGCCTTTGCCGGGCGCTCGACTGGGAGCTCGGCGAGTACTGGGAGGTCGACTCTGCGCGCGAGACGATGCACTTCGCCGCCGCCTGGAAGCGGCCGGGCCGCGACACCTCCGCCTACGAGTCGACCGCCACGCAGTACACATTCCGCCGCGGAGAAGGGCTCGCCGGCAGGGTCTGGGAGGCGGCGAAGCCGGTCTCCATCGGCGACGTGTCCAAGGATCCGTCGCCGCGGTCCGCGGCCGCCCTGGCCGCCGGCTTACACGGACTGGTCGGGTTCCCCGTGCGCAGCGGCCGGCGCGTGGTGGGCATGATCTCGCTCGCGACGTGGGCGCCGCGCCAGCTGGACGAAGGCCTGCTCGGCGTGATGAACGACATCGGCACGCAGATCGGCGAGTTCGTCGAACGCAAGCGGGCGGAAGCGGCTCTGCAGGAGAGCGAGAAGCGCATGCGCTCGGTGCTCGACAACGTCTCCGACGGGCTAGTGACCCTCGACCCGTCGGGCTCGATCGAGTCCGTGAACCCGGCGGTCACCAAGCTCTTCGGCTACGAGGAGAAGGAGCTGGTCGGACAGGGTGTGGGGACTTTGATCGCGACCACCCATCGCGATTCGTTCAGCAACTACCTCGAGCGGCGGCTGACGCACGACCTTCCTGCGTCGGGGGCGCTCGAGACGATGGGCAAACGGAAGAACGCGAGCCTGTTCCCCCTCGAGTTCGTGGTCAGCTCGATGCAGGTCGGCGCCCGGCGGCTGTTCATCGGCACCCTGCGTGACATCTCCGAGCGGAAGGCGCACACGGACGCCCTCGAATATCAGGCCCTGCACGATGGACTCACAGGGCTGCCGAACCGGACGTTGTTCGGCGACCGGCTCCGCCAGGCGCTGCTGGGAGCCCGCCGCAACCAGACCATGTTCGGCGTCCTGCTGCTCGACCTCGACCGCTTCAAGGACATCAACGACGCGCTGGGTCATGACCGCGGCGACACGCTCCTACAGGAGGTCGCGACGCGGCTCAAGGGAGTGCTCCGCGCCACGGACACCATCGCCCGCCTGGGTGGCGACGAGTTCGCGGTCGTGAGCACGGACGCCAAGCACCCCGACAACGTGGTGGCCACGGCGCGGAAGATCCTCGCCTCGCTGGAGGGACCCTTCTCGATCGCCGACCAGATGGTCGAGACGGGCGCGTCGATCGGAGTGGCGATGTATCCGCTCCACGGAGACGACCCGAGCACACTGCTGCGACGCGCGGACGTGGCCATGTATGCCGCCAAGCGGTCGGGCGGCGGGTTCGCCGTGTACGCGCCGGAACACGAGGCCCAGACGCTGCGGCACTCGGGCCTCGCCGGCGACCTGCGCCGTTCGATGGCACAGGGCGAGCTCGTCCTTCACTATCAGCCGATCGTCCTGCTCCCCGAGCACAAGACCTACGCGGTCGAAGCTCTGGTGCGGTGGAACCATCCGCGTGAGGGACTTCTGCCGCCGGACCGCTTCATCGGGATGGCGGAGGAGACCAACATGATCCGCCCGCTCACCGGTTGGGTCCTCGACACCGCCCTGGCGCAGCTGTGCAAGTGGCTCGCGGCTGGGTACGACCTGTCGGTCGCGATCAACGTCTCGCCACGCTGCCTCGAGGATCACTCGATCGTCGAGGACGCAGGGCGGGCGCTCGCGACCTCGAAGGCCGACCCCCAGCGGCTGACGCTCGAGATCAGCGAGAGCGTGGCCATGTCGGCCGCTGCCGGCAAGGCGATGCAGCGCCTGGCCGAGATGGGCGTCCGGCTGTCGCTGGACGACTTCGGCACCGGCTACTCGTCGCTCGTGTACCTCAAGCGTCTGCCCATTCACGAGATCAAGGTCGACAAGTCCTTCGTGAAAACGCTGCCTGCCGACCCGGACGCGTCGGCGATCGTGCGGTCCGCCATCGGCCTCGGCCACAACCTCGGGCTGCGCGTGATTGCCGAAGGCGTGGAGGATGCCGGCGCCGAGACCATGCTGCTGGAGGCGGGCTGCGACGCGGCCCAGGGCTACCTGATCGGACGGCCGGTCGCCGAGGAGGAGATGACGGCGATCCTTTCATCGGCAGCTGAGGAGCTGGCGGCCCCTCCTTCTTAGAGGGGGCTTCCTCCGGCCCTCCCCTCGCGGAGGGGAGGGCTCAAGGGAGGGGTGAAGGCGAGATCAAGGCCGCTAAACGTGACTTTAGCGGACAGTTAACGAAATGTGCGCGACTTAAATCACCACCAGATGGGGCCAAGGGCATAAAAAAACTCGGGCCGGGCGATTTCTCGACACCGGCACCGAGCTTGGCTGCGGGGGGTGAGGTTCTATTCAGATGAGGTCCGGCTCGCACGCCGAGCCATGGCCTCGCGAGGGATCAGTGTAGGACCCTGATTGGAGGCGTTGTGGGTGGTTTTCTGGGCATTTTCAACGACAAAGCGCCGACGCCACTCTCGAAATGCCAAGCCTTTGGCTTGTGAGATCGGATCTCAGCGTGCTAATCATGCGTTGGCAAAGCGCCCGAATTGCAGAATACGATCCGATCAAGGGAGGCGGCCGTTCGCCCTGCCGAGCGCAGGGCGCTGTTTCCGTGCGCTTCGGTACAGCTTGACGCCGATCGGCCCGAGGGAGAGAGGAGCCAGTCCTGATGGGACGTGTCGGCGGTGCGGCGTGCCTCGCGGGGGGCATCGTCCTCATGGCGGCCGGGGTCGCGATCATGGCCCTGCATCCGTTCGCCCCCGCACTTAACGGCCCGGCCGGCATCCTGGCGGTACTGCTGGGGCTGGGCCTGATCGGCTTGCTCGTCTGGCGCGCGCGTGCCGGTGAAGCCGGCGCCGAGATGCTCTGGACCGCGGTCCTGGACGCGGTCCTGCTCCTGGCCTTCGTCATGGCGCTGCTGCCGGCGGTGGCCTTCGTGCGCGGGTTCGTCGAGCTGTTTTCGCAGGCCCACGTTCACGACAACCGCGACGCGGTCGCCTACAGCTTCGCCTTCGCCGGGCTGCTCCTCGGCGGGCTGTTCTTCGCTTACGCGGTCAAGTACTACCTCAGCACGGCGATCGTCCTGGTCACCGCCCTGCTGCCCGCGGGCAGCCGCGGCGCGAACGGCCACGACCAGGCGGGCAACGGTCGTCAGCACCCATCGGGCCTGAGCGGCATCGCCCGCGGCAACGGGAACGGCAATGGCAACGGCTACCACATCGACCTGGGCTATCACCCGTTCGTGTCAGTGCACGTCGCCGCCTACAACGAAAAGCGGGTGATCGAGCGGCTGCTGACCTCGCTGGACCAGCTCGACTACCCCGAATACGAGGTCATCGTGGTCGACGACTCCACCGATGAATCCGTGCAGATCCTGCAGCGCTGGGTCGGCAGGCCCCGCTTCAAGATCCTCCACCGGACCAGCCGTCAGGGATTCAAGGGCGGAGCGCTGCGCGAGGCGCTCAAGGTCATCGATCCGCGGACCGAGTACGTGGTCGTGTTCGACGCCGACTCGATGCCGTTTCCGGATTCGATCGAGCGCTTTCTGCCGTACTTCTACGAAACCAACGGCAAGCACGGCGAGGCTTCGACGCCGCGTCGGCGCGAAGAGGTGGCCGCGGTGCAGAGCTACCAGTGGCACGTACTGAACAAGTCCGAGAGCTGGCTGACCGAGGCCGTGCGAGCCGAGTACGCGGGCAGCTACATGATCGAGCGCCCGTTCCAGGACGCCATCGGGTCGCTGAAGATGGTCGCGGGCACCGCCTACATGATTCGCGCCGACCTGCTGCGCGAAGTCGGCTGGGGCACCAGCCTGACGGAGGACTGGGAGCTCACCCTCAAGCTGTACGCGCGCGGCTACAAGGTCGCCTACACGCCGTGGGCCGAGACGCCCGCTGAGTGCGTGAGCACCTTCTCGAGGCTCGCCCGCCAGCGCATGCGCTGGGCCGAGGGCCACACGCACAACGTGCGCCGGTGGTTCTGGCCGATCATGCTCTCGCCCTTCGTCAGTCCCATCGAGAAGCTCGAGTTCGCGTTCGACGCCACCTACTACCTGCAGGCCGCGCTGTTCGTCGTCGGCTCGCTGAGCTGGCTGATCTCGGAAGTCGTCTTCCAGACCCACGTCCCTGGCTGGACGGCGGTGCTGGGCTGGTCGCTGTTGTTCTCGAACATCTTCGCCCTGCCGCTCATGAACCTTGGCGGCCTGGTCCTCGAGGAGGCGCCCGCCCGAGACGTCCAGGGCGTGCTCGGGGCGCTCGTGCTGTCCTTCGCGCTGGTGCCGTTCCAGGGCTGGGCGGCGCTGAAGGGCCTCATAAGAAAGGAAGAGGGGCCGTGGTTCCGCACCCCGAAGACCGGGCGCATCACGGATGAGGTGCACCACCTGCGCCGGCTGCGCATGCTCCGTCGCTGGCTGCTCGGCCCGCGCGAACCGCGGCTGCGCCGCCCGGCGCCGGCCGCAGCCCCGCCCGCTCCAAGCCGGATGGCCGCCCGCCGGCACCACCGCATCGGGTGGATCGTGGTCGCGGCGATGATGGTGGCAATCGCAGCGCTCGTCTGGGGATCATCGCGGGCGCCGGTCAGCCAGGCGGCGGGCAACCCGCTATACCTGCACGGCACGGGCGTCTCGCCGGCGTGTGTCCCGTCCACGATGAACCAGACGGTGGGAACTCAATCCACGCCATGCACCGTCCAGTCGGCCGCCGGGGGCGCGACGGCGACCTTCGGATTCACGAACCTGCCCGCGCAGACCGTGACCGCCGGGGTGTGGTCGTTCACCATGTACTGGAACGGCGGCAGCGGCAGCACGGTCGACTCGGTCACCGCGAGCGTTGGCGTGACCGCACTCGCAACCTGCGTCGGCTTCACGCCGACGATCCCCAATGCCGGCACGACCTGGACCACCACCTACGGCGCGAACGGCGCCCTCACAACGAGCCCGTTCACGGTGAGCACCAGCGCGAGCCAGAGCGCGCTGACGATTCCCGCAGGCGGCTCACTCTGCCTGCAGGTCGTGCTCACCCACTCCACCGGCGGCAGGACTTCGATGGTGTACGACGGCGCGGTCGGGGTCGCGGACACTCACCTGACTCCCCCGAGCGTCGTCGTGCCCGAGTCGGTTCTGCCATTCGCAGCGCTCGCGCTGGCGATTCCGCTGGTCACGGGCCGGCGCCGCCTGCTATCACTCGTGCCGCGGAGGACTCGATGAGGCGGCAGGAGCGTGACGCATTGAACATGACTCTGATCGCGCTCGCCTGCGCGCTGCTGATGGTGCTGCCGCTGGTGACCACCTTCGACGACTTCCTCACGTCGTGGGCCCTGCAGCTCGGCGCGGACAATCCGCTGCAGGCCGTCGTGCCAACCGAGGCAAGGATGGTGGTCGCCCTGCTGGCTGCCGTGGGGATCCGTGCTGTCGCGTCGGGAAGCCACATCGTCGTGTGGGACCAGGCGGGCATCATGCACACGCTCTTGATCTCCTGGAACTGCATCGGCTGGCAGAGCCTGATCCTGGTCGGGGTCAGCTTCGTGTCCGGCCTGCGGGGACGCCACCCGCTCGAAGCTCGCGCCCAGGTCGTGATCATCGGGGTCGCGGGCACGATGCTCCTGAACCTCCTGCGCGTCGCGGCGGTCGCGGCGCTGGCGGCCACGTGGGGACAGACCGCGGCCATCCTGTTCCACGATTACGGCGGCACGGTGCTCGTCGTCGGCTGGCTGTTCGCATTCTGGCTGTTCGTCCAGCGCTGGATTCTTCCCGCGGATCCGTCGGAAGACCTGGAGATCGCCACGGCATGAATCCAGAAAGTCCCAACCTGACCGCGTCCTCTCGCAACCGGTGGATCCGGCTCGGACTCCAGACCGCCTTCGGCCTGGTGCTGCTGTGGCTGTGGGCGCGCACCGTGTCGCTGCCCGACGTGGCGGCGCACATGCGCGCCCAGAGCTGGTGGCCGATCCCCCTGATGATCGCCCTCTTCCTGCTCACGAGCGTCATCCGCGCCCGTCGCTGGCTGCTGCTCCTTCGCCCGCTGGCGCCGGTCGGCATGGTCCGGGCGTTCGCCATGAACGCCACCGGCGGCCTGCTCAACTACGTGCTGCCCATCCGCTTCGGAGACGCGGCCCGCGCCTGGTGGCTGTGGCGGCGGCATCGAGTGCCCACGGGCGCGGCCCTGGCAACGATCGTGATCGACAAGGCGTTCGACCTGGCGGGCGTGGCCGTCGTGCTGGTCGCCCTCGAGGTGCTGGCGGTGACCGGCGTCGTGGCGGCTCCGCGAGGGTTGGTCGGGGCCGTCGCGCTGGCCGTCGCCCTCCTGGCTGCCGTCCTGGGCACGGCCGTTCTGGGTCCGCGCGTCGCTCGCTCGTCCATCGCCAGCAGGCTGCTGCCCGCGCGAGTGGCTTCCGGGCTGGCCGGCCAGGCCTTCGCCTTCCGGGCCGGCGCGCGCGGTCTGTGGACGCCTTCGCTCGCGACGCGCATGGCGGGGCTGACCGCGGTGGCGCTTGTCATCGACGCCTTCAACCTCAACCTCTTGCTGGTCGCGGTCGGCGTGCCGGTGCCTTTCTGGAAGGCGATGGCCGCGTACCCGGCGCTGCTGCTCAGCTTCGCGGTGCCGGCCGGGCCGGGCTACCTGGGCAACCTCGAGGTCGCCGGTTCGCTGGTGCTGGGCGGCGGTCTCGGCCTCGCTCCGGCCGTCGCGGCCGGGGCCATCGTGCTGTACCACGCGGTGACCGCGGGGTACGCCCTGGTCCTCGGCTTCCTCGGCTTCCTGCTCGTCGGCGGCCGGCGGCGTGCGCGGGCGGGCGGCCCGCGGCGGATCGCCGTCTTCCACTGCGGCTTCACCTACTCGGGCGGCGGCGAGCGGATCGTCATCGAAGAGGTGATGGGCCTGCGCCGGCGCGGCTACCAGGTCGAGTGCTACGCGCCCACGGTGGATGCATCGCGGTGCTACCCCGACCTGCTGGGCGACGTCAGGGTCCGCACCTTCCTGCCCCAGCTGCCACGGTGGTTCCCGTTCCGCGAGGCCGTACAGATGGCCGCCGCCTCGCTGCTTATGCCGCTCTATGCCTGGCGATTCCGCGGAGTCGACGCGATCGTCGGCTGCAACCAGCCGAGCGCCTGGATCGCGTGGTGGGCGGCTCGTCTGATCGACGTGCCGTACGTGGTCTACCTGAACCAGCCCAACCGCCTTGTCTATCCCCGTAACATCGACCGCCAGACGGGCTGGGTCGCCAACGCCGACTACCGCCTGCTCGCGGAGATAGTCCTGCGCGCGACCCGGTTCGTGGCGTGGGCGGACCGGCGCTCGGTGCAGGAGGCGGACCAGCTGCTGGTCAACGGCGACTACATCGGCGACATCATCCGGGGCATCTACCGGCGCGACGCGATCGACTGCCCCGCCGGCTGTCACGTCGCAGCGTCCGGCTATCCGCGGCCCATGGAGGACAGGTTCAGCGGTGGCCTGACCGTCAATGGCTACCCGATCCGCCGGCCCTACGTGCTGCTGACCAACCGGCACTACCCGCAGAAGCGCTTCGACCTCGCGATCCGCGCCGTGGCCGAGGTCCGGGCCAAGCACCCGCGCGTGCAGCTGGTGATCCCAGGTCCGGCCACCGCCCACACCGCGGTGCTTCAAGCTCTGGTCGCCGAGCTGGGGCTCTCGGATGCCGTGCTGTTCCTGGGAGCGATCAGCGAAGCCGAGCTGCAGCGCTTGTACGAGGGTGCGGCGGTGTACGTCTATCCCGCGCCCGAGGAAGACTTCGGCATGGGCGTGATCGAGGCGATGGCGAAGGGCGTGCCAGTCGTGGCTTGGAACCAGGCCGGTCCGACGGTCACCGTGGGACCAGGCACCGGGCACCTGGCGGAGCCGCTCGAGGTGGCCGACTATGCCGCCGGGATCACTGCGCTGCTGGACGATGCGGCGGCCAACCAGGCCACCGGCGAGCGTGCCTTCGAGTGGGCCAGGCGCTTCGACTGGGAGCGCCACGTGGAAACGCTCGAGCGTGCGGTGCTCGAGGTCGCGCGATCGCACGAGCGCGTCGCGATGGAGGCGGCGAGCGCGTGAGGCTTCTGCCGAGGATCCTTCCCGCAGAGGACGAGGAGGATCGCCGGCTCGACGAGGCCGAGGAGCCGGCGGTCGGGGAACTCGAGCCGCGGGTGGCGCCCCTCCATTGGGTGTGGACCCTAGCGCTGGCAGCCGCCGCGGCGGTGCCGCGCCTTCTCTACATCTTCGTCTTCACCGATCCGGAGAACCCAGGCCTCGGCGCGTACAACGACGTCTGGCATCACTGGCAGATCGCGTACCTGACGAAGGAGATCGGGCTTGGCGCCCCTGGCGGCCCTCGCCTGTGGGACCTCAAGGGCCTCGACTACTTCTGGGGCATCCTGCACCCCCTGCTGATGGTGGCCGTCTTCGACCTGACCGGCTCGATCGACATCGTCCTCAACCGGCTCGTCAGCACGGTGTTCGGTGTCGCAGTGGTGGTCCTCCTCTTTCATGTGTGCCGCCGGCACTGGGGCACGCAGCCGGCGGTTGGCGCGGCGCTCGTCGCGACCCTGCTCCCGACCAGCGTGATGAACGACGCGTCGGGGATGATCGAGCCGCTGGGCGTCGCCCTGGTGCTGGTCGGCGTCTGGGCCTGGCCGCGGCGCGGGGGCTTCTGGGCGGGCCTTGCGTTCGGGCTCGCCACCATGGCGCGGGCCGAGGCGTGGATCTTCAGCCTGGGCATGGTCGTGGCTGCATTCCTGCGCCGGCAGGGCTGGCAGCATCGGCTCCCTCTGCTGGTCGGATTCGGGGGCGTGGTCCTGCTGTACATGAAGGTGCTGCTCGACCAGACGGGGAATCCGATCTACCCGCTGTGGTGGAACTTCCTGGCCAACGCCGCGGGCCACTGGGAGGCGACCGCGATCGATCCGGGACAGGCTTCGGTGCGTCCGGTCCTGGGCGCGTTGCTCACGGTCTCGCTGCTTGGCCTCGCCTGGAGTCTGTGGAAACGGCCTCAGTCGTACATGCTCCTGACTTTCGGCTTCGGCTACTGGGTCTTCGTGACGGGCATGCTCGGCTTCACCAGCTACCTGGCGAGCTGGGTCTGGTGGATGCCGATAACCCGCGTGTTCGCGTTTCCTTACGTGTTCGCCGGCGCGCTCGGGGCGGTGGCGTTGCTGTGGTGGGCTCCACGCCGGTACGGCCGCCGCGCGATGCCGGCCGGCTGGGCCGCCCTCGCGCTCGCCCTCCTTGTCGCACAGTTGATGTGGGTCCCGATCGCGCAGGTCTTCGGTCCGACTGAGGCCAACTGGCGCGCGACCCGAGCTGCTGGGATCCAGCTGGGTGGTTGGTACAACCAGGCGCCCTACATGGGCCATGCCATGGCGGTCCCGCCTGACCGGCCTGATATGACCTACGCTCTCGCGCGCTATGGCGGAGTGGAGGGCAAGTATCTGGTGAGCGAGATGTACGACCCTTTCCACTACCTGCCTGCGGGCTACGTGTACGCCGACCACTCGCCGGTAGTGAATACGCTCGTCGAGTGCTGGCTGGACAAGACCGACACCCGGATGCTGGCGGTGCCGGCCACCGACGCGAACTACGCGCTCATGCGCCAGCTCAATCCCGGCTGGTTCGTGCAGCTCGGGAGCCTGGGCGAAACCCACTGGCTCGTCTTCGGCGTCTCGGCGCCCCCGGTTGCTGAGGCCGCGTGCGAGGAGGCGTCACGAGCGGCGAGCCCCTAGCCCCGGCGGCGTCCTTCGACTACGAGGCCAAGCGTTGGGGCACGGCCCCGCTAAGGGCGCGGCCCTGGTACATGAACGGGCTCAAGCTGCGCTACCTTCTGGACGACCTCCCTCAGGCGAACGCGGGCGGCCGCGTGCTGGACGTCGGCTGCGGCGGAGGGGCTGTGGCCAAGGCGGTCAAAGCGGCGCGACCCGGCGCCCAGGTGTTCGGGTGCGACATCAGCGAGTCGGCGCTGGCCGCCGCCGGCGCCGAACCGGGCGGGGTCGAGTTCCGACTGGCCACCGCCGAGCATCTGCCGTTCGGCGACGGCGAGCTCGATGCCGTGTGGATCTTCGACGTGCTCGAGCACGTCGACTCACCTGAGAAGGTCCTGAGTGAGGTCGCCCGGGTCCTTCGCCCCGGCGGCAGGTTCCACATCGTCCTGCCGCTGGAAGGCCAGCCCCGAACCCTCTACCGCCTGGTCGGCTGCGGCACGCGCTGGACGGCCAAAGTCCGCCAGGCCGGCCACATCCAGATCTTCTCGGCCGCGCGGTTCGAATCCATGAGCGCCGCCCAAGGGCTGCCCGTGATACGGACGCGCTGGAGCTATCACGCGGTGCTGCAAGTCCTGGACATCGCGTACTTCTCATGGCTCGACATGCGTGGGCCGGTACGGGGCTCCGTCGAGGACATGGCGGTCTCGCGGCCGGGCATCGCCGGCGCCCTGATGCGCGGCGCCACGATGACAGTCGCCACGGTGGCATGGGCCGAGGCGAGGACCTTGCGCGCCCTGCCGGGCGGGTGCGGACACTTCACCTGCCTTCGAGCGGCTTGAGCACCGGGACCCGACTCGTGCTGGGCGCGGTGCGCCTGGTGTTTGCGGCGGCGGTCGTCGGCGCGCTCGCCTATGTGTTGAGCTGGCAGATCCTCTGGGGCGGCATGGTGGGGTCGGAGGCGCCATTTCACCTCCACCTCATCACGTGGGTCGCCGGCGCGTTCCCCAACCTTCCCTGGTGGTACCCATGGGATGGGATGGGCGTCTCGTACCGCGAGGCTTATCCGCTCGCGGCGCACTGGCTCGCGGTCGCCATTTCGCGCGCGGCCGGCACGAGCCTGGAAGGTGGCGGTCAGGTAGTGCAGTTCTCGCTGATGCCGCTGACGGCGCTGGGCATCTACGGGTTCTTCGATTGGCGCATGCGCCGGCCGCTCGCCGGACTGGCGGCAGCGGTGCTCTTTCTCTTGAGCCCGATCGCCTGGGTGGAGTGGACGCATTTCGGCCTCTACGCCAGCTGGGTGGGCATGGTCCTTCTGATGCCCGCGCTCATCGCCCTTGACGTCTTCTTCTTCGCGTGGCTGCGCGGCGATCGCAGCTGGCACCGCCGGTTGGGCGCGGGGGGCTTCGTGTTGTTCACTGCGGCGCTTGGAGTGGTCTCGCCGCACCTGCTTGCAGCACCGCTGATCGCCGCTGCGTTTTATGTGCTCGCCCTGCCTCGCTCGGAGTCAAAGCGGGCGTGGCGTTGGCTGCTGGCCGTGGTGCCCGCGCTGTATGCCGGTGTGGTCTTGCTCTCGACGATCTGGCTTGGAGGCGAGTTTCAGTATCTCGCCGTCGTGCGCTCCCACTGGGCAGGTGCGGGAACCAACTTCGACGCCGGCCGCCTGACGTTCCTCGACATCACGAGTCTGCTCTCGCTTCACCCGCTGACCAATGGAGACCTCGGCGACCTTTACGGCATCAGCCTGGCCGTCGTAATTCCGGCCGTGCTTGGGCTTGCGCTCGCGTGGCGAGTTCAGCGGGCGCGGGTGCTCGCCGGCCTGGCGCTGGTTTGCGTCGCACTGTTGACGGTCACCGACCTCTACCGCCCATTGTTCGCGGTGCCGGGATTTGCCGAGTTCGCGGTCGTGGCTCACCGGCCGTTCCTGCTGCTGTTGAGCGTGGCCGCGCCTGCCCTTGCGGCGCTCGGTCTGTTTGAGCTGCCGAGACTTGTCGCGAGCGCGGCCTCGATCCGGTGGAGCTGGCCGCGCAGCGTCCGGTTCGCTGTCGCCGCGGTGCTGCCGGTCCTGCTGCTGGTGGTGTTCAGCGTCGACGTGTATGGGTTTGCCGAGCGCGCGGACGCCGCCGGACACCTCGCGTACGGGCCAAGCCTGACCGGGGCCCCCGACCTGCGCGACCTCTGGCTGCGCCATACGGCCGATGTGTGCCCGGAGCCGGGGCGGGGCTCCAACCCGCTCTGCGGCGATCGCGATCTGAGCTCTGCGTTCTCGATCGCGGAGCTCCTGCCCGCCTGCCGTCCCGCCGGCCATACGCGCCAGGACGCGCCAGTGTGCCGCGGCCTGCAGCTCGATGACGCGCAGTCGCCGAGTTGGACGGGTGACGCCGGCTCGATCACAGAGACCGATGCCTGGTGCCAGGGTCGCCAGGACCCGGTCTGCGCCGCGCGATACCTGCCACTGAGCCGCCAGCTGCTCGACGCCTCCTTATGGCGCATGCCGGCGATCCGCTGTGACCTGGGTTGCCCAGCCGAGCACGAGAGCCTGGCGAAGCTGGGTCAGATCTTCCCCAGCATCCCCGAACGAGTCGAGCTCAACTCCAACGTGGCGCAGCTCGACATGGCCTTCCATGCCATCGTCGGCGGCGGCATCACGCACAGCTACAACGACCAGGTCATTCCGTCGCGCGAGCTGGCGTCCTGGCTCGAAGAAAGCATGCTCACGGACGAGGGCCTTACAACCAAAGCGGAGCTTGCCGCGGCCCTGGGGATCGACGGGGTCGTACTGTCGAGCCCACAGTCGGCTCGGGCGGCGGACTACGAGAGCCTCGGTTGGCGGCAGGTGAGCAGCGACCCGATCGCGTTCGTCAACCCGCAACCGTCCGGCCTCGCCGCCCAGTGGAACGGCGGCAGCGACGTGCTCGTCATCGGGGGCACGCAGACCAGCGTTCCCGCCCTCTACAACTTCGTCTTCAAACGGGCGACGTCCGGGCTCCTGCCGTTCTCGTCGGCCTGGCTGGTGCGCGGCCCGTCGCCGTACATCGACGACTACGCGGCGGCTGATCTCAGCCGCTACTCAGGCGTGATCGTGCTCGGCTACCAGTATCACGACCAGGGGACGGCGTGGTCCCGCCTCGACTCCTTCGTCCGGGGCGGCGGGCGGCTCTTCGTCGAGACCGGCTGGCAGTATGTCGATCCCGATTGGAACGTAGGATCCGCGCCGTCGACCCTGCCCGTGGCATCGCTCCGGTGGGGGGCCCTCGACCCCTCGGCGCCGGTGGTCGTCGATGGCACCGTCGATCCGGCGTTCGGCCGGTTCACCTACGGCGGCGGGGGATGGGGCGCGAGCAGCGCCTCGTCGGTGCGCGCCGGTGCGACCGAACTCGTGCGAGCCGGTGACCGGGTGGTCGCCGCGCGGTGGCTGCTTGGCCCGGGCCGCGTGGTGTGGAGCGGCATGAACCTGCTGGCGCACGACGCCTCGAGCGCGTCGGCCGACGAGGATTCGTTTGTCGCCCGGCAGCTGGCTTGGCTCTTCTCGTCGCCGGCAGCTCAGTCCCAGGCGTCGCTAGAGCCCGTGTGGAGCGGAGACGGCCAGGCGAGCCTCCCCCTGCGACCGTCGGCCGGTTCGACGCTGGTGCTCTTCAAGGAATCGTTGTTCCCCGGCTGGTCGGCGCGCCTGGAGACGCCTGCCGGCTCGCAGCCGGTAAGCCTGATCGGAAGCGAGATGGACTTCATGCTCGCCCGGCTGGACTCAGTCCCGGCCGGATCGACCCTCGTCTTCTCTTATCGACCGACCACGTTCGAGCAGGCCTCGTGGGCGGTCTCTGCGGCGACGCTTCTGGCCCTCATCGTCTGGCTGGTGAGGCCTGACGTCTATGTGCGAGGCCGCCGCCGCCTGGCTGCGTGGGTGCGCCCGGCGAGAACTCGCGTGGCGGGTGCTGTCGAAGGACGCCTTGGGCGCTGGGACGACGAGGACGAGCTGGACCAGGCTCAGCCGCGCGGTGAGGTGCCCGACGACGCGGGCGTAACGTAGCCCGCCCAGGCGACGAGGTCCTCGAGGCCCCGGTCGAATGGGATCTCCGGCTCCCAGCCGAGCTGCTCCTTCGCCTTGCTGATGTCGCTGACGTAGTACTCCTGGTCGCCCTCGCGCCAGTCGGCGAAGCTGTACTGCGGCCGCCTGTCGGTCAGCTCCCCAATCCGAGCGATGACCTCCAGCAGGTTGCGCTGGTTGTCGGGCCCGCCGCCGACGTTGTAGATCTGCCCCCGCGTCTTGTCGATCTCGTCGATGACCTGAGCGTAAAGGCGGCTCAGGTCGCGTGCGTCGAGGAGGTCGCGGACCTGCGTTCCGTCTCCATAGATCGTGAGCGGCCGGTCGTTGAGGATCGAGTGCACGAAGTGCGCGACCCAGCCCTGGTCCTCGGTGCCGTACTGGTGCGCTCCGTAGATGCAGCTCTGCCTCAAGACGACGGTGTTCATGTGGAAGCAGCGGGCATAGTCGCGGACATATTGGTCGGCAGCGCCCTTGCTGCATCCGTACGGGCTGTGGAAGTCGATCGCCTGTGTTTCTTTACAGGCTCGATTGTTCTTTTCGAGCTTTCCATACACCTTATTCGTAGATGCGAAAACAAACGGCGCCTCGGGGTTGTGCTTTCGCGCCGCCTCCAACATGTTCACGGTACCCCCAGCGTTGACATCGAAATCCGTGACCGGATCGACGAGCGAGGTCGTCACTGCGACCTGGCCCGCGAGGTGGAGGATCGCGTCCTGGTTCTTGACTTGGCTTGCGAGCGCGGCCGCGTTCCTCACGTCCGCTTTGACGAATCTCGCCGCCTGGGCGTGGCGGCTCATCAACCACTTCAGATTTCGTTCCGTACCGTCCCGGCTCAAGTTGTCGAGCACGGTCACGTGCCATCCTGCGGCGATCATGTGGTCGGCGGCGTTGACGCCGAGAAAGCCGGCGCCCCCGGTGATCAAGACCCGGCGCGCACGGCGCTTGATGGTGGTGGGCTCTGGGCTGGACTCCGACTTCGATGTCCTGCCCGAGGTCCGAGACCGACCGGATCCCTCCCGGGACGAGCTCTCGGCGCGGGTGGTCGACGTCATCGAGGTTCCCTACCTTAAGCCAATCGCACCGCGCCGCCGCCGTGTTCGGGTGGGCTGTCCACTCGTGTGGCCGAAACAGATGAGGGCCACGCTCGTCGAGCCGGTCAAGCGGCCCGACCCAGGCCCGCCGACGTCGACGAAGGCGAAGGATTCCGAGGTCTCGTCAACCGGCCCGCGTCGCAACGTCGCGGTCGCGTGGCTGACGATCGTTGGCGGGTCCATCACCGCCGCCGCCTACGTGTTGGGTCGGGTCGCGACAGGAGGTGTCGAGGTGCTGGTTGGAGCGTTTGCGGTGGGTATCGCGCTGCTGCTCACGTTCGTGATCGCGACAGGCGCCCTGCGTGTCGGCGACACCACCCGGCCAGCCCGCCTGTTCGCGGCCATTGGAAGCGTCTTGCTGCTGATCGCCGCGACGTTCGCGAACGACAACAGGCTGCTGTCAGGTTGACGGCTGCGCTTCAGCCCGTTGCCAGTCCCCGGAAATAGGCCACGCTGACGATCCACGCCGCTGCGGCCAGAAAGACCGCCTCCCGGCGCGGCGTTCCGCCCTGCGCGTAGAGGTAGACGCCAGGAACGAAGAGCACGGCGAAGACTCCGTAGACGATGTGAAGCAACTCTGTCGGACGGTGACCGGCCGCCAGGACGACCAGCCCCGCGACGCCCTGGAGAGCCGTCAGCCCGCCGAGAATCAGAAAGCTGGAGCGGAATCCGCCTGTGACGGCGGCCCGCCGGAAATACAGGTACGTCCCCCAGATGCCAAGCAGAACCGCGAAGAGCAGCAGAGCGCGGGCGATGACTCCGTGGAAGGCCATGATCGCGTCGATCAATCTGGATTCCCTCGCACCTTCGTAGGCCTGACTCGCTCGCGAAAATAATCGACGGTGAGACTGAGCCCCTCTTCAATGGACACCTGTGGCTCCCACAACAGCTCTCGCCGCGCTCGCGAGTTGTCAAGCGCAATTCTGTAGACGTCGCCCTTGCGCCGAGGCCCGTGCTGGGGATCGGCGCCGTAGTCCGTCAGGATTGCGAGCTTGCGGTAGAGCTCGTTGATGGTCACGTCCACGCCGGTGCTCACGTGGTAGATCCCGCCCGCGCCCCGGTCGAGCGCAGCGATGTTGGCCGTCGCCACGTCGCCGACATGCAGCATGTCGCGCGATTGCTCGCCATCTCCGTCGATCGTGATCGGCCGGCCGGCAAGCATCCGGCTCGCGAAGATCGCAATGACCCGTCCTTCTTCGCTCTGGAAGTCCTGCCTCGGCCCGTAGATGTTCGCGTAGCGCAAAACCGTGTACTCGAGACGGTAGGTTCGCTTGAAAGTGCCGAGATATTGCTCGAAGCAGAACTTGCTCGTCCCGTAGGGAGAGAGCGGCCTGACTGGATGATCCTCGTCCGCGGGCACGACGTCAGGTTCGCCGTAGAGCGCGCCGCCCGTCGAAATGAAGATGACCTTCCTGACGTCGTGGTCCACGCAAGCCTTCAGCAGGTGGATCCCACCGATCAGGTTGACCTGGGCGTCAAAGGCGGGATCGGCCACGGACTTCGGCACCTCCGCCTGCGCGGCGTGATGATTGACGAGCTCGGGGCGAAACGATGCGACGGCGCTATCGACCTGAGGCTGGTCGCGCAAATCCACTCGGAACAAGCGCGCCGCGGGATTTAGATTGGCTTGGCTTCCAGTGCTGAAGTTGTCAATGATCGCGACCTCGTGGCCGGCTGCGACATATGCGTCCACAACATGCGATCCGATGAAGCCCGCTCCGCCAGTGACCAGAATTCGCACCGCGCGTCGAATGTAACCGGTTTACTAAGTGGCTGTGCCGGGGCGCAGCATGCTCAGGGTCGAGGTTGTGAACGCGGTTCGCGCGCCGGTGTCGCCGACCCGCTTGCGATCGCTGATCGGCAGGTCTTTGCGGGTGCCCGAGGTGACGGCTCGGATGCCCAAGGATCCGGCCACGCTGGCGGTGCGCCTCACTGACGACTCGGAGCTTCGCCGCCTGAATCGCGACTTCTCGGCGGAAGACGCCGTGACGGACGTGCTGTCTTTTCAGGGCGACGGTTCTCACCTCGGCGACCTGGCGATCTCATGGCCTGCCGTCCTGCGGCAGGCGGCCGAGCATGGTCATGCGCCGGACACGGAGCTGGCCCTTCTGTCAATCCACGGGCTCTTGCATCTCTTGGGCTGGGATCACGGGACTGCGCGAGAGCGTCGAGAAATGTCTCGGATCACCGTGGCCGCGCTCGCCGAATCGGAACTGGTGCCGGCGCCCGGGCGGCTCTGAGCTCCCGTAGACTCTGAGCCGGTCTGCGGCACTCGCCGCGGGCCTTGCCGCGTCTGTCGGCAACCTCCAGATGGTTCAGGAATTGGATTCGCAAGCCCATCCCCAGGAGACGCTTATCGTTGGTCTAGGCAATCCGGAGTCCGACTACGCGGACACCCGGCACAACCTGGGCTTTGCCTGCGTGCGCGCGCTTGCCGAACGGCTGGACGTCGATATCAAACGCAAACGCTGGCGCTCGGTGGTCGGACACTCTGAGTCTCGCCGGCTGTGGCTGGTGCTGCCACAGACCTACATGAATCTGTCCGGTCAGGCAGTCAAGGCCGCCCTGCGCGACACCGGACTGCCGCCCACTCAGGTCTGGGTCGTCCACGACGAGCTCGACCTGCCCCTGTGCCGGCTGCGAATCCGGCGGGGCGGGTCGGGTGCCGGTCACAACGGGGTCCTCTCGCTGATCGAATCTCTGGGCACTGAAGAGTTCGTTCGGTTTCGTGTCGGCATCGGCAAGCCCGCCCGGAAGGCCTCGCACGCCGGCGCTCGCTACGTGCTCGGAAGGTTCTCCAAAGCTGAAAGCGAGCGTCTCGACACGGTGGTCGGCGGAGTGGCGGACGCGCTGGAGCTCGCGCTTGAGTCGGGGCTCGAGCGCGCGATGGAAAAGTACAACCGCGCCGGCGCTCTCGGTTGCAAGGAAGCGAAATGAAGACGCTCTGGGAAGGCGCGATCGCGGCGAGCCCAGACCTCGAGCGTTGGCTGGTTCGTCCGACATCGAAGTTGCAGGTCGCGCGCCTGCCGCGCGCGGCATGGCCCATCGTCGCGGCGTCCCTCGCGCGCTCGATCGTCTCGAGCGGCCGGCCACTCCTGGTCCTTACAACGTCGCCCGATCGATTCGCGGACGAGCTGCGGACGTGGCTCGCGGGAAGTCCGCCCGTCCATGTGTTCGCTGAGGTGTCGGTCTCGTTTCTCGACCGACCGCCGGCGTTTGACGAGGCGGTCAACCGCAGGCTGGAGGCCCTGGTCGCGCTGGCGGCCAACCGAGATGGAGAGAGAACCGTGATCGTGTCGTCACGACGAGCGATGGCGCGGATGACGATCGCGCCACGAGACCTGATGTCGGCCACCCTCGAGCTCGCGCAAGGAGGCGGCCGAGACCCCATCGCCGTGGCGACCCGCCTGGTGGAGCTGGGCTACTCGCGCGAGCCGCTCGTCGAGGAACCGGGCCAGTTCTCACTACGCGGCGGAATCCTCGACGTGTTTCCAGCAGGAGCTGACTATCCCGCGCGAGCCGAGTGGCTGGGGGATGACATCGACACGCTTCGGGTGTTCGACCCGGAGAACCAGCGCTCGGTGATGGGACTGGCCCGCCTGGTAGTCCGTCCGGGCAAGGAGCTGCTGATCGGACCTGCTCGGGGAGCTGCCGCGACCAGGTCGCTTCGCGGCAATCTCGACCTCCAGGCGCTGCGCGCCGACGTGTCGGCGGAATGGGAGGACGACCTCACTCGGCTCGAAGTGGGAGCGTCTTTTCCTGGCATCGAGTTCTACTCGGCCTACATGGATCAGGAGCGGCCTTCGTTGCTCGACCACCTGCCGGGCGACGCCGTGGTGCTCGACCTGGACCCTCACCGACAGCTCGCGGAAGTTCGCTCGATAGAGCAGGAAACGGAGATGCTTGCCGCGGCCGAGGCAGCTAACGGCGAGCTGCCGAAGGGTTTTGTGCTGCCGGCCGTGGAAGCAGACCGCATGAATCTCGACGGCCTGAGGCCGGTCATCGAGGTCACGGCCGGCGAGCCGGCCGGAGAGGCTGTCGATCTTGGCTGGATCGATGCCGAGCCTCTGGTCGGCAGGCCCGGGGCTCTGCGCGGCGTCGCCGCGCTTGCGGAGTCGGCCACCGTCGTCATCGCCACCGAGCAAGGCGACCGACTCCAGGGTGCTCTGGACGCGGATGAGATACGCGCGAATCTCGTCGAGGTGGAGCCGGACGTCGATCTGGCGCTGAGCGGTGGGCTCAAGCGGGCGGACATAGACCTGTCTACGGGCTGCTCGCAGCCCGCCGTCGGGTTCCACCTGCTCACCGACGCGGAGCTGTTCGGACGCGTGCGCCGGCCTGCGCCCCGGCGCGGAACCTCTCGAACCCGGACAGAGGAGCTCACCCGCGAGTTCACCCTCGAGTTCGCGCCCGGGGAGCTGGTCGTGCACGTCGACCATGGGATCGCCCGTTTCTCCGGGATGCGACTGATCGACTCGGATGGCGCGCACCGCGAATATCTCGAGCTCGAATATGCGGAGGGCGACAAGCTCTTCGTGCCCGTCGAAAACCTCGACCGGGTTCAGAAATATCTTGGCGGCGAAGGGCAACCGACTCTCCATCGTCTGGGCACAGGTGATTGGACGAGGGCGCGCAGCCGGGCCAAGAAGGTGGTCCAGGACGTCGCCGAGGACCTGCTGAAGATCTATTCGCAGCGCGAAGCGCGGCCGGGCATCGCATTCGCACCCGACACCGCCTGGCAGCAGGAGCTCGAGTCGTCCTTTCCTTATGAGGAGACGCCGGACCAGCTAAGCGCCCTTGCCGAGATCAAAGCCGACATGGAGTCAGACCGGCCGATGGACCGTCTGTTGTGCGGCGACGTCGGCTTCGGCAAGACGGAGCTCGCGCTCCGGGCGGCGTTCAAGGCCGCCATGAGCGGTAAACAAACCGCGCTCCTGGCCCCGACAACGGTGCTCGCGCAGCAACACTTTCACGTCTTTCGTGAGCGCCTGGCCAAGTTCCCTGTGACGGTTGAGATGTTGTCGCGGTTTGTCGACGACGAGTCGCAGGAGAGAACCATCGAGGGCCTCAAGGCCGGTCAGGTGGACATCGTGATAGGCACGCACCGTCTGCTGCAGAAGGACGTTCGCTTCAAGCGCCTCGGGCTGCTGATCGTCGACGAAGAGCATCGATTCGGGGTCATGCAGAAAGAGCGGCTGAAGAAGCTGCGGACGCAGCTGGACGTGCTCTCACTCTCGGCGACGCCAATACCGCGAACCCTTCACATGGCCGTCGGTGGCATACGCGACATGAGCGTGATCCAGACGCCGCCGGAGGAAAGGCAGCCCATCAAGACCTTCGTCACTGCGGACGAGGAGGAGATGGTGATGGAGGTCATCAGCCGCGAGCTCCAGCGTGGGGGCCAGGTGTATTACGTGCACAACCGGGTGCGGACGATTCAAAAGGCGGCCGAGCGCGTTCGCAGGCTCGTCCCGGGGGCGCGGGTGATCGTCGGCCATGGACAGATGGCTGAAGATGAGCTCGCCCATGTGATGGTCGACTTCGAGGCCGCGAAATACGACGTCCTCGTTTGCACGACCATCATCGAGTCGGGCCTCGACATACCGAATGTCAATACGATCGTCGTCGAGCGGTCAGACCGCTTCGGACTGGCGCAGCTCTACCAGCTGCGCGGCCGAGTTGGCCGTTCTGGCCGTCGCGCGTACGCCTACTTCCTGTACGACCCGCGTCGTTCCCTCACCGAGGGCGCCGACAAGCGTCTCGACGTCATCTCCGGGCTGCATGAGCTGGGACAGGGTTTCAAGATCGCGCTCCGCGACCTCGAGATTCGAGGCGCCGGCAACCTGCTCGGCACCGAGCAGCACGGCGCGATCGCCGCGGTCGGCTTCGAGATGTACCTGCAGATGCTCCAGAGCGCGGTGAACAAGCTCAGGACGGGATCCGAGGAAACGGTGATCGGCGACGTCCTTTCGACCGCCGAGATGAACCTGGAGCTGCCTCTGGATCACTTCATCCCGCGCTCTTACATCCGGGATGAGAAGCTGCGCTTGGGCGCCTACCGGCAGCTCGCCGCGGCAGAAGACGAGACCGAGCTGGACGCGGTCCTGCGATCCCTGATCGACCGCTACGGACCAGGACCCGATCAGCTGGACAACCTCGTGTACTCCCTTCGGGTCAAGCTGCGCGGTCAGCGACTGGGATTGCGCGCTGTCGTGGCCGAGGGCCACGACATCGTGATCCGCGTCGATCCGCAGCGCCTCCTCGACGTGGAGGAGCTCAACCGGCGCATGGCGGGCAGGCTTTCGATCGGCGTGAACCGCCTCAAGATGCGGAGGCAGGGCGAGGGATGGCAGAAGGATCTGCTCTCGCTGCTGGGTGAGATGGCCGAGCTCTATGAAGCCGCCCGGCCGGTGGCGTCGGTGCCGGGGGCATGATCCGGGTCATGCCAGAATCAAGTCGCTGATGCCGGACGCTGAAAAGCCACCGTACGAGCCTGGGATCGCATCCCTTTTCGAGGTCGTGGCCCGCCTGCGTGCGCCGGGCGGCTGTCCCTGGGATCGCCAGCAGACGCACGAGTCGCTCCGCCCCTACCTTCTCGAGGAAACCTACGAGCTGCTGGAAGCCATCGACGCGGGTGACGACGCGAAGATGAAAGAGGAGCTCGGTGACGTCCTGCTTCAGGTGGCGATGCACGCCGAGATCGCGGCCGAGCAGGGTCGGTTCGACGCCACCCAGGTCTCGGAGGCCGCCGCCGCCAAGATGGTCGCGCGGCACCCGCACGTGTTCGGCGACGTAGCCGTCGCCAACGCCGACGATGTGCTGCGTAATTGGGAGCACGCCAAGGTCGACGAGGCGAAGCGCGCCGGGCGCGAGGGCGAGTCGGTCGTGGACAGGGTGCCGACCTCGCTGCCGGCCCTCGCCTGGGCGCTCGGACTTCAGAAGCGGGCGGCGCGTGTCGGTTTCGACTTCGACACGCCGCTGGAGTCCTCCGAGGCTGTGGCCGAAGAAGCGCGCGAGCTGGCGGCGGCCGGCGACGCCGACGCCGCGTTCGACGAGATAGGCGACCTCCTCTTCGCCGTGGTCGCGCTGGCGCGGAAGCTCAAGGTCAACCCGGAGGATGCTCTACGGGTGGCGGGCCAGCGCTTTCGGAAGCGCTTCGCCGAGCTCGAGGCCGCGGTGGCCAGAGATGGGCTGGAGCTGAGGGAGCTTCAGCCCGGTGACCTGTCGGAGCGCTGGGAGAAGACCAGCTAGCCAGCCGACAAACCGGGGCCCCTTTGTTATATTCGGCATCCCCTACCTCGCCGGCGTCCCAGAAAACGATTCAGCATGAGATACACCACCGCCCTGACTCCTCCCGGCACTCCGCGTCCGCGCACCATCGGACTCCGGCGAATTGCCCTTACCCTCGTCGTCTTGTTCGCAGCCGCCTGGGCCCTTTACGCCTACGCGCAGGAGGCCTACCTGAGCCACAAGCTGACCCAGCAGGTTTCCGACCTGCGGCGGCAGAACGCGCTGATCGCCGAGCAGAACCAGGGCTATCACAAGGACATCCAGGCGATCACCACCGGGGCCGCCGACGAGGAGGAGGCCCGGCTCAGCGGCTATTCACGGCCGCAGGAAAGGGTCTACCTCGTCACCGCCCCGCCGTCGCCAATCCCGCCCGTGCAGAGCCCGTCGCCCAAGACTTCGGCCACCTCGCCGACGCCCCCGACGCCCTAAAGACGGCCCCAAGAAGGGCCTCAGCCCGCGGGTATAATCGAATCGCGGAGTGGAGCAGCGGCAGCTCGTCGGGCTCATAACCCGAAGGTCGTCGGTTCGAATCCGACCTCCGCAACTCTGACCACCACCCTGGAGCCGAGGTTGCTCGGCTCCTCTTGCATTCGGGAGGCACCCTGAACAAAAGGAAGCGAGTCGCGCTGGCCAAGCGCCGGCTCAAGAAGCGCAAGCTGAAGGCGCGGGCCGCAGCCTCGCGTTAGGATTCCAGCGCGTGCCCGGCGCTGCTGGTGCCGTAGCTCAGGTGGTAGAGCGCGCGACTCATAATCGCGTTGTCGCTGGTTCGAGTCCAGCCGGCACCACCATGCCGCCCCACGAGCAACCTGACCCGCTCCTGGCCGCACTCCGCCACTCGGACCTGATCGGCCAGGGCGCGCGGATCCTGGTCGCGTTCTCCGCCGGGCCAGACTCGACGGCCCTGCTGCTCGGGCTGCGCGAGCTGGGCCATGACATCGTCGCCGCCCATTACGATCACGCCCTGCAGCCGGGCTCCGAATCAGCCGCTGCGTACGCAGGCCGGCTGTGCGCCTCGCACGGCATCCCGTTCCGGAGTGAGAGACGGACCACGCCGCTGCCCAGGGGATCGGTGCAGGCGGGGGCTCGCCGGCTGCGCTACGACTTTCTCGCCCGCTGCGCCGACGACATCGGCGTGTCCACGATCGCCCTGGGCCACACCGCCGACGACCTGGTCGAGGGCGCCGTCATGCACCTGCTGCGCGGGTGCGGCATCGCCGGGCTGAGGGGGATGCCAGCGGCCCGCGGCCGGTTTGTGCGGCCGATGCTCGACGTCTGGCGCGAGGACGTCGCGGCTTACCTGCAGAGGCGGGGCATCACGGCGCTCGAGGACCCCGCCAACTCCAACGTGAGGTACCGGCGGGTCAGCGTGCGCCGCGAGCTCTTGCCGGCGCTGGAGCGGGGCCGTCCCGGAATCACAAGGCGCTTTCACGCCGCCGCCAGACAGGCCGCCCAGATCCAGTCCTCGATCGAGAGCCTGGCCGCGGCCGCCGGCGGGGGCGACACGCTGCCGGCGGCGGCCCTTCGCAGCCTGCCCGAGCCGATCGCCGCCGAGACGCTTCGGGCGCTCTACCACCGTGCAGGCGGACCGGACCCTTCGCTGGGCCGCGCCCATATCGCTGCCATGCTTCGGATCCTTCGCGGCGGACCCGGCGGCCGTGGGTTGGACCTGCCCGCCGGTTTGCGGTTCCGCCTCGTCGACTCGCAGGTGCAGGTCGTGCCGCGCGTTATCGAAGCGATGGAAGCCTCGCTTCAGGTCGATCGGTGCTCCGGTTGCGAAAGTCGGGACGCCGCCCACCTGCAGAGCGGCCTCGACCTGCGTATCGGCTTTCGCAGCCCGGGCCTCCGCATGCGTCCCGCCCGCGGTGGGGGGACCCGGAAGCTGCAGGACATCTTCGTCGACGCCAAGGTGCCGCGCGAGGACCGCGACGGGTGGCCGCTGGTGTTTGCTGGCGAGCGACTGGCGTGGGTTCCGGGCCTCGCCGTCGACGCCGACCTGCAATCTCCACCCGGCGAACCGTCACTTCACGTAACGGTGACCCGTATCCTTGCGGCAAGGAAGGGCGCCGAAAGACCCATGCTAGAATCCCCGGACAGCCCTCCAGGAGAGCCGAGTTGAGCCGATTCCCGCGCTCCAGCCTTTTCTATTTCGCACTGGTCGTCGTTCTCGGCCTGGTGTTCTGGTTCACGTGGCAGTCGCTGCAGGGCAACCAGAACGCGAACGACTGGTCCTACTCCAACCTCATCACCAACATCCAGGACGGTGGGGTCAAGGCGGTCGACGTCAAGGGCACCGACGCGGTCGCGACCGACAACCAGGGTCACAAGCACAACGTCACCGTGCCCGACTGCACCGCGGGCGCCACAGACTGGTGCACGCAGTTTGCGGGCCAGGCCAACATCACTCTGAGCACCAGCAACAGCGGGCAGTACCTGCTCAGCGTGCTGCTGCCGAACATCATTCTGGTCGTCCTGATCGCGGCCTTCATGTGGTGGGTGCTGCGGCAGACGCAGAGCGGCAACAACCAGGCCATCTCGTTCGGCCGCTCGCGCGCCCGCATGATCGCCGGCGACAAGCCGGCCATCACGTTTGCGGATGTGGCCGGGGTCGATGAGGCCAAACAGGAGCTGACCGAGATCGTCGAGTTTCTCAAGTACCCGGAGAAGTTCGTCGCCCTCGGCGCGCGGATTCCCAAGGGCGTGCTCCTGGTCGGGCCTCCGGGCACTGGCAAGACGCTGCTCAGCAAGGCCGTCGCCGGCGAGGCAGGCGTGCCCTTCTTCTCGATCTCCGGGTCGGAGTTCGTGGAGATGTTCGTCGGTGTCGGCGCGAGCCGCGTACGCGACCTGTTCGACCAGGCGAAGAAGAACTCTCCCTGCATTGTGTTCGTCGACGAGATCGACGCGGTCGGCCGCCAGCGCGGGGCCGGCCTTGGCGGTGGTCACGACGAGCGCGAGCAGACACTCAACCAGCTGCTCGTCGAGATGGACGGCTTCGACACCAACACGCACGTGATCGTCATCGCGGCGACCAACCGGCCCGACGTCCTCGACCCGGCGCTGCTCCGGCCGGGGCGCTTCGACCGGCATGTCACGCTCGACCGCCCCGACATCAAGGGCCGGCGCTCGATCCTCGACGTGCACGCCCGCAACAAGCCGCTCGACACCACGGTCGACCTCGACGTTCTGGCCCGGCAGACTCCCGGCTTCAGCGGCGCCGACCTGGCCAACCTGATCAACGAGGCGGCCATCCTCGCCGCGCGCGCGAACAAGAAGGTCATCGGCATGGAAGAGCTCGAGGAGGCGATCGCGCGCGTGATCGCGGGCCCCGAGCGCAAGAGCCGGCGCATCTCCGACCACGAGAAGGAGGTCATCGCCTACCACGAGACCGGCCACGCGCTGGTCATGAAGTCGCTCCCTCACGCCGACCCGGTGCACAAGGTCTCGATCATCTCCCGCGGAATGGCGCTCGGATGGACCCTGAGCCTTCCCGAAGAGGACAAATACCTCATCTCGAAGGACGAGCTCATGGACCAGATCGCGGGCATCATGGGCGGGCGGGTGGCCGAGGAGATCGTGTTCGGAGACGTGACGTCCGGCGCGGAGAACGACATTCAGAAGGCGACGCAGATGGCCCGCCGCATGGTCACGCAGTGGGGCATGTCGGACAAGCTGGGCAACGTGGCGATGGGCCACCGCGAGGAGCTTGTCTTCCTCGGACGCGACCTTGGCGAGCAGCGCAACTACTCCGAAGAGGTCGCCGCCATCATCGACGAGGAGATCCGCTCCATCATCAACCACGGCTACCAGACGGCGAAGGGAATCCTGTCCTCGTCGCGCGGAAAGATGGACGCCATCGTCGAGCAGCTCAAGATCGTCGAGACGCTCGACGCCAAGGAGCTCGACGAGATCCTCGCCCGCGAGGCTCCGCCGGCGGCAGCAGCGTCCTCCACGGCTTCGTAGTACGCCGGAACCGCTGACCGTCGTCGGCCGAGGCAACCTCGGCCGCAGCCTGGCCCGCGCGCTGCCGGCGCGGCTGGTGGCGGCGCGCGCAACGCTCGAGCCGCCGGCGGCGGGCATCGTCTTCCTCGCGGTCCCGGACAGTGTGGTGGGCGAGATCGCAGCGCGAATGGCGGCGGCCCACCCCGCGCCCGCCGTCGCATTCGTGCATCTGAGCGGCGCGCTCGGTCTCGACGTGCTGGCGCCGCTGCGCCGCCACGATCTCGGCTCGTTCCATCCGCTGCAGTCGTTTCCGGCGCCGCGACCGCCCGTGGCCTTCCACGGCATCACCATCGCGGTGGACGCCACCGCGCCGGGGCTCCGGCGGCGGTTGGCCGCGCTGGCCAGGCGTTTGGGCGCGCATCCGAAGACGGTGGCCGCCGCCGACCGCGCCGTCTATCACGCCGCCGGAGTGTTCGCCTCGAACTTCCTCGACGTGGTCGTCGGCGAAGGGGTGCGAATGCTCGAAGGCATCGGCTGGACGGAGGCGGAGGCGACGAAGGCGCTGCTGCCGCTGGTCGACGGGGCCGTCGAGAACATCCGCCGCCGGGGCGTCGCCGGCGCGCTGACCGGGCCCATCCGGCGCGGTGACGCCGGCACGGTGGCGCGCCACCTGCAGGCGATAGACAACGCCGACCTTTATCGTATGCTCGGCACGATCGCGCTCCGGATCGCGAAGGAAGCGGGCCTCGAGCCCGCCGCGGTGGGGCGTGTGAACAGGGCGTTGACCCGGAAAGTGGCAGCGACCCGAAGGAGACGGCGTCGATGACCACGGTTCTGGACGTCCAGCGGTTCAAGGATGAAGGCCGGCGCTTCGCCATGCTCACGGCCTACGACTACCTGAGCGCTCGGATCCTCGACGAGGCGGGAATCCCGATCCTGCTGGTGGGCGACAGCCTCGGCATGGTGATGCTCGGCTACACGACCACCCTGCCGGTGACGCTCGACGAGATGATCCACCACGCCAAGGCCGTGGCCCGCGGCTCGCGGCAGGCGCTCCTTGTCGGCGACATGCCCTTCATGTCCTATCACCTGTCGGCCGAGCAGGCGCTCGCCAGCGCCGGCCGCTTCTTGCAGGAAGGCGGGATGCATGCCGTGAAGGTCGAAGGCGGAGGTCGCGTGGTCGAGATCACGCGCCGCCTCACCGAGATCGGCATCCCGGTGATGGGCCACCTCGGGCTGACCCCGCAGTTCGTGCATCAGATGGGCGGCTTCAAGGTCCAGGGCAAGACGGAAGCGCAAGCGTCACGGATCCTGGCCGACGCGAAGGAGCTCGAGCAGGCGGGTGCGTTCAGCCTCGTGCTCGAGGGGGTGCCGTCCGCGCTGGGCGGCCGCGTCACCAAGGCGCTGCGCATCCCCACCATAGGCATCGGCGCGGGCGCGCAGACGGATGGGCAGGTGCTGGTGTTCCATGACGTGATGGGCATCACCACCGGTAAGGCGCCCAAGTTCGTCAAGCGCTACGCGAACCTGGCGGACGACATCGCCCGGGCGGCGCACCAGTTCTCGGAGGACGTGCGCACGGGCGCGTTCCCGGGGCCGGAGCACGCGTACTCTGCCAACGGCTCAGGGCCGGAAGCTCAGCCGGAGCGCGAAGAGGTCAAGTACGGGGCCGGCTAGCGAGCTGGTCGTCGTCGAGTCGCCGTCGCGGATGCGGGACCTCGCCCGCCAGTGGCATCGGGATGGTCAGACGATCGGCCTGGTGCCGACGATGGGCGCGCTGCATGCCGGGCACATGAGCCTGGTCGAGCGCGCTCGGGCGGAGAACACGCGCCTGGTGGTCAGTATCTTCGTCAACCCCACTCAGTTCGGGCCGGGCGAGGACTTCGAGCGCTATCCGCGGCCGGTGCACGCCGACCTGGACCTGCTCCGGGAGGCGCGCGTCGACGCGGCCTACATGCCGCCGGTCGCGGAGATGTACCCGCCGGGGGCGAGCACGCGCGTGACGGTCCACCGCGTCGCGGACCCGCTGGAGGGCGCGGCCCGGCCGGGCCATTTCGAAGGCGTGGCCACAGTTGTGACCAAGCTCTTCTGGGCGACCCGGGCGGACCGCGCCTACTTCGGGCAGAAGGACGCACAGCAGGTCGCGGTGGTCAAGCGGCTGGCGGCCGACCTCGACTCCGGCGTCGACGTCGTGGCCTGCCCGACGGTGCGCGACGCGGACGGCCTCGCCGTCAGCTCCCGCAATGGCTACCTCGATCCGCAGGAGCGCGTGGCCGCCCTCAGCCTCAGCCGCGCCCTGCGCGCCGCGGCCGAAGCCTACCGGGGTGGCGAGAGAGATCCGGCGCGCCTGCGCCAGGCGATGCTCGACGTCTTCGCCGGCGAGCCGCTGGCCCAGGTCGACTACGCGGAGGTCGTGGATCCTGGCAACTTTTCGTCGCCAGGCACGCTCGCCCTGATGGCGGTTCGGATTGGGAAAACCAGGCTGATCGACAACCACGACCTGGTTCAACCGTATCCTGGATAACGGGGAACTCTGAGTTACAATTGCCTTTCGTTTTGGCGGAGGCCGTTATGACGACCAACACCACACCAATAATCTTCAGGGGGTTTGAGCGTTGTCCAATGAATCCGGTGCTGTCCTGACCGAGGAGGAGACCGAGCAGGACTCGTCTGCGGCGATGACCATGGAGGACTACCTCCACTACGAGGAGGAGGCCTTCAAGACCCCGAACCACGGGGACATCGTGGACGGCATCGTGGTCCGCGTCGACGCTGACGAAGTCCTCGTCGACATCGGCGCCAAGGCCGAAGGCGTGATCTCGAGCAAGGAGCTCGGCCTGCGCGGTGAGACTGACCACCTGGGCCTCGAGCCCGGCGACCAGATCAAGGTCTTCGTTCTTCAGCCTGAGAACGACGAGGGCAACGTCGTCCTCAGCCTGCGCCGCGCCCGCGCCGAGACCACGTGGCTCGTGGCGGCCGAGAAGCAGGCCGACGGCTCGGTCATCGAGGCCGACGTGCGCGAGCAGAACAAGGGCGGCCTGATCGTCAACGTCCTGGGCCTGCGCGGGTTCCTACCCTCGAGCCAGGTCGCGCGCGCGTACGCGGGCAGCCTGGAGTCGCTGGTCGGCCAGCGCATCCCGGTCAAGATCCTCGAGGTCAACCGAAAGCGCAACCGGCTCATCGTCAGCCAGAAGGCGGCCGAGGATGAGGATCGCGCGCGCAAGCGCGAGGAGCTGTTCAGCCGGCTGCAGACCGGCGCGACGGTCAAAGGCACGGTTTCGGGGATCACGAGCTACGGCGCGTTCGTCGACATCGGCGGCGCCGACGGCCTGATCCACATCTCTGAGCTCTCGTGGGACCGCGTCTCGAAGGTGACCGACGTCCTGCAGCTCGGCGAAGAGGTGACCGTCAAGGTCATCAAGCTCGACCCGGAGCAGACGCGCATCTCGCTGTCGCTGCGGCAGCTGCAGCAGGACCCCTGGGAGAAGCTGGTGCAGTCGATGCCGATCGGCTCGATCGTGGAGGGCCAGGTCACCAAGACCAAGAAGTACGGCGCCTTCCTTCAGATCATGCCGGGCATCGAGGGCCTGCTTCACATCTCGGAGCTCTCGTGGGACCACGTCGAGCGGACCGAGGACGTTCTCAAGGTTGGCGAGACGCTGCAGGTCAAGGTCATCGGAATCGACACCGCGCGGCGGCGGATCTCCCTGAGCCTGAAGCAGCTGTCCGCCCCGCCGGCGAGCCTCGCCGGCAGCCGGCCGAGCCGCCAGGAAGAGTACTTCGACCGGGACGACGAGTCCTAGAGGCGCGGCCGAAACCCTCGGCGAGAGATTCGGCGATCCAGGTGGCCCAGATTCGGGTGAAGCTCCGAGCAGCGGAGCGAGCGCATCGCGCAATGCGTGAGCGAGCAGCGGAGGAGCTGAACCCGAAGATGGACCGCATGGGTGCCGAAGATCCGTCGAGGGCTTTCGGGCCGCGCCTCTAGCCCGGTCCCTCCCTCAGGCGGCACCGGGCCCGCCGCTGCCTGACAGCCGCTGCCGGGCCGGAGCCCAGTACGGGTCGACGGTGAGCGCCATCCGGTAGTCGGCGCGGGCCTGGGCCGCATCGCCCGCACGCAGGTCTTCGTCGCCCAGCTCGACGTACAGCGCGGGATCGGTGGAGCCGAGGTTGGCGGCCAGTCTCAGCTCCGCGAGGCCTTCGGCGTGGGAGCCCTGCGAGACCAGGGCTTCTCCGAGCGCGCGGTGGTACTGGGACTGCAGCGGGTCCACCTTGACCGCCAGGTCCGGGCGGCCCTGCGCGTACCAGGCCTCCGCCAGCACCGGCATCACAGCGAGGGCTATCGCCACCACAACGAGAGCCAGCGCGCCGGCCAGCCGCTGAACGTGGTCGGAGATCGGTGCGTCCGCCGGCGCCGGAACCTCCTCGACGGCGCGCCCGCGCACCGCCGACCAGCCAAGCCCGGCCAGCAGCCAGAACACTCCCGTCGCCGGCGCCCAGTCGAAGTTGAACAGCACCCACACGGTGTAGGCGATGCAGGCCGCCGCGATCGAGCCGGTCGAGATGGGTCCGATCGCCGGCGCTCTCGCCTGCGGCGGGCCGGCGGCGAAACGTGCCTGCCACAGGCCCCGAAAGAGGACCACCAGGACCCAGCCCAGCGCGGCGACCCCGAGCAGGCCCTGGGTCGCCGCGAGGTCCAGCGGACCCGTGTGGATGCGATCGAAGGTGACCCCCGGAGACCAGTCGCCGGTCAGGAATCGTCCCAGCACCAGCCCCGTGGCGTCTTCGCCCCAGCCTGTCAGCGGGCGGGCGGTCGCCAGGTGGAGCCCATCGCCGTACAGGTGGATGCGCGTCGGTCCGGGATCTGCGTTGAGGTCGCGCAGAGGCGACAGCAGGATCACCAGCAGGGCGGCCGCCACGATCACCGTAGCCGCGATTCCCCCGATGACCGCCATCTGGCCGCGCAGGGCGAAGACCACGAGGGCGGCGCACCCGGCGACGGCGGCGACGGCCCCGCTTCGGGACGTGGAGACGGCAAGGCCTCCCACCATCAGCGCGGCCGCTCCCCACCAGCCGCCTGCCCACCAACCGGGCCGGAACATCTGGGACGCGGCCAGGGGCAGTGCCATGGCGGCCACCGCCCCGAGCAGGTTGGCGTTGCCGAGGTTGCCGTCCGGGCGATACGGCACCGCTCCCAGCCACTGGTAGACGGCCTCCGCCGACGAAATCGTGGCCCCCAACACGAGGGCGACGACGACCAGGGTTCGCTGGCGCTCCGACCGCAGCAGCCAGACCGGCACCGCGAGCAGCCCGAGGTAGGACAGCCTGACGGCCAGCGACTCGTACCGTGTGTATCCACCAATGAGGCTCAACGGCCAGGAGACCGAGAACGCGAAGGCAAGCACCGCCGCCGCGGCGGCGGCGATCACCGGCAGCCGCATGTTTCCGAGTCCGGGCCTTGCGGGTATCAACAGCGCAAGCCCGGCGCCCAGGCAAGCCGCAGCGATCACGATCGAAGTCCGCGGCAGGATGAAGGCGTCGACCAGGTTGGGCAGGAAGACCAACGGCAGCGCCGCCGCCACCAGCACGGGGAGCCATCCCCCGAGGCGCTCGGCGACCGGTGTCATGGCGCCTCCGCTAATAGGAATTCGGCAGGGTAGGCGGACGGTATATTAGTTGCACAGTGCAGTGGGCACACGAGTCAATAGTTCGAGGAGGTGCTGGCCCCACCGAGTCGCCACCGGAGTCCCAATAGAGAAAGGACCTTCATGAGCACGATGTATCCGTTTGAGAGATTTACTGAGCGAGCCAAGAAGGTTCTGACGCTCGCCCAGGAAGAAGCAGAACGATCCCACCACAGCTACATAGGAACCGAGCACCTGCTCCTGGGCCTCCTTCGCGAAGGCGAGGGACTGGCCGCCAAGGTTCTCAACAACCTTGGGGTCGAGATCGGCAAGGTCCGCCAGACGATCGAGTCCGTCCTCGGTCGCAACGAGCGGATCATCATCCAGCAGATCATCCCGACCTCGCGCGTCAAGAAGGTGATCGAGATCTCCTTCGAGGAAGCGAGGCGGATGGGCCACAACTACGTCGGCACCGAGCACCTGCTGCTCGGCCTGCTCATCGAAGGCGAGGGCATCGCCGCCCACGTTCTCGAAGACCTGGGCGCGACGCTGGACAAGGTCCGCTCCGAGATCGAGCGGCTGCTCCACGACTCGAGCGCTGAGACCGAGGCCGAGCCCGCTCCGAAGAAACCATCCAAGACGCCGCTGCTCGACCAGTTTGGTCGAGACCTGACCGAGCTCGCGCGCAGGAACCAGCTCGACCCCGTGATCGGACGCGAGATGGAGATCGAGCGCGTGATCCAGATCCTGAGCCGGCGCACGAAGAACAACCCGGCGCTGATCGGCGAGCCGGGCGTGGGCAAGACCGCCATTGCGGAAGGACTCGCCCAGCAGATCAACCTGGGCAATGTGCCCGAGTCGCTGCAGCACAAACGCGTGCTGACGCTCGACATGGGTGCGCTGGTGGCGGGCACCAAGTATCGCGGCGAGTTCGAGGAGCGCTTGAAGAAGATCCTCGACGAGATTCGATCCAGCCGCGAGGTCGTGCTCTTCATCGACGAGCTGCACACGCTGGTCGGCGCCGGCGCCGCAGAGGGTGCGATCGACGCCGCCAACATCTTGAAGCCCGCGCTCGCGCGCGGTGAGATCCAGTGCATCGGCGCGACGACGTTGAACGAGTACCGCAAGTACATCGAGAAGGACGCGGCTCTCGAGCGGCGGTTCCAGCCGGTGTTCGTCGACCAGCCGACGCTCGCCGAGACCATCGACATTCTCAACGGCGTCAAGTCGCTGTACGAGAAGCATCACCGCGTGACCATCACCGACGCGGCGGTTCACGCCGCCGCGGTGCTGAGCGACCGCTACGTCAGCGACCGCGCGCTGCCCGACAAGGCGATCGACCTGATCGACGAGGCCTCGGCCCGCGTGCGCATGAAGCTGACGACGACTCCGGATGAGCTGAAGGAGCTGCAGAAGGAGATTCGCAAGTACCGGTCGGACCAGGACGAGTCGGTCAACAAGCAGGACTTCGAGGCGGCCGCCGCGGTGCGTGATCGCGTCAAGAAGCTGCAGGACAAGCTCGCCCTCAAGGAAGCGGCGTGGCGCGACAAGCTCGGCGAGACGGTGCCCGAGGTGAGCGAGGAGCACATCGCCCAGATCGTGGCGGCGTGGACCGGTGTGCCGGTTGCGCGGCTCGTCGAGGAAGAGACGTCGCGCCTTCTTCGGATGGAGGAGGAGCTGCACAAGCGCATGGTCGGCCAGGACGAGGCCATCGTCACGGTGTCGCAGGCGGTCCGGCGCGCGCGTGCCGGCCTCAAGGACCCGAGGCGTCCGATTGGTTCGTTCATCTTCCTTGGACCCACTGGTATCGGCAAGACCGAGCTGGCTCGCGCGCTCGCGGAGTACCTCTTCGACTCAGAGGACGCGCTGATCAAGCTCGACATGTCCGAGTTCATGGAGCGTCACACGACCGCGCGACTGGTCGGGTCGCCTCCCGGATACGTGGGCTACGACGAAGGCGGTCAGCTGACCGAGGCTGTCCGGCGGCGCCCCTACTCGGTGATCCTCTTCGACGAGATCGAGAAGGCGCACCCCGAGGTGTTCAACATGCTGCTGCAGATCCTCGAGGACGGGCGGCTGAGCGACGCCAAGGGCAAGGTCGTCAACTTCGCCAACACCGTGATCATCATGACCTCGAACCTCGGCATCCGCGACGTCAACCAGGCGGGCACCGCGCTCGGCTTCCAGCCTGCGGTGGTCGACGAGGCCGACGAGGTCGAACGCCGGCACAAGAACACCAAAGAGAAGATCGACGAGGAGCTCAAGCGCATGTTCAGGCCTGAGTTCCTGAACCGCGTCGACGCGGTGGTCGTCTTCAAGAGCCTGACCACCGGGCAGATCCGCCAGATCGTGGACCTGCAGCTGGGCCGCCTGAGCAAGCACCTCGTGGAGCAGCAGATCACCATCGAGGTGACCGACGCCGCCAAGGACCTGCTCGCGAAGGAGGGCTACGACCGCATGTACGGCGCGCGGCCGCTGCGCCGGGTGATCACGAGCCGGATCGAGGACCAGCTGTCGGAGCACCTGCTGCGCGGCAAGATCGCCCGCGGCGACACGGTGCAGATCGATGTCGAGGGCGAAGACGGCTTGAAGTTCACGCCGGTAAAGCATCGGCACAAGGAGCCGGCGGGGACAGGAGCGGCGGCCAAGCCGTAGCTTGGGCTGAGGCACGCGAGTGCATTCACTCGCGTGCCCGGAAGCCCGAATTTTCCCGCGAGTGCATTCACTCGCGGGCTTGAGGCGCGCGACATCGGGGGTGTCACCGGCACAATTGCAGGCACGTGAGCGCCCCCGTCCCGCTGCGACTGCGCCCGCTCGAGATCGGCGACGTGCTGGACGAGACGTTCCGCCTGTACCGTCGCCACTTCCTTCTGCTCGCCGGCATCTCCGTGGCCTTCTCGATCCCCCTCGCAGCCTTCGCCGGCTACGGCTACTCGTCGCTGTTCAGCCAGCTCTTCTCGCAGGCGACCTCGAGCAACCCGACTGACTTCAGCACCTTCGCGCCCGCCCTCTCCGCCATCGCCGTCGGCGTGGTCATCAACTTCCTCGTCCAACCGCTGCTCTTCGGCTCGGTCGCCTTCGCCGTTTGCGAGTCGGCCCTCGGCCGGCCGGTCACCCTGCGGGGCGTGCTCGGGGGTGCGCTCCGCAAATACCCCGCGCTCTTCGGCTACCTGTTCCTGATCTTCCTGATGGGAGTCGGCTTCTGCCTGCTGCCCCTGTGGATCTGGATCCTGGTCGGCTGGGCCGCCGTCCTGCCGGTCATCTTCGTCGAGAACACGGGCCTCATCCCCGCCATGAGCCGCAGCTGGCAGCTCGTGCAGGGCCGCTGGTGGCGAACGTTCTTCATCCTGCTTCTCGTCTTCGTCCTCAACTACGTCGTCTCGCTCGCGCTGGAAGCCTTCCTCTACCTGGGCCAGATACTGCTCTCTCTGTTCCTCTCGCCCTACCTCAGCCTCGCGCTGTACGAGGCGGGCGTGATCGTCGTGAGCGGGCTGACCATTCCCATCCTTCAGATCGCCATCGTGCTCATCTACTTCGACCTGCGCGTCCGCAAGGAGGGCCTGGACCTCTTCCAGCTCGCCCAGCGCGTGGCCGCCCTGCCTCCGGCTCCGGCGTGATCGGGCGCCGTCTCCTGCTGGCGCTCGCGGTCGCGCCCACGCTGATCGCCTGGGTTCACATCACGGCATCCGCCGATTCGTCCACGCCAGCCTCTTACAGGCAGGCCGTCTCGAATGCGCTGGACATCGTCAGCAGCGCCGCGCCGGGTGACGCGCAGGCCGCCGCTCAGGCGACCTCGGCGCTCGAAGCCGGCACGCAGCTCAGCCAGCCGGAGGTGGTGGCCGACCTGGCCGAACGACCGCCCGACTTCAAAGATGCGGCCGCGCGCATGCAGGTCCTGCTCGACGCGATCGACAATCCCGCGACCACGGAAGACCCCGCTGCGGCGCAGGCGAAGCTTCACGACGTGCTGGCCATGCATCGCTACGACGCCTTGCATCGGCCTCCGTCGGCGCTCGACCGCCTGAGCAAGTGGTTCACCGACCGGGTTCGAGACGTCCTGCGGTTTCTCTTCGGCGGCAACAACATCGGGGGCGTGATCCCGCCGTGGGTCGTCTACGTGCTCGGCGCCGTGGTCATCGCCGCCGTGGGGTTCGTCGTTTTCCGATCCACCAGCGGGCGTTTCGGTGGCGAGTTCGCGGCCGCTGCTGCCGGCGGTCCCCGGGCCCCCGCCGACTTCTTCGCGGACGCCGACCGCCTCGCCGCGACGGGTGATCGCGTCGGCGCCCTCCGCGCCCTGTGCGCGGGGGTGGCGGCGACGCTCGCCGGCGAGCGCACATGGGAGGGCAGCCCACTCACGGTCCGCGAGATCTTTCAGCGCGCGCCCGATCCCGCGGCGCTGCGACCGCTGCTCATGCCATTCGAGGCCGCCGTCTATGGTGGGCGCGACGTCGACGCCGCAACCTACGAGCGCGCCGCCGCGGTGGCGTCGAGGTTCCGGCTTCCGGTGGAGAAGGCGGCGTGAGGGGGGCTCGCGGCTGGGGCATCGGAGGGCTGCTCCTGGTCGCCCTGCTGGTCGTGGTGTTCACCGTGCAGCGGACCCCGGACTCGCCCGAGCACAGCTCCAACAGCGACGCGGTCAACGGCGCGTCCGCGCTGAGGCTGTACGCCGCGGCGCTGGGCCATCCCACCGACCAGGTTGCCGGCTCGTTCTCACCCCCGGCCGGCGACGGGATGATGTTCGTCTTCACCCCGACCTCCGGGTTCAGCTTCCAGGAGGCTTCGAGCACTGTGTCCTGGGTGCGTCAGGGTGGGGTGCTCGTGTATGCGAGCGAGAGCGGCGACCCCGAGCTCGACAACGCGCTCGGAGTGCAGCGCATCCAGGGCCTGGTTCCGGCCGATTCGGTCCAGGCCGCGGGCCCGGTGGCGCGGGGGGTCGGCCAGGTGACAGGCGGCGACTACGCAATGCCGCTCAAGACGAGCGCGAACCAGGTGGCGCTCCTGCGCTCGGGCCCGTTCGTCGTGGCCTACATGCAGAGGCTCGGCGCAGGGCGTGTCGTGGTGCTGTCAGACCCCCTGGAGCTGGCCAACGGCTATCTGGACAAGGCCGACAACGGCCGGCTGGCGGCCGACGTGCTGGGGCTCGTCGCGACGGACGCGCCGGTCGCCTTCGACGAGTACCACCACGGCGTGACCGCGACCGACCTCACGCCGCAGGCCTGGATCCTCACACCGTGGGGCGCGGCGGTGCTGTGGCTGATCGTCGCCGTCTTCTTCGGGCTTCTGCTGCGTGGCCGCCGTTTCGGGCCACTGGTCTCGCGCCAGGTCGAGGCCTCGCGCGCCGAGGCTGAGTGGGCGGTCGCCGTGGGCGAGCTGCTGCGCCGGGCCGGCGCACGGGCCGTCACCCTGGGCGTCCTGGCCGCGGCAAGCGAGCGGGCCGTCGCCGCCAACACCGGGCTGGCGGTGCAGCCGCGCGAGCGCTTCTGGCAGGCTCTGTGGCAGCGCGCGCCGGAGGTGGCGAGTGAGCTGGACTCCGCCGAGCGTGCGCTGTACGGATCCTCAGCAAGCGAAAAAGACCTGCTTCAGGCCGCGCAGCGACTTCACCGCATCGCCTATCCGGTGTCCGAGCTGCGAGCGCGCCGCAAACAGCAAGTGAACAAGGAGACTCGATGAGCGCAACCGTCGTGACCGCACCCGAATTCTTCACGCGGTTCCGCGAACAGCTGACCAAGGCCATCGTCGGCCAGGAGGATGCGATCCGCCTGTGCGCCGTGGCCCTGGTCGCCCAGGGCCACGTGCTCCTCGAGGGCGTCCCGGGCACCGGCAAGACGCTGCTGGCGAAAGCGATCGCGCGCTCCCTGGCGCTCGACTACGCGCGCGTGCAGTTCACACCCGACCTGCTTCCCGCCGACATCGTCGGCACGTCCGTCTACGACCTGGCGACGCGCACCTTCGCCCTGAGGCGAGGCCCGATCTTCACCAACGTCCTGCTCGCGGACGAGATCAATCGCGCTCCCGCGAAAGTGCAGTCGGCGCTGCTCGAGGCGATGGAGGAGCGTGGCGTCACCCTCGAGGGCCAGCAGCTGGCGCTGCCCGCGCCCTTCTTCGTCCTCGCGACGCAGAACCCGGTCGAGTACGAGGGCACCTATCCGCTGCCCGAAGCCCAGCAGGACCGCTTCCTGTTCAAGGTCCGGCTCGACTATCCGTCGGCGGGGGACGAGATGGAGGTCCTTCGGAGGTGGGAGTCGGGCATCGAGCTGCGCGACCCCGTGAAGGCGGGCGTCGAGCCTGCGCTGGGGCCGTCCGAGGTCGAGGCGTGCCGGCAGCACGTGGCGGGCGTGGTGCTCGACGAGAAGATCAGGCGCTACGTCGTCGACCTGGCAGTCGCGACGCGCACGGCGCCCGAAATCGCGCTCGGGGCCAGCACGCGCGCCGAGGTCCTGCTGATGCTGGCGGCCCGAGTCCTCGCCGCGTTCGACGGTTCGGAGTTCGTGACGCCCGACCACGTCAAGGCGCTGCTGGCGCCCGCCTTCCGGCACCGCCTGCTCCTCCGTCCCGAGGCCGAGGTTTCGGGCCAGACGCCGGACAGCGTGCTCGAGGCAGTGGCGAGCCGCGTCGTGCCGCCCCGCTGAAAGCCGGAAGTTGATCAGGGGACTTTCGCCGCAGCCGCGCCTCCTGTGGGCGATCGCGATCGGGGCCGGGCTCATCGCGCCCTCGATCGTGTCGCCTGTACTGGTGCTGCTCGCGATCCTCTACCACGCCGGCCTCGTGGCGGTCGTGGCCCGCGACCTGGCGCTGCTCCCACCAGCCCGCGGCTTCAAGGCAAGCCGTTCGATGCCGGAGCCCTTCTCCCTCGGCGAGGACGAGGAGGTCAGGCTCACAGTGACCAATCCCTCGGCGGCCGGGCTGGTCGGGCGGCTGGCGGACCACGCGCCCTCGGACCTCCAGCCGCGGCCACGCGAGCTCAGCGGCGTGTTCGATTCCTGCGGGTCGCTCACCCTCGCCTACACGACCTCGTCGCCGCGGCGGGGCGCCTACCGATTCGGCGCCGTCGACCTGCAGGTCTCGAGGAGGGACGGCTGGCTGCGGCGACAGGTCCGCATCCCGCTTCCGCACCAGGTGGCCGTGTTCCCGAACATCGTCGCCATCAAGCGCGTCCAGCTGACGCTGCGCCGCGGCCTCCGCGCGCTGGTCGGCCAGCGGCGGGCCCGGCCGCCGGGCGCCTCGACGGCCTTCGCCGGTCTGCGCGACTACGTCCGCGGCGACGACGTCCGCCGGATCAGCTGGACGGCCACCGCGCGCCGCGACCGCCCCGTGATGGTCGAGGTCGAGGCGGAAAGAGGCCAGCAGGTGATGATCGCCCTCGACTGCGGCCGGCTCATGACCGCCCCGGCCGGCGACCTCGTGAAGCTCGACCACGCGGTGAACGCCGCGCTGATGCTGGCCTGGGTGGCGCAGGCCCACGGCGACCGCGTGGGCCTGATGACGTTCGACGACCGGGTGACCAACTTCATCAAGCCCGAGCGGGGAAGTGCGCAGCTCCACCTGCTGACCGAGGCGCTCTACGCGATCAAGGCGTCGTACGTGGAGCCCGACTTCGGCCACGCCATGACACACCTCGCCCTGCGCCTCGGCAGGCGGTCGATGGTCGTGATCCTCACCGACGTGCAGGACCCGAACGCGTCGCGCGAGCTCGTAGCCCACTGTCTGAGGCTGGCGGCGCGCCACCTCGTCCTGGTGGTGGCGATGAGTGACCCCGAGGTGCTGGCGGCGCGGGACGCGCCGGTTACGACGTCAGCAAGGGCCTATCAGTGGGCCGCCGCCGAGGAGTTCGTGGCCAGCCGGCGCGAGAGCTTCGAGGTGCTGCGCCGCGGCGGGGTGCTCGGCCTCGACGTCGTCGCCGGGAGCCTCAGCCCGGCGCTCGTCGAACGTTATCTGGAGCTGAAGGAACGAGCGCTCCTGTAGGTCTGTCTGTTGCCCGCCGCCGCTTGGGCCGGCCGGTGAGCAGCAGGTACGAGTAGAGCAGGGCGCCGGTCGAGAGGCCGATCAGCGCCTTGGCGCCGAAGGGAACGTCCGAAGGCGAGATGTTGCCCTCGATCGTGCCGGCCACGATCAGGAGCGGGGCCAAGCCGAGAACGAGGATGAAGGCCCGGATGGTGGCGGCGACCAGCGCGTCCGCGCGGGAGCGGTTGCCCGGAGAGACAAGGGCCCAGCCCATCATCAGACCGCCCCCGCCGATGGCGACCACGATCGAGAGCTCGAGCACGCCGTGGGCGATGACGAATTCGAACAGCCCGCCCGAGAGGCCGTAGGCCTGGGTCAGGCCGAAGATCCCACCGAGGCTGATCCCGTTGTTGATCATCACCCAGATCACCGGCAGCCCGAAGAAGACGCCGAAAGCGAAGGCGAGGAAGACGACGAAGATGTTGTTGGTCATGATCGCGCCCGCGGCCCGGATCCGCTCGTCGGGCGGAATGTTGGTCCACAGCTGGTGGTGGTGCACCCTGTCGATCAGGTCCGGAGAGGCGATTCCGTAGGCGGCGTCGGGATTGGCGAGGACGACGAAAAAGCTGACGAACGCCGGCACGAACAGCAGGGCGGCGGAGGCGACGATGTACGGCCACGACGCGCGGTAGGTCCGCGGCAGCGTCTCGGAGTAGAACGTCCCCAGCCGCTTCCAGAGGTTGCCGCCGCGGCGGTAGACGACGCCGTGGCCACGGGCGACCAGCCCGTTCAGGTATCGATGCACCGGCTCGTCGGGCCAGTCGCGCTGCGCTCGGGCCAGGTCTGCGGTGGCTCGCCGGTACAGGGCGGCGAGCGTCAGCACCTGCATCGGGTGCAGCGGGTTGAGGCGGCCGGCGCTGCCCTTTGCGATCAGGTTCTCGAGGTGGTTCCAGTCATCGCGGCGGCTGGCGACGAACTCTTCCGCCTTCATATGAGTGCCTGCCGCGCTTGCACCCACGCAAAATAGCCGAATGGAGCAGCCGCTCCCCGATTCTGAGCTGGTTGTTGCCACGCCGGAGCGCGTCTCGTTCGATTACCAGGTGGCCGGCCTGGGCACGCGGGCGATCGCCCAGCTCCTCGACCTGCTCATCGTATTCGGGATCCTGGTCGCCCTGACCCTGGCTGCGAGCGGCGCCGCCACGGTGCTGAACAGCTCCCTCCTCGCCGACCTGATCGTCGTCATCGGCGGCTTCATCACGGTCTTCGGCTACTTCTGGGCCAGCGAGGCGATGTGGTCCGGGCAGACCCTCGGCAAGAAGGCCTTCCGGCTGCGCGCGGTGGGGGACCGAGGCGAGCCGCTGACCTTCGTGCAGGCCGGCATCCGCAACATCGTGCGGATCGTCGACTTCCTGCCCTACGGCTACGGGGTGGGTGTCGTCGTGCTGTTCGTCAACGGAAAGGGGAAGCGTCTCGGAGACCTGGCCGCCGGGACGATCGTGGTCAAGGATTCGGACCATGTGTGGCTCTGGCAGCTGCCGGGCGCCCGGCCCGTGGACATGCCGCCGGCGGCCGCGGCCGCGGGGGCGCAACCTCAGGTCGCGCAGTCGCCGCCGGGCTACCCGGCTTACCCGCCGCCTCCGCCGCCGCTCCAGCCGACAGCGGCCGCACCGCTCGCGTACGCCGCCGCCTCCCAGGCCGAGCAAATCCTCCGCCGCCTGGACCCAGACCTCCGGCGCTTCGTCGGCACCTATGCGCGGCGACGCCCGCAGCTCACCCTCGACGTCCGAGTCCAGCTCGCGGCGAGCGTGCAGCAGAGCCTCCGGCACGCGATGCCGGACATGTTCGAGCAACAGGGCCCGCTGGCGACCCTCGACTACCTCGGCGACCTCGAGAGAAGTTAGTGTCGCGCTAGAAGAGCACGCGCCTCAGCTCGTCGCTGGCGATGTTCCCGCCGGTGACGATGACGCCCACCCGCCAGCCGGAGAGATCGCTGCGCAGCCGTGCGGCCGCGGCCAGGCCCGCCGCGCCCGCGGGCTCGACGACCAGACCGTCCTCGTTGAAGAGCAGGCGCATGGAATCAAGGATCTCAGCGTCGCTTACACGCACGACGTCATCGACGTTGTCCTCCATGGCACGCAGCGCCTCGGCGACGGGCTCTCGCACGGCTATGCCGTCGGCGATGGTGGACGTGGCTTCGGTTGAGACCACGCGACGTGCGCGCCAGGACAAGTCCATGGCCGGCGCACCCTCGGCGACGACACCGACAACCATGGTTCCCGGCGACTTGTCGCGCATCCAGACGCCGATACCGCTGATGAGCGCGCCGTCGCCGAGCGGCACCATCACGGCATCGAGGCGCTGCTCCATGCCGGTCATCTCGAGAGCGATGGTGCCCGCGCCTTCGGCGATCGGAGCGAGCGTGCCGTCCTCGACGAACATCGCGCCTGTCGTCTCGGCGCGGCGGCGAGCGTGGGCTTTGGCCGCATCGAAGTCCTCGCCTTCGAGCACGACGTCAGCCCCGAGCGCGCGCATGCGCTCGACCTTGAGCGGATTGGCGTTCACCGCCGCGAACACGGTTACAGGCCGGTGGCGCTTGCGCGCCGCATAGGCCATGCCCTGCCCAAAGTTGCCGGCCGATGCGCAGACGAAGCCCTGGTCGTGCGGACCAAGTCGGTGCAGAAGGTAGTCGGCGCCGCGGCCCTTGAAGGACCGGATCGGGTTGATGGTCTCGACCTTCAGCACGACGTCAAGGCCGAGTCTGCGACTGAGGGGCTCGCTGAGGTATTGCGGGGTATCGAGGAAGGCGGCGTCGATGACCCCGTAGGCCGCGGCGATCCGTTCGACTGAGATCCGCTCATCCACCGGACGGAGTCTAAGGCTGAGATAAATGGCGCCGCCCCGGGGGTAGTCGGGGCGGCGCTGACGGCTGGAAGGACCGGCTGCGCAACCGGCGTTCCTTCGCACTCATATAAACGCCCGACGGCCGTAAAGGCTACGGATGCGGTTGTAAAAATCGGCCAGGGGGGACAATCTGAGTCCATGGCGCGAACTACCGTCACCTTCGTCTGCACCGAGTGCGGGGGGGAAACCCTGCGCTGGGCCGGACAGTGCCCGCACTGCCAGGCCTGGAACACCCTGCAGGAGTTCCAGGTCAAGAAGGCGCCCGCCGCCCGCCGCCAGGAGCCCCGCCAGCTCGGCACCTCCCGCCCGGTGCCGCTCACAGAGATCTCCAAAGAGGACTCCGCGAGGCACCGCCTCGAGTGGGACGAGCTCAACCGCGTGCTCGGCGGCGGCATCGTCCCGGGGAGCCTCGTGCTGGTCGGCGGCGAGCCGGGGATTGGCAAGTCCACGCTGCTCATGCACGCCGCCCACCAGGTGGTCCGCAGCTCAGGCGCGGCGAAGGTCCTGTATGTCTCAGGTGAAGAGTCGAACCAGCAGGTGCACATGCGCGCGGCGCGGTTGGGCGCCCTCGACGCCGGCATCCTGATGCTCGCCGAGAACGACCTGGACTCGATCTGCGAGGCCATCGTCCAGCTGGCCCCGCGGCTCGCCATCGTGGACTCGATCCAGACCGTGATCGACGGCGCCATCACCGGGAGCGCCGGCAGCGTGACCCAGGTTCGCGAGTCGGCGGCGCGGCTGATGCGGCTGGCCAAGGAGACCGGCACGCCCATCTTCCTGGTCGGGCACGTGACCAAAGAGGGCGCGATAGCCGGACCGAGGGTCCTTGAGCATATCGTTGACACAGTGCTCTACCTCGAAGGCGACCGCCGCCAGGAGCTCCGCCTGCTCCGGGCCATGAAGAACCGCTTCGGATCGGCCGAGGAGATAGGCGTCTTCGCCATGGCCGAGCACGGCCTGGAGGAGGTGCCCGACCCTTCGGCGGCCCTCCTGAGCGGGGCCACCACATCGTCCCCGGGCACGGCGATCGTGGTCGTCATGGAGGGCAGCAGGCCGCTCCTGATCGAGATCCAGAGCCTCGTCAACAAGGTCAACCCCAACTACCCGCCGCGGCGGGTGGCCAACGGCATCGACGTCAACCGCCTGCACATGCTGATCGCGGTGCTCGAGAAGCGGGCGTCGCTGCAGCTCGGGCAACAGGACGTGTTCGTGAACGTGGCCGGCGGCATTCGGATCACCGAACCGTCGGCCGACCTCGGTCTCGCGCTGTCGATCGTCAGCAACCTGCGCGGCGTGCCACTGCCGGACGGCACGGTCGTCGTGGGCGAGCTGGGGTTGGCGGGCGAGGTGCGCCGCGTGAGCCAGCTCGACCGCCGCCTCCAGGAGGCGGCCAGGCATGGCCTCACGCGCGCCTTGATTCCGGCCGGTGCCAGAACCGGACGGCCTGCCGGCCTCGACGTGGTCGAGGTCCGGACGTTGGCGGAGGCGATCTCCGCCCTGCTTCCTACACACATCCGGTCCGGTGCATTCATAGAGGAGGCCGCAACCACGGTCTCCTGAGGAGGTTCTCGTGAAGCGTTCCGATGCCCTCGCCCTGCGAGTGGGGTTGGGGATCGGAGTCGTTGGTGGATTCGTCCTCGGTTACAGTCTCGTCCGCCTGTCAGGCATCACCCACCAGGGTTGGGTGCTGATCACGCTGACGACGATCGAAGGGCTGATCTTCGCGTACCTGGGCACGCCCTACGTGCTCGGGGGGTGGCGGGGATTCAACCGGGGGCTCCTCAACACTCCGCTGCCCGACCTGCTCAGCGGTCTTCTCGGCATGATCGTCGGACTCGTCATCGCCGTGCTCATCGGCGTCTTCGTGCGCGACATTCCCGACGGCATCTACGTCTCGCTGGTGCTTGCGCTGCTGCTGGCCGCGTTCGGGGCGTCGGTTGGCGTCACGCGGCGGGCCGAGCTGTCGGCGCTTTTCTTCGGCGGCGCGGCCGAGCAGGCCTCGCACCGCCTCAGCGCTGTGCTGCTCGACACCTCGGTCATCATCGACGGCCGCATCCTCGACATCGCCAAGACCGGTTTCGTGGACATGCCGCTCGTCATCCTCAGCTCCGTGCTGCGTGAGCTTCAGCTGGTCGCCGACTCCGCGGACGCGATGAGGCGCCGCCGCGGGCGGCGCGGCCTCGACGTGCTCACCGAGATGCAGAAGGAGCCCTCGATCCCGCTCGAGGTGGTCGACGACGAGGCCACGCCCAGCACCGAGATCGACGCGCACCTGGTGCGGACGGCAAAGCGAAAGTCGTGGGGGATCATGACCAACGACTTCAACCTCAACCGGATCGCTCGCCTCGAGGGTGTGGCGGTCCTCAACCTCAACGAGCTGGCCCAGGCGATGCGCCCGGTGGCCATCCCGGGCGAGGAGATCATGGTCACCGTCGCTCGTGAGGGCAAGGAGCCCGGCCAGGGCGTGGGCAGCCTCGACGACGGAACGATGGTCGTCGTTCAGAACGGGCGCCGGCTGATCAACCAGACCGTGACCGCCGTGGTCACCTCCGTCATCCAGACGTCGGCCGGTCGGATGATCTTCGCCGAGCCGCTCGGACAGGACGCGCGGCGCGGTGGCCCCCGCGCCAATCGCCACGAGGACTGAGCAGATGCCCACTGTCGGCGCCATCGTCGCCGCCGCCGGCTCGGGGTCGCGCCTCGGGCGCGGCAGCAAGGCGCTAGTGCGCCTCAACGGCCGGACCACGCTGGCGCGCGCGCTGGAGCTCTTCCTCGGGCTTGACGAGGTCGAGCGCATCGTGGTGGTCGGCCCGCCCAGCCGGCTCGAGTTCGCGGAGCAAGAGGTGGCCGCGCTGCACCCGGGCAAGCCCGTCACCGTGCGCCCGGGGGGCGACAGCCGGCAGGCGTCGGTGCGGGCGGGCATCGCGGCGCTGGGCGACTGCGACTACGTGCTCGTGCACGACGCAGCGCGCCCTCTGGCCACGCCCTCGCTGGTGCGGCGCGTGCTGGCCGCGGCAATGGAGTCTGGGGCGGCCTTTCCCGCGATCGCCCCGCGCGACGCGGTCAAGCGCGTCGAGGGCAACCGGCTGGTCGAAAGCCTCGACCGCTCGAGGATCGTGCTCGCGCAGACGCCGCAGGCCTTCGCCTACGGCCTGCTGGCGCGCGCCCACCGCGAGGCGGCCGATGCGGGCCTCGTCGGCGACGACGACGCGCAGCTCGTGGCCGCCACCGGGCACGAGGTCACCGTCGTGGAGGGCGACCCGTCGAACATCAAGCTCACGACGCCGGAGGACCTCGACGTGGTCGAAGCCCTCATCAAAGAGCACGAGACCGCGACCACTTGAGAGTCGGCACGGGGTACGACGTGCACCCGCTGCGGCCCGGGCGCGAGCTGGTCATCGGCGGGGTCCACATCCCGCACCCGACGGGACTGCACGGACACTCAGACGCCGACGTGCTCACGCATGCCGTGATCGACGCGCTCCTGGGCGCGGCCGGCCTGGGTGACATCGGCGCGCACTTCCCGCCCAGCGAGGAGCGCTACAAGGGCGCGTCCAGCCTCGACCTGCTCGGCGAGGCTGCGCGCGTGGTCGGCAACGCGGGCTACCGGGTCGTCAACGTCGACAGCACCGTCATCGCCCAGGCCCCGCGGCTGCAGCCGCATCTCGAAGAGATGACGCACAACATCGCCAACAAGCTTGGCCTCGACCGCGGGGCCGTGAGCGTGAAGGCCACGTCGCCCGAAGGCATCGGCCCGCTCGGGTCAGGCGAGGGCATCGCCGCGCAGGCGGTGGCTCTGATCGAAGAGAGCCGCGGCTAACCTACCGGAGTGACGCTCAGGCTCCACAACACGCTCACCGGCTCGAAGGATGCGTTCGAGCCCCAGGCGCCCGATCGCGTGCTCATGTACACGTGCGGGCCGACGGTCTGGAACTACGCGCACGTCGGCAACCTGCGCGCGTTTCTCTTCTACGACCTGCTGCGCCGACACCTGGAGGTCGCGGGCTATCGGGTCACGCAGGTGATGAACCTCACCGACATCGACGACCGCATCCTCGATCAGGCGATGCACGCGGGCGTGACCATCTCCGATTACACCAAGCCCTACGAGGCGGCGTTCTTCGAAGACATGAAGGCGCTGCGCGCGCTGCGCGCCGAGCAGTATCCCCGCGCCACCGAGCACATCGGCGACATGATCGCGATGATCACGACGCTGCTCGAGCACGATTACGCCTACGTTGCGGACGGCGACGTGTACTTCCGGATCGCCAGCTTTCCGCGCTACGGCGAGCTGTCGCACCTGGACCGCAGCGGGCTCCGTGCCGGCGTGCGTGTGGCCGCGGACAAATATGAAAAAGAATCCGTCAGCGACTTCGCGCTTTGGAAGAAGGCCCATTCCGGCGACGAGAAACTCGGGGCCGCGTGGGACGCGCCGTTCGGCAAGGGCCGCCCCGGCTGGCACATCGAGTGCAGCGCGATGAGCAAGCGCTACCTGGGCGACACGCTCGACATCCACTCGGGCGGCGTCGATCTGATGTTCCCGCATCACGAGAACGAGATCGCGCAGTCGGAGTCGGCGAACCAGAAGACGTTTGCGCGCTTCTGGCTGCACTCAGAGCACCTGTCCGACGCGAGCGGCGCCAAGATGTCGAAGAGCTCAGGCGCGTTCACGACTCTGCGGGAGCTCGTCGACGCGGGCCACGACCCGCTCGCCGTCCGCCTCTTCCTGATCGCGAACGCGCACTACCGCTCGCGCATCCGGCTGACGGACGAGGCCCTTCACGCCGCGGCGGAGCAGGTGCGGAGGCTGCGCGACCTCGCGGGCCGGCTCCAGCGTGAGGCGCCAGGCGCCGACGACGCGGAGCTCATCCGGCGTGTGACCGAGACGAGGCGCGCCTATCGCGAGGCGCTCGACGACGACCTCAACCTGCCGCATGGCGTCGGGCTGGTGTTCGAGGTGGTGCGGGAGGCTAACGCGGCCCTGGACGAGGGAAGGGTGGGCGAGCGCGGCCAGCGCGAGCTGCTCGCCTTGCTGTCCGACGTCGATGCGCACCTCGACGTGCTCGTAGCAGACGAGCCCGGGCTGGCGGAGGAGGTGGAGAGGTTGATCGCCGAGCGCCAGGCGGCGCGCAAGGCGAAGGACTTCGCGCGGGCCGACGCCATCCGCGCGGAGCTGCGCGCGCGAGGCATCGCGCTCGAGGACTCGAAGGACGGCGTCCGGTGGCGCCGGATCAGCGCTACTGGGGAAGCGCGGTCCTGACGTCTCCGGTCTGAGGGTCGTAGTACCGGCGCGGGATCGTCATCACGTTCTTGCCGAAAAGGACCAGCTCGAGTGCGTCACCGCCGACGCCCTGCTGGCTGTGGATGTCGCGGGGCGGGTCCAGCCACGTCACGAACGACCCTGGTCGCAGCTCCTTCTCGTAGAGGATTCGCACTGTGCCGTCATCGCCCAGCTCCCAGTGGCGGTAGCGGTCGGTGCCGCTGACGACGCACGCGACTCCCCACGAATTGTGGTCGTGCACCGGCGTCTCCTCCTTCGCTGAGAAGCGCGCGAGCATCAGCGTGAGGCCGTCAGGGTCGCTCTGCACCACGGTGAAGGTGGAGTCGCCGCCATGAAGGCTGCCCATCTCGGAATCCGGGACGAACCCTCGGTTCTCGGACATCGTGGCGAGCAAACGCCCGACTGCGCTCAGGCTCTCGTCGGTGACCCCGCCGGCCAGGATGTCCCTCGCCCTGGACATGAAGTCTGCAACCATGTTGAGTAGTTTGCGGCAGCGGAGGTCGGAACCGGCGACAGTGATGATTCACGGCCGCAACGCCGTGCTCGAGGCCGCGCGGGCCGGCCGCGTCGTGCGCGTGCTGCAAGCCGAAGGGCTCGGACACGATCCACGGCTGGAGGAGCTGCGGCGCCTGGCTCCTGTCGAGATCGTCACGCCTGAGCGACTGGACTCGATGGCCCGCGGGGTGAACCAGGGCGTGGCCGCCGAGCTCAAGCCGAGGCGCGAATGGACGCTCCGCGAGCTGCTGGCGACTAGTCCGTCGCTGCTCGTAGCTCTCGACTCGATCATGGATCCGCAGAACCTGGGCGCGATCCTGCGCAGCGCCGAGGTCGCCGGAGCGGACGGCGCGATCCTGCCCGAGCACAGGAGCGCGCCGCTGTCGCCGAGCGCCGTCAAGGCGAGCTCCGGCGCCAGCGAGCTGATGCCGATCGCCCACGTCTCAGGCATGCCCTCGGCGATCGCGGAGGTGAAGCGCGCGGGCATCTGGTGCGCCGCCCTCGATGTGCGCGGCGACACGTGGCCCTGGGACTTCGACCTGACGCAGCCCGTGTGCGTCGTAGTCGGCGGCGAAGGTCAGGGCGTGCACCGGCTGGTGCTGGAACGATGCGACGTGCGCCTGAGGCTGCCGGTGAGGGGCAAGGTCGCGAGCCTCAACGCGTCGGCGGCTGCGGCCGCTCTTCTATATGAGGTCACACGCCAGCGCAGCCTCGGGTCGGATCGGCTTGCCTAGACTGGAACCTCATGCCTGACGCGACAGCGGAGCTCGACAAGGCCGCCGCCGACATCTCCCTCACGCGCTCCGCGCGCGAGGTGCTCGAGCGCGCGGTCAGCACCGCCGCTCAGCGAGCCGAGCCCGGAGTGAACCCGGCCGACGTGCTCAGCGCGGTCATCGCCAGCCGCGGATCCCTGGCCGACCAGGCGATCCGCAGCCTGGGCGTCGACCCTGCCGCTGTAATCGCGACGATCCCCGCCGACGGCGCGGCGCCCGTGCTTCCGCTGAGGCAGCTGCTCGTAAACGCCAATCGAGAGGCGCAGGTGCTCGGTCACTATCAGGTCGACTCGATCCACCTGCTGCTCGCACTTCTCTACAGCGACTCGCCCGCGACCTCGGCGGCGCTCCAGAAGGCCGGCCTGACCCTCTACGACCTGCGGCGCCATCTGCAGCTGGGGGCGAAGCCCGATGCGCCCCTGGACGTCCGCCCTCGGAACGTGCGCGCCCCGGACAAGAAGCTCCGCCGCAAGCCGCTCCCATCGTTGCGCGGCGTGCTCGGCGTCAGCCCGATCTTTCTCGGGCTGCTCGCCATCGTCGCCGTGACGGGCGCGCTCCTGTGGTTCGACGTCGTGCCCCAGGGAACCGGCATTCTCACGCTGCTCTTCGTCACGGCGGGCTGGATCGCCTCGGTCTGCATCCACGAGTTCGGACACGCGTTGGTCGCCTACCTGGGCGGCGACCGCGACGTTGCCGCCTCCGGTTACCTGACCCTGGACCCGCGGCGCTACACCCACATCGTGATGAGCATCGTCCTGCCCATCGCGGCCCTGCTGCTCGGAGGATTCGGCCTTCCCGGCGGCGCGGTGTTCATCAACAACGCCGCGCTGCGGAGCCGCGTGTGGGATTCCTTCGTATCGCTGGCGGGGCCGATCGGGACCGCTCTCTGCGCGCTCCTGATCGGCGGCATCTTTTTTCTGGCCACGCACCTCGATTGGTACACCACCGCCAATGTCAACTTTTTCGAGGCGCTCGCCTTTCTCGGTTTCGTCGAGGCGTTCGCTGTGATCTTCAACCTGATACCCATCCCACCGCTGGACGGTTACGGGATCATCGGCCCGTGGCTCCCCTACTCGGTCCAGTCCGCCGCGAGACGCGTGGGAATGACCGGCTTCATCGTCCTCTTCCTGCTCCTGTGGTACGTCCCCGGAGTCGGCGCGACGTTCTCCAGCTTCGGTCTGCAGCTTTCGACCTTGTTGGGCATCGATCCCTACTTCGTCTACTACGGCCAGCAGCACATGCGATTCCACTAGGCATGTCCTGATGGAGCGCCTGGTCGTCGACGGCTACAACGTGATCCACGCGTGGCCATCTCTCAAATCGCTGATGAACGATTCGCTGGAGGCCGCGCGCGACAAGCTCATCGACCGGCTCGCGGTCTATGCCCATGTCAGCGGCTCCGAGGTGACCGTGGTTTTCGACGCGCATCGCACCGCCGCGATGGCCAACGCCGAGGAGTGGACCCAGGGCGTGCGCGTCCTCTACACGCGCAAGGGTCACTCCGCCGACCACGCGATCGAACGCATCGCCTACTCATTGCGGGGTGACGGCGACCCGCTGACGGTCGCCACGTCCGATCGCTTCCAGCGCGACCTCGTACGGGGTATGGGCGGGGCGGTGATCAGCGCACCCGAGCTGGAGCGGCGCGTAGTCGAGGCGGAGAAAGACCTGGGCCGAACAGTTCAAAAGTACAGATGAACCGCGTCGACCAGCCAGGCCACATCTCAGGGCTCCGGAAGCCGATACGTGCGTCAGGGGGCCCGGCCCGTCCTCGTCGCGCACCAACTAGTGCGCTCCTCGTTGGTCCACCCCTTCCTTCGTCTCGGCCTCCGGACCGGCGACCGATGGTCGCCTGCCCCGATCTGCGGCCCGTCCGGCCGCCGCGGTCCATCAGATGATCCGCAGCACCCGCATCGTCTGCACCATCGGGCCGTCGAGCGCGTCGCCGCAGGTGCTGAGAAGCCTGATCACGGCGGGCATGGACGTGGCCCGGCTCAACTTCTCGCACGGCGACCCCGAGACCCACCGGCGCGCCGCGCACGACGTTCGCGCCGCGGCCGATGCGGTGGGCCGTCCGGTGGCGATCATCGGCGACCTACAGGGACCCAAGATCCGCACGGGCCCCCTCGACGCGTCGTTCCTGCGCCTGGTCCGCGGCCGGCGAGTGGTGCTTACCGCCGCCCCGCGCAAGCAGCCCGATGAGATCGAGGTCAGCCACCGCGAGCTGGTCGATGCCGTGCGGCGCGGCGACCGTGTGCTGCTTGACGACGGACGCATCGAGCTCGTCGTGCGCGAGGTCTCGAATGGCAGGGCGACCTGCTCGGTGGTGCGCGGCGGCCTGCTCGGCGAGCGCAAGGGCGTGTCGGTGCCCGGCCGCACTCCGCCGCTTCCGGCACTGACCGAGAAGGACATGCACGATCTGCGGCTGGCGGTCGAGCTCGGCGTCGACTACGTCGCGCTCTCGTTCGTGCGCCGGCCCGAGGACGTGCTCGAGTGTCGCGACCACCTGGCAGGCTTGGGCTGCAACGCGCCCGTGATCGCCAAGCTCGAGAAGCTCGAGGCCATCCGTGAGCTGGACAGCATCCTCGAGGTGGCCGGCGGCGTGATGGTCGCGCGCGGCGACCTCGGCGTCGAGCTGAAGCTCGGCGAGCTGCCCGCGGTGCAGAAAGAGGTGATCGACCGGGCCAATCGCTTCGGAGTGCCCGTGATCACAGCGACCGAGATGCTGGAGTCGATGGTCACCTCCAACCGTCCCACACGTGCCGAGGCCTCTGACGTCGCCAACGCCATCTGGGACGGCACTGACGCGGTGATGCTTTCGCAGGAGACGTCGGTCGGCGCCCACCCGGTCGAGGCGGTGCGGGCGATGGCGCGCATCTGCCTGTCGGCGCAGCGGCATCCGGCCTTCCAGCGCCAGCGGCAGATCTGGCGCGAGCCGGGCGAGGTCGGCAGCGCGATCGCGCACGCGGCCGCCGCGAGCGCGGGCGAGCTGAAGGCTCGCGTGATCATCGCGTTCACGGAGTCGGGCACCACGGCCCTGCGCTGCAGCAAGGCGCGGCCAGTTGTGCCGGTGATCGCGGCCAGCCCGAACGTAGAGGTGCTGCGAAAGACCGCACTCTATTCAGGCGTCGTCCCTCTGCTGGTCAGCCCTGGCCGGGACACGGACGAGATGGTGGAGAACGCCACGGCGGCGGCGCTCCGGAGCGGTTTCGTGCGCGAGGGGGACCGGGTGGTGATAGTGGCCGGGGTGCCCGTGGGGCGGTCCGGGCAGACCAACCTGCTCAAGGTGGAGACGGTTTGAGCAGGCTTAAGACTGTTCCGGCACGCCCACCTGACCGCCTAGAGTGTTCGGACATTGTCCTCCCCTGGTTCCGCCACCGAGGAGGCCGGTAGCGCCTCGACACCGGCTGGGACCGGTTCAGGGCGCTTCGGCCCGAACTCGGCCGAGGTCGCGGCGTTCGTCGAGGCTGCGGGCCTGCTGACGGCCGCGCAGTGGAAGAAGGTGGCGGCCGCTCGCCGGGCGGCCGCCACGCTGATCCGCGACCCGTCCGCCCTGTCGCCAGACGCCATCCGCTCGCTGCTGCGGGGCGTCCCGAATGGCGAGGCCTCGGCGACCGAGCCGACTTCCGCTCTGGCGTCCGCGCTTGCGGGTGTGCTCGACCGGAAGTCGGATGAGGAGGTCGTGGCGACGTGGCAGGCGGCGTCGGCGCTGACGCGCCGCCGGCAGCTGTCACCGCTCACTTTCGCCGCGCACTACATGCCGTTCGCCTCGGCCATCCCGCTCGTGGCGACGGAGCAGCCAGTGCCGAGCGTCGAGCTCTTCACGAAGGCGCTGCGCTGGCTCGACGAGCCGCAATGGCAGTCGCTCGCGCGAACATGGACGCTGGATCGCGAGGCTTCGGCGGCCCTGCTGCAGGCGGCGATGAAGGTCACCACGAGGGAGGCCGAGGAATCCGCCGCGCTGGCCGCGTTCGCCGTGGCGCCCAAGCACCTCTCGGGTGACGCCGGATGGGCGGCGGTCAAGACGGCCGTGCACGGTGGCCGCGTGCTGAGCTGCCGGCCCGAGCTGAGCGCGGACCAGCTCGCGGCGCTGTGGGCGCCGCTGGAAGAAGCCATCGCGCTTCGCTCTCTGGACGATCGACCGGCCGCCGCGGTCGCGCCTACGGCGAAGAAGAAGTCATCGAGGCGCGGTCCGCAGCGTGGTCCGAACAGCGCCGAGGTCGCGGCTTTCGTCAAAGCCGTCCCGGCGCTCAGCGCGATCCAGTGGCTGCGGGTGCTCGACCGCCGCCAGCTAGTGGCCAGCATCACGCGCGAGCGCAGCACCGAGCCGGCCGCGGTGGTGCGCGCCAGCGTCGCCGCGATTCGCGGCAGTCGGCATCTCGACCCGGAGGCACGCTGTCGGATCCTGTCCGCGGTCGAGCGTGCGGGCTATGCGCTGGAGAGCAGGGAGCACCTCACGCCCGAACAGGCGGCCGAGCACTACGGGCCGCTTTCGGAGGTCATCCCGTTCGAGGAGGTCGACGCCGGCGCGTTCGCGGAACGCGTCGCCGGCCTCAACCCGGAGGAGTGGGTGAGGCTGGCCGGCCTGGCGCCGGCGGTCGACGTCGCCGCGGTCTCGCCCCTCCTCGACGCGGGCGACGCTCTCGCCGATCACCTGGCCGACCGCACCGAAGAGGAGATCTCAGTGACCTGGCAGGCGCTCGCCGCGCTGGTCAACCGCCACCTCCTGCCGCCGATCAAGTTCGCCGCGTCGTTCGCGCCGTTCGCCTCGGTCGTGACCGTGGTGAAGCCGAGGTCGCTCACGCCGCTGGTCCAGCGCTACCTGATCGCGGTGGGCAGGCTGAGCGCGCACCAGTGCTCCCTGCTGGCGGAGCCGTGGCTGCTCGCGGACGACGTGTCGAGCAAGCTCTCGGCGGCGGTGACCGGCGGCGGGGCCAGGACCGCCGAGGAGGCCGCCGCCCTGACGGCGCTGGTCACGGTGCCGATGAGGCTGACTGGGGATGCGGGATGGGCGGCCGCGAAAACGGCGGCGTACGGCGCCCGTGTGGCGGCGTGTCGCGGCCTGGTTTCCGAAGACGACATGCGGGATTTGTGGAAGCCTCTCGAGCGCGCGATCCCGTTCGCTTCGCTGGACGCGCCCTCGAAGTCGAAATCCGGATTGTCTTAACCTGACCTCATGGCCAAAAAGAAGGTGCAGCGGAAGACCCGCGCCCGGGTGACGTCACGCAGCAACTCTCATGGCCCCAAGTACGACCGCGTTCTCGGCGTGTTCGCGCATCCCGACGACCCCGAGTTCGGGGCCGGCGGCTCCCTCGCCAAGCTCGCGGGCGACGGCGCCGACGTCACGTACGTCATCGTCACCGACGGCTCGCAGGGTGGCGAGGATCCCAAGCAGAAAGACTCCGAGCTCGCCGCCATCAGGCAGCGCGAGCAGCGGGCGGCCGCGCGCGTGCTCGGGATCAAGAAGGTCGAGTTCCTCGGCTACAAGGACGGCCACCTGGCGCCCGACCTCAAGCTGCGCCACGACATCGTGCGCATGATCCGCAAGCACAAGCCCGACCTCGTGATCACGCACACTCCGGGCCGAGTGCTCGACGCGCCGATGGGCGGCTCGCACCCGGATCACATCGCCGTGGGTGAGGCGACGATGGCCGCGGTCTATCCCGACTCGCGCAACCCGCGGGCGTTTCGCAGCCTGCTCAAGGAGGGTTACGCGCCGCACGTTGTCAACGAGGTGTGGATCCCCTACTGGACGCTCGGCGACCACTTCGTCGACATCTCCAAGACGCTCGATCTGAAGCTCGCGGCGTTGAAGAAGCACAAGAGCCAGGTGGCCAAGCCCGGGCAGGAGTGGGATTACGAGAAGCTCCTCCGCAAGCGCCACCGCGAGATCGGCAAGAAGGGCGGCTTCCGCTACGCGGAGTCGTTCAAGCGGATCAAGGTTTAGACGGAGCTCCTGGCCAGTCGCTCTGCGGCGACCTGGCGCGCGGCGGCGTCGGTGCTGACGCCCTGTCGAGCGGCTGACTCGAAGATCTCGCGCAGGGTGGTGCCGATGCCCGCCAGCCTGCCGTTGAGCTCGTCCTGCGACCAGCCGAGCACCTCGAGTCCGGCGCCGTGCAGGACACCGCCCGCATTGATCACGAAGTCCGGCGCGTAGAGGATGCCGCGGGCGGCAAGACGGTCGGCGTCCGACTGCTCCTCGAGCTGGTTGTTGGCCGCGCCGGCGACGATGCGGCAGCGCAGCCCCTCGATGGAGCGCGCGTTGAGGATCCCGCCGGTCGCGCACGGCGCGAGCACGTCGCAGGCGGTGGAGAGTGCGTCAGGGGCCAACACCGTGGCCACCCCCGCGCGTCGCAGCTGGTCCAGACGCGCGGCGTCGACGTCGGCCGCGATGACGTTCGCACCCCGCTCCTGGAGCAGCTGGATCAGCCGGCCACCGACTCCGCCTACGCCCTGCACCACGACCGTACGGCCGTTCACGTCATCCGAGCCGAGGGCGTAGGCGCACGCAGCCCGGATGCCGTGGAGCACGCCGACCGCCGTGTCAGGTGCGGTGTCTCCGCTGCCCCCTGCGGCCTCCGTCTTGCAGAAGACGTAGGGGCAGACCTCCGCGATGACGTCCATGTCCGCCGCGGACGTGTTCATGTCGGGCGCACAGCTGAACAGGCCGCCGAGCGAGCTGACGAACGAACCGAACTCGTGCAGCAGGCGGCGCCGCTCGTCGCCGGCGGGAAGCTCGGCCGAGGCAAGGGCGATGACCGCCTTGCCGCCGCCCTGCGGCAGGTCCGCGGCGGCGAACTTGAGCGTCATCGCCTCGGCGAGGCGCAGCCCATCCGCCAGCCCCGCGGCGGGGGTGGGGTACGGCTTGAGGCGGGTGCCGCCCGCCGCGCGACCGAGGTGGAAAGAATGCGCGCAGACGAACATCCAGGCTCCGGTCTTGCGGTCGCGATGCGTGGCGACCGTCTCACCGTCCCACCGGCTGATCAGCTCCTCCATCGTCACAGGCTCGACCATGACTTCGACACCTCGTCCCAGATCTCTCGCGCCCACTCCGCGTACTGCGGGTCTCCAGGGTGGAGGTCGTCGGCCGAGACCCACCCGGCCGAACGGAGGCCGCGCCGGCTCACCTCCATGATGTCGATCCAGGTGAATCCGCGCCGGGAGGCCTCCTCGCGCGCCGCGGCGTTGAACGCAGCGGTCTGTTCGTGGAGCCGCCGCGGGTCGCCGTAGTCGCGCGCCGCCGGCACCACCGACCAGTCCGGTATCGATATCGCCGCGACGCGTGCTCCAGGAAGATGCAGCGTTCCGACCGCGTCGTAGATCTCGGCCAACGACTCGCGGTATTCGGCGACCGTGCGTCCCCGCACCAGGTCGTTGACGCCGATGAGAACGCTGACGAGATCCGGCTTCAGGTCGTCGATGAAACCGATCTCCTTGGCCAGCAGGTCGATGGTGGTGAACCCATTCACGGCCGGATTGACGAGCCGGACGGTCCGGCCGGTCGCCTCCTCGACGAGCCCCGCGAGAACCGAGGGAAAGTTGCGCGACTCATGGGTCGCGCCAGTGCCGATGGTGTACGAGTCACCGAGCGCGAGGTAAACGAGAGGCCTATCTGTCGACGTCGGCGAGGGCGCTCCAGACTTCGATCTTGGTACGGATGCGGCGGATGACGTCGTCGGTGAACTCGGTCGTCGAGGCGTGGCCGCCGAGGTCTGCGGTGCGCACGCCGTCCGAGACGGCCTCGAGGGCGGACTCGTAAACGACGCGCGAGGCGACCCGAGCCTTGTCGTCCTTCATGTAGCCGAGCAAGGACGCGACCGCGAGGATCATCGCCATCGGGTTGGCGACGTTCTTGCCCTCGAGCGAGGGGGCGGTGCCGTGGGGAGCCTCGGTCATCGCCACCGCGACCGAGCTGTCCTCGTGAAAGGCGAGCAGGGTGGACTCGGCGCCGGCGATGGTCCCGAACATCTGCATGACCAGGTCCGACAGCGTGTCGCCGTCGCGGTTGAGCGCCGGGACCACGAGCGGCTCGCCCGTGGTCGCGAGCAGCAGCGCGTAGGTGGCGTCGATGAGCTGCGGCTCGTAGCGGATGTCGGGATGTCGTGCTGCCGCGGCGTCGAGCTCCTCCTTGAACATGCCCTCGTAGACGGGGCTGACGGTGAACTTCGGACCGCCGAAGACCTTGGCGTCGAACCGGCGCGCGTGGGTGAAGGCGTAGTCGGCGACGATGCGGCAGGTCTGGCGGCTTATGCGCTCGGTGCGGAACGCCCACTCGTCGAGGCCGTGGCCCTCGCGCCACTCCTTCGCGCCGTAGGCGTCGTCGACCGCCATGCGGATGACGGAAATGGGGGCGTGCACGCCGGCCAGCGGCCGCACTCCCGGGAGGCGCCGGCCGGTGCGCACGATGACGCGCCCGTCGATCTGCTTGCGCAGGATGGCGTTCGGGCTGCCGACGTCGCCCGCACCCTCGGGCGTGATGGTCGCGGCTTTGATGCCGAAGCCGGCCTCGCGCAGGGCCGCCGCCGCCTCACGCACGACCTCGTTCCTGGTCTCGCGGCGGTTGGCCAGGGAGAGATCGAAGTCGCGGGTCGCCGCCTCCAGGCCGATAACGTCCTTCTCCAGGAGCCGCCTGGCCTCCAGCAGCAGCTCTTCGCCGGTCTGGTCCCCGTGAAGGACGACTACCGTCGGGCTGTCGGACACGAGGATGATGATATGGGGCGGGGGTGGCGGGCCCGAAAAGGCCAGTTTCCGAAGGCGCCCCGGATCGTCTGCTAGTATTGACAACGCCTAGGGAACCTAGGCTTTTTTCTTTCCCCCACCAAAGAGTCAACCATGGAAGACATCATCACCCTGGCCTGCGGCGTCTGCAAAAGGCGCAACTACACCACCGTCAAGAACAAGAAGAACGATCCTGACCGGATCGAGCTGAGCAAGTACTGCAGGTGGTGTCGCAAGCACACCCCGCACAAGGAGACCAAGTAGTGGCAGTCACAACCAAGAATCGCGCGGAAGCGGCACCCGAGTTCAGCATCGGGCGGTTCCTGCGCGAGGTGTTCGACGAGCTCCGCAAGGTCGTCTGGCCGACGTGGGGTGAGCTCTACCGATACACGCTGGTGGTGATCTTCACCGTCGTCATCCTCGGCGCCTTCATCGGAGGTGTCGACTACGCCATCTCCGAAATCCTCCGGCGCTACCTGTACCCGACGCACTGATGGCACTCGAGAAGAGCGCAGCCGAGCGGGGGCCGGAAGCCGAAGCCCAGTGGTACGTGGTGCACGCGTACTCGGGCCACGAGGAGAAGGTCAAGAAGAACCTCGAGAAGAGGATCGAGTCCATGGACATGCAGGACAAGATCCTGCAGGTGCTCGTCCCCATGGAGGACGAGATCGAGATCAAGGACGGGAAGCGCCGCCACGTCCAGAAGCGCATCTTCCCCGGCTACATCCTGGTCCGCATGGTGATGTCGAACGAGTCGTGGTTCGTCGTCCGCAACACGCCCGGCGTCACGAGCTTCGTCGGATCGGCCAACAGCCCGGTGCCCCTTCAGGAGAAGGAGGTCCGCGCGATCCAGAAGCAGATGAAGCAGGAGGCTCCGAAGATCCGGGTCGAGTTCCAGGTCGGCGAGTCGGTCCGGGTGGTCGACGGGCCGTTCACGGACTTCCACGGCAAGGTGGACGAGATCAACCCCGAGAAGGGCAAGCTGAAGGTGCTGGTGAACATGTTCGGCCGCGAGACGCCAGTGGAGCTCGACCTGCTGCAGGTCGAGAAGGTCCACTAGGCCGCGCGCATATAGATAAAGGAAGAGCAGGGCAACCCCGATGAGCAAGAAGAAGGTCCGCGCGGTACTCAAGCTCGAGCTGCAGGCAGGCCGCGCCACGCCCGCGCCGCCCGTGGGCACCGCCCTCGGGCCGCATGGCATCAACATCATGGAGTTCACGAAGGCCTACAACGAGCGCACGCAGGCTCAGGCCGGCGACGTCGTCCCGGCCGAGATCACCATCTTCGAGGACCGCAGCTTCACGTTCATCCTCAAGACCCCGCCGACGGTCAACCTGCTGAAGCGTGCCGCCGGCATAGAGAAGGGATCGGCCAAACCGAACCGCGAGAAGGTCGGGCGGGTCACGAGGCAGCAGGTACGCACGATCGTCGAGACCAAGCAGAAGGACCTGAACTCATACCAGTTCGAGTCGGCGTTGAAGATGATCGAGGGCACCGCACGCTCGATGGGCCTGGAGATCGTGGAGTAAAGCCATGCCCAAGAAAAGAGGAAAGAAGTACATCGAGGCGGCGAAGAAGGTCGAGACCGCGGTGGCGTCCAACGGCAACGGAGGGCTCACGCCCGAAGAGGCTTGCAAGATCGTGAGGGAGGCGTCCGTCTCGAAGTTCGACGCGACGGTCGAAGCCCACATCCGGCTCGGCGTCGACCCTCGTCACGCCGAGCAGATGGTGCGCGGCTCGGTCGTGCTGCCCAACGGCACCGGCAAGAAGGTGCGCGTGGCCGTCTTCGCGACCGGCGACAAGGTGCGCGAGGCGCAGGAGGCGGGCGCCGACTTCGTCGGCGGTGAGGACCTCGTCAAGAAGGTGTCCGACGGATGGACCGATTTCGACGCGGCCGTGGCGACGCCCGACATCATGTCCAAGGTTGGTCCGCTCGGGAAGATCCTCGGCCCGCGCGGCCTGATGCCGAACCCGAAGTCGGGCACGGTCACCTTCGACGTGGCGCGCGCCGTGCGCGAGGTCAAGGGCGGCAAGGTCGAGTTCCGGACGGACAAGTTCGGCATCGTCCACGCCCCGATCGGCAAGGTCTCATTCGAAGATCGCCAGCTCCACCAGAACCTGACCGCCCTGGTCGATGCGCTGATCCGGAACAAGCCCTCCGCGTCCAAGGGCCAGTACCTGCGCACGCTTTTCCTGTCAGCGACCCAGGGCCCATCCGTCCCCGTCGACGTCAAGGAAGCAGCCAAGCTCCAGCTCGCCTCGTAACCGCGCCTGCCGGCTTTCAGCGGCGAATCATCTGCGGGCCGGCACCGATAGGACATTTGTCCTATGCGTAGCGAACTCATAACCTCGCTGCCCTTGACGTCCTGCCAGGTCCATGTAAGATTCCGCATCAAGCCGGGGGGCTGAGTCGCGAAAGTCGCGCAGTGTCGTCGGTCTTTTCTTGTTTTTCAGGGAGTGGAAGGTTGACGTTCAGGGGCCCCCTAGGCCGATCGGCCGCGCGCGCTCGTGGGCGCATCCGACCCCTATCCTCGAGCCGCTATTCACGCGCTGCGGCGCGGGGGTAGCCTCCTGAAAGTCCTCCTCAAGCTGCTGTTCGGCACCGGCGCGCTGGCGGCCGTGTCTGTCATCTCCGTTGTCGTGCAGAGCATTGCACCCTATGGGTCGATCGGTCCTCTCACCGCCCAGACCACGAACAGCGCGCAGACCAAGTGGGTGCCGCACACGCAGATCCTCGGCATCGCGGTCGATCCGGCGCAGGGTCAGGCCGTCATCACGCTGACGCCATTCACGTCGAGCCAGGTCGCGGACGCGCTCGGCCGCCAGTACGGAATGCAGCTGCTCGACTCCGTGCCGGCGTTCGGACGATTCACCTACACGCTGCCGCAGATCCGCATCGGTCCTGGTCCCGGGCCGCACACGGCCACCGTCTACTTCCCGCCGTACGCGACGACCTCCGACATCGACGCCTACCTGAGCGCGAACGGCCTGCAGGTGACCAACTGGGCGTCGACCAGCGATCAGAGTGGCCGCGTCGCGATCGTCACGCTGCCGCAGATCAAGCCAGTGCTCGTGAACGCGCAGAAGGGCATCTGGAAGGCGGCGATCGCGAGTGGCATCGACCGGGCTCGCGTTGACGATTGGTCGCGAGCGAACGGCCTGCAGGTCATCAGCTACGACCCGAACACTGGCGTCATCCTGATCCAGGGCCCGAAGCCGAAGCCGGTCGTGTACCGCACAGTGCGCAGGCTGGTGACGCGCACGACGACGACCACGCCGACGACTTCGAAGGTCTACGTCGCGTTCCAGCCGGGCACGACGTTCAATCAGGCGCAGACCGCGATTCAGCAGGCCGGCGGCCAGCTCACGAGCTACAACAGCTCGACCGAGCTCGCTGTCGCGAACGTTGCATCGACCCGCGTGAGCCAGGCGATCACCGCGCTGCGAGCTTCGCCCCAGGTCAGTTGCGCGAGCGCCACGTCGACCGGATGCACGAGCGCGGTGCCGGCCAGCACCTCGACCGGCTCGACGACGACCACGACCGACACGACGACGCCGCCCGCGAGCACGACCGCCACCGGGACCGGTTGGACGACCGATGTGACGGCGCCACCGGCGACCACGCAGGCGCCGCTGCAGCTGACGGCCAACGCGGCCGACGGTCACGTCACGCTGACGTGGACGGCGATCGACGGCGCGCAGAGTTACCAGGTCCTGCGCGCTTCCGGCACCGATGCGCCGGCGCTGGTGGCGACGACGAACGCCACGTCTCTCACCGACGTAGGCGGGACTGCCGGACTGGCGTACACGTACACGGTCGTGCCGGTGCTGGCCTCGGGTCCCGACCAGACCAAGACGCAGACCGCGACCGCGACGTGGGTGGCGACGACCTCGATGCCGGTGATCCTGACCGCGACGCCCGGAACGGGAACGCTCAGTGGAACCGTGGCGCTGAACGTCAGCGCCCGCACCGGTGATGGCGCGGGCAGCGCGACGTGGTCGATCGTCTCGTCCGACGGAGTCACGACCCAGGCCGGCACCGCGACCGCGACGCCTCAGACCAGCGACCCGCTCACTTGGACCGCGCAGGCGAGCTGGGACTCGAGCGCGCTCGCCGACGGTTCGTACACGCTGAAGCTGGTCGTCGCCGACGGTTCGGGCCACAGCAGCCTGCTCACGTCCCAGGTCCGCATCGGCAACGCAGCGCCGGCCGCTCCGACGGCGCTTGGCGCGACGCCCGTCGGGTCGACAGTTGTGCTGACGTGGCGGCAGCCCGCAGCGGCAAACGGCGCGGTCTATCTCGTGCAGAAGGACACGAACCTCGAGCCGGTCGCCGCCGTCGCCACGGGCTCGCTCTCGTGGACTGACGACGAGGCGGCTGCGGGACCGCACAGCTACACCGTCGTCCTCGAGGACCAGTTCGGCCACGTGAGCCCCGCCGCGCACGCCTCGACGACGGTGTCGGGCGGCGCCGCGCCGGCGAAGACGCCGGGGGTCAGGCTGACGCTGCCGAGCGGACAGGTCCTGGCCACGGACGGCGCGGTCGACGACCGGCTGATCGTCATCACCAACATGAAGGTGGGGAGCGGGGTCAGCCTCCAGTTCGCCGTTGATGGGGGCGCCTGGCAGGACGTGCAGGGCACGTGGTCCTGCGCGCCGGAGTGCAGCGTCGAGTGGATCGTGACCGCGCTGCCGAAGGGCCACTACCACGTGCGCGCCGTCGTCCCGGGCACGACCGGCGCGGCGGTCGGCTTCACGCTGCGCGCCGACGAGGGCCTTGCGCCGCCGAACGCCCCCGTCGCGCTGATCACGCCGTTCGGCGTCTCGCTGAGCTGGACGCCATCGCAGGGCGAGCTTCCGAGCCGCTACGCGATCTCGCGCCGCAACGGTGGCGGGTGGGTGCTGCTCGACCGAGTCAACGGCACGACGTACCTGGACCGGACCGCACAGCCGGGAACCAACGACTACCGCGTGCAGGCTTACGACGGCGACGGCACGGCGGGGAAGGCCTCGGGCGCGACGACCATCGTCGTCCCGACGATCGTCCGGTCGGCGAGTGGCACCTCGAACGTCAATCCGCTCAGCGCGCCGGCGGGCGTGCAGGCGGTTAGCGGGCCGACATCGGTGACGGTGACATGGGTCGGCGTGACCGGCGCCTCCGCGTACGTGGTCGAGAGGGCGTGGCAGGCCGACGGTCCGTACACCCAGGTGGGCACGACCGCGAGCACGCTCTTCCGCGACTCCGCCCCGATCGCGGGCGTCGCGTTCTACCGCGTGCGCTCGACCGGCGCCGGAGCGACCTCGGACGCGTCGACGGTCGTGTCGGGCACGCTGATCCCGTCGCGGCCCGCGGGCGCGGCGGCGTCGCCCTTCGTGCTCGGCGCTTCAGCGAACACGCCGGTTGCCGCGACGCCCGGGTCGATCACGCTCGGGACCAGCCAGTCGGCCGGGTCGGCCGGCTCGACGCTGATCGTGACCGCGACCGGCAGCGCCTCCTCCAGCCCGGCTTCGGTCGAGGTGCAGACGCTGCAGTCAGGCACGTGGTACGCGATCGGCGAGCTGTCCACCTTCACCAACGGCCACACCTGGATGGCGGGCGGCACGCTGGTGACCAGCGGCCTCAGCGAGGGCAGCCACCAGGTCCGCGCGGTCGGTCTGAACGCGGACGGGTCGCTGCTGAGCCTGACGGCGCCGTCGACTCTCAACGTCGTGCATACGGCGGCCGTGGTGTCAGGCGTCAGCAGCACCATCTCGGGTGACAACGTCGACGTCAGCTGGACCGCGTCCTCGACCGCGACGAGCTACAACGTCTACCGCGCGGTCGGCACCGGCGGCTTCGCACTCGCCGCCAGCGGAGTGAGCAGCCAGTCCTTCGTCGACTCGTGGCTGCCCGGTGCGCAGTCCACCGGCTACGCGGTCACCGAGGTCGACGCCTACGGCAACGAGAGTGCGCTGAGCAGCGCGGACTGGGTGACCACCCCGGTGGCGTGGAATACCGCGCCGCCCGACATCACGATCCTGACCCCGATGGCGGCCGAGCGGCCCGACCAGGCCCTGCTCGACCTCGCCGCTTCGATCGGGTCGCACGACGGCATCGGTGCGGTCTCGTTCTTCTACGCCCCAGTGGGCGGCGGTCCGTGGACCGCGATCCCGAACGTCGTACCGGTCAGCCCGGGCACCCCGATCGTGCCAGGCGGCCCGATCCTGGCGCCGGCCGGAATCGCAACCTGGGCTTCCACTTTCAACACCACCGGCCTGTCGGCCGGCAAGTATGTCTTCCGCGCCATCGCGACCGACGAGAACGGCCACACGACCCAGCAGTTCGACACCTTCGTGGTCGGCGTCGCCGGCGCGCGCGGCCCGCCAACCCCGGGCTTCAACCTCTCAGTCGCATCCTCGGCAACCGGTATGCGCCTGAGCTGGACAGGCATCACCGGCGACTTCTTCCAGGTTCGCCGGTCAAGCGATTCCAGCACCGAATTCGTGTCCCTCGGCAGCACGGCGTCGAGCCAGCTCGTGGACTCCGCGGTTCTGCCGGGCCACATCTACCGCTACCAGGTCGTTCGCCTGAGCCCGTCGCCCGCGTTCACCGCGATCATGTCGGTCACGGCGCCCGCCTCGAGTGGCACCACCTCCTCCAGCGACGGCGCGGTCGGCGTGTCGGTTCCCACCGCGAGCGCCGGCAGGGTTGCGCTGGCCATCGCTCCCGACAGCGCCCCGCCCGCCCTGCCGTCGGGCGTCTCGGCCGCGGGGTCCGCGTACGACGTGAACGCCACGAGCTACGCGAGCGGCGACGCCGTGCACCAGCTCGACCAGCCAGCGACGCTGACCTTCGCGGTGCCGGCGGGGATGACGCAGCAGCAGGCCGAGACACTGTCAATCTTCCACTACGACCCGACCAGCGGCACCTGGGTGCGCGAGCCGACCACGCTGGACTGGCCGCACCGCCGCCTCATCGCGACGGTCACCCACTTCAGCCTCTTCACCGTCGGCAGCACCTGCGACGGCTTACTTGGTTACCTCTGCTGGACTGACGGCACCACGGCGGTGGTCAGCCTCGCCGAGCCGAGCGGCCTGGCAACGTTGTTCATCGGCGACGACGGCGCCGGCGGCCTCAGCTTCCACTATGAGCTCGCGTCCATCACCATCGCCTCCGGCCCTGGCTCGTGGACGACCGCGCGGTCGAGCATGACGGGCGGGCTGACCATCAACGCGGGCAAGTCCAACGTCGAGGTCAACGGCAACCTCAGCGGGATCGCGGGCTCGCTCGAAATCGACGCCACCAGCATCAAGGTCGACTCCGGCCTGACTGTCAGCGCAAGCGGTGCGGTGAACTTCAACGCCGTCTACCAGAGCAACGGTCACAGCCTGTTCGGAATCACGAGCACGATCCTCGGGGTCAACGGGACGATCGATCTCGCCGGCACCACGCTGACCGGCTCATCGATCGACCTCGAGGCGCAGGCGAGCACGTTCGCGACCACCGTCAGCGGGGCAGTCTTGCCGCTGTCGGGCGGGACGCTCAACGTCGACTCCACCTATTGGTTCGACTCCACGGGCAAGTTCACGGTCGACGGCGGGACCGGAACGTGTTCCTACACGGGCAAGAGCAACACCTCGTTCACCGGGATCACGGGCTGCTCCGGAACGCCGGCCGACGGGGCCGCGGTGCGCACCGACATCAACGAGACCGGCAGCGGCACCGGCATCAACCACGCGGTGCTGCAGCTCATCTACCAGGCCGGGATCAACATCCACGGCGCCTCGACGCTGACCGCGACGAGCGGAAATGTGAAGGTCGCCAGCAACACGACCGTGAACGCGACGGCCAATGCCGACGGCGGCCCGGACCTCGGCACGTGGTCGTCGGCGATCGCCTACCACAAGGGCGACGTCGTCACCGACCCCAACGACAACAACCGCTACGACGCGAAGGCCGACGTCGGCCCGTCGTCGACGTCGCCGAAGGATGACTCGATCAACTGGGAGAAGGCGAACACCAAGGACGCCGCGGTGACGGTGGCGCAGGTGCTCGCCAACGCCAAGAGCCAGCTCTCGGACACGAGCGCGATTGTGGCCACCGGCGGCAGCGTGTCCATCACCTCCAACCTGTCGACCAACATCACGTCGACCGCGGACGCGTCGACGGCGGGCTCCGGCGCCGGCATCGGCATCGTCGTGCTCACCACCGACTCCGAGGCGTTCATCGACAGCACGGCCGGGACGCCGATCAACTCCCAGGGCTTGACCATCTCGGCGGATACGAACAACACCGCGCCCAACACCGCCAAGGCGAGTGCGGCCGGCGCATCCAACAGCAGCGAGGAGCACGACTCGAACAAGCCGAGCAACCAGCTCGACTCGAGCGCTCCCGGCTACAGCGGTGATTCCGCCACCAAGGGCGACGACAAGTCGAAGACCGGCGAGGGCAGCCAGCCGTTTTCTGCCGCCTTCGCGGTGACGGTGCTGGTCGCAACGACGAAGGCATACATCGCGCCCAACGACCAATCGTCGATCCACACGATCAACGCGGGCGGCGCGAGCAAGAACGTGCAGGTGCACGCGGGCACGACCAACAACACGTCGGCGATCGCCGACGCCGGCAACGTCAAGGTTGCGCCCGACGCGCCCGAGTTCGACGACCTGTCGACCGCCGGCTCGCTGACCTCCGGCAACACCTACTACTACAAGATCACGTCGATCACGCCGGGCGCGAACGCCACCGTGAATCCCGGCGGCGACGACCTTTCTCTGGGCACGCTGAACGTCGCCTCGACCGCCGGCTGGCAGAGCAAGGGGTCGTTCACCGGCTCCGGGATCACCGGGTCCTGTGATTACACGGGAACGACCGCGACCTCGTTCACCGGCATCACGGGCTGCACCGGCACGCCGAGCAGCGGCACGATCGTGACCGCCGCCGACGAGAGCGGACCGAGCCCGGAGTCGAGCTACAAGATGCCGGGCGGCAAGACCGCCGTCACCGTGAAGTGGCACACCGTACCGAACGCCACCGGCTACCGGATCTACCGCGGTGACACGAGCGGCAACGAGAAGCTCGTCGCCACCGTGGGCGCGGTCCTCAGCTACGACGACCTGGGCGGCGCGACGACCAGCGCACCGCCTGACGCCGACCCGGCGTCCGGAATCGGCATCGCGGTCGCCGTGAACATCGCGGTCGTGAACACCGACGCTTACCTGGCCGGCAACACGAGCGTCAACGCCGGCACCCTGAACATCGAGGCGTTGGCAGGCGGGCCGTCCGGGTTCACCGCGCACGCGACCTCCGGCGCCGGCGGCACGAGCGTCGGCGTCGCCGGATCGATCGCGGTGAACGTAGTGGTGAGCAACACCGTCGCCGAGGTCGAGACGCCGACTCCGGTCGCGGTCAGCGGCGACGTCACGATGAACGCGACCTCGAGCCTCTTGAACAACGCGACCGCGGACGCGAAGCAGGCGGGCGACGGCAAGACGAGCGGCGTCGGCGTCTCGGTGGCCGTCAACGTCGTCAACGACAGCACGAGCTCGGGCCTGCCTGACGGCTCGGTCCTCACCGGTGCGCACAACCTGTCCGCCACCGCCACCGGCACCGACCGGATGGTGACAGTCACCGACGGCGGGGCGTCCGCGGGCAGCGGCAGCGTCGCCTTCTCGGCCGAGGTTGCGATCGCGATCTCGAACATCACGACTACCGCCTCGATCGGGACCGGGTCGACCCTCACGATCACCGGAGCTCTGACCGCGAAGGCGGTGCAAAGCGCGGCCACGACGACGACCGCAAAGGGCTCCGCCAACGGCGGCGGGAGCGCGGCGATCGGCGTTTCGCTAGCGCTCGTCGTCGCCAACCACATCGTGCAGTCGCAGCTCAACCGGAGCCTGAGCGCGGGTGGCGCCGTCGGCTTCACCGCCAACGGCGCGTCTGCCAACGACACCGAGGCCAAGGCCAGCGCCGCCGGCGCCAAGGAGAAGGACGGTTCGTCGCACACCACGACGGTGAACGGCGCCGGCCAGGACCTGGGCGCCGGCAGCCTGACCGTCGCCGACGCGTCGGCCTTCCCGGCCACCGGCACCTTCAAGGTCGCTGGCGGAACGGGCACCTGCAGCTACACCGGCACGACGGCGACCTCATTCACCGGCATCACCGGCTGCACCGGCAAGCCGGACAACGGCGCGGCCGTCACCCAGGACGACAACTCCACCGACAGCAGCGGCAAGGACGTCAACGGCAAGGCCGACGACAACCTGAAGCTCGGCAACGACACCTCGAAGGCCTCGGACAACGGCAAGGACTCGGGCGACTCGAGCACCCCCAAGGCCAAGAGCGGCGACGGCGACGGCGGCACCACGGTCACGGTCGCGGCAGCGGTGTCGATCGCGGTCATCACCGCCCACGCCCAGGCGACGATCGCGCCCTCACTGACGTTGAACACCTCGTCGGGCGCCGCGAGCTTCAGCTCCAGCGAGGACGTCGACTCCAAGGTGACCGCGGACGGCAGCGCGACCGAGGCCAAGACGGCCAACATCGGCGCCGCGGTCGCGATCAACCTGGTCAAGTACCAGAACGAGGCGAGCGCAGGGGCCGGCGACGTCATCACCGCCAACGGCCTGAGCTTCACGGCGTCGATGAACAAGTCCGGTCCGGACAAGGGCACCTGGTCGTCGGGCACCGACTACGCCAAGGGCAACGTCACGACCGACTCGGTCGACCACAAGCGCTACGTCGCGAAGAACAGCGTCGCCAACGACACCAGCGCTCCGCACAGCGACGCCACCAACTGGGCGCTGATCAACGACTGGGCCTCGGGCACGAACTACGCGGCCGGCGACGTCGTCAACGACACCGACGGCAAGCAGTACGTCGCCCAGACCGCGCTGACCAACGACCAGCAGACGCCCAGCTCCGACCCGCTGAACTGGGTCCAGATCTCGAGCGAGCCGGACGGCAAGAACACGCTCGACACGGAGTCGACGGCCGGCGCCGGCGGCGGCAAGGTCAGCATCGCGGGCTCGCTGGCCCTGACGATCGCCGACTTCGAGACCACAGCGGAGCTGCGCTCCACGGGCTTCGGCGGCGTCACCGTCGGCACGAACGACATCAGCCTGTCGGCGGCCGACTCGGTGTCGACGACGACCAAGGCGAACACGAAGAGCAAGGACTCCAAGAAGGTCGGCATCGGCGCGGGCGCCGCGATCGCGATCGTCAACGACGACACCAACGCATCGATCGACGACGGCGCGATCGTGACCGGCGCGCAGAAGGTCAGCCTCTCCGCGACCGACACGGACGCGATGACGACCTACGCCGAGGCCGGCACCGCCGGCGCTGAAGGTTCCACTCTGAGCCTGACCGCCGACGCCGCGATCGCGCTGCCAACGGTCAAGACCACCGCGACCATCGGCGGCGTTGGCCAGGACCTGACGGCGTCAGGCGCGGTCAGCCTCAGCGCGTCGGGGACGACGAGCGCGACCACGACCGCCAAGGCGAACGCGGTCAACGGCACAGTGGTGATCGGCCTCGCGCTGGCGTTGGCGATCCCCGACGACGAGGTCACGGCATCGATCTCGCGGACGGTCACCGGCACGACCGTCACCCTGACCGCCTCCGGCTCGGCCAGCGACGTCACCGAGGCCGACGCCAGCGCCACCGGCGCCAAGGGCAAGGGCGATGACACCTCGGGCAAGGATGTCAACGGCAAGGCCGACGACCAGACCAAGAACGCGAACCAGGAAGGCAGCGACAACACCGGCAAGAGCTCGGACACGACCGACACGAGCAAGGGCAAGGCCGAGACATCGGACAAGAACGAGCAGGGCGGCAACACCGTCACCGTCGCCGGCGCGGCGGCCATCAACATCGCCAAGGCGATCACCAGGGCCTCGCTGGCGGACACGGCGATCGTGACTGCGACCACCGGCGCTTTGACCCTGAAGACGCTCGCGAACGACGACGCCAAGGCGACTGCGAGCGGCAAGGCCGACGGGGCCGGCACGGTGGGCATCGGCGTCGGCGTGTCCGTGAACGTGATCGACATCACGAACGTGGCGACGATCGGCAATTCCACGGTCACCTCGAAGGGGCTGGACATCGAGGCCGGCATGCTGGTCAACGGCAAGGACCGAATCCAGCATTTCGACGGCCACGACTGGAAGACGATCGACGTCGCCGAGAGCTTCCCCGAGCAGCCGTCGGACGGTGACTTCCTCCAGCTCACGAAGGGCGTCCCGGCGACCACGACGGTCGACGGCGCCAGCCAGGACCTGAGCGGCGGCACGCTGAAGGTCAAGTCGACCGCGAACTTCGGCTCCAGCGGCACGCTGAAGATCGACGGCATCGACACCGCGTGCAGCTACACCGTCAGCGACGCCACCGACTTCGCGCTGACGGGCTGCACCACCGGGACCCCGGACGACAAGGTGACGGTGACCATGAGCACCGCCACGACCGTGAGCGGCGGCAACCAGGACCTGACGGGCGGCTCGCTGACGGTGGCTTCAACCAGCGGCTTCGAATCGGGCGCCGGCAAGTTCGCGGTCGACGGCATCGACGACACGTGCAGCTACACGAGCACGTCGGGCGGGAACACGTTCAACGGCGTGACGGGCTGCAGCGGCAAGCCGAAGGACGGCGCCAGCGTCACGCGGATCGCGAAGGGCCCCGGCGTCTACAAGTGGAACGACTCGGCGCACGACTGGCAGTTCCAGATCGTGGGCATCCCGACCGGCGATGCCATGCCTACGAGCCCGGCCAGCGGCGACTACTTCCAGCTGACCAAGGCGGTCACGGTCCCGGCGACCTTGGGTCCGGGCGTCTACAAGTGGAACGGGTCGAGCTGGGTGTTCCTGGGCGATGGGACAGCGTTCCCGGCGAGCCCGGCGACAGACAGCTACTACCGGCTCGCTGAGCACGACATATCGGCCGAGGCCGAGTCCGGCGCGGGCGGCGACAAATCGAAGGTCAGCATCGCCGGCGCGCTCGGCCTGAACATCACCAGCAACGACACCGAGGCGACTGTTCCCGGCGGCGCGACGGTGAACCTCGGCACGGGCGACCTCACCCTCAAGGCGAAGAGCAACGAAGAGGACGGCGCCAAGGGCGACTCCGACGCCAAGGCGGGCAAGGTCGGCATCGGCGCGTCGGCCGCGATCAACGTGCTGGTCCACAACACCACTCGGGCCGCGGTCGAGGACGGCGCCACGATCAACTGCGACGTCGCCGGCTGCGGCGCGCTCGAGATCTCGGCCGATTCTCACCACGACGTGGGCACCGAGGACAAGGCCGGTTCGGAAAGCACCGGTGCCGTGGCGCTCGCACCGTCGGTCTCGATCGCGATCGTCAAGGACAACACCACCGCCTACCTCGGCATCGGCGGCGCGGTGAAGTTCACGGGCGACGCCAAGATCGAGGCCGGCGAGGACCTGGGCTCGGACCTCAAGGCCGACGCCGCGGCGGCCGGCAAGAGCGTGGCGATCGGCGCCGCGGTGTCGATCAACCTGATCGAGCCCACGACGCTCGCCAAGGTCGCGCGCGACCTCAACGCCGGTTCGATCACGATCAGCGCCTCGACCGACTCGTCGAGCCAGGCCAAGACCATGGCCAGCGCCCAGGGCGAGAAGGACGGCGACAAGGACTCGGGCAAGCAGTCGAACGACCAGGTCGACAAGAACGGCAACACCGCCGGCAAGACCGAGACCGACGGCAGCGGCAACTCGACGCCGCAGGCTTCGGACTCGACCGACAAGGGCAACTCCGACTCCAGCAGCGAGTCGGGCGACTCTGGCGGCGGCGTCAGCATCGCGGCCGGGATCTCCATCAACTGGGTGATCGCGAACAACACCGCGACCATCACCGGGGTCCACCTGCAGTCGGCCGGCCTGATCAAGATCAGCGCCCAGAACCACACCACGGCCAACGCCTTCGCGATCGGCTCCAGCGTCGACCTGGAGCACTCGGACACGAGCATCGGCGTTGCCGTCGGGCTGAACGTGGTCACGGTCAACAACACCGCCAACATCCCGACCGGCGCCACCGTCAGCGGCCACGGCGTGACCGTCGAGGCCGTGACTCCTGACGGCAAGCGCAACGACTTCATCTCGTGGGGCTTCGCCGCCGCGGGCGGCAAGGACGACGCATCGGTCGCCGGCTCCGTCGGCGTGCAGGTGCTCTTCCTGCACAGCTACGCCTCGATCGACAAGGGCGCGCACGTCACCTCGACCGACACCCTGACCGTCAACGCCACCGACCCGGTAGGGCTGCAGACGCTGGCCCTGGCCGGCGGCCTGTCGACCGGCGGCGACGCGGTCGGCGGCGCCATCATCGTCAACGTCCTCGAGATCTTCACCAAGGCGTGGATCGACTCGGGCACGACGATGGGCGTCGACGTCACCCAGGTCGACGCCACCAATGCGATGACGGTGAGCGCCACGGCGTCGCTCGATCCGATCGTGCCCGACCCGAGCATCACCAAGATCACCCTGCCGGCGATCAGCTCGGTCGCGGTCGCGGGCGGCGCGGGCGGCGGCGACGCGGCTGTCACCGGATCGGTGATCGTGGACGTCTTCGACCTGAAGACGCAGGGCTACATCGTCGCGGGCGCGCGGATCAACCAGACGACGCACGGCGGCAGCACGCAGACGATCACCGTTTCCGCGACCGACCACACCACGATCAAGAACGTCGCCGGCGCGTTGGCGCTGACGACGGGCGACGTCGGCGTCGGCGTCGGGGTCGTGGTCGAGGTGATCCACAAGGACGTCCGCGCCTACATCGGCAACGCGATGGTGTACGCGGGCGGGAACGTCAGCGTCACCGCCACCTCGACCGAGGCGATCTTCGCGATCGCGGTCGAGGGCGGCGCCTCAGAAGAGGCCGCGGTCACAGGTTCGGTCATCGTCTTCGACCTCGAGCAGGGCGACTCGACCCATGGCACCCGCGCCTACCTGGACAGCGGCGCCACCGTCCACTCGCTCGGCCAGGTCAGCGTCAGCGCCACCGACAACGCCGACAAGCTGGAGATGTACGGCGGCAACATAACGATCGGCGGCAGCGCCGGAGTCGGCGCGACGGCGGTGATCCTGGTCCGCAACAGCATCGTCGAGGCCTACGTCGGTGCCAACGCCGACATTCAGGCCACGGGCGGAATGGGCCTGCAGGTCACCGCCACCCAGACCGAGAACCTGGTCTTCATCGCCATCGGTGGCGCCGGGGGCGAGGACGCGGGCGTGGCGGGCTCGGTGGTGGTCGACGACATGCACTCGACGACGCTGGCTCACATCGACGGCGGCGCGGTCATCAGCGGGCCCACGGCGGCGGGCAGCGCCGGGGTCGGCGTGGCGGCCAGCGACACCACTTCAATCCTTGCCGTTGCCGGTGCGCTCGCGATCGGCGGCACCGCCGGCGTCGGCGCCGGCATCGACGTCGAGGTGATCAACAAGGACACCGAGGCCACGATCGCCAACCTCGCGAGCATCAATGCCTTCGGCGACGTGACCGTCGACGCCACCTCGAGCGAGAACATCACGTCGATCGCGGTCGGCGGTGGCTTCGGCGGCACCGCCGCGGTGAACGTGAACGTCGGGGTGTCGGTGATCAACGTCACCACCGACGCGACGATCGCCGGCGGGCCGGCGTCGACCGACGGCGCGATCGTGACGACCACCGGCAACGTCCGCGTGGCGGCCAACGAGGCGCTCTCCGAGAACGCGATCGGCGGCAACCTCTCCGCCGCGGGGTCCGCCGCGGTCGGCGCCGCGGCCGCCGTGCCGGTGATCACCAAGGAAACCCACGCCTCGATCGGAGACCACGCGAAGGTCAACGCCACCGGTGGCGGCGGGCTGACGGTGAAGAGCGGCGGGTTCACCGTGCAAACGCAGGACACGCGATTCGACTCCTCGACCGCGGTCGACGCCGACGGCAAGACGCTGCACCTCGGGTTCGCGCACGGGCTGGCTGAGAACGAGCGCGTGATCTACGACAACGGCGGCAGCCAGAGCATCAGCGGCCTGACCAGCGTCGAGGACAGCTCGACCCAGGTCTACTACGTGCACGTCGTCAACAGCACCGACGTCGAGCTGAAGACCTCGGCCAGCAGCACGACCGCCGGTGGCAAGCTCACCTGCGGCACGGTCGTCTGCGGGCTGTCCACCCCGGCGACTCGCGGCGAGGGTCACCGCCTCGTGCCGACCGACAAGGCCGGCGTGCGCGAGGACACATCGCCGCGGTTCAACCCGGCGACCGACGTCGACACGGGGACCGACCAGATCACGCTGCGCTACGACCTCGGCGTCATCGACAGCCCGGGGCACCCGCAAAAGGTCGTCTACAGCTCCGGCGGCGGCGACGCGGTGGGTGGCCTGGTCGACGGCCAGACCTACTGGGTGCACGTCATCTCCTCGGGCAACCCGACGGTGGTCAAGCTGTCGGCCAGCGAGGACGACTGGAAGAACGCCCGCTACATCGACCTGACGAGCACCGGCTCTGGCCGGTCCCACAGCCTGGTCAAGGGCGGCGGGACCCCGTCCGGCGACGCGAGCGAGATGGGCCCGCGCGCGATCAGCGCACCGGACGACGGCACCACATTCCATGGCGTCGCGGTCACGGCGACCAACAGCGACGACCTGGCGGTGGTCGGCGTGAGCGCAGGGTTCTCCGGCACCGCCGCGGTCAACATCTCGGGCGCCGTCGCAGTCGTCACCGTCCACACCTCGGCTTCGATTGGCCGCTCGGCGCACGTCAACTGCGGCGACATGTCCTGCTCGACGAACGTCAGCTCGCCGAACGGCGGCCAGTCGGTCAAGGTGGCGGCAGCGAACCAGTACCACGAGCTGAGCATCGCGGCCACGCTCGCGATCGGCGGCACCGCCGGAGTGGGGGTGGGAGTCGGCGTCCATGTGATCAGCCTCAACACGGATGCGTTCATCGACTCCACCGCGGCTGTGCGAGCGGCCAAGGACGTCAGCGTCACCGCCTTCGACAAGAGCGCCGTGGTCGGCGTGGTGGCGGGCGCAAGCGGCGGCGAGGTCGGTGTGGCCGGCACGATCGGCGTGACCGTCATGAACACGCACACGTTCGCGTTCGCCGGCAACACTGGCACCCTGCCGTCGGCCTGGGTGTTCGGTGCCGCCTACGCCAAGGGCGACAAGGTCCGCTACCTCGGCCACGCCTACGAGGCCAAGGTCGCGATCGGTTCTTCGACCACCGCGCCGAACGTGTCGAGCCAGTGGCTAAGCGACGACGGTCCGACCGTGGTGGCCGGCAACAACGTGATCATCACCAGCACCGACCAGACCAAGCTGCTGCTCATCACCGCCAGCCTGGCGGGCGGCTACGTGGGCGTCGGCGTGGCGGTCGGCGTGGCAACCCTGAGCAAGGACACCGAGGCGTTCGTCGGGGTGAACAGCAGCGTTGACGCCCTCGCCAACGGTTTGGCGCAGGCCGGCCTGTACGACGGCACGTTCGTCAGCGGCGACTTCCACACCGCGAGCATCGGCGGCGTCGCCATCGAGGCCGCGTCGTCGGAGAACTTCTTCGCTCTGTCCGCGAGCGCCGGCGGCGGCTTCGTCGGCATAGCCGGCGGCGTCGGCGTGACCCTGCTGCACGTCACCACCTCGGCGTTTGCGGGCAACGGCGCCCAGATCAACCAGCTGGGCACGTTCAGCGGCTCCCAGTCCGTCACCGTCGTCGCCATCGACGACTTCCGCTCGCTGACGATCGCGGGCGGCATCGCCGGCGGGTTCGTGGGCGTGGCCGGCGGCGTCGACATCGGCGTCGCGAACTCGAGCGTGTCGGCCTTCCTGGGCGGCGGCTCGAGCGTGAACGCGACCGCCGACGTCACTGTGGCAGGCCTGTCGAAGAAGAACGTCCAGACCTACGCCATCAGCATCGGCGGCGGCTTCGTCGGCGCCGCCGGGTCGGTTTCGGTCTGGTCGATCGGCACCCAGTCCTCGAGCAAGTACAGCGACGCCGCCGGCGGTCCCGACAGGGGCACGTGGGTCTCGCATCCGGACAAGGGCACCTGGGCGCCGGCAACCTCGTACTCGGCCGGCGACGTGGTCAAGGACCCCGACAACAGCCACCGCTACCAGGCGCTGGTCGACAACCCGAGCCCGCTTGCCGGCGACAAACCGCACTCCAACCCGGCGCAGTGGACCACGACCTACAACGAGGGCGACGTCGTCACCTACAGCGGCAAGAAGTACGGCGCCAAGGTCGACGGCCCTGACCCGACGATGACGCCGGCCTCCAACTCGGCCGAGTGGGAGAGCGACACCGACGCGCTGGCGTCGCAGACGCCGCCCGCCGGCACCGACCAGGGCGACTGGAACAGCGTCACCGCATACGTCAAGAACGACATCGTCAAGGGCTCCGACGGCAACAAGTACCAGGCGGTCAAGAACAACACCAACGTGGATCCGGTCACTCACAACGGCGCCGGAGACGACTGGACCGGCTACTCGGGCGGCGGCAGCGCGCAGGGAAGCGCCGACGAGGCGGCGTCCGGCAACAACGATTCCGACGGCGCGCCGGGCTACAAGAACGTGCTCATGGGCACGAGCGCCGGCGCCCCGCCGGCCTGGGTGTCTGGATCTGCCTACAGCCAGGGCGCCAAGGTCAGCTTCAGCGGCCACGACTACAAGGCCAAGACCGCGATCACGACCATGCCCGCGCCGGCCTGGGTCTCAGGCACCGCGTACAGCCAGGGCAACGAGGTCAGCTTCGGCGGGAACAACTACATCGCCAGGAAAGCGATCGTCAACGTCAGCATCGACCCGGCGACGAACACCGCCGAGTGGCTGCTCGACGACCCCAACACCGACCCCGCGACCAACACCGGGCAGTGGCTCAACGACGACGGCGAATACGCGACGAACACCCGCGTGTCGGGCAAGCTCTCCGGCGCGACCACCTCGATCGGGAATGCCGCCCCGACCGGGAACGTCGCCAGCGACGCCCTGGGCAGCTCGCCTCCGGCGGGCACGTCGGCCGAGATCTACGGCACCGTCTACGCCCTTGGAGCGGTGCACGTTCGCGCCAACGACAACCTGACGGTGTTCGGCGTCGCGGGCGCGGTGGCCGGCGGCTTCGTCGGCATCGGCGTCGCGGTGATCATCCTCAACGTCGCGAGCCAGACGGACGCCGGCATCGGCCCGAACGGGAACGTCACCGCCCTGGGCGGCATCCTCGAGGTCACGACCTCGATGAACGAGAACTTCTTCGGCCTCGCCGTGGCCGGTGGATTCGGCTTCGTCGGGCTCGGCGCCCAGGTGATCGTCGTCAACGACAGCGGCACCCAGAACGCGCACATCGACGACGGCGCGATCATCGGCGGCGCGGCGGGCGGCCTGGTCGTGTCGACCAACGCCAACCGCAACATCCAGGTGCTCGCGATCGGTGTCACGAGCGGAGCCTTCTCGACCGGCGCCGCGATCGCCGTCGCCAACATCTCGGGTGACGCGCTCGCCTCGATCGGCAACGTCGCGGTGACGGCGTCCGGCATCAGCGTCTCGGTCAACGACTGGCTGAGCGCGCCGATGTTCGTGGTGTCGGTGTCCGGTGGAGTCGGCGTCGGCATGGCCGGTGCGCTGGCCTTCGTCACCGTCGGCGGCAAGGCGAGCGCAAGCTCCGGCGCCCACGGCACGGTGGGGTCGGGCGGATACAGCGTCACGGCCATCGCCTACCACAACGTCAGCTCGAACACCGTGAACGTGGCCACGGGCGCGGGCGCGGGCGGCGTGACCGTGGCCCGAGCCGAGAACCAGCGCGACACCGAGGCCAAGACCACCTCGCACAGCGACGTTGACACCAGCTCGGGCGCGGTGACGGTTGCCGCCACCTCGGCCAATCACGCGGTCGCGACGGCCCCTGGCGGCACGGTCGGCGGCGTCGCGATCGACGTCATGGTCCCGATCGCCGAGGTCTCCGGCCACACCACCGCCAGCCTGGGCGGCAAGATCGAGCACTCGACGTCGGTCAACGTCCACGCCCTCTCCGACAACGAGGTCAACGCCGAGGCCGACATCCTCAACGTGTCGATCGGCGGCTTCAGCGGCGCACAGGCCACCGCCAACGTCACGAGCGGCGCCAGGACCGAGGCCGGCGTCGACTCCGGCGCGCAGGTCACCAGCAGCGGAGCCGTGACCGTCAACGCCGAGACGCTGGGGACCGGGGCGCCCCTGTGGAGCGGCGCAACTTCCTACAACGCGGGAGACGTGGTCACCGACCCCACGGACGGGTTCCACTACGTCGCCAAGGTCAACAACCCCGACAACACCAAGCAGCCGCACACCAACGCCGACGGCCTCAACAACCTGACCGATTCGGGGCACGACTGGCGCATGGCCGGCAACGAGGCGATCGCGCACGCCAACGGGCTGGGCCTCGGCGCCGTCTCGCTCGGCATCATGCTGGCGATCGCCCACGACGGCGGCGCGGTGCGCGCCCGCCAGGACGGAACCATCAGCAGCTCGGCGAGCGTCACGGTGGAGGCCAACGCGTCTGAGTACGCCGAGGCCAAGACGCTGCAGCTGAACGTCGGGTTCGCGTTCGCCGGCAACGGCGCGGTCGACTTCTCCGACGTCACCGGCGACGCCGCCGTCGAGGCGAAGTCCGCCTCCGGCGCCTCGACCGGCAGCAGCGGCGCGGTGAGCTTCACCGCCACGTCTCACGACGTCGCCAACACCCACAGCGACCTCGCTTCCGGAGGCGTGCTGGGAGCGATCAGCATCGCCGTGCCGACGGCCCAGGTCGACGCCCCGACCGATGTGTCGGTCGACGGCAGCGTGTCGAGCTCGGCCAGCGTGTTCATGCAGGCCCAGAGCGCGAACCTCGCGAACGTCGAGACCTCCGCGTTCGCGGTCGGCGGCATCGCCGCCGGCGCCGGCGTGGCGGCCGACGCCGAGGTCACGTCGAGCGCCAAGACGGACGCCCTGATCGGACCGAACTCGGGCGCAGGCGCCAGCATCCACAGCTCCGGCGCGATCAGCCTGCTCGCGTTCTCGGCGAACGCCGCGGCGTCCGAAGCACACAGCGCGTCCGGCTCGATCGGCCTGGCGATCTCGGTCGAGTTCGAGAAGACCCGCATCGCGGGCGAGACCAAGGCCGACTCTGAGGGAAGCCTCCACGGCGGTTCGGTGACCGTCCAGGCCCTGGGCTGGAACCAGACGGCGCCCTTCGAGAACATCCAGTCGGTTTCGCTGCTGGCCGGTGGCAGCGGCGGCTACGTCGACGCCGTGATCACAGCTGACGCGCTGATCCAGGCCAGCGCCGGCGGCGGCAGCATCGACTCGGCCGGCGCGGTCGTGTTCGACGCCGAGACCGGTCTGCCCAACGGCTCCGGTGGCGTCGTCAGCCACACCCAGACGGCTCACGGCACGGCGAAGGCGATCAGCTTCGGCCTCGCCTTCGGCGGCACCGCGATCGCCACCAACGCCGAGATCGACGCCCCCGTCACCGCCGACGTCGAGGCGAACATCACGAACTCCGGCTCGGTGAGCGTCACCGCCGTGGGCACCAACGACGCGAACGCCCTGACGGACGTGACCGCCGTGTCGGGTCTCGTGGGCATCGGTGGAGGCGGCTCCACCGCCACGGTCGGGTCGACGGCAGGAGTCTCGGCCACGATCGGCGGCAACGTGACCAGCGGCGGAGCGGTGTCGGTGACGGCCAACTCCGGGAACGGCGCCACCTCGAGCTCCAGCGCCGGCGCCGGCGGGCTGATCGCGGTCGGCGTGGCGCTGCCCAAGGCCGAGATCGCGGCCGGCGCGTCGGCGGCCGTGAACGGCGACGTCACCGGCGCGACGGGCCTGAGCGTCAGCGCCACCGGCAACAACCAGCTGAACGACACCGCCGCGCCGCTTCAGTTCGGCCTCGTCGCCGGCAACGGCGCCCGCGCCGACGCGGAGATCGACAACACCGCCAACGTGTCGGCTGCCGTGGGCGGCGGCACGATCTCTCTGACCGGCGTGACCCAGGCGATCACGGTCACCGCCATGGGAACGAACAACGCCCAGGCCACCGTGGACAGCGTGGGCGTGGGCGGGATCGCCGTCAGCATCCTGCACACGGAGGCCAACGACCAGGGCGGCGTGAGCGCGTCGTTCGGCGCCAGGCTCGAGCACGCGCACGCTCTGACCGTCCAGACGAACGCCAACGACACCACGGGCGCGACCATCCACGTGGCGAACGTCGGTGTGCTCTTCTCAGGCGCCTTCGCCGATTCCGACGCCGCAATCGGCGGGGCGGACAGCGCCTACATCGGCGGGGGCGCGACGATCGAGAGCCCGGGCACCGCGATCACGGTCGAGGCAACGCGGGTCAGTGAAGCCGACGCCAGCGCCAGCGGCGGTGACGGCGGCCTGATCACCGGCAACGCGCTCAGGTCCACGGCCACCGTCAGCGGATCGACCAGGGCGTACGCGGACGGCGGCGCGACCATCGGCAACAACGTCGGCACCCCCGCCAACCTGTCCATCTCGGCCACGGACACGTCAGCGGCCAACGTCGACACCAGCATCGGTTCGGGCGGCCTGTTCGACGGCAGCGACGTGGAGAGCGATGCCACGGTGTCGCCTGAGGTCGACGCTTACATCGGACCCAACAGCCACGTGAAGCTGAGCGGCGACCTCCACGTCAGCGCCATCAACGTCCACTCCGAGGGCCACACCCTCGCCACCGCGTACGGCGGCGGCGCGGTGCTGATCGGAGGCGCCGGGGCCACGACCACGAGCAGCCCGACGGTGAAGGCCTACCTGGACACCGGTTCCACGCTGAACGTCAACGGGGTCACCCTCGACGCCGAGGCCAGGAGCGACCCGACCGGGACCCCGCTGGTCGACTTCTTCAACCCGATGACCGACGTCAGCGACTTCAACGACACCATCCACTTCGACCGCCACAGCCTGACGACGGGCGACACCGTCCTGTACACGGTCTCCGGGCCCAACGGCGTCGGCGACGTCATCCCCGGCCTGCACGACGCGACGCTCTACAACGTGATCGTCGTCGGCTCGAACAACGACACCCTGCAGCTCGGAAACCTGTTCAAGACCGGCACCGTCGACGCCGGTCAGATCCCAGGCAGCGCAGAGGGCGTCGACGCCAACCGGAGCATGATCCGGTTCCCATTCGCCCACAACTTCCACAACGGCGACCCGGTGATCCTGTCCGACGTGCCGTCGGCGAACGGCCAGACGCCTCCGCCCTTCGGGAGCATCGGCCTCGTCAAGGACTCGACCACGTACTACGTGCGCGTCATCGATCCGTTCACGATCGAGGTCTACGCGAGCCAGGCTGACGCCACTCAGTCACCGACCACGTTCCACCCGAGCAACGTGAGCGGCAACGACATCCAGGTGAGCAACTCGTTCTCCAACAGCGGGTCGTACCGCGTGACCTACAAGTCCGCACCGCCGCTGCCGTTCCAGAAGGACGGCGTCGACGTCGACCCGGGCGATTACTCCAACCACAACAACAGCTTCAAGGACATCGTCCTCGGCCCGGTCTTCGACACCAGCCACGACCAGGCCGACACCGGCCTGTTCACCGGCCAGAAGGTCATCTACAAGTCGACCGGGCCCGACTTCGTCGGCGGCCTTACCAATGGTCACGCCTACTACGTGATCCGCGACGGCTCCTTCGCCATCAAGCTGGCTGACAGCTACTGCCACGCGGTCGGATGCGACCCCGACGGTCTGACCGACAACTCGACCAACGGCTTCGACGACATCCACGTCACCGCGCTGCCGATCACCCCGCCCGCCAGCGGCAAGGGCACCCAGTGGATCGTGCCGGCCGCGATCGGTGGCCTGACCGACGGCTACACCTACAAGGTCGACGCCTCGTCGGACTCGAGCAACATCTACCTGAAGCCGGCGGGCGGGGGCAGCATCATCACGCTCACCACCACCGAGCACATCCTGAACGGCGGGTCGTTCCACGACTACACCGTCATCGGCGGCGACACGTTCGTCAGCCCTGACCTGACGGTCTCGTCCGTGGACCAGGCGCTGTTCCCGGCCGGCGTCGCCCTGAGCGCGCCTGGATCGACGGACCAGGACGAGCTCCGCATCAACCTGGGCGACACGTCCTTGACCAACGGCCCGAACTACCTCTACGCCCCGGACGGCAGCTCGCTGCGCAACCTGAACCCGCCGCCCGGAGACGGCGTCGCCTCGGCCTCGGCCAAGGGCGGCGGCGGCGGCCTCGGCGCCTTCACGTTCCCGGACGCGCAGGTGAACAGCAACCCGACCGTGAAGGCCTACGACGCCGCGAGCTCGCTCACCGCCGCCGGTTCGGTGACCATCGAGTCGGTCGCCTCGCCGCACACGAACGCGGACTCCAGCAACGGCTCGGGCGGCGTGATCGCCGCCAGCGAGAGCGACGCGTTCGTGGACCAGACGATCGTGAACTACGCCTTCGTGGGCAGGGACCCCGGCAGTGTGAACATCCAGGGCACGAGCGGAGCGCCGCAGGTCGACGGCGGCAGCATCGGCCTTACCGCCACGGCCGGTGTCCTGATCAAGTCGACCGGATTCCAGGAGAACAACGTCGACGCCAGCAGTGGCAGCGGCGGCCTCGCCGGCGGCACGGTGGCCAAGTCCCACATCAAGACGCACGAGTACACCGCCGCCGTGATCGGGGCGGGCGCCTCAGTCACGGGCCGGACCGTGGACGTCCACGCCACCTCGGGCGCCGACAACGACGGCAACGCCAACGCCTTCTTCATCGCGTTCTTCGGCTTCTCCGAGGCCGACGCGAACCTGGAGCTCAACTCGTTCGACACCGCCCTGCTCGACGGCAATGGGGCAACCCGGACGATGGTCAGCGGCCTCTACGGCGTCGACGTGCGCGCCTTCCACCAAGGCGAGCACAACTACGACGACTGGAACCACGACTCGACCTGTATCTGCATCGGCGACTCGAACGACGGCAGCGGTCAGTCGGTCAACCTGAACGACACGGCCGGCGGCGACCCGAACGTCACCGTCACGGTGAGCCCGCGCCTGGTGTTCGGCCAGAACGAGAACATCCACGCGCTCGACACGCCGCTGTTCACCTACGGCGACAGCCGCGACAAGCACCTGGCGCTGTTCGTCCAGGCCGAGAGCACCAACGACATTGACGGCGGCGGAGGCACGCACCAGGTCGACTGGAACTCCGACGTCATCACCTACTCGGGTCCGAGCCCGCTGCTGATCGTCGGCGCCAACGGCTTCGTCGAAGAGGCGATCAACATCAAGGTGAACGGGACGCAAAACCCGGACACGACGTTCAACACGAACCCGGGCCCGGTCCAGGTCAACGACATCATCAACGGCGACACGGGTGACATCTACATGCAGTCGAGCAGCGGCTCGATCGGCAACTCGATGTTCGAGCCCACCTTCACGTTCCACGAGAACTACCAGAGCGTCTACATCCAGAACGACTCGAGCCTCGCCCTGCACATCAACAACATCGAGGTGATCAACAAGAACGCCAAGCCGACGGTCTCGCTGCAGACGCCGAGCGCCAGCGGCGTCACCAGCGGCAAGTTCTTCCACATCGTCGAGGACATTCAGCCGACCCTGGTGACGATCGAGAACACCAGCTCGACCCCGACGACGATGCTGTTCCAGGGCAAGGTCGACAACCCGATCGGCGACACCGAGATCACCGCGGTCGCCGGGGACATCCTTGCCAGCGTCATCGACCGGACCGTGTCGCTGATCCGCAGCAACGTCCTCCACATCACCGCTTCGAACGGCAGCATCGGGTCGGCTTCGCAGCCGTACCTGAACGTCGACCTGGTGATCTGGGACGGCCACGTGATGGTGTTCACGGCCACCGCCAGCCACGACATCAACCTCGACCTGCAGACGCTGATGCGCAACCCGAGCCTGGCCGACCCCGTGAGCTCGAGCGCGTTCGCGATCGAGATCGGTCACATCGTCGCGGGCAACAGCATCAACATCCGCCTGCAGCGGACGCAGTACACCAACGGTGTGCAGGGGATCCCGGGCGTGACCGTGACCTCGAGCGCCAACGGCACGAGCGGCACGTACTTCACCCAGTTCGAGCCCAACGACACGACGCCGCCGTATCCGCCCACCTTCGACCAGGGCGGCTTCGGTCCGGACACGTGCGGCGGCTGCACCGAGCACGACGCGCAGAGCACGTACGACTTCAGCCTGCTCGACGCCGGCGCCTCAGGCGTCAACGGCAGCATCGACGTGTTCGCCGCGAACCCGGCGCCTCCTGCGGACGTGCACACGCGAGTCAACGTCTTCGCCGGCGACAACAGCCACTACATCGAGGTCCACCAGCTGGGCGACGTCAGCGTTGACACGAACGGCTTCGTGAACCTGTTCGAGAAGTTCGACGACCTGCGCGCGGGCACCATCGAGTCCACCGACGACGACGTGACGCTGGTCGCGCACGGCTCGATCTACGACGCCCCGGTCGGCTCGCCGAACCCGCCGATCGCGGCCGGTGACGGCCAGTTCAGCGGCCCGCCGGCGCCGTGCTCTTCGGCCTGGTCCTGCCAGAGCGCGATCGACGTGATAGGCGTGAACATCACGATGACCGCGCAGAACGGTTCCATCGGCCTGGACAGCAACTTCCTGGAGATCCAGGACGCGGTCGACCGCTTCGGCGTCCTCAACGCCCAGGCGCCCGGTGTGATCCGGATCACCGACACCGGCCAGGTCGTCGTCGAGACCTACACCGGCACGGGCTCGCCGAGCGACCTGAACGTCGACACGGTCACGACCTGCTACGGCGCGAGCCTGACGAGCTGCAACGACGTGAGCCTGGCCAACGCCGCGGGCTCGATCCTCGACGGCCACAACCTGGGCGCCGGCGGCACGACGCCGAACGTGTTCGGCAACAACGTCGACCTGCAGGCTCTCGGGGGCAGCGTCGGCAAGTTCAGCGCCAGCGGCATCAAGGACCTCAAGGTCTACTCGTCGATCGGGCCGAGCTGCACGCGCCACGCCACGCTGGCCTACCAGGACGCCAACTACCAGAACGCGACCGACGCCGAGCGCGCGGTCACCGCGGTGTGCCACCTGGCGGTCCAGGCCGACAACAGCATCTACCTCACCGAGACGCCGGGCGCGCTGGCGGTGACGGCGCCCATGGACCTGCTGCTGGCCTGGGCCCGGAACGGCGATGCCCGGCTGACCACCACCGAGACGGGCGTTGACGGCACGGGCGTCGCGGGCGACAGCACCAACCTCAACCGCTCCGGCGCGGGCAACGACATTTACCTGATCCACACCGGCAGCACCCTGGTGATCGAGAACGCGCGCCAGTTCACGTGGGGCTTGCCGTCCATTCATGGTGGCGCGGGGATCCCCTACGGCCTGGTCGAGGCGGACAGCGGCAACGTCAAGCTGCAGGCGGCCGACGACCTGGTCACCGACCCGTCGAGCGAGATCCGCGCGACCTCCACCGGCGTCGGCACCGGCAACAGCACCGACCCGAGCCAGTGGGTCAAGACCACCGGCAACATCGACATCTACGGCGACTCGCACCCGGCGGGGCTCGACCCGAACCCGGCGAACGGCGACGGCACGGTGATCCTGCTCCGCGGCGGCGGCACCGCCAGCGGCGGCGTGACGCCGGGCGTGAGCGGCCTGACCCGCGTCTTCGGCAACGGCGAGGCGGACACGATCATCTTCGACCGCACGTTCCTGGGCGGCCAGACTCGCGCGTACGGAGCCAGCGCACCGACGGCAGCCAACGCCACCGCCTCGTCGTGCTCAGGCGCCCAGTGCGACGACACCTTCATCGTCAACCGGCTGCCGACGCTCATTCCGACCGGCCCGAGCATCGACGGCTCGCTGGGCAGCACGCTGACCCTGGATGGCCAGGACGGCAGCAACACCTACACGATCTACACGTCGGGCAGCCAGTTCGGCCAGAACAACTACGTGGTCAACGTGCTGGGGACGCACGCGCCCGACGACGGAGCGGCGCCGCACAACACCGACACGGTCAACATCTATGGCTACGACCAGTACACCGCCGGCCAGCCGAACAACACCGGCTTCTGTGACGGCCTCGCGGCGGAGTGCCCGACAAACGACATCTTCCTGCTGCGCAGCGTGCCGTACATCGCGAACCCGCTGGTCGGCACGGAGACAGCAGCGCGGCCGTCGATCTACAACGGAGCGGGGCAGACCTCAACCACCGCGCACGAGGGTTTCGTCGCCCTGCTGCACGCGCAGCCCGCGGGCAGCCTGACCGCGCTCGACGTCGCCGAGTCCGTGGACTCGAGCGGCAACCTGATCAACGGCGGCACCACGGGGACGTACGGCGTCGAGCGCGTGAACTACGACGCGTCGATGAACGGCGGCGTGCACGTGTACGGGATCGGCGGCAACGACTACTTCGCCGTCGACGACAACGCCGCGCCGACCTACCTCGACGGCGGTTCAGGCGACAACAGCTTCCAGATCGGCCAGCTCTACGGCATGCGGCGCACGAACGTCGCGGTGCCGTCCGCGCCGGCGGACCTGCCGACGTACGGCCTCTCCGGCATGCTGGCGGCGGAAAACGTCTTCGACGTGGCCACGGTCGCGACCACCCGGGGTTGGCTGTCCCGCGGCACGAGCGAGCCGCTCGTTGCGCAGGGCGGCACCGGCAACAACACCTTCACCGTTTACAGCAACCACGCGGTGGTGCACCTCGAGGGCGACGGCGGCAACAACCTGTTCATCGTCCGCGGATTCGCCCTTGCCCAGACCGACGCGGCCGGCAACATCAAGCTGCCCGGCGGCTGCGCTACCGTGGCCGCCCCTTACTGCTTGCCGCTGCCGATCCTGACCAACGGCTTCTCGACCGCGGCCGAGACGGACGTGCGCACCGGCGCCGGTAACAACCAGGTCGAATACAACATGAACGCGCCGGTCTCGGTGGACGGCGGCACCGGATTCAACAAGCTGATCATCCTCGGCACCGAGTTCGCCGACCACATCGTGGTCACCGACCACGGCATCTTCGGCGCGGGCATGTCCGTCACCTTCCGCAACATCCAGGTGATCGAGATCAACGCCCTCGAGGGCGACGACACGATCGACGTGCTGTCGACACCGCCCGGAGTCGCGGTGCGCGTGATCGGCGGCCTGGGCAGCAACCAGATCAACGTCGCCGGCGATGTCAACGGCAACGTGTTCTCGCAGGACATCAACGGCACGAGCGGCACGATCAACCACGACGTCATCACCAACGACCAGCTCTACAACGACGTCGTCATCCCGGGCGTGAGCCTCAGCGTCGCCCAGGCCGGCCAGGGCGTGGTCATCGTCACCGAGCACGCCGGCGGCACGAGCGTGGCCGAGACCACGAGCGGCCCCATCGGGACCATCGACTCGTACAACGTCCGCCTGGCCAGGAAGCCGACGAGCAACGTCTACGTCACGATCACGGCCGAGCCCGACATCCTGCTCAACCGCACGAACCCCGACCCCAACCAGGTCGGCGACTCGATCCTGCTCGCCACAGGCGCCACGCCCAACGCGGGCACGAACACCGGGAACTCGGACTTCTACCAGCACACCATCTACGACACCGCCGCCAAGGACCTGACGCAGCGGGCGCTCGTGCTGGTGTTCACGCCCGGCAACTGGCAGGTCCCGCAGATCGTCGACGTCGGCGCGATCAACGACAAGCTGAACGACGGCGTCCGGGTCTACGAGGTCAGCCACTCGGTGCTGAGCGCCGACCCGATCTTCGACGACGCGATCGTGCGCAACGTCGAGGTCACCAAGATCGACACCGGCGCGCCGGCGATCCTGGTCAGCGAGATCGGCAACTCGCCCGCCGCCAACGTGATCCCGCTGGCGGACTTCACGGACGGCACGGGCGCCGGCACCACGCTGACATCCGCCACCGCCACGTTCACCCTGAGCGACCTGGGCCAGCCGATCACCGGTGCGAGCGTCCCGGCCGGCACGGTGATCCTGGCGGTCAACAGCGCGACCTCGGTGACGCTTTCCAACGCGGTGCCCGCCGGTCCGTTCGCCTTCCGGCTGCCGAGCAGGCTGGCTGCGTTCGCCTTCTTCCGCGACGGCGTCGCCAACGGCACGACCACCTTCACCTCGGCCACCGCTGCCTTCAACTCGGGCGACGTCAACCAGGCGATCGAGGAGACGGGCGCCGGAGGCCACATCGCCGCGGGCACGACCATCGTCTCGGTCCTGGACTCGCGGACGGTCACGCTCTCGGCGGCTGCAGCCGCCGGCACGGGTGTGGTGTTCGCGCTGCCCAACCGCAACGCGAGCAACGTGGTGGTGGAAGGAGACGCGACCACCGGCGTCGTCGCTTACTACTCGGTCGTGCTCACCACCAAGCCGACGACGTCCTTCGTCGATGTCACGATCAGCCCGACCGACTACTTCGCGGTTCTGTCAGCCGACCACGACACCCTGGGCCGCTTCAGCACCGTCCAGGCCCAGGACGGGACGACCCCGGGCATCTACAAGGTCCACTTCACCCAGGCGGACTACAACATCCCGCTGGTCGTGAAGGTCTCATCGGCCAACCTGTTCACGCCGTTCGACCCGCACAACGAGTTCATCAACCACGCCGTCACGGCCGGCGCGCCCGAGTACCTCGGCCCGCCGGCGGTCAGCGCCACCCCGATCTACTTCCAGATCTTCAGCAACCGCGTGCCGAACGGGATCATGCAAGCGCCGGCTGGCATGGTGGTCACCAAGTGCGGTGACGTGGCCTGCACGTTCCCCGGTCCGGGGTCGAGCTACAGCCTGCGGCTGGCGATGGCGCCGACCCAGAACGTGAACGTCGCCCTCATCACCGACGGCCAGACCGACATCCCGGTCGGCGGCCCCGTGTCGCTGCAGACCATCGGCGGCTCGGCGCTGGTGACACTGTTCCAGGGCCACGTCACGATCTTGGGCAACACGGTCACGCGGGCCTCGGGCTCAGAGCTCGGAAGCTTCATCAACTCGGGCTTCCAGAACGGCCAGGTCATCCAGGTGGGTGGACTGGGCACGTTCACAGTGAACGGCGTCAGCGACCTCACGCTGACCCTCAGCGGCTCGCCGGCGCCCGGCGACTACGGCAACATCGCCATCAGCCGGCTCGTGAACCACGGCCTGTACAACCACCTCGGCACCATGACGTTCAACAATTGCGCCGCCATGGTCAACGGCAACTGCGTCGGCACCATCACCCGCGACGACGGCTCGAGCTGGCTCGACGACGGCTTCCTCGAGGGCCAGCTGTTCCAGATCAACGGCGCCGGTCCGCTGTATCGGATCCAGTCCCTGACCGGCACGACGCCGACCAGGGTGGACATCCTGGTGGTCACCGCGGCGACGCACGATCCGTCGACCGGTGTCGAGTCGGTGGGCGTGCCGTTCGCCAACGGTGACCGCAGCGCGACCCTGACCCAGTGGGCGCCCGAGGTGACCTTCACCACCGCCAACTGGTACACCGAGGACGCGATCCCGGTGGTGGCCGACCCGTACTACAACGTCGCCTCCGGCAACGCGAACCTGCTGTTCTTCCCCAAGGTCCCGCACCTGCTTGCCAATATCAAGGGCCCGCTCTCGGTCGAAGGCGCCGACCCCGGCAACGACCACACCGCGCTGGAGATGGCGGTGATGCTGCCGCACGAGACGAACGCGCTTCCGTTCGGGATCGGCATCCAGCCGCCCGAGTCGCAGCAGGTCAACGTCCTCAACATCTTCGACGACGGCTCGCAGCAGGACCAGACGGGCACGCTGAGCTCGACGGTGCTGACCGGCTTCGGCATGGGCCCGGGCGTCGACTTCACGAACCACAAGGGTTACGTGCCCAACGATCCGCACCACCCCACGTTCGGTGAGCCGCCTGTGTTCCCGAGCGGGGTCAGCTTCGGCTCGATCACCATCGACAGCAACGGGAAGTTCCACACCAACGCCAGCCTGTCGACGATCCAGGTCCTGAACCTGATGATGGGCCAGGGCAACGACCACCTGACGATCAGCGGCACGCTGGTGCCCGGCCAGTTCTCCAACAACGACGGGACCGTGCCGACCACGGCGCCGTTCAACACCTTCGTCCACGGCGGGCTGACGCAGGTCCAGGGCGGCGGCGCGGCCCAGCTGACGGTCACCGGCACGTTCCACGTGTCCGGCAACACGATGTCGCGTGACGATGACCTGAACTGGGCGGACTCAGAGTTCGCCGCCGGCCAGCTGCTGATGTGGAACGGCCAGCCGTTCGGCATGATCACGAACGTCTCCGGCCACACGCTCACCGTCAACGCGGTTCCGTCTTGCGTCTCGCCCTGCGCCGGGACGATCGCTGTCTTCGACCCGCAGACCAAGAGCACCGGCAGCTTCACGTTCGCCGGCAGCACCATCGCCCGCACCGACCTGCGTTCGTGGTACGAGTTCGGCTTCGCGCCCGGCCAGGCCGTGACGGTCGACGGCATGCCCGTGGGCACGATCAGCGCGATCGGCGGACCGAGCAACGCGTTGCTGACGGTCTCCGGCACGCTGCCGAACGCTGGCGGCACGGTCGCGGTCTCGATGCTTACCAACTCCACGCGCCTGGGCGGCAACGACATCACCGTGAACGGCGGCGGCGGCCCCGGACCGACCCTGACGCCGCCGACGTTCAGCGGCACCGTGACCGCCGGCACCAACACACTGACCCGGTCGTCCGGGTCGTGGCTCACGGATGGCTTCGTCTTCGGCATGGTGCTGCAGATCGGCGGCGTGCCGGGCTGGACAATCAGCGGCATCAGCGACAGCACGCTGCTGCTCAGCGGCGCCGCCTTGACGGCGGGCACGATGACGGTCACCCCGAGCCTGCCGATCGTCGGCTGGGCGCAGTCGCCGCTTGTCGTCTACGGCGGGACGTCGCAGGACGGCATCTGGTACAGCGGCGACCCGCACACGCTCACGCAGCGCGACTTCGGCACGAAGCCGTTCCCGACCCAGCTCGGCAACGGCACGCCCGACTTCATCTTCCCGGTCGCCGATCCGTTCCGGTTCTTCGGCAACAACGTCCTCGACGCGAGCGCGGACTTCCCGATCGCGGCGCTCCCCACCGGCAGCATCCCGAATGCGGGCGTGCCCGAGGGCCAGGTGCCAAGCGCCGGCGTGATCCTGTACTGCGGCCCGGGCAACAACACGATCTACGGCAGCCAGGCGTCTGACTTCATCGCCGGCGGCTCGGGCAACACCACGGTGTTCGGCGAGCGCGGCCGCAACCAGATCCTCGGCAGCGACGGCGTCAACGTCGACGTGATCACGCGCGCCGTGAGCTTCCCGACCGTCAACGTGAGCGCGTACCCGAACGCCGACCCGCTGCTCTGCGGCCAGCACGCATGCAACAACCTCATCTTCGGCAACACGCCCGGCGCCGGCGAGGTCGTGACCGACCGCTTCGGCGACTACGGCAACGTGATCTTCGGCGCCATGGGCGTGGTCACCCAGGACACCCAGGAGGCCACGGTCGGCATCCTCGGCGCGACGATCACGGTGAAGGGCCTGTCCCTGGTCTCCAACATCGCGACCGGAAAGGCGACGCTGACCTGCCCCAACGGGACGCAGTGCTTCCAGCTGGCCTGGAACGGGCTCGCCGTCTCCGACCAGAATGGCTACCTCGGCGCGGGCACGACGATCGCCTCGGTCGACTCGTCGCTGAAGTTCGTGACCCTGTCGCGCAACGCCCTGAACGGAGCGTCGGCCACGAACCTGACCGTGACCATCAACCTGGTGCGCTCGGTCAGCGGCACGGTGACCGGCAACCCGCCTGGGACCGCGACGGTCATGAACACGGTTCCGCCCAGCACGACCTCGGCCGTGGCCACGTTCACCTGCGCGAGCGCGTGCTTCAACGTGACCGACGTCGGGCTCGACGTCTCCGACGGCAACGTGCACCTATCGCCCGGCACCGTGATCGTCGCGGTCAGCGGCGACCTGAAGACGGCGACGCTGTCGCGCAACGTCAAGGACGCCCTGCCGTTCACCGGCACCGACACGATCACCGTCGGGCCGCCGCACGGCTACTGCCGCCCGAGCGGCTCGACGTCGAACAGCCCGTACTGCCCGGCGAGCGGCACGACGCCGTTCGGCGACCCGCGGATCGAGAAGCTGCAGACCACCGGCGACATCGACGCCATCGCGTCCGACCAGACGCAGAACCACGGCAACGACACGCTGTACGGCTCGGGCGGCGACAACGTCGAGATCGGCGGCGACGGCAACAACAACATCCAGGGCGGGCCCGGCCGCAACCTGATCATCGGCGGCAGCGTCGCGCTGGACCGCACCACGCACCTGTTCAACTACACCAACCCGCGGTTCCAGGACCTGACCGGGACGCTCGTGTACAACACGACGCCGAGCAACACCGCAGCGTTCGGCCAGTCTCAGAACGACGGCACGCCTCAGTGCGACCCGACCGGGCACGCCTGGTGGAGCGACTTCCTGAGCAATGGCGGCAACGCGGGCACGCCGAGCGCTCCGAGCTGCACGGCGGGCACCGGACCGATCGGGATCACGCTGTCCGCGCCGCTCAGCGCCCCCGGCTGGCCGGTGTTCCTGCAGGACTCCGCTTACAAGGGCGCGGATTACATCGCCGGCGGCTCCGGCAGCAGCTACATCTTTGCGGAGTCGAACAACAACATCATCCAGGCGCACGGGTCGATCGACATCGCCTACCCGACGGTCGCCGGCAGCTCGCTCGCGAACCAGGCGGCATCCGGCTCGGAGACCAGCGGCGACCCATACGCGGGCGCTGCCACCTGCCCGTTCGCCGGGTTCTTCCTGGGCGACCGGGTCGGCGCGTGCCGCACCGCCGGTGCCACCGATCCGCTGCCGGTCGATCCGACCCAGCCGCTGCAGATCAACCCGTCGATGGACAACTTCGGTCCGAACTACAGCGCGGCCGGCACGTTCACGTTCGGCACCAACACGATCACTCGCACCGGCGTGCTGTCGTGGTCCGACTTCGGCTTCGCTGTGGGCCAGACGATCACGGTCAACGGCGCGCCGGCCGGCGTGATCACCGCCGAGACGTTCAGCGTCATCACAGTGAGCGGCACGTTCGCCGCCGGCTCGGCGGCGGCCACCATCGTGGCCACCGACGGCGAGTCCTACGTCGAGGGCGGCCGCGGCAACAACACGATCTTCGCGAACCAGGGCCAGAACGACATCGTCGGCGGCAACTCAGACTTGTTCAGCCTGAAGCTGGCCAACGGCAACGCAGCCCTGACCGGCCTGCGCGCCAGCGGATCCAACCTGATCTTCGGCGGCTCGGGCGGCAACGTCGGCTACGGCGACTGCACCAACGCCGCGTTCGACTCGCTGAACGCGAGCCAGGAGTGCGTCACGTCGGCGAACGGGCACGCGCACGACTCCAACGTGATCGCGTCGAACAACGCCGACGTGTTCCGGCTGGTCGGCACCAAGAGGACGTATGGCGCGGGCAACGGCGTCGCGACCTTCAACTTCACGCCCGGAAACGGCCAGCCCGCGGGCGCTTACCTGAACTTCAACTACGACCTCGCCGGCTACGCGACCGCGACCGAGCGGATCATCGCGCGCGCGGTCACCGTGCTCGACAACACGCCGGGCGGTCCCGACCTGGCCGGTGAGGCTTCCAGCGGGCCGCTGGTCACCGGCAGCAAGGCGACCAACGGCGTCGGCGACATCGGCGGCACGCCGGTGCCCGGCAACCTGGCCTTCAGCGGCCAGCCGGCCGGCACGCTCCAGCAGGGTTCCGAGATCCACGCCGAGAGCGGTGACGCCTTCGTGTACGGTGGCCCGGCCGACGACATGATCTTCGGCGGCGCGCAGAACGACACGATCATCCTCGGCTACGGCGACAACTGGGTGTCAGGCGGCCGCGGCGACCAGTGCATCATCGGCGGCGGACGCTGCCTGACCAGCCGCAACGGCTCTGCCGAGCCCCTGTACGGCATCGCCGCCATCACCGGCTCGACGTCGCCCTCGCTGAACCAGCTGATCACGACCCCGGGCAACGTCCAGCAGGCGACGATCAACGTGTCCGGCGCCGTGAACTACTCGGCGCTGCTGTTCCCGTACAACTGGGATCCGGCGACGTACTCGGCGCCAGGCGTCTCCAACGGCAACCCGACGTACTCGACCAACTGCAAGGAGAACAAGACGTGCCCGGTCTACGAGACCACCTACGGGCACAACATCATTTACGGCGGCTGGGGCAACGGCGTGGTGCACGGCGGACCTGGCAACTCGGCGATCTCCGGCGCCGAGGCCCCGACGCTCGGCTACGCCGACAACTTCAACATGTACGGCAACGAGACGCAGGCGCAGTACATGAGCACGGCCATCGCCGACACCGTCCTGACCGACTACGTGCTCAACACCAAGCCGCTCGAGACCGACTTCTTCCGGCCCTTCAACCCGGGCAATGCCGCCGGCTTCATGCCGAACAGCGACCCGCCGAACGGCAACTCGGGCCGCGCCTTCAACATCGGCAAGTCGCTGTACTTCAACGCCGAGGACGTGCGCCGCCAGATCGAGCTCTTCCCGGGCGTGATCGAGCCGGGCGCGGCGGCGGACGGCCTGATGCCCACGACCGGCTTCAACCCGCTCGACTGCGAGTGGACCGGGGCCATAGGCTCGGCGTGCGCGGGCGCGACCGGCGGCGGCCTGCCGTTCTTCATGACCTTCAACCAAGTCGATCCGAACCTGCCGCTGGACACGACGTGGAACCAGCCGGCCGGCTTCCTGCCTGACCCCGTCACGGGCGACAAGGCGCTGTTCGGCGACCTCGGCAACGACTACATCGTTTCCGGCATGGGCCGAGTCAGGGTCTACGGCGGTTGGGGCGACGACCTCATCGACGTCCGCGCAAGCACGGTCGTGGACAACGGCCTGAACGACATGCCCGTGCCCAACTTCCACGGCGGCGCCGGCTCGCCCGACTGGGAGACGTTGGCGTTCGGCGGAGCGGGCCAGGACATCTACTTCGCCGGCACCGGCGGCGACCGCCTGATCGACTGGGTCGGCAACCACAACAGCTACTACGTGCCGTTCTCGCAGTTCGGGATGCCGGCGGTCAGCCGCACGCTGATGCCGTTCCTGCCCGAATTCCTGTACGCGCTGTCCAGGAGCGACGGCGCCGACCAGACGCTCGGGCCGCGCGCCGACGCCTTCTGCGCGAGCTCGAGCGGCTCATCGAACGCCGCCTGCAGCGACTACCCGACATACAGCGGCTCGGCGGCGCGCAACGGCGAGCCGTTCGGCGAGCTCGGCCTGGTCCTGCAGCACGACGCTGCGTGGCACCAGCAGAGCGGACCTCCGTTCAACGAGATGCCGGAGAACCTCGGCGGCGTCGGCGTCGACGTGGCGAAGACGGCCAACGTGCTGCCGTTCAACTCACCCGGCACCTGCGACTACGCGAGTGAAAGCGCCGCATGCGTCTCCGGCGCGAGCCTGTCGCTGGCCAGCGGCGCCGGGGTGAACCTGCCCTCCGGCACGAACACGCCGGGCGCCACCGCGGCCCCGCTGGTGGTCACCGGGACGCCCGGAGCGACCATCACCTTCACCTTCACCGAGGGCAGCTACATCGTGACCGGCACCGGCGTGATCGGCGCGACCGGGAAGTTCGGTGTGAGCGTCGACCTGTCCGGGTTCCCGGACGGCACGATCACAGTCACCGCGACCCTGAACATGAACGGCAAGATCACCACGCTCACCGGAACGATGGGCAAGAACTCAGTGGCTCCCCCGGCGCCGGCGGTGAGCGCTGGGACATGGGCCAATCTCGCCAACTCCTCGGCTTACAACGTCACGGTGACGGGCCAGCCGGGTGCGATCGCGAACGTGATCATCTCCGACGGCCAGCTGCCGATCCCCGAGCAGACCAACGGCATGGACTTCGTCGGTGCGAACGGCACCGTCGTCATCCCCGTCGATGTCACGAGCATGGTCGACGGCTTGATCACGATCGCGGTCACGCTGACCAACGGTGCCGGCGACAGCGCCGCGACGACCATCACCGAGTCGAAGGACACGGTGCCGCCGGTGCTGCAGGTCAGCGCTCCGCATTACATCAACGTCGCGAACGTGAGCACTTACCAGCCCGTGTTCACCGGTGAATCTGACGCGACCGTCAACTACTCGATTACAGACGGGACCACAACGCTGACCGGGAGCAAGTTCTTCAACGGCAGCAGCAAGTGGCAGCCGAGCATGGTCCTCACCGCGCTGAAGAACGGACCCGTGACGTTGACCGTGACGGCGACCGATCCAGCCGGCAACCCGACGGTGGTCGTTACGAGCCTCGTCAAGGACAGCACGGCTCCGACGGGTTCGATCACGATTCCCGGCACGGTGATCAACGGCGCGGTCGCGACGGCCAACCCGCTGGTTGCCATCACGCTGTCCTTCTCCGACGTCGGCACCGGCCTGGCGACGATGACGGTCGGCGTGAACGGCGTGAACGGCCCAACTCAGCCTTACCTCACCAGCACCTCCGTGACCCTGGGCGCGGACGGCCTGTACACGATCGCGGTCACCGTGACCGACGTGGCCGGCAACGCGACGGTCGTGTCGAAGCAGGTCCGGCTCGACCGGACCGCCCCTGTGATCAGCTACGCGATCACAGCGCCGACCAACGCCGGCTCGTATGACGTCGGGCAGTCGGTGACGCTGACCTGGACCGCAAGCGACCCGGATCTGGTCTCGAACACCGCCGTGCTCGACGGCACGACCACTCTGGCCAGCGGCGTCGCGTTCAGCGCCGAGACGCTGGCCGCCGGCACGCACACGATCGTGATCACGGCCAAGGACGGCCTGGGCAACGTCTCGACGACCACCCTCACCATCACCGTGCACGCCACGGTCGGCGGCCTGACCACCGCGGTCAACTACGGAGTCACCAACAAACTGATCAGCTCGAGCACGACATCCTCGAAGCTCCTGTCGTACCTCTCGAGCGCCCAGAGCGCCTTGAACGCCGGCAACCACACCGCGGCCAAGAGCTACCTGGCATCGTTCGTGACCTATGTGCAGCAGCAGAGCGGGGTCACGATCAACGCCGCCTACGCCGCGCTGCTGGTGGGCTGGGCGAACGACCTGATCTCGCGGCTATAATTCCTGTCCTGCCCTAGACCGTAGGCGGGTCGCGTCTGCGCGATCCTTAATCTCCTACCGAGGCAATCTGAAGTGAAGGACGTGGATCCTTCCTGCCTTGGCGCGTGAAATTGGGCAGGGAGGATTTTTTATTTGCCGAAAGCCAGGAAAGAACAGAAGGCCGAGCAGGTCGAGCTGATCGCGGACAAGCTCAAGCGGGCCAAGGTCGCCGTGCTCACCGATTACCGCGGCCTGACCGTGAGCCAGATCCAGGACCTGCGCGGAAGGCTTCGCGCCGGCGACGTCGAGTACCGCGTGATCAAGAACACGCTCGCCCGGCGCGCGGCCGAGGCCGCCGGCCACCCGGCCCTGCAGTCGGAGCTCAAGGGGCCGGTGGCGATCGCCTTCGGCTACGACGACCTCGGCGTGCCGGCCAAGCTCATCAACGAGTTCGTCCGCGCCACCCGGCTCAAGCTCGAGGTCGTGGGCGGGCTCGTCGAAGGCAGGGTGTTCTCACCCGAGCAGGTCAAGCAGCTGGCCGACCTGCCGTCGCGCGAGACCCTCATCGCCCAGCTCCTGGGCACGCTTCAGTCCCCGGTGAGCCAGCTCGTCGGCATCATGCAGACCCCTGTTCAGCAGCTTATCGGTGTGCTGAACGCTTATCAAGACAAACTGGAGGCAGCGTAGACATGGCGACCAAAGTCACCCCGAAGGAATTCGTCGAGGCATTGAAAGACTGGAGCATCCTCGACGTCGTCGAGGCCGTGAAGGCCATCGAGGACGAGTTCGGCATCAAGGCCGCGGCCCCAGTCGCGGTTGCGGCAGCGGCCCCCGCAGCGGGCGCCGGGGCCGAGCCGGAGGAGGAGCAGTCGGAGTTCACCGTCAACCTTCAGGCGGTCGGCGAGAGCAAGATCAACGTGATCAAGGCCGTCCGCGAGCTCACCCAGCTCGGCCTCAAGGAGGCCAAGGACCTGGTCGACGCGGCGCCCAAGCCGGTGCTCGAAAACGTCAGCAAGGCCGACGCCGAGAAGGCGGTGGCCAGGCTGCGCGAGGCGGGCGCCTCGGCGGAAATGAAGTAAACCAGGTAGCGAACTGTTAGCCGGGCCTTGGGGTCCGGCTTCTCCTTTTCTGAGCGCCCCCTCCGGCGCGACGCTTCGCGTGGCGCCACCTCCCCACACAGTGGGGAGGGCCGGGCGCTCAGCGCCCGGCTCTTCCTTTTATATGGGCCGGCCTCGTGTTATATGGGCCGGCCTCGTGGCGTGCGGCGGTCGCGCGCCCGATCCGGGTTGAGCGGCCGCGGCGGCTCGACGCCCCGCCGCGCCGGCGCCCGGCCGGCGGGCTGCTTTGGCTCCTCGCGAGCGGCCAGCCGTGGAATCGGACGCGAGACGGCCGACCGCCCGCTGAGGCGGACCTCCTCGTCGAAATGGGTGAAGCGCAGCGGCCTGCCGCGCACCAGCTGGTAGGTGGCGCGGCTCTTCACGATGGTGACCTTGAGCAGCCGTTCCTGGAAAGTCATGCGAAACGCGAGACGTTTGATCCCAGGCGGGAGGCGCGGGCTGAAGCTGAGCTCCTCGCCGTGGTGGCGCAGCCCTCCCAGGCCGCAGACGACCGCCTGCCACGCCCCGGCCAGCGAGCCCAGGTGCACTCCGCTGCCGACGTTGTGCTCCAGGTCGTGCAGGTCCATCAGCGCGGCCTCGCCAAGGTAGTCGTGCGCGAGCTGCATGTGCCCGACCTCGGCCGCAATCAGCGACTGCGTCGACGAGGAAAGCGATGAGTCTCGAACGGTGAGCTGCTCGTAGTAGTCAAAGTTGCGAGCCTTCTCCTCAGCGGTGAACGCATCCCCTCGCAGGTGCATGGCCAGCACAAGGTCGGCCTGCTTGATCACCTGCTTGCGATAGATGTCGAAGTAGTGGAAGTGGAGAAAGAGCGGGTACTGGTCGGCCGGCGTGTGCTCGAAGTCCCAGCGCTCGTGCTCTGTGAACTGGTCGGCCTGCTTGTGAACGCCAAGCCGGCGGTCGTACGGGATGGTCATCCGGTCGGCCGCCCGCCGCCAGGCGCGAACCTCGGCGGCTGTGACCCCAAGGCGCTTGGCCACTCCGATGTGGCGGGCCACAGCGTCGGCCGCCGCGCGAAGGTTCCGCTGCGCCATCAGGTTCGTATACAGGTTGTTGTCGGCCAGGGCGCTGTATTCGTCCGGACCGGTGACACCGTCGATTCGGAACGCGCTGCTCCGGTCGTGAAACCCGAGCGACGCCCAGAGCCGCGCCGTCTCCACGAGCAGCTCCGTGCCCACCGCGCGGCCGAGGGCCGCGTCCCCCGTCGCGCTCAGGTAGCGAAGCACCGCGTCCGCCACGTCGGCGTTGACATGAAAGGCCGCCGTCGAGGCGGGCCAGTAGCCGGAGCATTCTTCGCCGTGGATCGTCCGCCAGGGGAAGGCCGCGCCCTTGAAGCCGAGCGTGGCCGCGCGTGCCCGCGCGAGCTTGAGGATCGTGTGGCGCCACCGCAGCATGTCCGCCGCCGCCTCCGGAGCGGTGTAGACCAGGACCGGCAGCACGAAGGTCTCGGCGTCCCAGAACGTATGGCCGTCGTAGCCGGGACCGGTCAGCCCCTTCGCCGGTATGGCGCGCTGCTCCGCCCGGGCTGCGGCCTGGAGCACGTGGAAAAGGGCGAACCTGATCGCCTGCTGGACCTCGGGATCGCCGTCGAGCTCGACGTCGGCCCGCGACCAGAACCGCCTCATATAGCTGCTCTGGGAGCGCGCCAGGCCGTCCCAACCGTGGTGCACCGCCGTCGCCAGCGCGCCGTCGACCTGCGAGCGAAGGGCGGGGCCCGTGCGCAGGCTGGACCACGCGTAGGCGACGAACTTCACGAGCCGCAACCGCTGCCCACGCCGCAGGTGGGCCGTGACCGTGAACCGCGCAAGATCGTCGGCGGTCTCCAGCTCGGTGCGCGTCCCGCGCGGACCGTCCACAACGTGTTCCATGGCCGCCGCCATCTGGAGCCGGCTCCTCCTGGTCGTATGCAGGAGAACCGCGCGGCCGTCCTCGCTGCCCGAGAAGCTTGGGACCAGCGGCGCGTCGATCAGGTCGGCGGTTCGCGGATCGCGCCGGTCGACTCCGCCCACGGGCTCGTTGGCGACGAGCTCCGACTGCAGGACGATGTCGGCAGGCCCGTCCATGGGCTCGACCTCATAGAGGATGGCCGCCAGCGCGCGATGCTCTAGCGAAACGAGGCGGTTAGAGCGAACGCGCACGGTGCGATGGGCAGGCGACTCCCACTCCACGGTTCGGCTCAAGACGCCGGCCTTGAGGTCGAGCACGCGCTCGTGGGAGTTGAGCTTTCCGTAGCGGACGTCGAACGGCTCGTCGTCCACCAGCAGCCGGATGATCTTTCCGTTCGTGACGTTGACGATCGCCTGACCGGCCTCCGGATAGCCGAAAGCCGTCTCGGCGTAGGGGAGGGGAATGGCCTCGTAGAAGGCGTTGAGGTAGGAGCCCGCCGTCACGTGCGGTTCGCCTTCGTCCAGGTTCGCGCGCCAGCCGATGTGCCCATTGGAGAGGGCGAAGATCGACTCCGTCTCGGCCAGGTAGCGCAGGTCGAACGTCGTTTCCCGTACGGCCCAGGGCTCGACGGCGAAGCAGTCGCCGAGGGTCATGCCCGGGCCAGCAGGTCGGCCAGGTCTGCGACCACGACGTCCGCGCCGTGCTCGCGCAGCGGCTGCGCCTGGCCGGCGCGGTCGACTCCGACCACGAAGCCGAAGCTGCCAGCCCGCCCGGCGGCGACTCCCGCCAGAGCGTCCTCGAACACGGCCGCCCGCGCTGCCTCGAGGCCCAGCATCCGGGCCGCCTCGATGTACGTGTCAGGCGCCGGCTTGCCTTTCAGAGCCCTGGTTTCGGCCACGTTTCCGTCCACCTGGGCGTCGAAGAGTTGCTGGATCCCGGCCGCCTCCAAGACCTCGGTGCAGTGCCGGCTCGAAGAGACGACGGCGGTCTTCAGCGCGGCGCCGCGCACGGCGTGCAGGTATCGGAGTGAGCCCGGATACGCCTGCACGCCATGAGTGTGGATGAGCTCGAGGAAGATGTGGTCCTTCCGGGCGGCCAGCTCCTGGACTTGCGGCTCGTCCAGGCTGATCCCGCGCGATTCGAGGAACGACCGCACCCCGTCCTCCCGAGGCTTGCCGTCCACGAACTCGTCGTAGTCATGGAGCGGATCAAACGGCGGCTGGCCGGGCTGCGCCTCCAGGAACGCGTCAAACATCCGCTTCCAGGCCTCGTCGTGGATCCGAGCGGTCGGCGTGAGGACCCCGTCCAGGTCGAAGAGGCAGGCGGCGACGCCGTCGGGGAGTCCGAGCCGGTTCACCGGACCCGGGTTGCCGGCCGGGCCTCGACGTGCTTCAACACGAGGTCCATGCCCCGCTCGAGCTCGGCCTCGGTGACGCACCAGTGCGGAGACAGGCGTACACGCCCCGGCCGCGAGTCGACGATCACACCGTCCGCGTGAAGGCCCGCCTCGACCTCCTCCGGCGACGCCGACTCCAGCGTGACGATCCCGCACCGCCGCTCCCGCTCCGCCGGCGTGAAGGTCCTGACGCCGGCGGCGGCGCAGCGGTCGAGGATGTAACCGGTGAGGTCGCGCAAGCGCTCGTGGATTGGCGCGACGCCGACCCCGAGCACCAGCTCCAGGCCCGCCAGCGCCGCGTAGTGGGAGGGCATGGCCCACGTGCCCGTCTCCAATCGCTGCGCGTCCTCGGCGAACTCGAGGCGTTCGAGGGTGAAGGAGAACGGGTCCCTGGTCGCGAACCAGCCCGTGCCCCTGGGTCGGGTCCGGGGCAGGAGCTCGGGCCGAACGTACAGGAATGCCGTCCCCGGGCCGCCGCTCAGCCACTTCAGGCAGCCGCCGACGAAGGCGTCGCAGCCCAGCGCCCCGACGTCGATCGGCACGCAGCCCACCGTCTGGTAGCCGTCGATGACGCACAGCGCGCCGTGGGCATGCGCGGCGTCCGCGATCGTCCGTACGTCCTGCAGGTAGCCCGTCGTGTAGAAGAGGTGGGTCGTGACGACCAGGGCCGTCTGGTCGTCGATGCGCTCCGCGAACGCCTGGGGCGAGATCGTGGCGCCGTCCTCGCTGGGCACGAACTCGACCTTGAAGTCGCGTCGGGAGAGCCACTGGTGGCCGATGGTCGGGAAGTCCAGCTCGCCGATCAGGACCTTGCGGCGGCCCTCCGGCAGGGGCAGGCCGGAGGCCAGCGTCGTGAGCGCCACGGAGACCGAGGGCGCGATCGCGGTCGAGCCGGCCGGGGCGTGGAGCAGCTCGGCCACCCGGGAGCGCAGCCGGCCGAGCAGCGGGAGCCAGTCCGAGTACCACGCCGGGGTGCCTTGGGCGTCCCAGGACTCGGCGTAGCGGTCGAGCGCGGCCCGGCCGGAGCGGGGAAGGGGGCCCAGGGAGCAGGCGTTGAGGTAGATCCAGCGATCGAGGAGGGGGAACTCGGATCTCAGGCCAGCCCAGTCCGTCATGACCACCTCCGTGATATATTCGGCCGATTCCGGCCAGGCCGTTCGCTGGCTGCGATGCCGCGTCCCACAAACGCGCCAGGGCGTTGTATACTGGCGGTTCGTGCACGCCCGGCGCCTCATCTTGCCTATTTCTTGAGCGCGCCCTTTTTTCCTTTAAGGAGCAACGAATGATCTCAGAGATGAGAGCGCCCTCGCGTCTCAGCTACGGCCGCATCCCGAACCTCGTGGAGCTGAAGGACCTCATAGCCACGCAGCTCGAGTCGTTCCATTGGTTCAAGAGCGAGGGCCTGCGGGAGCTCTTCGACGAAATCAACCCGATCACCGACTACACGGGCAAGAACTTCGAGCTGAAGTTCCTGGACTACGAGTTCGGCCAGCCCAAGTTCTCGGTCGAAGAGTGCCGCAACCGCGACATGACCTACGCCGCCCCGCTCCGGATCAAGACCCGCCTGACCATCAAGGAGACGGGGGAGATCAAGGAGTCCGAGGTCTACATGGGCGACTTCGCCATGATGACCGACGAGGGCACCTTCATCGTCAACGGCACCGAGCGCGTGGTGGTGTCGCAGCTGGTCCGCTCGCCCGGCGTGTACTTCACCGCCGCCGAGGACCCCAACACCGGCCGCAAGCTCTTCGGCGCCAAGCTCATCCCCAACCGCGGCGCGTGGCTCGAGATCGAGACCTCGGCCAAGGACCTGCTGACGGTCAAGATCGACCGCAAGCGCAAGGTCCCCGTGACCGTGCTCCTCAAGGCCCTGGAGCTCCCGTCGCTCAAGGGCACCGAGAACGACCGCGAGGCGCAGAAGCGGGCCCTGATGGAGATGTTCGGGGACGTCGACAACAACCCCGAGCATCGTTACCTGGAGTCCACGCTCGACAAGGACACCACTAACAAGACCGAGGACGCCCTCCTCGAGCTGTACCGCCGCGTCCGGCCGGGCGACCCGCCCTCCGTGGACAACGCGCGCAACCTGCTGCAGAGCCTGTTCTTCAACCCGCGCCGCTTCGACCTCGGCCGCGTCGGCCGCTACAAGGTCGACAAGCGCCTGGGCCGCGACGAGGAGGACATCCTCGACCGGGTCAAGCAGCGCGAGCTGCGCATCCTCGAGAAGGGCGACTTCATCGCCATCCTGCGCAAGCTGATCGAGCTCAACAACGCTCCCCGCGAGCGGCAGATCCCCGACGACATCGACCACCTCGGCAACCGCCGGGTGCGGGCCGTGGGCGAGCTGCTGCAGAACCAGTTCCGGATGGGCCTGATCCGCATGGAGCGGATCATCAAAGAGCGCATGACGATCAGCGACCCTCACACGGTCACGTCGGCGTCCCTGATCAACGCGCGCCCGGTGGTCGCCGCCATCAAGGAGTTCTTCGGCTCGAGCCAGCTGTCCCAGTTCATGGACCAGCACAACCCGCTGTCCGAGCTGACGCACAAGCGCCGCCTCTCGGCCCTGGGGCCGGGCGGCCTGTCGCGCGAGCGCGCCGGCTTCGACGTCCGGGACGTCCACCACAGCCACTACGGCCGCATCTGCCCGATCGAGACCCCCGAGGGCCCGAACATCGGCCTGATCGGGAACCTGGCGACGTACGCCAAGGTCAACGAGTTCGGGTTCGTCGAGAGCCCGTTCCGCCGCGTCTACAACCGGATGTCGACCGGCGACGGCGACGCCACCAGGCTGGTCGGGCGCAAGCTGCGCAGGCCGGCGGTCGACGCCAAGGGCAACGAGCTGCTGCCGGCCGGCCACGTGCTGGACGACAAAGAGGTCAAGACCCTGGCCAAGGCGCGCGTCGCCTCCGTCGACATCATCCCGTGGGTCTCCGACGAGGTCGAGTACCTGTCAGCCGACGAGGAGGACATGTTCGGCATCGCCCAGGCCAACGCGGCGCTCACGCCCGACAGCACGTTTACGGACGCGCGCGTGCCCGCTCGCACCCGCAGCCACTACGGACTCGAGGACGTCGGGAACATCCAGTACATGGACGTCTCACCGAAGCAGATCGTCTCGGTGGCCACGGCCATGATCCCGTTCCTCGAGCACGACGACGCCGGCCGCGCCCTGATGGGCGCGAACATGCAGCGCCAGGCGGTGCCCCTGCTGGTCACCGACGCGCCGCTGGTCGGCACGGGCGTGGAGTACTACGCCGCCAAGGACTCGGGCGAGATGATCGTCGCCGACGTCGCCGGGACCGTGACCGACGTCGCGCACCCGAAGGACCTGAAGTCGGTGCACGCCACCCCGGTGTTCGAGATCGTGGTCAAGCCGGACGGCGGCGGGCCGGATCATCACTATCCGCTGCAGAAGTTCGCGCGCTCGAATCAGGGCACGTGCCTCAACCACCGAGCGCTGGTCAAGCCCGGCCAGCACGTGGAGAAAGGCGACATCCTCGCTGACGGTCCCGCGATCGACAACGGCGAGATGGCGCTCGGCCGCAACGTGCTGGTCGCCTTCATGCCCTGGGAGGGCTACAACTTCGAGGACGCCATCCTGCTCTCCGAGCGCGTGGTCAAGGAGGACATGTACACCTCCATCCACATCGAGGAGCACGAGTCCGAGGCCCGTGAGACCAAGTTGGGTCCCGAGGAGATCACCCGCGACATCCCCAACGTCGCGGACGACGCGCTGCGCAACCTCGACGAGCGCGGCATCGTCTACATCGGCGCCGAGGTCCAGCAGGGCGACATCCTGGTCGGCAAGATCACGCCCAAGGGTGAGACCGAGCTGTCGGCCGAGGAGCGCCTCCTGCGCGCGATCTTCGGCGAGAAGGCGCGCGAAGTCCGCGACTCCAGCCTGCGGGTGCCGCACGGCGAGCGCGGCATCGTGGTCGACGTCAAGGTCTTCTCCCGCGAGAACAAGGACGAGCTCGGCCCAGGCATCAACGAGATGGTGCGGGTCTACCTCGCCCAGAAGCGGAAGATCTCGGCCGGCGACAAGATGGCCGGCCGCCACGGCAACAAGGGCGTCGTCGCCCGGATCATGCCGTCGGAGGACATGCCGTACCTGCCTGACGGCACCCCCGTCGACATCGTGCTCAACCCGCTCGGCGTGCCGAGCCGGATGAACCTCGGCCAGGTCCTGGAGACCCACCTCGGGTGGGTCGCGCACACCCTGGGGATCAAGATCGCCACGCCCGTCTTCGACGGCGCGCCCATGGCGACCATCGTGGATGCGCTGGTGAAGGCCGGACTTCCGGCCGACGGCAAGGTCAGGCTCCGCGACGGCCGCACCGGCGAGGAGTTCGACGAGCCGGTCACCGTGGGCATGATCTACATGCTCAAGCTGGCCCACCTGGTCGAGGACAAGATCCACGCCCGGTCGACCGGCCCTTACAGCCTGGTCACCCAGCAGCCGCTGGGCGGCAAGGCGCAGTTCGGCGGGCAGCGGTTCGGCGAGATGGAGGTCTGGGCGCTCGAGGCCTACGGCGCGGCGCACGTCCTCCAGGAGATCCTGACCGTCAAGTCCGACGACATCGTCGGGCGCGTCAAGGCGTACGAGGCGATCGTCAAGGGCGACAACACTCTCGAGGCGGGCATCCCGGAGTCGTTCCGGGTGCTGGTCAAGGAGCTGGAGGGCCTTGCGCTCGGGGTCGAGATCCTGAGCGAGGACGAGCGCCAGATCGTGCTGAGCGAAGAAGACATCCCAGAGATTCCCCTCGACCTCGGGATCAGCCTCGAGCGTGAGGAACTGGGTGAGGATTCCGCAGAATGATGATGTCTTCTTCGCGGCATTCAAACAAGGCAGGGGGTCCCCGCGAAATCGCAGATTTCGTGGGGTTCCAAGAGGACATACCGGAGATTCCGCTCGATCTTGGAATCTCGCTTGAAAGAGAGGAACTCGGGGAGGATTCCGCGGAGTAAATGTTGAAGCTAGAGAACTTTGACGCGCTGAAGCTGTCGTTGGCGTCGCCGGAGACGATCATGTCGTGGTCGCACGGCGAGGTCACGAAGCCGGAGACGATCAACTACCGCACGCTCCGCCCGGAGCGCGACGGACTTTTCTGCGAGCGCATCTTCGGCCCCACCCGGGACTGGGAGTGCCACTGCGGAAAGTACAAGCGCTACCGCTACAAGGGCATCATCTGCGACAAGTGCGGCGTCGAGGTGACGCGGTCCAAGGTGCGCCGCGAGCGCATGGGCCACATCAAGCTCGCGTCGCCGGTCAGCCACGTCTGGT